>Ga0335083_10005568_pt1 | contig 15841 bp, 12 predicted proteins | sample Lox_Sample_42_FD_206716 | JGI IMG/M metagenome (GOLD analysis project Ga0335083, IMG submission 206716) | Soil microbial communities from Loxahatchee National Wildlife Refuge, Florida, United States - Lox_Sample_4.2 | ecosystem: Environmental > Terrestrial > Soil > Wetlands | place: USA... | reverse complement strand
ACCGCGCCACCCGCCTCGCCGCGATCCGCGAGCTCGCGCAGAGCGACACCGGCGCCACCAGGACGCTGCTGCTCGCGATCCTCGAGAAGAAGGACGGCAAGTTCGTCGAAACGGACGAGGAGCTGCGCGCCGAGGCGCAGCGCTCGCTTTCCGCGGTCGAAGGCCGCCTCGTCAAGGGCGACATCGCCGCGCGCGTGTTCAGCGGCATTTCGCTCGGCACCATCCTCCTGCTGGCCGCGCTCGGCCTCGCGATCACGTACGGCCTCATGGGCGTGATCAACATGGCGCACGGCGAGCTCATCATGATCGGCGCCTACGCGACCTATGTCGTGCAGAACCTGTTCCGGCAATACGCACCGGGCGCGTTCGACTGGTACCTGCCGGCGGCGGTGCCGGTGGCTTTCGCGGTCAGCGGCCTGGTCGGCGTCGCGCTCGAGCGCACGGTCATCCGCCACCTGTACGGGAGGCCGCTCGAGACGCTGCTTGCCACCTGGGGCCTGAGCCTCATCCTCATCCAGACCGTGCGCACGATCTTCGGCGCGCAGAACGTGCAGGTCGAGAACGCGTCCTGGATGTCGGGTGGCATCGAGATCATGACCAACGTCGTACTGCCGTGGAGCCGCGTCGTCATCATCGCGTTCGCGGCGTTCGTGCTGCTGCTCGTCTACGTCCTGCTCACGCGGACCCGCCTCGGCCTTTTCGTGCGCGCCGTGACGCAGAACCGGCAGATGGCGAGCGCGCTCGGCGTGCGCACTCCGAAGGTGGACATGCTCGCGTTCGGGCTGGGCTCGGGCATCGCGGGGCTCGCCGGCTGCGCGCTCTCGCAGATCGGCAACGTCGGTCCGGACCTGGGCCAGAGCTACATCGTCGACTCCTTCATGGTCGTCGTGCTGGGCGGCGTCGGCCAGCTCGCGGGCACCGTTTATGCGGCGCTCGGACTCGGCATCGCCAACAAGTTCCTCGAAGCGTGGCAGGGCGCGGTGCTCGCCAAGATCGCCGTCCTCGTCTTCATCATCATCTTCATCCAGAAGCGGCCGCAGGGACTGTTCGCGCTGAAGGGCAGGACCGTTGAGGCCTAGCTCGCTCGTGAAGACGATGACGCCGGCCTTCGTTCCCGTGCGCGGCCCCTTCGGCGCCGGCGCCTTGCCGCGCTTGTGGTCGGGCCGCGCGTGGGCGTTCATGGGCGCCGCGGCGATCGTGCTCTTCGTTCTCGTGCCCGTGTGCAACTTGGCGGTGCCCGCCGGCAACGTCTTCCACGTGTCCGACTACACTGTGGCGCTGGTCGGCAAGATCATGTGCTACGCGATCGTCGCGCTGGCGATGGACCTGATCTGGGGCTATACGGGCATCCTGTCGCTCGGCCACGGTCTGTTCTTCGCGCTCGGCGGCTACGCGATGGGCATGTACCTGATGCGCTCGATCGGCCACGAGGGCGTGTACCAGAGCGACCTGCCGGACTTCATGGTGTTCCTCGACTGGAAGGCCTACCCGTGGTACTGGACGTTCACCGAGCACTTCTGGTACTGCGCGCTGCTCGTCGTCCTCGTGCCCGGCGTGCTCGCTTTCGTGTTCGGCTTCTTCGCCTTCCGCTCGCGCATCAAGGGCGTGTATTTCTCCATCATCACGCAAGCGCTGACGTACGCCTTCATGCTGCTGTTCTTCCGCAACAACACCGGCTTCGGCGGCAACAACGGCTTCACCGACTTCAAGCGCATCCTGGGCTTCACGATCGCCGCGCCGCAGACCCGCGTCGCGCTGTTCATGCTGACCGGCGCGGCGCTGATCGGCTTCCTGTTCCTCGGCCGCGCGATCGTGTCGTCCAAGCTCGGCCGCGTCCTGACCGCGATCCGCGACGCCGAGACGCGCGTCATGTTCTCGGGCTACGACCCCGTCTATTTCAAGCTCTTCATATGGACGCTGTCGGCCGTGATCTGCGGCATCGCGGGCGCGCTGTACGTGCCGCAGGTCGGCATCATCAACCCCAGCGAGATGTCGCCGGCCAATTCGATCGAGATCGCGATCTGGACGGCGGTGGGCGGCCGCGGCACGCTGATCGGACCGGTCATCGGCGCCGTGACCGTCAACTTGGGCAAGAGCTGGTTCACGCAGGCGCTGCCCGAGTATTGGCTGTACGTGCTCGGCCTGCTGTTCATCCTCGTCACGCTCTACCTCCCTCGCGGCATCGCGGGCCTATGGCTGCGGAGGCCTTCATGATGAACCTCGCGGTGTACGCCGAGCAGCAGGCGGCGAAGAAGGAACCGATCACATCGAAGTCGACCGGCATCAGCGACGGCCGCGTCCTGACACCCGGCGTCGACACGAGCCACGGCGGCATCCTGTACCTCGACTCGGTCTCGGTAAGCTTCGACGGCTTCAAGGCGCTCAACGACCTGACGCTCGTGGTCGACGCCGGCGAGCTTCGCTGCGTCATAGGGCCGAACGGTGCGGGCAAGACGACGATGATGGACGTCATCACCGGCAAGACGCGCCCCGATTCGGGCACCGCCTTCTTCGGCCAGACCATCGACCTCACGCGCCTGTCGGAGCCCGAGATCGCCGACATCGGCATCGGACGCAAATTCCAGAAGCCGACGGTGTTCACCGATCACACGGTCTTCGAGAACCTGGAGCTCGCGCGCAAGGCGGACAAGCACGTGTGGCCCACGCTCACGGCCAAGCTCGACTCGACCGCCCGCGACCGCATCGCCGCGATCCTCGACACGATCCACCTGGCGGCGGAGTCGAAGCGGCCCGCGGGCCTGCTCTCTCACGGCCAGAAGCAATGGCTCGAGATCGGCATGCTGCTGATGCAGGAGCCGCAGCTCCTGCTCCTCGACGAGCCCGTCGCCGGCATGACCGACGACGAGACGATGCGCAGCGCCGAGCTGTTCGAATCGCTCGCGGGCGACTACACGCTGATCGTGGTCGAGCACGACATGGACTTCGTCGCCCGCATCGCCGACCGCGTCACCGTGCTGCACGAGGGCCGCGTGCTGGCCGAAGGGTCGATGCAACACGTGCAGCAGAACGAGGAAGTGATCGAGGTCTTTCTGGGACGCTAGCCGGACACGAAGATGCTCAAGGTCTCGCGACTCAACCAGTACTACGGCGGCAGCCACATCCTGCGCGACGTCTCGTTCGACGTCCCGGCGGGCAAGTGCACGACGCTCCTCGGCCGCAACGGCGTCGGCAAGACCACGCTCCTTCGCGTGCTGATGGGACTCATCCCGGCGCGCTCGGGCGAGATACGCTTCGACGACGCGAGCATCGCGAGCCTGCCGCCGTATGCGCGCGCCAGCATGGGACTTGGCTACGTCCCGCAGGGCCGCGACATCTTCCCGCGTCTCACGGTCCAGGAGAACCTCGAGATGGGGCTCGCCACGCAGAAGCGCGGCGCGGGCATACCGCAGTTCATCTTCGAGATGTTCCCGGTGCTCAAGGAGATGCTGGGCCGGCGCGGCGGCGATCTTTCGGGCGGACAGCAGCAGCAGCTCGCGATCGGCCGCGCGCTCACGCTGCGGCCGAAGCTCCTGATTCTCGACGAGCCGACGGAAGGGATCCAGCCGTCGATCATCAAGGACATCGAGCGCGCGATCCGCAAGCTCACGACCAGCGGCGAGATGGCGATCCTGCTCGTCGAGCAGTACTACGACTTCGCGAAGTCGCTGGCCGATCACTACGTCGTGATGTCGCGCGGCGAGGTCGTCGCACAGGGCGACGGCCCCGACATGGACGCGAACAACGTGCGCGCGCTGCTCGCCGTCTAGGCCGGCGTCACGGACTCCTGCGCGCGGCCATCTCCTCCCCGATCGCCGCGAGCGCGGCGGCATCGAGCGCCGCCCGGGCTTGCGGGAGGAGCGTGTCCTCCTCGCGCGCGATGTGCGCCGCGTACGCGGTGCAGAACGTCTCGACCTCGCGGATCGGCAGGTGCGCGCCGCTTCGCGCGACGATCGCCGACAGGCGCGGCCGCAGGCGCATCCAGCGCGCGCCGAGCTCGACGTGGTCGCGCTCGATTGACGCGCAGAATGCGGCCATCTTGGGGCGCGCCGCGACGAGGCGGGGCAGGAGGCTCGCCTCCTCGTCGGCATGATGGTTGGGCGCCGCGGCGTCGAAGTAGCGCAGGATCGCGGCCGCGGCGGCTCGCGCGTCGTCGTCGGCGTGATGCACGGGCAGGTGCTTGCGCAGCCTCACCAGGGTCGCGAGCTGGCGCTCCATGCGGCGATGGCACGCACGCAGCACACCGAGCGGGTCGTCGAAGCCCGGCGCCGGGCTTCCGAGGAGGGGATCGGCAGCCATCCTAGCCGCGGTCCTCGGGCGCCTGGAGAACCCGAAGCTCGCTGCGCAACTCGGCGAGCTCAGCGCGCAGCGCGCGGACCTCCTTGTGCAGCTCGATGGTCAGGCGCAGCTCCTCGGCGTCGAGCAGCTGCCCGATCTGCCCGCGCAGCGCGACGATGTCCTGCTGCAGCGAATCGCGCATGCGCGCCTCCTCGCCGCCGATGAAGAACGTGACCACGTGCGCCGTGAAGATCGTCATCATCGCGACGCCGACCAGCACCGTGAGCACGGCGAGAATGCGCGTCGCGCCGGTGGTAGGGTACATGTCCCCGTAGCCGACGGTCGAGCCCGTGACGAACGCGAGCCACAGCCCGTCGCCGAACGAGCGGATGGCCGGGTCGAGCCAGTAGAAGAGCGCGCCCAGCGTCAGCATGGTCATCACGGCGATGCCGAGCAGCATCGGCGCGCCGCGCCGCGTGAACAGGATGCGGAACTGGGTGGCCGTCCTCACGATCACGAGGATTGCCACCGCCGCGCGCATCGCGCGGACGATCGCGATCCAATCGGTCGCGGCGCCGAGCGCGGCGGCGGCGGTGCCTGCGATGATGACGACGTTGAGCCAGTTCTCGAGCAGGTAGCGGAACGGGAAGCTCGACACGACGAGCATCCACGCGAGCTCGGCGACGAATGCCGCCAGGATGACGAAGTCGAGGACCGACGCGATGCGATGCCACACCGGGTCGAGGTCGGAGGTGGCGAGCAGATACGCCGGCACCGCCATCAGCGCCACGGCGACCATCACCCAGTGCAGCCGGGCCTCCCAGCGATGGGCGGCGTCGTTGTCGTCGGCGGGAACGCCGCCTAATCCGATCCAGACGAGGGGACTGTGCGTCATGGCGTGGCGCGATGATGCGCGGCGGAGCGCGGAGGCGTCAATCGTCCCCGCGCTTGCGCGCCACGAGCGTGAAGAACTGCGCCCCGCCGCCGGCGGGGCGCGTGCCGTAGTCCCACGCTTCGTCGACGACGGCGAGACCCGCGCCGGCCACCGCATCGCGAAGCTCGGCAGGTGAATACGGACGGATGGTCTCGGCCGCCTCGATCGTCTCCACGACTCGGCCTCCGCTCGCGATGAGCTCGTAGCGGCGCTCGATGCGGTTGGTGCCGTCGACCTGCGGCGCGATTCGCTTGCTGCGCGCAAGCATGAGCGCGCCGAACGGCCGCCGGTAGTCGGGCGAAAATTCGCCGGTCGCGACGACGGGCTGCGGCACGAAGGCGTCGACGACCAGCACACCGCGCGGCGCGAGCAGCGAGCGTGCGCCGGCGAGCAGGGCCGTGAGGTCGGCGCGCGCCGTCATGTACGTCACGAGCGAATACGGACAGAGGATCGCTGCGAACCCGGGGCGCAGCGGAAGGCGGCGCGCGTCGGCGCGGGCGGCGCGCAGCGGCAGCGCCTTCGCACGTGCCTTGCGCGCGAGCTCGGCGAGCATCGGCGCGGACGCGTCGACGCCGTAAGCGTCGAGCCCCTGCGCGAGAAGAGGCAGCAGGATCCTGCCGTTGCCGCAGCCGAGCTCGAGCACGGACCCTCGCTCGCGCGCGCAGCGGTGCGCATAGAACGCGACGTCGTCGAAGCGCATGCTCTGCCCCATGTCGACGTCGTAGAAGCGGGCGATGCGGTCGTAGGTTCCGGCCATTTCAGATTTTCAGCGCAGGAGCTGCTCGAAGAGCGCCTGCTGGCGCGCCACCGAATGATGCCAGTCGTAGGAGTCGAGCCCTGCGGGGTCGCGGGCTTCGAGACGATGCCGGCGGGCGTCGTCGCGCAGGAGCTCGACGATCGGCGCGGCCATGTCGGCGACGTCGCGAACCGTGACGAGCCCGGCCGGCGCCGCGGCGGCGAAGCCGCGCGCCCCGTCCTGCGTGGTGACGCACACGCGGCCCGCCGCCAGCGTCTCGACGAGCTTCAGCGCGGAGCCCCGGATACCGGAGAGCGGGTTGACCGCGAGCGTGCACGCTTCGAGCAGAGCCGGCACGTCGTCGCGGTGTCCGAGCACTTCCACGTCCGTCTGCGCGAACAGGGGCTCGTCTCGCAGCGCGCCCGCGGCCTCGTCGCCGCCCAGGATCGTAAGCGTGGCCTCGGGCACGGCAGCTCGCACCGCAGGCCACGCTTCTCGCAGGAACTTGGCGATGCCGTCGCGGTTCGGCCGGTAGCGGAACGGGCCGACGAACAGCAGGTGCCCCGGGCGCGAGGGCCGATATTCGCGCCCGTGGACCTGTGCTCCGTTGGGCACGCAGACCACCCGCGGATGCGCGACGAGCGCGCGATCCTCCTCGGAACAGACGACCACCGCGTCGTACGCGGCGAGGTCGGCGGCGAATCGACGCGCGTCCTCCTCGCCGGCGAAGTCCGCGGGTCCGTAGGCGTCGTGCAGGTCGAGGACCCAGCGCGGCCGCGGCGCGCGCTCCCGCACGAGCGGCGCGAGCTCGGCGTGCTCGACGACGACGACGTGCGGATCCAGCTCGCGGATCGCGTCGAGGGTCGCGTCGACCAGCGCAGGGTGGCAATGCGCGCGCGTGCGGGTCGGGAGTTCGCCGCCGGCCGCCGCCGGGGCCGCGTCGTCGCGCTGCACGAGGCGCACGTCGGCGAGGCCGTCGAAGTCGGCGAAGCTTCGGGCGTCGTAAAGCGAGGCTTCGTCGCTCAGGAGAGCCACGGCATACGCGTCCTTGTGACCGCGCAGCAATTCGGCGACGCGGCGCGCGCCCCCGTGCCGCGGCGGGAACGCCGCGAACGGCGTCACGAACAGGATGCGCGGGCGCTTCGGCGCACCCAGCGTGAAGCTGTATGACGACGAAAGGCGCACCGCGCCTCGTGCCGCGACGGTCCGCGGCGGCGGCCGCGGCTGCGGCGACCGGCTGCGCGCGACACGCTGCCGGAATACGGACGCCGCCTGCCCGAGACGCGCGAGGTCGCGCTGGCTTGCGTAAGGGAGCTCGCACACGCGCGCGAGCAGCCACGACGCCGGCGCGCCGCTCGCCGCATGGCGCAGGTCGAAGAGCAGCCGGTTGCGCTCGACGATGCGCGCGAGCTCGGTCGCCGCGTAGAAGCGGGCTGTGGTGGCGCGATGCCGGTGCGCAACCTGTGAATCCGTGCAGAACAGTACGTCGAACCCGTCGCGCCACGCGCGAACGCTCCACTCGACATCCTCCCAGTAGAACGGATCGTAGGCGCGGCTCGCGGGCAGGTAGCGCGCGAGGAGTTCCGAGCGAAACAGTGCCGCGCCGCCGCTTGCGCAAAGATGCGGCGCGACTTCCGGCGGCGGCGGCGCGTGATACAAATGAACGCCGTTGCGGTCGGTGTACCAGTCCGTGAAGCCCGTCTCCTCGCGCCGGCCCGACGCGCTGCGCTGGGCGATCTGCGAGCCGATCGCGAACACGCGCTCGCCTCGCAGCGGCAGCAGCGCGGCGAGCGCGCGCGCGTCCAGCGTCATGTCGTTGTTCATGAGGTACGTGGCGCCGAACCGCACGTGCGCAAGTCCGCGCTCGACGGCCTCGGCGAATCCGAGCGGCGGCCCGCTGTGCACCCATTCGACGGCGGGAAACTGCGCCTTGACGCCGTCGTACGTCGAGGCCGCGGCGCCGTTGGCGATCACGACTACTTGCGACGGCTCCGCAACCCCGCGCAGGGCGACGGCAAGCGAGGCGAGCGCTTCCGCCAGCATCGCCGGAGCATCGCGCTCCGGAACGACCACCGAGATGCCCTCGCGCCATGGACCCGGCGAAGGCGCCTGCCTCGCGGTAGCGAGCGGCGCGATCAGGTCAGCAAGTCGGACCGCGGCGTAGAGCGGCGAAAGGCGGAGGCGCTGGCGCCAGCTCGTTCCCCACACGAGCCAGAGCCTAAACTATCAGCGGATCGTCCCGCCACCAGGGGTCGTCGCCGCGTCCCGGGTTGACGAAGGCGAGGGCCTGATCGGCGAACATCGTCGCCCAAACGTTCGCCTGCGCACGCGACGTGCTGCGGGCGAAGGCCACGCCGCCGTTCGGCCGGATCTGGCGCGTGATCGCCTGGCGAAGACGCGCGAGCGCGACGCGATCGGGGGGCTGCTGCGGCCGGTGCGCGGCGAGCAAGTAGCCTACGCGCAGCGCCTGCGCCATGACGTCGACACGCGCCGGACCGTGCCCGGCGGCCATGCCGAGGGCTTCCGGGAGGTAGCCGTCGTGGCCCGCGTGCGCGAGCAGGATGTCGAACTGCGCCGATACCGACGGCAGCGCGTCGGCAAAGCGCGGGTGACGCGGCAGGCTCAGCACACCCTCGAACGCATACAGGAGGGGATGCGCTTCACGATGTGGCTCGCGCGCGAGCTTGTCGAGGCTCGCGTCGAGCGTTCGCTCGGCGGCGCGCGCAAGGACGTCCGGCAGGCGCAGCGTTGCGTGCGCGCGCAGGATGCCCGCGGCGGCCTTGGCGAGGAAGGGGCCGCGGCGCGTGGACCAGCGATCGGGGAGCGCGTGGTCTTGCGTGCGCGCTACGCAGGCAACGAAGGCGCCGTCGTCGGCGACCATCGGTGCAAGCGCGCGCGCCACGCCGCCGACGACACAGGCGTCCGCGTCGATGAGGCGTGCGTGCGCCGCGGCGCCGATCCCGCGAAGCACCATCGCGAGATCGAAGCAGAACGTGGCATGGTTGCGCCAGTCGTCGCTCGTGCCGTCCAGATGTACGCGCGTCGGCGGGCCCGGCATCGCGAGCCATTGCCGCAGCCACTGCTGGACGGCGCTCGCGCGCTCGGCGAGGTTCGCGGTGTGGCCGTAGCGCGCGGCGCGCCACGCGAGCCACTGCAGATAGTAGCCTGCGATCTCGGGATAGACGTACGACGCCGCGCCCGACACCGACACGCACCCGGCGATCGCGCCGGCATGCGCGCCGGCACGACACTGCGCGGCGTTGAAGAGCCAGGATGCGAGCGGGCCGACGGGCTGCGCATCTTGCGCAGCGGGCGTGGCGAGCGTGGGAGACGCGCCCGTCATGCCGCGGCCGCGTCCGCCAGCGCCGATTCCAGCACGTCGACGATGCGCGCCGCGGCGGCGCCGTCGCCGAACGGCGCCGTGCGGTCGAACGGCACCGCGGCCCGGCGCGGCGCGGCCAGCATCGCGAGGGCTTCGCGCACGATGGCGGCGCGCTCGACTGCGACGATGCGCACGAATCCGGTGGCCACACCCTCCGGGCGCTCCGTGCACGACCGCGGCACGAGCAGCGGGACGCCCAGGTGCGGTGCCTCCTCCTGTATGCCGCCCGAATCGCTGATCACGAGCGCGGCGCGCGCCGTGGCGGTGATGAAGTCGCGATAGCCCAGCGGTGCGACCAGGGTGAACTGCGCGTGTCCGCTCAACCGCTTGCGCAGCCTCGGCGCGATGCGCGGATTGGGATGCACGGGGACCAGCATGTGCACGTCGGGTCGCTCCTGCGCGAGATCGATGAGCGCGTCGCAGACGACGTCCGCCTTGCGGTCCCAATTCTCGCGGCGGTGCAGGGTCACCAGGATCTGGCGGTGCCGGCTTGGCGACGGCGCGACGGGATGCTGCGCGAGGAGCGTGCGCAGGCTGTCGATGCCGGTGTTGCCGACTTGGTAGATGCGGTCCCGCGGCGTGCCTTCGGCAAGGAGGTTGAAATACGCCGAATCGCACGGCGCGAAGTGGAACTGCGCGTGGCGCGCGATCCGCCGCCTGAACCACTCCTCGGGAAACGGGTCGGACGCGGAGGGCGCGCGCAGGCCCGCCTCGACGTGAACCACGGGGTATCCGCAATCGGCGCCGGCGCGCGCGCCAGCATAGGCCGTCAGGGTATCGCCCTGCACGACGACCAGCGAGGGCCTTACCCTCTCGAAGACATCCCCCAAGCGCCCGGCGAGCCCGCGGCTCGCGGCGAGGAGGTTTGCGGCCGGGGGAAGGGTCGGCAGCTCGACGTCGCATTTGACGCGGAATTCGGCGAAGGTCTGACGAACGGCCTCCACGTGCTGGCCGCTGTTGACCACGATGCCGCCGAAAGCGCGGCGGTGCGCCAGTTCACGGACCACCGGGGCGAGCTTGATGCACTCCGGCCGCGTCCCGGCCACGATCAGGATGTCGTGCCGCGCCGCGCGCGCAAGCGCCGCGCGCGCAAGCGACGGCGGCTCCGTCGGCGTAGCGGATGGTCCTTCGAACAGCACGATCCCCCCCGAAGAGAACGTTTGTGGCTGCCGACTGACGTCGGTCTGTCTGCGGTGGCAGCGCGCCGGCGGATCCTCGTGGGCGAATTTCCGGAAGAGCGGGAAGCGCCGGCGGATCCGACTGTAACAAGTTGTTTCCGGGGCCACAAGGCCTTTGGTCCAGTCGGGAGGCTGCGGGCGCGGAAGTGTCGCGCGGACCCACATTCCGCCCCGGAAAGGGCGCGGCTGGGGACTACAAGCTGTGAAATATTCGGCCTGAAAGCGCTACGCTGCGATGCGAGCGCCAAAACCGGCGGCCGAAACGTGGGTGGGCCCGGCTGGATTCGAACCAGCGACCAAGGGATTATGAGTCCCCTGCTCTAACCGTCTGAGCTACGGGCCCGCCGCTAGACTTTCCGCCACGTCGGTTGCCGGCCGCAGCCTTCGCGGGCGGCGATTATAGCGGAGGCCGGAGCGGACGCACCGGTGCAAAACGCCTGTAAGCGCGGGCTGCTAAACTCGGCCATTCCCCTGGAAACCGGAACGTGCAGCACGCCCTGGCCCCGCTCCTGGTGCCGCGATCCGTGGCCCTCGTCGGAGCCTCCGAGCGGCCCGAGTCCCTTGGCCGCATCGTCCTCGAGAACATCGTGGACGGCGGCTTCAAGGGAACCATCCACGCCGTCAATCCGAAGCACCGGCAGGTGCTCGGGCGCGAATCGCATCCCTCGCTCGCGGCGCTGACGGAGCCGGTGGACCTCGCCGTGATCGTCGCGCCGGCCCCGGCCATCGCCGGGATCCTCGACAAGTCGGGAGGGCGCGTGCGCACGGCGGTGCTGCTCTCCTTCGCGCACGGCGACGTGACGGCGGCCCGGGCGTGGGAGCGCGCGGTGCTCGACAGCGCGCGCCGGCAGAAAATCCGCCTGCTGGGTCCTGGCGCCTTCGGCGTAGTGCGAACGGACATCGGGCTCAATGCCACGTTCTGCGCGCCGCGCGCAAGGCCGGGGCGGCTCGCGCTCCTCGCCCAATCGGGAGCCGTCTGCACGGCGATGCTCGATTTCGCCGGCTCGCACGAGATCGGCTTCTCGACCGTGGTCTCGGTCGGCGCCGCGCTCGACGTCGGCTTCGGCGAGCTCCTCGAGGCGCTGGTCCACGATCCGGGGACCGACGGCATCCTGCTGTACGTCGAGACCGTGGGGGACGCCCGAGCGTTCATGTCCGCCCTGCGCCAGGCCGCGCGCACGAAGCCGGTCGTCGTCCTGAAGGCCGGGCTTTCGCGCGAGCGTGTGCCCGCGCTCGACGCGCTCGGCGAGCCGTCGCTCGCGCCGGATGTGGTGTTCGACGCCGCGCTCGAGCGTGCCGGCACCGTGCGCGTGCGCACGTATACGCAGCTGTTCGCCGCCGCGCGCATCCTCGCGCTCGGACGCATCCCGCGCGGCGATCGCCTCGCCATCGTGTCGAACGGCCGCGGCCCGGGCCTGCTCGCCGCCGACGTCGCGGTGGCCGACGGCGTCCCGCTCGCCCAATTCGGCCCCGACACCACGCGTGCGCTCGACGCGCTCCTGCCGGCCGAGATGGCGCGCTCGAATCCGGTCGATGTGCGCGGCGATGCGCCGCCGTCGCGCTTTGCCGACGCGGTGGCGACCGTGCTCGCCGACCCCGCCGTGGACGCCGTCCTCGCGGTGCACGTGCCGCGGCCGGTCATCGACGCCCTGGAGGCGGCGCAGGCCGTCGCCGCGATCGCCCGCGATGCAAGCAAGCCGGTGTTGGGCGCGTGGCTCGGCGCGATCGATCGCCCGCCGGTGCGGCAGGCGCTCGACGCCGGCGGTGTCGCGAACTTCTACACGCCGGAAAACGCGGTCGACGCCTTCTCGTTCCTCGCGGCCTACCGGCGCAACCAGGAGTGGCTGCTGGAGGTTCCGTCGTCGCATCCCGATCCCGATCCCCCGGATCTCGCCGCCGCCGAGAAGATTCGCGTGAGGCTCAAGAACGAAGGGCCGCTCTCCTGCGCGCAGACGCACCGCCTCCTCGCCGCGTTCGGCATCGATGCCGCGCCGCTCATCGAGGTGGAGACGCTTTCGCAGGCGCAGGCCGCGGCGCGCGAGCTGCATTATCCGGTGACACTCGCGCTGGGGGACGAGTCCGTCGAGCGCACGGGCATAGCGCAGGGCCGGGCGCTCGCGCGCGCGTGGCGCGAAGTGTCGGACATCGCCCCGCGCGGCAGCAGGATCGTGGTGCAGCACGCGGCGCCCGGAGGCTCAGCCGGTGCTTGTGCGATCACGCTGACGACTGACCCGGTGTTCGGACCGGTCATCGCCGCGGGGGCGAGCGTGCGCGGCGTAGCGTCGTCGCGCGCGCGCACGGCGATGTTGCCCCCGCTCAACCGCAGGCTCGCCCTGGACCTGCTCGCCGCCGCAGGCATCGCGCCGAACCAGGCGCTGGTACGCCTCCTGTTGCAGGTCTCGGCGCTCGCGTGCGCGCTGCCCTGGGTGCGTTCGCTCGCGCTCGATCCCGTGACGCTCGGCGGCAGGGGCGTGCAGATCGCGGGTGCGCGTGCGCTCGTCGAACCGGGCCGCAAGCCGATGCCGGGGTACCGCCACATGGCGATCCATCCGTACCCTGTCGAGCTCGAGGGGCAGCTTAGGCTGCGCGACGGCACGGTGCTCGGCTTGCGCCCGGTCAGGCCCGAGGACGCGGAGCTCGAGCGGCGCTTCGTGAACGGCCTCTCCGACGAGACCAAGTACTACCGCTTCTTCTATCGTCTGCACGAGCTTACCCCGGCGATGATCGGCCGCTTCACGCAGGTCGACTACGACCGCGAGCTCGCGCTCCTCGCCCTCGCGCCCGACCCGGCTTCGCCCGGCGGAACCGCCATCGTGGGCGTGGCGCGCTACATCGCGAACCTCGACCACGAGAGCGCCGAGTTCGCGGTCGTCGTCGCCGATGCCTGGCACAAGCGCGGCGTCGCCACCGCGCTCATGAAGGCGCTGATCACGCGGGCGAAGGAGAAGGGTTTTCGGACGCTGGCCGGGGTCGTGCTGCGCTCGAATCCGACCATGCTGCGCTTTTGCGAAAGCCTGGGCTTCACCCTGCGCGACGACCCGGAAGATCCGGAGCAGGTCGAAGCCGTGCTGGCGCTCGCTTGAAGATTCGATCCGGAGGCGCTCGCGCATGAAGATCCTGTTCCCCACCGACGGCTCCGAAGCGGCGAGCGCGGCCCTGCGCAGCCTTCTGCCGCGCCTTGCGTGGTTCGCCACGGCGCCGCAGCTTGCGCTCGTCAACGTGCATCCGGCGCTGCCCTACGCACGCGCGGTCGCGTGGGCGGGCAAGGAAGCGGTGCACCGCTACTACGACGAGGAGGGCGCCGCCGCCATTGCGCCGGCGGAGGCGGTCCTCGCGCAGGGGCGGGTGGCCTTCGAGCGCGTGCTGCGCATCGGCGAGGCGGCCCACGAGATCGTGCGCTTCGCCGACGAATGGCACGCAGACCTGATCGCCATGGGGCGCCACGGCCACTCCGCGCTGCGCGTGATGGTCATGGGTTCGGTGACGCAGAAGGTGATCGCCACGAGCCCGGTGCCGGTGCTGCTGGTCGAGTAGGCGCGACGGCGGGGGAATACAATTTCGGCGGAAGTGTTTCCGCGCGTTAAGCGCCGGCAGCAAGAAGGGCGCGCGCAACGTCGACCTACTGCGGAGGAACCAGAATGAACAAGACATCGATCGTGTTCGCCGTCGGCGCGCTGCTTTCGATGGTCGCCGCCGCGCAGCCATCGAACATGAGCTTCTTCATCACGAGCGCGAACCCCGGCAAGGGCGCGGATTTCGGCGGCCTCGACGGCGCCGACAAGCATTGCCAAACGCTGGCCGCCGCCGCGGGGGCGGGCGGTAAGACCTGGCATGCCTACCTCAGCACGCAGGCTATGGGCGGAGCGCCGGCGGTCAACGCCAAGGACCGCATCGGCAAAGGACCTTGGCAGAACGCGAAAGGTGTGGTGATCGCGAAGGACGTCGCGGAGCTCCATGGCGCGAACAACCTCAACAAGCAGACGGCGCTTACCGAGAAGGGGGACATGGTCAAGGGACGCGGCGACACGCCGAACGAGCACGACATCCTGACCGGAACGCAGCCGGACGGGACGGCGTTCACGCCCGGCGACGACAAGACGTGCGGCAACTGGACGAAGGGCGGCGAGGGCTCGGCCATCGTCGGTCACTTCGACCGCACCGGCACGTCTCCGCCGCCGTCGGACGTATCGTGGAACTCGTCGCACCCGACCCGCGGCTGCAGCATCGAGCTGTTGCGTCCCACCGGCGGTGCGGGCTACCTCTACTGCTTCGCCACGAACTAGGCGTCCGACCCTTCCTCGTCGGCCTCGCGGCGCTCGCGCTCGCGCACGCGCACGACGTGCACGCTGCACGACGCGCCCGCGGTCACCTCGGAGGCCACCGATCGCCACCAGGCGAGCCGGCGCTCGCCCGGCGCGGGCGCGCCCAGGATGATGAGGTCGACGTGATTCGCATTGGCGAGCCCGAGGATCGTCGCGGCCGGACTGGCCGACTCGACGACGTGCAGCGAGGTGCGCGACGGCGGTAGCCTGAGCGGAGCGATCCAAGCGCGCAGCCGGTTGCGGTGCATGAGGTGCTTGCCGGATGCGGTGTCGGCAAGTCGCTCGCCCTCGCCGAGCGGCGCGGCGCGGATCGCGGAGACGAGCAGCAAGCGGTACTCCGCGTACATCGCGACGATCGCGGCCGCGGCGCGCTGCAGCGCCGGGTGCCGCTCGTCGTCGGGATGCTCGGTGTCGACCGCGATCAGGATCACGGGCGACGACGACGTGATCGACGATGTCGCGCCGCTCGCGGTGGTCGAGCGACGCGCGCGCCACCAGCTGCGCATCTGGCGAGCAAAGCCCGCGCCTTCCGTCCACGTCGAGCGCGCCGTGAGCTCGACCTCGTCAGGATGGCGTAGATCGAACGCGACGTACGCGGCCGACGGCGAACGGCGCTCCGCGCTCGCCTCGAGGCAATGCAGGATCACCTCCTGTAGCCAGGGCGGCATCGACGGCACGAGCCGGCGGGGAGGCACCGGCAGGCGCCAGAGCCGGTCGCGCATGCCGGCATACGTCGCGGGCTCGCCGAAGGGCGGTTCGCCCGTCGCGAGCTCGTAGAGGAGCACGCCCAGCGCGAACACGTCGCTGCGCGGGTCGCTGCGATTGCCCTGAAGCTGCTCCGGGGAGACGTATGCAGCCGATCCCGCGGCGAACGCCTGCTCCTCGGCGAGGAGGTCGGGGAAGCGCGCGTGGCGCGAGAAGCCGAAGTCGAGCAGCACGGCTTCCATGTCGCCGCGCACGATGCAATTCTCGGGCTTCAGATCGAGGTGGACGACGTGCTGGCGATGGATGTCG
>Ga0335083_10005567_pt1 | contig 15842 bp, 14 predicted proteins | sample Lox_Sample_42_FD_206716 | JGI IMG/M metagenome (GOLD analysis project Ga0335083, IMG submission 206716) | Soil microbial communities from Loxahatchee National Wildlife Refuge, Florida, United States - Lox_Sample_4.2 | ecosystem: Environmental > Terrestrial > Soil > Wetlands | place: USA... | reverse complement strand
CTCCAGCTGCGCGGTGTCGCTCCAGCTCGCGTCGCTGATTCCCCGTGCCACGCGCACGCCGTCGCGCCAGATGTCGTAGCGGCGATCGGGCGCGTGAGGGGTGATGGTGATGCGAGTGCCCGCTGTACTGTTGGCGCCGCTGGCGTCCATGCCCGCGACTTCGATCTCGGGCACGGGTGGTGAATAGACCTGCGGATCGTCGTGCGAGAGCGGTTGCGATGGCGCCACCATGCGGATGCGCGCGTCGCCGGGCGTCGCGGCGCCAAAGCGGATCTCGATGACGTTGTCCGCCTGCAGCGCGCCAGGCGCGATGTCGCCGGCGACCGGCCGGCCGTTGAGCGTCACGGCTGACACCGGATAGTAGCCCGCCGCTGCGTTGGCGCCGCCCGCGGCCGCCGGCAGGTGCAGCACCACGCGCACCACTCGGCCCTGGTACCGGAGGTTGGACAGCGTCGCCGTGTCGCCGCCCAGCGTGTCGCGCATGTGCGTGGTCAGGAACGGCGCGATGCGCACGCCACCGGCGCCGGGCTGGAAGCCGAACACCACCTTCGACACCATCGCCACGTAGCCGGCCACCGACCAGATCTGCCGCGTGGAATTCACCACCGGGCCGTCATCGAACTGCGAACGGCCGGTCAGCCATTCGAGGTTCTCGGTGTTGGTGAGATAGAGCGCGGCGGAGCGCGTCAGCGAATCGAAGGCGTTGTCGGCCACGGCCGTGTTGCGCACCCTGGCGGCCGCTTCGAGCGCATAGGCGGTGACGAAGGGCCAGATGGCGCGGTTGTGGTACACGGGGATGCCTGGCTGCATCGGGTAGTACACCGGCACGCCGAACGGCGCGTGCGGATAGTGGGCCAGCACCTCGCGCGCGCGCTGCTCGTCGGCCACGCCGTACACGATGGCCAGCGCTTCGCCCAGCATGTCGAACTTCGCGACCGGCGCGGCGTGCGCATCGGACGTCGTGATCGACGCGTACAGCCCCTGTTCCGGCAGCCAGAACACGCGATTGATGGCGAGCTTCAGCGCATCCGCCTGCTGTGTGTAGCGCGTGGCGCTGGCGCGATCGTGTTGCTCCGTGGCCAGTCGCGCCGCGAGCCGCAGCGCGGCGTAGTGCGCGACGTTGGTGGACAGCGATTTGGATTGCGCGATCTGCGTGAGATCCTTCACCACGTACGGCGCGTAGGTCTGCTCGCGCCAGTCGAGGAACGACTGCTCGCCGGTGTACAGGCCGTCGCTGGCATCGAAGATGGCGGCGCGATCGGCCGCGAGGCTGCCGCGCAGGGCGCGATACGTCTCGGCGGCGAACGCCGCGCGCGCCGCGCCGGCGAGCTGATCGAGCGCGGCGCCGGCGCCCAGCGCCCAGGTCAGCCGATCGCTCGACACCGGCCAGCTGCCGCCCGAGCCCGTGTCCTGCACGATCTGCAATGAGTCCGCGGGCAGCCCCGCGGGTGGCGTCACGCCGTCGCGGAAGCCGCTGATCTTGAAACGCAGCGAATTCACGGCGCGCGCCGGATCGAGCAGCGCGAGGCCGAGGTCGGTGGAGTAGCTGGTGTCGCGGGTCCACACGTAGGTCCATTTCGCACCGGTCTGGAAGCACTCGCAGGCGATGGGCTGGTCGTCGTTGTAGGCGAAATCGCGGATCGAGCTGACGCTGTCGAGCCGCGCATCGTCGAGCGCCTGGGCCACCAGCGCGTCGAACAGCAGGTTGCCGGTGCGCGTCTGCAACTCGCCGGCGCGTTCCGTCAGCGTGCGTTGCTGCGGGGCCTGTTCGCGCTGGGGCGCGGTGGACTGGAGTTGATAAGTGCGCAGCGCCGCGTCAGTGGCGGGGGAGTCCGCGGCATTGGCTGAGGCAGCGGTCGCGCTGACGGTGACGGTGTGCGGTTCGCCGCCGATCTCGAGCGGATACGCGGGATAGGTCCGGGACTGCGTCGCGTCGGCCGCCATGGCTGACCCCGCCGGGAGCGCCGCGCTGAAGCTCACCAGGGCCGCGAGCGCGACGCGCGGCCGCATCGGGTTACCTGGCGAGCGACGTCAGGTAGTCGACGCCCTGCTTGATGAGATCGTCGGGCAGATCGGTGCGCGCGCCCTTGGCGGGCATGGCGCCGGTCTTGCCGGTGTAGCCCTTGAGCGCGTGCTCGTACAGCGTCGGCATGCCCTCGGCCAGCCGCGGCGCCCAGGCCGCCTTGTCGCCCGCCTTCGGCGCGCCCGCGAGGCCCGCGCCATGGCAGGCCTTGCACACGCCCTCGTACAGTTCCTTGCCGTCCTTCGGCACGGCGAGTGCGATCTTCTTGGCGCCCGCGGGCGCTTCGATCTTCATCGCGGCATTGTCCTGCCCGGAGACGGCCTCCTGCGAGAACGGCTTGATGCGCTCATCGACCGCGGCCACGTACATGGCGTCGCTCAGCACCTGCACCTGCTGGGTGTGGCTCGAGACGACCCGGGCCGAGGCGAAGATCCCCAGCGCGATCACGATCAGCAGACCGATCACCATGCTGAAAACATTGAAAAAATGTGTGTCCTGCTTGCTCACGTTTGCTGCTCACCGCCGACAATCGATGCTATTTCAAGGGGTTAGCGAATCGTAGACTACTCTCGCCCCGGCCACAACCCGGCGCGTGTCCAGCGCGCAGCCAGTCGTACCCGGCGTTCGCATCATGGCATCGCGTCGACGGCCGGATAGTCTTCGACGTAGTGGCGCCCGTCGGCCCCGAAATAGGTGACGTTGCGCTTTTCGAAATCCACCTCGTATCGCACCACGCCAGCTCGCCAGGCGAACGCCAGGAATTCCGGAAACACGCTTCTGCCTTCCTGGTCCGCGCGCAGCGCCGCGATCAGGGCCTCCTGGTCGAAATCAGGGATCTCGGCCAGGCCGTTGACGAGGTTCGTGCCCTGCGAAACGACGTTTCCCGAGGTCGTGAGGTAGAGGGCCTGGCAGGAGGGCAATGTCATGATGTTCCTGGTCACGCCGGCCCGGCGCAGCGTCTCGGCGAGATAGGGAAAGCCGCCGACCTTCGGCCGGATCGCGGCGGCCTTCTGCATGGCTTGCCGGAGATTGTCGATCGAACTGCTCATGGTCGCGCCTCCTGTGGGCTATTTCCGTCGGTACCGTCTTGAGGTCGTGGTGCGCGGCCAGCTTCTGCAGCAGGGCCTTGAGGGCGGCCTGGTCTGCCAGGTCCAGGCAGGCAAAGAACTGCGCGTCGTTCTGGTCCGCAAGCATCGCCAGCCGTGGAACGAGTGCCCGTCCCTTGGTCGCAGGGACGTGCCACGCAAATGTTCTGGTTTTTCAAGGAGCTGAACTGGATGGACCGAACAGGACTGGCGCGCTCGGCGGGATTCGAACCCACGACCCCTGCCTTCGGAGGGCAGTACTCTATCCAGCTGAGCTACGAGCGCGGCGCGGCGCAAGGGTACCGCAAATCGCTCACTCGAACACGCCGAGGATGTTCTGGTATTTCTGGATGTACCAGCGGTTCTCGTTGTTGTATTTCGGCAGGGCGACGGGCACCGCGCCGTCCGCCGCCGCCTTCCACAGGCAGGGGCAGGTGACCCGGGGCGCGGCGGCGGCCAGCGGTGCCGGGCGGCGCAGGTCTTCCAGCCCGAGCTTCATGCGCTTGATGAGGCGGTACAGCTTGGCGACGTTCTTCTGCCCGCCGTTGTAGTCGGCGACGGGGAAGATGCCCAGCACCTGACGATTGTCGACATAGGCGTCGCGGATGTCCTCGCGCATGTCCGCCAGGTCGAGGTCGAACAGGCAGATGGCGGCCTTCATGGAATTCAGCAGATTGGTGGCGCCGCGCTCGAAGTCGGGATCGAGCCTGGCGTCGGGGCAGCTCCTGACGACATGGGCATAGGTGCCGTTGCCGCGCCGGTTGGTGAACTGCATCGGTCCGAGCGCGGCAGCCCTGGAGACGCTGTAGCGAAACGCTTCCTCGCGCTTGAGGCCATAGTGGCTCAGTACTTCGCCCACGGCCTGCTGCGGGTCGTGCACGAAATCCTCATCGTCGGTCTGTTCGATGACCGCCAGTGTGGCGATGACCTCGGGCGGCACGGCATCGGCCAGCAGCGTGCCGGGGAAAGCCGAGCTGGGCGCTTTGGCAGCGCGCAGGTCCTCGGTGGCCTTGCGGGCGGTGTCGAGCAGGAACTGCCTGCCGCCACTGACGAACACCGGATCGTAGGTATCCTCGGTGAACGGCAGGTAGACGATGGGTTGCGCGGTCTCGGCCACGGCGCGCCACTGCTTCTTCTTCAACAGCGTGCTGTCGAAGGCGGGAAACTTTCGTCCGTAGACCTGCAGCTTCTCGCCGTCCCTGGTGAATGCGAACATCAGCCGTTCGGCGCCGGTGCCCCTGACGTGTTGCGCCTGGATGCCCGGGGTGAGGACGAGGAAGCGCAGCGGCCTGCCGCCCGGCTTCCACCTGAGTGGCGGGCGGGGGATCTCGAGGTGGGCCACGGTCCATTGCTGGTGCTTCTCGCTCCACAGCGCGAACGCCACCGGCCGGCCGCGCAGCACTTCCCGGCTGCCCTTGCCCGTGAACACGTAGTCGAGCTTGACGTCGCGCAGCAGCGCGCGGGCCTCCGCCACGTGACTCCTGATGAGCTCATCGCGGGTGGGAGCGCGGCCCTCGATCACCACCTCCGCCAGCTGGTCGGTGCTGGCGCTCGCCGCGGCTTCCGACTGCGCGATGGCCAGCGGCACCTCGCCTTCATCGGCTCCGGTCGCGGGCTGGTCCTGATCCGTGGGCGGTGACGGCGCGGCGGGCGCCTCCTCGGTCTCCGGCGCCGTGATCACCGGTTCGCCCTCCTCTTCATAGCCCGCCGTGCTGGCGCAGCCTGCCAGGCAGAGCAGGGCGGGCACCAGCAGGATCAGCAGGCGGGGACGCATGGCACGCATGATATCGGGCGGACGCGGCAACGCCGTGCGACGGGTTCTGCAGTTCGGGAAAGCAAGCGCTGACTACAACCAGCCGCGGCGCTTGAAGACCATCAGCGGCACCGCCGCGGAGACGAACATCAGTCCCAGCGCCCCGAGGAAACCCCAGGATTCGTGCGCCCACGGGATGTGCTCGAAATTCATGCCGTAGATCGCGCCGATCACCGACGGCGGCAGCAGCGCCACCGTGGCCACCGAGAAGATCTTGAGGATGTTGTTCTGCTCGATGCTGATCAGGCCCAGCGTGGCGTCGAGGATGAACGACACGTTGGAGCCGAGGAACGAGGCATGGTCGCTCAGCGACACGGCGTCGCGCGCCAGCGTGCGCAGCCGGTTGCGCACTTCCTGGCCGGGCGTGACCAGCGGGCTCTGCTGCACGTAGGTCAGCAGCCTGCCGAGGCTCACCAGGCTCTCGCGCGTCTTCGCGATCAGCGCGCCGCTCTGGCCGACCCGTTCCAGCACGCGGCGGTAGCCGTGCTGGTTGAGCCGCTGCTGTTCCGCACGGCGCGCGGGCGCGAACACCGCGGCGGAGATGGTGTCGAGGTCGGTGCCGACTTTTTCGACCGCATCGGCGACGCGGTTGATGATGGACTCGGCCAGCCCCGCCAGCAGGTTGATGCCCGACTGGCAGCTGGCGGGGTGCTTCTCGGCATACGCCACGAAGCGCCGGAACGGCAGCGGGTCGCAGTAACGGTTGGTGACCAGCCGTCCGTCCTTGAGGATGAACGTGATCTGGCCGGGTTGCGGCAGGTCGCTGTCGAGCTTGGTGACGATGGTGCAGGTGAGATAGACGGCGCCGTGCTCCTCATAGAGACGGTTGGAGGCCTCGAGCTCGGACATCTCCTCGCGCGTCGGCACGTCGATGCCGAGCTGCGCTTCGATGCCTTTTTCCTCCTCCAGCGTGGGCTCGAACAGGTCGATCCACACCGCTTCGGGCCCGATGCCGTGCTGCAGCGGCTCGGGTACGCGCACCAGGCCTGTGGGCGTGAGCGCGTAGACCGTCAGCACGCTGCCGGCTCCGGGCTAGTGCCGGTGCTCGCTGGCGGCCAGGTCGTTGATGAGGCGGATCAGCTTGCCGTGATCGCCGGCCATGCCGACGTCGGTGGCGTACTTGCCGTTGACGACGATGAACGGGACGCCTTCCACCTGGTAGCGCTTGGCGAGTTCCGAGGCCTTCTGCAGGTTGGCCTGCACCGAGAACGAATTGTAGGCCTTCACGTAGTCGGCTTCGGTGATGCCGTTGTCCTTGGCGAACGCCACCTGCAGCCTGAGCGCGGTGGCCTCGTCCGGCGAACCCAGGTCGCTCTTGCGCTGGCTGATGGTGTCCATCACCTTGGTGTGCAGCTGCTCTTCCTTGCCGAGCGCTTCCAGCGTGTAGAACAGGCGCGCGTGCGACTGGTGCAGCGCGCCCCACATGATGGGCACGCGGCGGAACTCGATGTACGGCGCCTTGACCTTTTTCCAGCTCTCGAGGAAGGGATCGAAGGCATAGCAGTGCGGGCAGGCGTACCAGAAGAATTCCAGCACTTCGACCTTGCCGGCCGTCACCGAGGTGGGCTGCGTGGGCACGATGGGCTTGTAGTTGGTGCCCGCGACCCACTCACCGGCGGGGAGCTGGCCGTTGGCCGGGAGCTCCGCGATGCGCTCGAGCTGCGCGTCGCTGGGGCTGGTGCCGGCGGGCGTGGCCGACACGGTTTCCTGGGCGCTCACGGCGCCCGACAGCGAGCCGCCCGGAACGGGCGCGGAGGCGGTCGGCGCCGCGATGGGTGTGGCGGGAGCGCTGCTGGACGTGGCAGGCGCGGAGCCCTGGGCACAGGCCGCAAGGCTCCCGATCAGCAGTGCCGCGAGCGTGAAGGATCGCTTGAACATGAATTTGAGTCCCCGACGAAGTGAAACTAGCGCATGCCCTGGATGTACGAGGCCAGATTGCGGATGTCCTCGGCGCTCAGGCGCTTGGCGATGGTGCGCATGATCTCGCTGTTGGCGCCACCTTCGCTGGCGCCCTTGGCATCGATGACATAACGCGTGTCATTGCCGTAGTCCGTCAGCTGCTTCACGGTGTAGACCGCGTGCTGGGCGCGAAGTGCCGGAAAACCCGCGGCCGGGTTGCCGCGGCCGACCGGGCCATGGCAGGCCATGCAGGCCGGGATGTTGCGGCTGCGGTCGCCGCCCCGGTAGAGCTTCTGGCCCGCCTGCCAGTAGGACGGATCGGCCTCATGGCCTTCCGGCACCTGCGAGGCGTAGTACGCGGCGAGGTCTTCCATGTCCTGCTCGCTCAGCGTGGCGGCCTGCGAGGGCATCAGGTTGGTGGAATCCAGCCGCTTGTTGTCGTGCCAGAGCTTGAGCTGGGCGAGCACGTAGGAGGCGTTCTGCCCGGCCAGCGACGGCCAGATGTCGGCGGAGCTGTTGCCGTTCGCGCCGTGGCAGGCGAGGCAGGTGCCCGCCTTGGCGGCGCCGGCTTCGGCGCTTCCGCCCTTGGTGGCGCTGGTGGCGCTGGAGGCGGTGGTGGCCGCCGCAGCCGTCGCAGCGGCGGCGGCGGGAGCGGATGAAGCCGGTGCGGCAGCCGCCGGCGCGCTCGCGGCGGGCGTGGCGGCTGCGTGGGAGATCCGGACGGTGCTCGAGGCAATGATGGCGGCGAGTGCGGCGGCCAGGGCAAGCGGTGCGGATGTCCTCATGAACCTCAAACTCCAGTGAATCCGAGGAATTGTACACTAGGCGGCATGAGCGCCTACCCCACCGCACGCTTCCTGTTGAGTGTCGGTCCCAGCGCGCAGTTTCCGCCCGATGAGGGTCGCGAGGTGGCTGCGGCGGGACGCTCCAACGCGGGCAAATCCAGTGCATTGAACAGCATCGCCGGCCGCAGGTCGCTGGCGCGCACCAGCAAGACGCCGGGACGGACGCGGCTGCTCAATTATTTCGAGCTCGCGGACGGGCAGCGTCTGGTGGATCTGCCCGGGTACGGCTATGCCGACGCGGGGCCGGCGGAGCGGGCCGATTGGGCCCGCCTGATCGAGGCCCTGTCGCAGCGCGCCTCGCTGGCCGGCCTGCTGCTGATCGTGGATGTGCGGCGGGGGCTGCAGGAAGGGGATTTCGGGCTGCTGGACTGGGCGGGGGGCCTGCCGGTGCAGGTGCTGCTGTCCAAGTGCGACAAGCTGACGCGCTCGCAGCAACAGAAAGCCCTTGCCGATGCGCGCGCGCAACTGCAGAATCGCGCTGCCGTGCAGCTGTTTTCGGCTGTTAGTGGCGAAGGAGTCACGGAAGCCCGGGGGGTGCTGGACCGCTGGCTCCTGAAAAGAAACCCCGGTGACCCCGCTCTATTGGGGGGATAAGGGTCACCGGGGCCGACAAGCCTGCCACCGATCCAATCGATGCAGGCACCCGCCAAGGGAGGGCGGCGGGGAGTGACTCGCACTCAGTAGCTGTGACTGGCCAGGGCCCCGTTGGTTCCCGTCATCGGCCAGTTCGCCCCAAAAAATAAATTACTTAAACGTCATACTCCTAGAAAAACGTGTAGGTCAAGCCCGCTGACACCATGCTCAGGTCGCGGCCGGGATTCGAGGCGTTGATCTTGTCGTATTCGACGCGAACTGCGACTTTTCCCCAACCGAGTTGCGCGCCCGCACCGTAGGCGAGATCCGACTGGTTCTTGTCGAGCCGCGTGGAGAGCTCGCCTTCGCCCTTCCAGTTCGCATAGCCTGCCTTCGCGTAGAGGTCGACCACCGGGATCGGCAAGTAGTACATGAGATAGCCGGCGAACGCGCGGGCGCTCACGTGCGAACCGTTTTCCGAAGCCTTGCCGAAATCGAGGTAGTCCGCTTCGAGCGCGAACAGCGCGGGCAGGCGAAAGCCCACCATGCCTTTGAACGCGCCCTGTGAATCCTTCACGCTCACGGTGGCATCCTCGAAGCGGGTGTCGGCTTCGCCGATGCTGCCGCCGAGGTACAGGCCTTTGTCGCCGCTGGCGGCGGCGGTGCCGGCGCACAGGCAGGCGGCGAAGAAGAACAGCGATGGTTTCAGCATGCGTGGTGCCTGCGGTGGCTTTTCCGGGGTGGGAAAGCTTAGCAGCGCGACGTTGCGTGTCGCGCTGTCCGCAACTGGCGACAGGCACGCGATGCTAGTGCGCCTGGTCCCAGTTCGCGCCTGAACCGATGTCCACTTTGAGCGGCACCTGCAGCTGCGCGGCGCTCATCATGGCGCCGCGCACGGCCGCCTCCGCCGTTGCAAGAAATTCACTGCGCACTTCCAGCACCAGTTCGTCGTGCACCTGCATCAGCAGGCGCGCATCGCTGCGGCGCTCCAGGCACCAGTGGTCCACGGCGATCATCGCGCGCTTGATGATGTCGGCGGCCGTGCCCTGCATGGGCGCGTTGATGGCGCTGCGCTCGGCGTATTGCTGCAGCGGACGGTTGCGCGAGTTGATGTCCGGCAGGTAGAGGCGGCGGCCGAAGACCGTCTCGACGTAACCCTCCCGTCTGGCGCGCGCCCGCGTCTCGTCCATGTAGCGCTTCACGCCGGGATAGCGCGCGAAGTACAGCTCGACGTACTTCGCCGCCGCGCCGCGCTCGATGCCGAGCTGGCGCGCGAGGCCGAAGGCGGACATGCCGTAGATGAGTCCGAAGTTGATGGCCTTGGCGGCGCGACGCTGGTCACTGCTGACCTGTTCCAGCGGCACGCCGAACACTTCGGCGGCGGTGGCCTGGTGCACGTCGCGGTCGTCGGCGAACGCCTGCAGCAGGCTCGCATCGCCGGAGAGGTGCGCCATGATGCGCAGCTCGATCTGCGAATAGTCGGCCGCCATGAGCACGTAGCCCGGCGGCGCGACGAAGGCCTGGCGGATGCGACGGCCTTCGGGACTCCTGATCGGGATGTTCTGCAGGTTCGGATCCATCGACGACAGGCGCCCGGTGGCGGCCACCGCCTGGTGATAGGAGGTGTGCACGCGGCCGGTGGTGGGGTCGATGGCTTCGGGCAGTTTCTCGGTGTAGGTGGAGCGCAGCTTGGCGAGGCCGCGGTACTGGAGGATGAGCCTGGGCAAGGCGTGCGCTTCGGCCAGCTCCTCGAGCACGTCTTCCGCGGTCGACGGCTGGCCGGTGGCGGTCTTGCGCTGCACGGGGATCTGCAGCTTCTCGAACAGGATCTGCTGCAGCTGGCGGGGCGAATCGAGGTTGAATTCGCCGCCGGCCTCCTGGTGCGCCTCGGCCGCAAGCTCGCGCATGCGTGCCGCCAGTTCCTGGCTCTGCCTCGCCAGCAGCGCGCGGTCCACCAGCACGCCGTAGTGCTCCATGCGCTCCAGCACCGGCACCAGCGGCTGCTCCACTTCGAGGTACAGCTTCGCGAGCGCCGGGATGGCCTGCAGCTGCGGCCACAGCTGCTGGTGGAGCTGCAGCGTGATGTCGGCATCCTCGGCGGAATACGCGCTGGCCTGTTCGACGCTCACCTGGCTGAAGGAAATCTGCTTGGCGCCCTTGCCGGCCACGTCCTCGTAGTGGATGGTGTCCACGCCGAGGAACTTCTTCGCCATCGAATCCATGTCGTGGCGTGTGGCCGTGCTGTTGAGCACGTAGGACTCGAGCATGGTGTCGAAGCGCTGGCCCTGCAGCCGGATGCCGCGGTTCTCGAGCACGTGCATGTCGTACTTCAAGTGCTGGCCGAGCTTGCCGAGCCCGGGATCTTCCAGCAGCGGCTTGAGTGCCGCGAGCACGCGCTCGCCATCGAGCTGCGCGGGTGCGCCGGCATAGTCGTGCGCGAGTGGCACGTAGGCCGCATGGCCGGGTTCGACGCAGAACGACACCCCCACGATGCGGGCCTGCATGTAGTCGAGGCTGGTGGTTTCGGTGTCGAACGCGAACAGCTCGCTGCCCTCGAGCCGCTTGAGCCAGCGCTGGAAGTCGTCCCAGTCGAGGAGGGTCTCGTAGTGGCGGGGGACGGCGGCGGGCGGTGAGGCGCTGGGCGCTGCGTCAGCCGAAATGGCTGCCGACCCGGTGGGCGCGAAGCCGTCGGCCGCGCCCGTCACTGCCCCGGTGGAGCCATCCGCGGGGGCGGAAGGGCTCGCGGGCTGGGTCCCGCCTGCTGCGGCTGCGCCTTCCTCGAGCTGGCGCAGCAGGGTGCGCAGTTCGAGCCGCGCGTAGATCTCTTTCAGCTTCGCCGTATCCGGAGTGCGGCGTTCGAGCGCACCGGGTTGCAGCGCGAGATCCAGGTCGCAGCGGATGGTGGCGAGCTGGCGTGACAGCGCCAGCGTCTCGAGGCCGGCGCGCAGGTTTTCGCCCACCTTGCCGGTGATCTCCGCTGCGTGCTCGATCAGCGTATCCAGTGTCTGGTAGGTGCCCAGCCATTTGGCCGCGGTCTTGGGTCCGACCTTGTCGATGCCGGGAATGTTGTCGCTGCTGTCGCCCACCAGCGCGAGGTAGTCGATGATCTGCTCCGGCCAGACGTCGAACTTCGCCTTCACGCCCGCGCGATCCAGGCTGCTGTTGGTCATGGTGTTGATGAGCGTGATGCGCTCGTTGACCAGCTGCGCGATGTCCTTGTCGCCGGTGGAGATCAGCACCGTCTGGCCCCTGGCCGCGGCCTGCGTGGCGAGGGTGCCGATCACATCGTCGGCCTCGACGCCGCTGATGCGCAACAGCGGCCAGCCCTGCGCCGCCACCGCCTGGTACAACGGCTCGATCTGCGAGCGCATGTCGTCCGGCATGGGCGGACGATGCGCCTTGTACTGGCTGAACAGCTCGTCGCGGAAAGTCTTGCCGGGCGCGTCGAACACCACCACCAGGCTCGTGCCCGGATACACGCGCACGAACCGCTGCAGCATGTTGAGCACACCGACCACTGCGCCGGTGGGTTCGCCGCGCGAGTTGGTCAGCGGCGGCAGGGCGTAGAAGGCGCGATAGAGATAGGAGGAGCCATCGACGAGGATCAGGTCGGGTTGATACGCCATGCGGGATTATAGGGCCGAATCACCGGCGCCAGGGATGGGTGGGCGCGGGTCAGGGCGTGGCGGCGGGCGCGCTGGAAGAGGGCGAGCTGGAAGAGGGCGCGCCCGCATCAGGGATGCTGACAGCGGGAGCACTGGAGGCGGGCGATCGCTTCCTGGCTTCGCCGGGCTTCACGAGCGGGCCCTTCTGGCCACAACCTGCAACGAGCGCGGACAGCAGCAGCGCGGCCAGCAGCGTGGCGGCGGGCGCCGCACTTCGCGCCCGCGTCCTCATGTTGCCACCGGCATCGGCATCGAACGGCCATCGTGCAGCGCGAGCCAGCCGCGGATCACGCGATAGCAGATCCAAAGGCCGATGACGGCGAATCCCGTCGCCGCCATCATGCCGCCGATCGCGATCAGCACGAACGGCATCGAGACCACGAGCACCACCGCCAGCCACAGCAGCGCGAACCAGAAGGTGCGGATCTGCCAGCGGAAATGCGAGACCAGCAGCGGGCTGGTGAGCTCGCGGCGCAACGCGTAGTTGATGATCACGGCGATGATCGAAGGCAAGCCGAACACGAACCTGCCGGCGATGCTGGACGCGCCCAGCACGCCGATCAGCACCGCGAGCGAATGCAGCGCATAGATCAGGTGCGTGTAGCGCAGCTGGCGCTGCCCGGCGGCGGTTGCGATGCTGGTGTCGTCGTTCACTTGGGCTGCTTGCGGAACCGCGCGCCGACGCGCTGGTACGCCTCGCGGAACGGAATGCCCTCGCTCAGCACCATGGCATACGCCTCGGCCGCGGAGTTCACCGCCGGGTCGATGCGGATGCCGCTGCTCCTGAACCGCACCGCGGCCAGCGCCGCCGTCATGATGTCGAGGGTTTGCAGGGCGAGATCGATGCCGCGGAACAGCGGGAACTTCAGCAGCTGCAGGTCGCGCTGGTAGCCCGACGGCAGCTTGGCGAAGATGCCCAGCGCTTCGATCAGGCAGCCGTGGGCGCTGGCGGTGCGGCCGCGCACCAGCTCGAACACGTCCGGATTGCGCTTCTGCGGCATGATGGAGGAGCCGGTGGTGTAGGCGTCGGGCAGCTCCACGAAGGCGAATTCCTGCGTGTAGTACAGCAGCAGATCGGCCGCCAGCCGCCCCAGGTCCTGCATCAGCAGCGTGACCTCGAACAGCAGCTGCGCTTCGGCTTTGCCGCGCGAGAGCTGCACCGCGCTCACCGGTTCCTGGGTGCTGTCGAAATCCAGCAGCTGCGTGGTGGCGCCGCGATCCAGCGGCAGATTGGGCGTGCCGTAACCGGCCGCGGAGCCCAGCGGATTGCGGCCAGCGCGCCGCGCGACGCCGCGCAGGCCCTGCGCATCGTCGCGCAGCTCGGCCGCAAATCCTCCGGCCCACAGCGCGACGCTGCTGGGCATGGCCTGCTGCATGTGCGTGTAGCCAGGGAGCGCGATGGTGCCCTGCCGTTCGATCATGCCATCCAGCGCCAGGGCGGCGCGCTCGGCGCCCGAGGCGAGTTCGGCGATGGCTTCGCGCAGGTACAGGCGCAGCGCGGTCAGTACCTGGTCGTTGCGCGAGCGGCCCAGGTGCACACGGCCGCCGGCCGGACCGATGAGCTGCGTGAGCCGCTTCTCGAGCGCCGTCTGGCCGTCTTCGTCGGCGAGTTCGATGCGCCATTCGCCGCGTGCATGCGATTCGCCGAGCTGCGTCAGGCCGTCGCGGATGGCCTTGAAATCCTCGCTGCTGATGAGCTGCCGGGACTCGAGCATCTGCGCGTGCGCGATCGAAGCGCGCACATCGTGGCGCACCAGGCGCTCATCGAGCGCGTAGTCCTCGCCCGCGGTGTAGCGCAGGACCTTTTCGTCCAGCGGCGCGCCCTTGTCCCACAGCCTGTTCATGCGCCGATCATATCAGCGGATTCGCGCGGCAGCGGCCTGCGGCCCGTCGCCCTGCCAGGGGCTCACGCCCACGGGGTTCACGCATTGGCTTCCTGTTCGGCCTGGGTCAGCGCCTTGATGTCGGCCACCACCAGCGTGCCGGTGCCCTCGTTGGTGAACACTTCGGCCAGGATGCTGTCGGGGGCGCTGTAGGAGATCACGTGCACGCGCCGCACGCCGCCGCGGATCGCGTCTTCGATGGCCTTGGCTTTGGGCAGCATGCCGTCGACGATCTTCTGCGCGTCGCGCAGCCGCTTCAGGCCGGCCAGATCGGTGTACGAGACCACCGATCCCGGATCGGCGACATTCTCGAGGATGCCGGGTGCGCCGGTGCACAGGATGAGTTTTTCGGCCTGCAGCGCGGCGCCGATGGCGGAGGCCACGGTGTCGGCGTTGATGTTCAGCAGCTGGCCCCGCTCATCGGCCGACAGCGGGCTGATGACGGGCATCAGGCCGTTGTCGAGGTTCTTGCGGATCACGGCGGTGTCGATGCCGTCGATGTCGCCCACGAAACCGTAGTCCACCGTTTCGTTGCCGCCGGCGCCGCTCACCTTCACCGGCGGCCGCTTGTGGGCCCTTACCAGCCCGGCATCGACGCCGGAGAGTCCCACCGCGTCGATGTTCAGGTCGCGGCAGATCGCCAGGATGCGCGTGTTGATGAGGCCGTTCAACACCATGGAGGTGGCGTCGATGGACTTCTCGTCCGTGACGCGTCGGCCCTGCACCATGCGCGTGGGCACGCCCAGCGCCTCGGTGACTTCCGTGAGCTGCGGGCCGCCGCCGTGGACCATGACCACGCGGATGCCGAGGTAGTGCAGGATGGCGATCTGCTCGATCAGCGCGCGCGTCAGGTCCGCATCGCCGAACACGGCGCCACCGGCCTTCACCACGAAGGTCTTGCCCTTGTAGAGGCGGATGTACGGGGCCGCCGCGCGCAGCGCACGAATGGTGGCGGTCTGGTCGGCACGGTGCAGGATCATGGAACGTCCTTGGAAGGTTTGAAAATCCGGTGCAGCACCGCCATCTGCGCGGTGAGGCGATTGTAGGCCTGTTGCTGGACCACGCTGCGCGGGCCGTCGAGTACCGCGTCGCTGACCGCCGTGTTGCGTCTCACCGGCAGACAATGCATGAGCCGGCAGTCGGCCGCGGCCCTGTCGAACCAGGATTCGCCCACGCACCAGTCGCGCAGCCGGGCGCGCTGCGCCTGGTCGGCCTGCTCATCGCCGTAGTGCGAGGTCGAGCCCCACTCCTTGGCGTACACGATCTGCGCGCCCTCCAGCGCCGCCGCGCGATCGCTGGTCTCGGTGAGCGTACCGCCCGAGAGTTCGGCGGCGCGACGCGCCTTGTCCATGACGGCCTTCGGCAGCGCGAACGCGTCGGGCCGCAGCACCACCACGTCCATGCCGCGCTGCGCGGCCATGTGCACCGTCGCGGCGGGCACCGCCAGCGGCAGCGCGCGCGGATGCCAGGCCCAGCTGAGCACGAACTTCGCGCGGCGCGGCACGCCGAGATCGTCCAGCGTGCGCCAGTCGGCCAGCGACTGGCAGGGATGGTTCATGGCCGATTCCATGTTGATCAGCGGCTTCGAGGTGAGCGCCGCCATCTGGCTGAATTTGGTCTCGGCGAGGTCGGTGGCCAGATCCTTGCCGTCGGCGAAGGAGCGGATGCCCAGCACGTCGCAGTACGAGGCCAGCACCGGGATGCCCTCGCGCACGTGCTCGGCGGCCGCGCCGTCCATCACCGCGCCGGGACGCGTCTCGAGCTGCCAGGTGCCCTGGCCCGGCGTGATGACGAACGAGGTGCCGCCGAGGCGCGCCATGCCCGCCTGGAACGAGGCGAGCGTGCGCAGCGAGGGGTTCATGAACAGCAGGCCGAGGATCTTGCCCTTGAGCGCCTCGGGCTCGGGATGGCGTTGCAGCCGCGCGGCGAGATCCACCAGCGACTGCACCTGCTCGCGACTGAAATCGGCCAGATCGAGAAAGCGGTTCATGCCATGCGCTCTATCGCGAACCGATGTCCTGCAGCGCGTCGCGCAGCAGATCCACATGCGATGTTT
>Ga0335083_10005563_pt1 | contig 15850 bp, 18 predicted proteins | sample Lox_Sample_42_FD_206716 | JGI IMG/M metagenome (GOLD analysis project Ga0335083, IMG submission 206716) | Soil microbial communities from Loxahatchee National Wildlife Refuge, Florida, United States - Lox_Sample_4.2 | ecosystem: Environmental > Terrestrial > Soil > Wetlands | place: USA... | reverse complement strand
TTATCATCGGGCTTTTTGAGAAACATGCGCTTTTCAAAACTGGTTTTACCTGGTATTGGCTGATATACGGGTATATTGTCTGGGAATTCGGTCATTTCATCTATCATTATCTCGCGCATAAAGTGAGATTATTATGGTGCCTTCATTCCACACATCATGCGCCGGAAACGATGAATCTTTCGATCACCTATGCGCATTTTTTCCTGGAAGCTCCATATGCGGATGTGATCAGAACTTCGGTTTGTATTTTGGCAGGAGTGAGCCCGCCAATGCTTTTCCTGATTATGTTTATCGATGGGACCTGGGGAGCGTTTATCCATGTGGGTGAGAATATTTTGAAAAAAGGGAGAATGGGTTTTTTGCATAAAATCATTTTAACCCCTTCTTATCATCGGGTACATCATGCCAGGAACCCGTTATATATGGATACAAATTTTTGTAATCTTCTGAATATTTGGGACTGGGCTTTCGGAACATTACAACTGGACAGGGACGATGTTCCTATTGAGTATGGGATCACAAGAAAAGTAAATTCAAAAAATTTCATTGACGTTTATTTTGGCGAGATTGGTATTTTATGGAGAGATGTGAAAAATGCACCAGGTATAAAAAATAAGCTCATGTACATGTTCATGCCTCCGGGATGGAGCCATGACGGACAGCATAAAACTGCAAAGACAATTCGAAACAGATACCTGCAAAATCAGCAAGGGAAAATTTAGTAATATTTCTAAGATGCACTGATCATCTCGGCGCTCTGTTCCTGAACTTCCAAAATACTTGCCCTGTATCTAATAATTCTTCTACCGATTGTCAGGATGGAGAAACTTGTCAATGCACAGCAAGCCATTACTCCGGTCATTGGCAGTGCAGTATGATTGCTTAAAAAGCTAACAATGGCTGAAGTCAGTGCACCAATGCTCATTTGTATTCCACCCATCAATGCAGATGCGCTACCTGCATTTTTTGTGAAAGGGGCAAGAGACAATGCAGATGAATTGGGAAATGTAAAACCCTGGCAGCATAAGAAAATAAAAATAAAAAATATTGTACTGAACAGTTCCAAAACTCCGAGAATTGTACCGACAAATAGAAGCATACCTGTTATTGTCTGACACAACAAAGCAACCGGAATAATTTGCTCACTCTGGTAGACCCTTAACAAAACACTATTTAACTGGCTCGCACCGATTAAGCCCAATGCGATGAGTGCAAAGATCCAGCCATATTGTTTTTCGGAAACATGGAATAATTCCATAAATACATAGGGAGAACCAGCGATATATGCGTAAAGTCCAGCTGAAGCAACCGATCCCGTGAGCGCATAAGTATAGAATTGCGAATCTCTGAGTATAAGCACAAAACTTTTGATAATAGGTTTTGGTTTGAGTGAATGATCAGGATTAGGCTCCCTGCTTTCAGGAAGGGAAAAATGAACAGCTGCCAATATTGCGAGGCCAAAAAAAGCAAGTACAACAAAAATATATCTCCATCCGATAGTTGCGGTCAGGTATCCGCCCAGTGTAGGTGCGATGATAGGAGAGACGCCAACCACAAGCATGAGCATTGAAAAAATTTTTGCATTGTCTTTTACAGCAAATAGATCGCGAACCATTGCTCGCGATGCAACTAATCCGGAACAGGAGCCCAATGCCTGAAATAAGCGCAATATGATTAAAGCATCTGCAGACACAGCAAAAGTGCAGCCGATTGAAGCCAGCAGATATAAACTAATGCCGAAATAGAGCGGCTTTTTTCGTCCAAAACGATCCAATAAAGGCCCATATAAAAACTGGCCCAGGGAAATACCAATAAAAAAACTGGATAAGGAAAGAGAAACATGTGCAACAGTGGTTCCTAAATCTTTTGCAATAGAAGGAAAGCCCGGTAAATACATGTCAATAGAAAAAGGACCGATGGCGCTCAGGAATCCTAAAACCGTAATCAAAAAATAATTATCCTTTGCCTGAATACTCATAAACGATGACACGAAGATACAAATTTGTCCTGCCCTGACCTTTTCGTATTAAGTAAGTAGATTGCAAAAGAAATTTCTAAACTATAAACATAGCACCATGAAAAAATACAAGTATATCTATGCATTCATATTGATCTGTATTTTTTGTGCGGGTTTTAATTCTATTTCAAGAAATGCAGATGAATGGATACAACTTTTCAATGGCAGGGATTTATCAGGCTGGAATGTTTTTCTTGGGCCAAAATTTGATGAATCAGGAAATAAATCAAATGAAAAACCTTTTGGTTTGAACAATGACCCGGCCCATGTATTTAGTGTAGTCGATATGGATGGAGAAAAAGCGATTCGGGTTTCTGGAGAAATTTTCGGAGCAATAACGACAAAGAAAGAATATGAAAACTACCATCTTCAATTATTATTTAAATGGGGTGAATTGACCTGGGGTCCAAAAAAAAATAAAAAGAAAGACAGTGGCTTATTATATCATGCAGTTGGTCAGCAAGGTTCTGCAGATGGCGGTTACTGGATGCGTTCCCAGGAATTTCAGATCGAGGAAACGAATTGCGGTGATTATTGGGGAGTTGCCGGCGCCATGGAAGACATTCCAGCAGACAAAAAAAATGATACTGAATATGTTTATAATCCGGCAGGCCAATGGTATACTTTCAGAGAAGACAATAAAACCGGAAGACATTGCATAAAGCAAGGCGATGCTGAGAATCCTTCGGGCCAATGGAACACACTCGATTTATATGTTCATGGCGATACTAGTGTGCATGTGATTAATGGAAAATGCATGATGGTTCTTTATCATTCAAGACAATTGGAAAACGGGAAATCAATTCCTCTCGTTAAAGGAAAGCTGCAGTTGCAATCAGAAGGAGCAGAAGTTTTTTATAAGCAGATTAAAATAAAATCCCTGAACAGGATTCCTAAGGAATGGTTAAATGCGCAATAAAAAAAGAAAGCCATATCATCAGATATGGCTTCTGCATCTTTCTTCATAGATTATTTCAGCAATAATTAATATCTGTAGTGATCAGCTTTGAACGGACCATTTTTCGGAATACCGAGATATTCACTCTGAGCATCGCTTAATTCATCCAACTCAACGCCAATTTTTGCCAAATGAAGTCTGGCAACTTTTTCATCCAGGTGTTTTGGCAAAACAAATACTTTATTTTCATATTGACGATGGTTGTTCCACAATTCAATCTGAGCTAAGGTTTGATTTGTGAAAGAATTACTCATCACAAAACTGGGATGACCAGTGGCGCAACCGAGATTCACCAGGCGACCTTCAGCCAGGATGATCACATCCCTGCCATCGATATTATAAATATCTACCTGCGGTTTGATGGTATCCTTAGTATGGCCATAGCTTTTATTCAACCAGGCCATATCAATTTCAATATCGAAATGCCCGATATTACAAACCACAGCTTTATCCTTTAATGCACGGAAATGTTTTTCTGTGATGAGATCACGGCAACCTGAAGCAGTTACTACGATATCTGCTTCTTTCACGGCATCAATCATTTTCTTCACTTCAAAACCATCCATTGCAGCCTGTAAAGCACAAATGGGATCTATTTCGGTAACGATCACACGACAACCTGCTCCTCTTAATGAAAGCGCAGAACCTTTACCCACATCGCCATAACCACCCACTACAGCAACCTTGCCAGCCAGCATCAGGTCAGTCGCACGACGGATTGCATCCACCAGGCTTTCCTTACATCCGTATTTATTATCAAACTTGGATTTGGTAACAGAATCATTCACATTGATTGCAGGAACAGGCAATGTGCCTTTTGTAACCCTCTCGTATAAACGATGAACACCCGTTGTCGTTTCTTCGGAAATTCCTTTTAGGTACTGAATCAATTCGGGATATTTATCCAGGACAATATTTGTAAGATCACCGCCGTCATCCAGTATCATATTCAATGGACGACCAGTGCTCCCAAAAAACAATGTCTGTTCAATACACCAGTCAGCTTCTTCCAGTGTTTGTCCTTTCCATGCAAACACACCGATACCCGCAGCAGCGATAGCGGCAGCTGCATGATCCTGGGTAGAAAAAATATTACAGGAACTCCAACGCACTTCAGCGCCCAGTTCCACCAGGGTTTCGATCAAAACAGCAGTCTGAATGGTCATATGCAGACATCCGGCGATCCTGGCCCCTTTTAATGGCTTTTGCTTTCCATATTCTTTACGGAGCGACATCAATCCCGGCATTTCAGCTTCAGCCAGCCTGATTTCTTTACGACCCCATTCTGCAAGGCTCATATCCTTCACCTTGTAGGGGAGACTCAGATCAATTTTTGTTTTAATGTTCGTTGACATATTTTTTATTTTATGGAGTACAACTCAAATAAGCTCTTATTTTGCAAAGATAGACAGTAGAACAAAATATCAGTAAAATTTATTAAATTTGGAATAAAGTACAGATAGTTGTCGTTTTAATAGAACAAATGCATAGTTCATTATGGAAAAAGACCTTAAAAAAGAGAATTCTCCTGCGTTCCTGCCTGTTTTGGATGAGAAGGACCGGGCCATCCTGAAGTTACTCCAGCAAAATGCAAAATCGACAGTCCGGGAAATTGCCGACAAGGTGCACCTGAGCCCGACTCCGGTTCATGAGCGGATCAAAAGAATGGAGGATACGGGCGTGATCCGTCAATATGCAGCGCTGGTAAACCATGCCAAACTAAAAAAAGGCCTGATTGTGATTTGTTATGTATCACTCAAAGAGCATAATAAAAAATCGGGAGCAAAATTTATTAAGACCATACAGGAGATTGATGAAGTGATCGAATGTTATAATATTTCCGGTGAATTTGATTTCATGCTCAAAGTAATGGTGGAAAATATGGATGCATATTATGATTTTCATGTCAACAAACTGGGACAGGTAGAAAACCTGGGACACCTGCAAAGCACTTTTGTAATGGGTATTATCAAAGAAATTCAGCCGATGGTCAGTTGATTTTTTATTTTCTGATGGCTTTGCTCAATTGTTTTGATCTTCGTTCGCCTCTTTTATTAATTCAGTAAATTGCATTATAACCATCGTTATAATTTTATGTTTGTTTATGATACTGTTTCGGAAGCAGTGGAGGGATTGAAGAAGCGAGGATATTCTGTTGATTTCAACCTGGAATTCGACCATATCCATTGTCACGAGTCGTCTATTTCTTTTAAGCCTTCAGAATTCGAAATTTCGGAAGTATACAGATTTGAGGGAGCCAGTGATCCTGGGGATGAAGCCGTTGTTTATGCGATAGAATCGAGGAAGGGCGATAAGGGTGTGTTGGTGAGCGGTTTTGGAATTTCGGCTGATGATGCCAGTGAGGAAATGATCGAAAAATTAAAGATCAGGCATTGATTTTTGAATTGGGAGATAAGAAATAAATTTTCACACGAATATCTCATATGATTTCCGTCCGGAACGCCAGGGAAAAGGACCTGCCTCAACTCCTGGAAATTTACAATGATATTATTGCTAGAACCACTGCGGTATTCGAGTACCGGCCGCATAACCTGGATATGCGTCTCAACTGGTATGAATCAAAAATTAAAGACGGCTACCCGGTTTTTGTGGCTGAAGAAAACGAAAAGATTCTTGGATTCAGTTCTTTTGGGCCTTTTCGCGCATGGCCTGCATATAAATACAGTGTAGAGAATTCGGTGTACGTCGCATCTGACCAACGTGGAAAAGGGATTGGAAAATTATTAATACCTCCCCTTATAAAAGCCGCGATGGAAAAGAATATGCATGTGATTGTTGCAAGCATCGAGGCTACTAACAAAGCGAGCCTGCGACTTCATCAATCTTTCGGTTTTATTGAAGTGGCTCATTTTAAAGAGGTGGGATATAAATTCGGTAAATGGCTGGATTTAAAATTCCTCGAATTAATGTTGAATACACCTTCTCATCCCAGTCAGGACTGAAATATGAATTCGGATCGAAGCTGACTATTCAATTATTTTCCGGATTCTTATCTTGTTATATTGTTGCAAAAGGATAGAGCTGATATTGTATAACAGATTAGCCACGACCAGCACGAACCCTAATTTTAAATAACCGGAAGAAAAGCAATAGATCGTAGTCAAAAAGAAAAAGCAGAAGCAAATCCAATGATAGCGTTCATACATGTCGATCGTTTTTAGATATTGTCCGGCTTGTGAAGTGGTTTTGATAAGGTGATTTGTCCGACTACCACTCATTGCAGCAGCAAAATCTCCGTTTTGAACAAATTTCCTGATGTACTTCACGCCGATCTTTTCATAAAATTTTCTGTTATGGCTTAATAAGAAAAAGTCCAGTTTTTTTTGTGGTATGATTCCAATAATTGCTGAAATGATTAAAAATAAATAGAAGTTTAGATGAATACCTGCCAGCCACCAGAAATAAATCACCGGAGCAAAACAAAGAATCGTCCAAAAAAAATTGAGGAGTTGATTGACTACTGCCTGCCTCGTATCAGAGGATTTCATTCGCATATTTTTTTCATTCCATCTTCTTCACGATTCCTGCCACTACTTTATCAATGGGCAGTGTAACGCTCTCTTCAGAAAAATCTTTGAAATTGACAAATCTGAAAGTTTCTGTTTCACCTGTTTTTTTGTAGATATTCATTTCTCTTTCATCAAAATCAAATGGCTTATCACGGAGGGGGGCTTTTATTGGTTCCAGCGCTTCGGCAAAATAATAAATAGAAAGGATCTGATGTTCGGGATTGAAAGCGCTCATCTGAAAAAAATCTGTCGTATAGATATGATCGGTGACCCTTACTTCAAGATTCATTTCTTCCATGAATTCTCTTTTCAGGCAGTCCCTGGTTCCTTCTCCGAATTCCAATCCTCCGCCTGGAAATTTAGTATAATAATTTCCACGGATGTATTCATCGGATACCAATACCTGCCTGTTTTCCCCCAGCAAGATTCCATAAACCCTGATATTAAACATGGAATTGATTTATGAGCATTGTAGTTAGGTAAGAATTCTATTATGACTTAGTCAACGAACAAAAATTGTCTAAGGCTGAAGCGTGATTTGTCCTTCAAATACTTTTTCCGCCGGTCCACAAAGCCAGATATTCTGAAAAGAACCATCATTCATGCGATCATATTTGACTACCAGCCTGCCTCCCTTGGTAATGACAGTAACATCATTATAACCTACATCATTATGGTAGCAAACCACAGCACTGGCAGCAACACCGGTTCCACAGGAAAAAGTTTCGTCTTCTACGCCGCGTTCATAAGTACGAACAATGATTTCATCAGGTTTTTTCTGTTCTACAAAATTCACATTGATACCTTCTTTGGCAAAATCGGCACTATATCGTATATCCATTCCTTTATGAAAAACATCGTAATCCATCACATCACTTACGATCCTCACATAATGTGGTGAACCGGTATTTAAAATATAATCACTGTGAAATTCTTTGATTTCTCTTACATCCTGCATTTTGAGATTAACGGTTCCGTCGTCTCCAATTTCTGCTTCATGGATGCCATCCGCGGCAACAAACAGGTATTTGTCCTTATGTATTCCTAAATGGTAAGCAAATTTTACCATGCATCGTCCTCCGTTTCCACACATCGTGCTCTCACGTCCATCTGCATTGAAATAGATCATTTCAAAATCATAGCCGGATTTTTGATTCAAAAGCATCAATCCGTCTGCCCCTATACCAAATCTTCGGTCACATAAAAACTTGACTTTTTCCATTGTAAGCGCCGTATAACTCCAGTTCCGGTTGTCGAGAATAATAAAATCGTTTCCTGTTCCCTGGTATTTGTAAAAGCGTATATTCATAGTGTTGATAGTAGCCAGCTGTACCTTATATCCAATTTTTACGCGAAGTTATCAATCATTTTGCAAACAAAAGTTTACTCACCACCCACTGATTATTTCCAATGTTTTTTGAATCAAATTTTCGATGGTTCGCTGTCCATCCCTCGAAAATTGCTTTGTGACCCTGTTGGCCACAATGGCGCTCAGACTTAAACAATGATGACCGAGCATTTTGCTTAAACCATAAAGTCCGGCTGTTTCCATTTCAAAATTGCTGATCCGGTGTTGTCCAAACCGAAATTGGGTCAAACGGTTGATCAGATCGGGATTACTCAGACCCAATCTCAGCATTCTTCCCTGCGGTCCGTAAAAGCCCGGACAGGTAACTGTTATGCCCTTGTGATACCCATTCACAAAATATTTCATCAATGAAGCGGCGGCTCCGCTGATATATGGAAAAGAAAAGCGGTTATGCAACTGCGTTTGAGTAACGAAGGATTGAAGCAATTGTTTTTCTTCATCATTTTGATCGTGGCGGTAAAAATTTAATAAGTTGTCAATTCCCAATCCATGTGTCGACACTACAAAGCTATCTACTGGAATATCTTCCTGCAATGATCCGGCCGTTCCGATGCGCATAATATCCAATTGCCTGAGTTTATTTTTGATTGTCCTGCTTTCAAAATCAATATTCACCAATGCATCCATTTCATTCAGTACAATATCAATATTATCGGTACCGATTCCCGTCGATACAACAGATATTTTTTTATTACCAATATAACCTGTATGCGTTACAAATTCACGATGTTGTTTTTTGATTTCTATCTTATCAAAAAAATTGCTGACCGTTGTTACGCGGTCGGGGTCACCTACAGTGATAATAGTGGAAGCGAGTTCTTCCGGAAGAAGATTCAGATGATAAATAGCTCCATTTTGATTAATCATCAATTCGCTTTCAGCGATCCTTTGCATAAGGTAATTGCCTTTAGGGAAATTACTCCGAATATACTACTTTTGCCACACCTTACTCACACAGAGTCAGGCAGGAATGATGATTCGGATCATCCTGAAAAGGTTCCGTGGCCGAGCGGCTAGGCAGAGCTCTGCAAAAGCTTCTACAGCAGTTCGAATCTGCTCGGAACCTCAGATTTAAGAAAATTAAAAGGATTACTTGAGGTAGTCCTTTTAATTTTTGCGAACCTTATCTTCTGACAAGATATTTCAAGTTCAATGACTGTTCAGCGATGAAATATTCAACTTATATAGGGATTGCTGCGGCTCTGATATTGATCATTGCCTGTTTTATGCCCTGGGCTTATTATCCTGACCTTGATAAAAATTTTAACGGTTTTTTTTCAGAAAAGAATTCCTACGGTAGGCCAGGCAAAGTATTCGTATTCCTGGCCATTGCACATGTTGTACTTTCAGTTATCCCAACGGTATGGGCTAAACGATTTAATATGTTTTTGGGAGTATTGACTGTCGCTTATGGAGTCAAAACCTTTTTTCTTTTTTCAGGCTGTTACAGGGGAACTTGTCCGGATATAAAAGCAGGACTATATTTAGTGCTTATTTCCTGTTCCACTCTTCTGATTGCTGCAGTATTGCCCAGTATGAAACTTAAAAACAAATAGCAGAATATCTCCTTAGCGGCTGCTGAATCAGGATTCAATTAATCTCGCAATACCAAAAGCACAGCCGGCAGCAATGGCACCTATGATCATAACACGCAATGCTCCTAACCAGGGATTGACACCGGTGATCTTACTTTTAAAATAACCAAAAATAAATAAGCAGATTAAAGTGATGAGTGTGGAAATTTTTAAACCATCGATGCTACGTGAAACAAAAAAATAGGGACTGAGAGGGATGAGCCCGCCAACAACATAGGATGCACCAATATTAAAAGCACTTTTCCTGGCTCTTTTGGGATCCGGTTCATCCAATCCTAATTCATATTTCATCATCAGCTGAACCCATTTTTCCTTGTCCTTTATTACTTCTTCCACAGCTTGATTCTGGACTTCTTCACTTAATCCCAAAGAAGAAAAAAAGTCTTTTACTTCCTGCTTTTCGACATGAGGCAGTTTTTCTATTTCATCATACTCACGTTTCAATTCACTATTGTAGTGATCAACTTCCGTTTTTCCAGCAAGGTATCCACCCAATCCCATTGCAATAGAACCTGCTGCAATTTCAGCAAGTCCCGCGATGATGATCAGACTGGTGCCCTGAACAGCGCCACTTATTCCTGCAGCAAGTGCAAAGGGAACAGTGAGTCCATCCGACATACCAATCACGATATCAGTCAACTTATCCGCACTGACCATATGGGTTTCCGTGTGCTGTTGGTAAATATGAGTTTGTGCCATCTGAGTAATGCTCCTGCAAAGAAAATGATTTTAAATTAATCTAATTTTAAAAGACTTTTCCGGATGATTTCCACTGATTCCAGGATCTCTTCTTCCGTAATCACCAATGGTGGAGCAAATCTGATTTTGTCGCCATGAGTCGGTTTTGCAAGCAAACCATTATCTTTTAAGGCAAGACATAATTCCCAGGCTGCTTCCGGTTTCGTATGTTGAATAACGATTGCATTTAGTAAACCCTTTCCACGGATAATTTTAATATGCGGAGAATTGATTTTGTTCAATTCATTCCTGAATAACTCACCCTGCATTTGTGCATTTGTTGCCATTTTTTCATCTTTCAATACCGTTAAAGCAGTCATTGCGACCTTACATGCAAGTGGATTACCACCGTAAGTAGAACCATGTTCACCTGGGTGAATGGTGAGCATGATTTCATCATCGGCGAGTACTGCAGAGACCGGCAAGGTGCCGCCACTTAAAGCTTTACCGAGGATCAGGATATCGGGACGAACATTTTCATGATCACAGGCGAGCATTTTTCCTGTACGCGCCAGACCCGTTTGTATTTCATCTGCAATAAACAAGAGGTTTGCATCTTCACAGAATTGTTTGGCTCTCGCCAGATATCCATTATCAGGAACAATAACACCTGCTTCTCCCTGGACCGGTTCAACCAGGAAACCTGCAACTTCTGGACTTTTCAGCGCTTTTGCCAATGCATCCAGGTCATTGTAAGGAATGATTTCGAAGCCAGGCATGAAGGGTCCGAAATCTTTATAAGAGGCAGGATCGCTGCTAAATGAAATCACTCCACTGGTCCTTCCGTGAAAATTATCTTCACATACAATAATCTTTGCTTTATTTTCTGGTATTCCTTTGACTGTATACCCCCATCGACGACAAAGTTTGATTGCTGTTTCTACCGCTTCAACGCCGGTATTCATTGGCAATATTTTGTCATATCCGAAATAATTATGCATGAACAACGCATACTCGCCGAGCAGGTCACTATGAAATGCTCTTGAAGTAAGTGTGAGGACCTGCGCCTGTTCAACTAAAGTGGATATGATCTTAGGATGGCAGTGACCCTGGTTTAATGCAGAATAGCCGCTGAGAAAATCGTAATATCTTTTGCCATCTACGTCCCATACAAATATTCCCTGGCCTTTTGTAAGAACTACAGGAAGGGGATGATAATTATGTGCGCCATATTTTTCTTCGAGCTCAAAATAGTGACGTGTTTTATCTGTGAATGAGGATATCATTTGCATAAATATAAAATCTAAAATGAAAAATTATAAACCCGAGAAGATTATTCCCTGTAAGAAGGGTCATATCGTCATCACTGATGATCGAGGAAATCAAGATTCTGGTTCAGAAAATCTGGTATGACAGGACGAAAAATGATATGCAAAAATTTTCAGCAAGATAGTTCATTTCATGGAAACTTACAAAGAACTTCGCGTCTTTGACTCCTTTGTTTCTTTGCGTGAAATAAACAATAAAATGAACTGCTTCAGATTATTTTATAATTCTGATAATTGAATAATCTTTTGCCTGTTGTCTTTTCGATCCAATATAAAACCCTTTCGGACAAGGAGAATTTTTTTTTAGTGATGTCGAAATCAAAATCCCAGTTCTTATGTTTTACCCGGTCCTGCATAGCCTGTGGATGTGTACCTTCAAACCGTTTCAGCGAATCAATGTCGCCATAATCAAAATGTGCTTCGGCTGTTTTAGGAATTGTTTTTAAGGTCTCATCGGCATTGGCCCATAACGTGACAAAATTATTGATCTTCTGCATTTGTTGAGCCGGATGCTTCACCCAACCATAATGATAGATATATGCGTCAATAGGTTTTACCTGTAATTTTCTTCCCTTTTTTCTGAAACCCTGGGCATCCTTGTAAGAACGGATGCTCTTATCATTCCTGATTATGCGTATCTCATGGTCATACCATTTACGGGAATCTCCAACGAAATCATAGCTCGCATAAAAATGCAGGTATTTGAATAAAAGCCCTTCAACCCGAAAATCATTCAGATATTTTTCCATTCCTTCCCGGATCGCAGGATAATATTTTTCATGGATCACCTCATCTCCCTGGATATACACACACCAGTCAGCATCAGAAGGAACATGGTCAAAAGATTTATTAGTCTCTGCAGCCAACACGCTTCCTCCTTCACGCAAAGAATCATCCCATTGGGAATAGTATATCTTTATTTTTGGTGATTGAATCGAGTTAATTAGTTTTTCAGTTTCATCTTCTGAATTGCCGACAAGGATAATCACTTCATCGCAGAGAGGAAGGATAGAGCGAATCGCTTCCACGATGGGATAATCGTATTTAACCGCATTTCTAATAAAAGTAAAGCCAACTACTTTCACGGTAATTATTGAATGATATCGATCCTGCAATTTTGTTCAAAGCTAAAGGATGGGATCCCATCTTTTTTAAAAATTCCGTAAAAAGAGGAACCACTTCCGGTCATACTTGCATATAAGGCCCCGGATTCATAAAGAGTTTTTTTTATATGGATTAGTTCGGGATATTCCTTCAAAACCGGTTCTTCGAAATCGTTGACAAGTTCAGATGACCAACTTATTAAAGGTTGTTTCAAGATTTGTTTTAATGATTTTTCCGGTTGATATGGTTTTATTTCAGAAAAAGCCCATGATGTATCAATATGAATTCCGGGATGAATCAATGCAATCGAATAATCTGATAAATCAAGAGAAAAAGCCTCCATTTGTTCGCCTTTACCTGTTACAAAACAAGGCTTATTCAATATAAAAAAAGGGCAATCGCTTCCTAACTGTGCGGCATATCCGATGAGCTTTTCTGAAGAAAGGTTTAGCTGAAAACTATCATTCAATAATTTCAACATAAATGCGCCATCAGCAGAGCCTCCACCCAAACCAGATCCCATTGGAATATGTTTATACAGGTAGATAGCGACCTTGGGAAGTTTTGGGAATTCCTTTTTCATTAATTGATATGCCCGCACACATAAATTATCATTGATATTTCCGGGTACAGTCAGTCCTGAGATATTGATTTGAAATTGATCAGAAGGAATGATTTCAACCACATCTTTCAATGGAAGCGGATAAAAAACACTTTCAAGATCATGATAACCATCCTTACGTTTGCGGATAATATGTAAGCCGAGATTGATTTTGCAATTGGGGAAGAGAATCACATGGGAAAGTTTATCTATCAGTGAGCAGGTTTTATATTGATATCAGAACAAGCGGTTTTAAAACGCTATCGTCCCTTTTTCCGGCTATTGATCTCGTCGCGTATTTTAATGGCGCGGATATAATCTTCCTGCTCCAGCACTTCATTGAGCAATGTGTTCAATTCTTCAAGAGAGAGCCCTTTCAGATCATCCGATCCACCAATTTCTGTAGTTACAGTTTCTTTGGCAGGTTTCTTTTTTCCTGAGCTGTCTTCCATTAAAATACCGGCGCTTTCCAGGATATTTTCATAAGTGTAGATCGGACAACCGAAGCGCACTGCAAGTGCAAGGGCATCGGAGGTCCGGGAATCAATTTCCACAGTATCGTGCTCACTGATACAAATCAGTTTAGAATAGAATATACCTTCCTGCAAGTCACAAATAATGATTTCCTGCAGGTCGATTGTAAATGCACTCATAAAGTTTTTCATCAGATCATGGGTGAGCGGACGGCTTGGATGCATTTTTTCCAGGGCAACTGCAATGGCCTGAGCTTCAAAACCACCAATCACGATTGGCAAACGGCGCAAACCATTGATCTCTCCTAACACAACTGCATAGGAATGAGTTTGGGTAATGCTGTGCGACAAGGCCACAATTTCTAATTCAATCTTCTTCATAAACCTCAGGATCCGCCTGAAACGGAACTTTAATGTTTAGTGTTAAAAAGCAAATATAAAAATTAAAGCCTTCCAAAAATTTTGAAAGATTCCAAAAATAAATTTTGTTAATTTCTAATATCTCTGATCAAAGAATCAGGCAACCCCTTTTAGTTTTTTTACTGCCTCAATGATTTTGGGCACCACTTCAAAAGCATCACCAACAATTCCATAATCTGCAGCTTTAAAGAATGGAGCTTCCGGGTCTTTATTAATTACAACAATGGTCTTGCTACGGTTAACGCCTGCAAGATGTTGAATAGCTCCGGAAATTCCGATAGCGATATATAGATTTGGAGCAATTGCTATGCCTGTTTGCCCGACATGCTCATTATGTGGACGCCAATGTGCATCTGCAACAGGCCGGCTGCAGGCTGTGGCGGCATGTAAAAGTTTTGCCAGCTCCTCGATCATTCCCCAATTCTCAGGTCCTTTTAATCCCCGGCCCCCACTGACCACGATTTCGGCTTCAGTCAATGGAATCTCTCCTGATGACTTGCTTACGGATAAGGTTTTTACTTTAAATGGATCGACATTCACATTGAGGTTTGCCAATTCAGCTGTTCCTTCTTTTCCAATAATCGAATAGGAATTGGGATTGATTGAAATTATTTTTATATCAGACAAAACGTTAATGTTGGCAAATGCTTTGCCTGAGAAAACGTTTTTCTTCACCACAAAACCATTTTTTGTATCAGGAAGAGCAACTGCACCTGAGACAAGTCCGGCTTTTAATTTTGCAGAAAGACGTGGAGCAATTGCTTTTCCACTGAGGTTATTTGAAAACACAATAATTTTTGCCCCGGTTGTCTGAATAGCTTCTGCCAATATTTTTGTAAAAACCTGGGCATCGAGCTGATTGAGAGTTTCATTATTTACCTGGTAGATTTTTTTAGCTCCATATTTTCCCAGTGATTTCAAATCATCGGTTACAGTGCCCAGCAAAATTCCATCTGCGGTTGTACCCAATTGTTCTGCAACGGCAGCACCATAACTCATGGCTTCCAGCGAAGCTTTTTTAAAATGACCGTCTGCATGGTCGATAAAAACTAATACTGACATATGATATTCCTCGATCACACTAAAATGAAAACCCTTTGTTTACTTTCATCTACAATGTGACAATTTTAATTTTAAAGATTTTTATTATTTTAAATCTATATTTTATCCCCTTTTAAGGGTTGGGGTTTTAAATCAGCTTCGCTTCCTCGTGCAATAACCTGACCAGTTCCGCAGGATTGTCGGCCGAAACCATTTTTACTCCTGCCTTGGCAGGAGGTAATTCAAACGAAACAACTGCCGTTAATGGTTCTACTGCCACAGGTTCTACCACTTTCAATGGTTTTGTCCTGGCGCTCATAATTCCCTTCATGTTGGGTATTCTTTGCTCGGCCATTCCTTTTTCACAGCTTACTACCAGTGGGAGAGTGGATTCATCGGTTTCTTCTCCGCCTTCAATTTCACGGTTAACTGTAACCGAAGATCCGTTGAGCTCGAATTTTGAAGCGAGTGAGATATAGGGAATATCCAATAATTCAGCCACCATCCCACCAACCGAAGACCCATTATAATCGATGGTTTCCTTTCCTGTAAATATCAGATCGTAGCCCCCATGCTTCGCAACCGCTGCGATTTGGGAGGCAATATAAAAACTATCATGACTGTCAGCATTCACACGAATCGCTTCATCGCCACCCAAAGCCAGGGCTTTGCGGATGATTGGATCTGCATCGGCACCGGCTACCGTAATCAAATGTAGAACCGTAGAAGGATCCTT
>Ga0335083_10005561_pt1 | contig 15855 bp, 16 predicted proteins | sample Lox_Sample_42_FD_206716 | JGI IMG/M metagenome (GOLD analysis project Ga0335083, IMG submission 206716) | Soil microbial communities from Loxahatchee National Wildlife Refuge, Florida, United States - Lox_Sample_4.2 | ecosystem: Environmental > Terrestrial > Soil > Wetlands | place: USA... | reverse complement strand
CGGTGCGGGCGCGGTGACCGGCGGTGCGGGCGCGGTGACCTGCGGTGCGGGCGCGGTGACCGGCGGTGCGGGCGCGGTGACCGGCGGTGCGGGCATGGCGACCGGAGGGATACTCGGGTTCGCCGGCGGCGCCGGCGACGCCACCGGCGTGCCGGCCAGATCGGCCGGCGAGGCCGAGGTCGGCTGAACGGCGGCCTGACTCGCGGCGTTAGTCGCCGCCGGCGAGGCGCCACTCGACGTGGATCCCAGATCCGCGCTCGCCTTCGTCGCGCCGGCGAGCAGCACCAGGATCGTGATCAGAAACAGTCCGAGCTTTGCCGTGTTCAGAAATCGCATTCAGCTTCCAGGCCCGACGCCGGCCGGCACCGAAGTGGCACCGGCCGGGTCGTGGTTGTCTGGGGCTTGCGGTGGACGGGTTCCCGTCGACCGAGCCCCGCGGTTAGCTACTCGTCTGGGTTTGTGTTCCGTTCTGCGTCGTGCCCGCGTTATTGCCGGCGCCGCTCAGAGCGCCGTTCAGGGCGAACTGGTTGGCGCTGTTGTCTCCGCCGGAGATGTCCCCGGCGCCGATGTTCACCGGGACGTTGGCGTTGACCGCGGTCTGATTCGCGTTGGCGCACGATGCCGCCAACTGACCAGTGAGCGCCTCCTGGCCGCTCAATTGCGCTTGACCTGACCCCCCGCAGCCCCACTGGCAGTTGGAACCGGCGGTCTGGGTCTGGGTGTTGTTCTGGGTGGTGTCGGAGTTGTTGCCGGCGAAGCTGGCCGCTCCGTTGATCGCACCCTGGTTGGCGCTGTTATCTCCGCCCGAGATATTCCCGGCGGCGATATTGACCGGGACGTTGGCGTTAACCGCGGTCTGGTTCGCATTCGCCGACGAGAACGCTCCCTGGAGCGTCGCCGCGCTCTGATCCGAGCCCTGGAACTGGCCCGCACCCCCGCAGCCGACCACGCAGTTAGAGCCTGCCGACTGCGTCTGGGTGTTGTTCTGGGTCGTGCTGGCGTTGTTGCCCGCGCCGCTGGCCGCCCCGTTGATCGCGCCCTGGTTTGCGCTGTTGCTACCTCCCGAGACACTGCCGCCGCCGACGTTCACCGGAACGTTGGCGTTGACAGCGGTTTGGTTGGCGTTCGCTCCGGACAGAGCTCCCTGAAGCGTCGCCGCGCTCTGACCGGCAGCCTGAGCCTGGCCAGAACCGCCGCAGCCCCACTTGCAGTCGGAGCTAGCGGTCTGCGTCTGCGTGTTGTTCTGAGTCGTGCTGGCGTTGTTGCCCGCGCCGCTCAGCGCGCCGTTGGCAGCCCCCTGGTTGGCGCTGTTGCCCGCGCCTGAGGGGTCGCCGCCCGACGGGCCATCGTGCTTGGGGCCCGACGGAGTGCCGCCGGTGCTGTTCGGCGTGTTGCCGTTCACGGCGGTCTGATTGGCGTTCGCCGACGATCCGGCCAGCTGGCCGGTCAGGGACTTCTGGATGCTGCCTTGTGCCTGGCCAGCACCGCCGCCGCCGATCGCCGCGCCTGCGCTAGCGGTCTGCGTCTGCGTGTTGTTCTGGGTCGTGCTGGCGTTGTTGCCCGCGCCGCTGGCCGCTCCGTTGATGGCGCCCTGGTTGGCACTGTTAGAGCCGCCCGACGGCGGTCCACCCATCGGCTTGCCATCCGACGGCGGTCCGCCCATCGGCTTGCCGTCCGAAGGCGTTCCGCCGCAATCGCACGGCTTACCGCCGCCCGAGGGCTGACCACCGCCGACGTTCACCGGCGCGTTCGTGTTGATGGCAGTCTGCTGGGCGTTCGCGCTCGAAAGCGCACCCTGCAGGGTTGCCGCGGACTGACCCGCGAGCTGCAACTGACCGAGCCCACCTGCGCCCGGGCTGCCCCCACCATCAGCCATCGCCTGCGCTGGTATCGCCAGCGCGACGATGCTGATGGCGGCAGCAATCAATTTCGATCTCATGCTGCTTCGTTCTCCTTGGTTGAATGGATCGCCGCCCCGGTGCTCACCGAGCAGCGGCGATGACCTGACCGGGTCCGCTACATCGAGCGCGGATCCGGGGACGACCGCCTCATATCGGCGACCGTCGTGTGCCGAGACCCAGAGGTCCTAGCCAGGCCGTTCCAACCTCGAGACGAGGAGTGCCGATTGCACCGGGCCGAGGCCCAGGCCCAAGAGCCCCGGCAACAGGGCTCGAAGAATGCAGAGACCGACGAGCGCCAGCACGGCCGCGGCGGTCGCGCCCCCAGCTCCGCCTCCAGCGCCGGCGGCGCTGCCCTCCGCTCCCCCCGGCGGTAGCGCGCTGGATAGCGGCAGTGCCAAGGGCGGCGTGCTCACCGCGCGACCCGGACGGGATGGCGGCGAGCCGAGGTGCCGTGCGTGCCTGGCCGGCACGCGCGAGTCCGCACGACGAGCCGGCGCGGCTGGCTGCGCGCCGCGCCGGCTCGTCGCCCCGGACGCCCGCGCCGGCAGCCACGTGAAGGCTGCGATGGCGCGGGCGATCGGAGCCCGTCTCGTCGAGGCCGCTCGTACCGACGCCAGCGAGCCCGAATGGTGCCGAGCTCGACCGTGGGGGTGACGGCGCGTCGGTATTTGCCGACCGACGGACGGCCGGGATCCGCGCGGGTTCGGCGGACTCAGTTCGGTGCCGAGGGCCTTGAGCGCCACGTCCGGCTGCGGCACGGACTCTGCCGGTGCGCTGGGCGCCCGGCCGTACCCGCTCACTACCGTGGCGACAGGGGGAGGCGCAGGGACCGGGAGCTGGCGAGCCTGCGTCGGGAGTACCACCGTCGGCGGGGGCGTCGAAGCCACGATCGGAACGTGGGGACGCGCCGTTGGAGTCACTACCGGCGCCGGCAGCGGGGACGCTCCAGACGCTCCGGGAACGCTCGCCGACGGGACCTGAGACAGCGCCGCGGCCACCGCGCTCTGCACGGGAGCCGGAACGAGGTCGGTGATCTGACCGAGCGCGGCCGAGCCGGGACTCGCGGCCTCCGCGCCGGCCGGCACGATCAACGCCAGCGTGATTAAGGCCGCGATCAGCGCCCCCCACAAGCCCCAAAACTTTCCAGTCAGATGATCAGCCATGATCAGCTTCTGCTTATTAATGTCTCGACGCCGCCCAAATCCGATCCAAGAAAACCTGGGTATCACTCGTTATCTCTGTAACTTTCACGGTGATATCGGTCGCAAAAGGGGAAGGCGACATCGGTGAAAAGACCCATTTCCGGCGGGCGATAGCGCCGCCAAAGGGCTCGAACGGCTCGGGTCTTCGCGATGCCGAGAGGCAGGATCTGGTCCGCGCGTACTTGCCGCTGGTGCGTTCGATCGCGCGGCGGTATGCCGGTCGTGGCGAGGAGTTCGATGACCTCGTCCAGGCCGGGTCGGTCGGGTTGGTCAAGGCGTCGGCCCGGTTCGACCCGAGCCGGGGAGTCGCCTTCGGTACGTTCGCGACGCCCGCCGTCGAAGGTGCGATCCGTCGACACCTGAGCGCCTGCAAACGGGGCGTCGCGCTGGCGCCCGAGCCAGAGGGCACGAGCGCGGATCCGGTCACGGCGGACGCGGGTGGCGAGGCCGGCGCCGCCACGGGCGAGCGCGGGTCGCTCGTTGATAGCGAGTTCCGCGTCCTGCTCGCCGGCGGCCTCCGCGTCCTCGACGAACGGGAGCGCCGGATCGTGTTTCTGCGCTTCCACGCTGACATGACCGAGCGACAGATCGCGCGGTCGGTGGGCCTGTCTCAGGCCCACGTCTCGCGACTGCTCGACGGCGCGCTGACGAAGCTCCGTGCCGAGTTCAGCTCCACAGACGCTGAAGATGGGGCTGATACCACGCGATCCGAGGCGATATCACCGCCCAGAACCGCCGAAATTGCGGATGAACGCCGTAAAATCGTGAGCGTGGGTGCGGATCAGGAGGGCGTGGGCACGCAACCCGGCGAGGTTGCGCAAGACGGCGGCAGCCGGTCTCAGAAGTCCGGCTACAGCGGCCGCTTTCTCGTGCGGATGCCGGGCGAGCTGCACGAACAGCTCGCGCTCGCCGCCGAGCGTAAGGAAGTGAGCCTCAACCGACTCGTCAACGAGACCCTCTCGAGCTCGGTTGGCTTGGACCCGCCCGACGGCGCCAGCCCACCCGCGGCCTCGCCGGACGGCGACGGGGTCCCGGCAGACCCCGCTGGTCGGCGGTCGACTTTGCGAGTGGCGCTCGCGGCCAATGTGGTCCTGGTCGTCATCGCCGGCGCCGCGGCGGTCGTGCTGATGGTGCTCGCGCTCCAGCGCGGGATCTGAGCCCGGGCTGCAAGCGCGCCGTCACGTTGCAGGATCACCGCCGGCGGGGGCGAACCGGCGGACGTGCGCAACAGCACGCTCCACGGGGTGATCGAGGCGTTCGCGACGGAGGCGGCGATGCTGCTGTGCGGCGAGACGGCGTCCGGCGCCGAGATCCCGTTCGAGCTGGTCGATACCGCCGACGGCCCCCGCGGCCGCATTCCCCTGTACTGCTACCGCCCGCTGACCGACGCGTTCATCAGCGACCGGCTCGGATTGCTCTCAGCGCTCCCCACCTATACGCCCGCGGCGCGCGCGGTGAGCGGCCTCGAGGGCGTCGACGCCTACCTTCGCCAACGCGGAGAGACGCGGATCCCATCCGACCGCCGCGGGTGCGCGGACGCCGCGCTGCGCGCGTTCCTGAATGTCCTGTACGACGATCGCAGCGAGTTCGCGTTCGACCCGGACCGGTTCGAGGCGACCTACGACGAGCTCGAGCGAGCGCTGTATGAAGGGCGGGCGGTGACCACGGTGGTGGCGCCACTCCTGGGGATCGCGCTCGACCCTGGCACCACCGAGGTCCCGCTCGGTGACGGCCTCGCGCTCATCCGCGGAGACGCGTTAGAGGACGCGCCCGCCGACGCCGTGTGGGGTGACGCCGAGGAGCCGCAGGTCTTGATCCTCCTGACGGTGGCGCAGGATCGGGCGGCGCCGGCGCCAGTGTCGGTCGCGCGTGTGCGCTTTCGTCGCACGCTCACCGCGCTGCGTCTGTTCGAGCGTGGCGGCTTCGCGCTGGGACCGATCGCCTGGACCCGGATTGATTCCGGTACTTGGCGCTCGGTGCCGCTCGGCGGAAGCGGCCGGCCACGGCTCGCGTGGCGGGTACCGGCGGAGCAGGAGGACGAGGTGCGGGCGTTCTGCAACCTGCTAGCGAGGCGCACGCCGCGAGGGGGAGAGGCCGCCTGGGCCCTGTCCCGATTTGAGATGGGCTGCGAGCGGCTGGCCCCGTTCGAGGCGTTGACCGACTATCTGCTGGCGCTGAGAGCGCTGCTCGAACCCGAGGGGCCCTCCAGCGGCCGCCTGGCCGGCCGGCTGGCCGCAATCTGCGCCAGACCCGAGGACCGAGCCGCGGTGGCCGAGCGAACGGCGCATGCGATCTCGCTCGAACGCGCGGTGATCGCGGGACTCGCCGCAGCCCAGCCCGGGGTCGACGCGCTCGTCGACGAGCTCGCCGAGCATCTGCGGGCGCTGCTCCGGGATGTGCTGTGCGGCCATCTCGAGCCCGATCTGTGCGCGGTCGCCGACGACCTGCTGGCCGAGGCGACGGCCTGAGCAGGCACTTCCACAGGCGGCGCCGGCCGCGCTAGCCTTGACGTCAGACCGCTCCCTACTCGGTCCTGTGAGGGGCCGGGAGTGTCCTGCCGCCAGGCTCGACATATAAGTCCTGGGGCTCTAATGCAGTTAGGGGGAGCGCGATCGCAGCTTCGAGCGGGCGTCCAGCCCGCTCGTGCTGTTTCTTGGGGTTTACGGTTTTGACGGGGTAGGGGGGCGGTTATGCTCCGACGCGTGCCCCCTGCCGCCGCCAGGCCTGCGATCGCACCGAACGTCCATCCGGATTGCCTGAACACGCCGCGGATGAACGATGACGGCTTCGAGGAGCTCTGCCACCTGGTCACCGAGCAGGATCCGGATACCGCTCTGTGCGGCAAGGACGTGACCGGCTACCCCTGGGATCCGCCGTGGCCTCGTTGCGAGGCCTGTCTGTCGGTCGCCCGGGGCGAGATGAACTGAGCCCCGGTCCGATCGTGAGCGACTACCGCCTGACGTGCATCGTCGAGATCCCGAAGGGCAGTCGGAACAAGTACGAGTACGACCCCGAGCTCGGCGCGATCAAGCTCGACCGATTCATCTCGGCTTCGGTCGTGTATCCGACCGACTACGGCTACATCCCGCAGACGTTGGCCCCCGACGGCGACGCTCTCGACGTCCTCGTGTGCGTGTCCGAGCCGACGTTCCCCGGCTGCTACGTCGTGGCGAAGGCGATCGGCCTGTTCAGGATGGCCGACGAGAAGGGACCCGACGACCACGTCGTCTGCGTGCCGGTGCACGACCCCGGTTGGAACGCGTTCGATGACGTAGACGATCTCCCTCGCCAGCTCCGCGCCGAGATCACCCATTTCTTCACGGTCTACAAGGACCTCGACCCCGACAGGCACTCCGAGGTGATGGGGTGGGCCGGCCGAGATGCCGCGCTCGAGGCGATCGAGGGGTCGCGGCGGGCGTTCCTGGAGGCCGCCGAGTAGGGCTCGGGGAGTCGTGCCCGGTAGGGGCGGGCATCTGGAGGAGGAGGTGGCACGAGACATGCGTAACGCGTCACTCGAGCCGGGCTCGCCGGACCGTGACGCAAGACGCGTCCCCTGGCGCGGGCTATTCGTCAAGGTCTGGTCCAGGCACGTCGATCGTCGCGTTACGTATGCAATTCGTGCGAGTCCACAGCGCCGTCCGGCGCCCCAGCCGGGTGCGCGATCTGCCGATCGAGCGCGGGAGCGCGGACCTTGGCATTCCGCGCATCCCACACACATGCGCTGGCTGCCACGGTCCGCGGCGCCGGTCTCCAATGGCAGGCTTTGCCGGTCCGGGGGTCAGTCGGCCTGCGTCTCCTCCGCTTTCTCCGAGGTCTCGTGCGCCTCGCGGGGCTCGTGCGCCTCGCGGGGCTCGTGCGGCCCGGAGGTCTCGTCTGCCTCGGAGGGCTCGTGCGGCCCGGAGGGCTCGTCCGCCTCGGAGGGCTCGTCTGCCCCAGAGGTCTCGTCCGCCTCGGAGGGCTCGTCTGCCCCGGAGGTCTCGTCCGCTTTCTCTCTCTGCCGAGCGCGGTGCTTCCAGACCCGGTGCGCGATCCATGCGACGATGACGATCCCGACCACGATCCCGAAGATCGCCTCGTACCTCGTCGCAGCGTTGTAGATGCTGTCGATGTTGCTGCCCGAGAAGTAGCCGATCGAGACCCACAGCCCGACCCACAGCGCCGCGCCGAGCATGTTGAACGGGAGGAACTTGCTCCAGTGCATACCGGTGATCCCGGCGATGATCCCGTTGGCCTGGCGGAGCCCCTCGACGAACCGCGCGATCACGATCACCTTGCCGCCGTGGCGGTCGAAGAACGTGGCGGTCTTATCGAGCCGCTCGGGCGTCAGGAAGATGTACTTGCCGTAACGCTCGGCCAGCGGCCGGCCGCCGAAATGGCCGATCCCGAACCCGACGTTGTCTCCGAGGATCGCGGCGACGAACGCGATCAGCGCGACGAGCCAGATGTTCAGCCGTCCCGTGCCCGCGTAGATGGCGGAGATGATCAGCACGGTCTCGCCGGGCACCGGAACGCCGAAGTCCTCGAGGAACACCAGCCCCAGCGCGAGATAGCCGAAGCGATTGAGCGTCGGCTCGAGGCTGTGGAGAACACCGGGCAGGTGCTCCGGGGGGGAAGAGGCCGCAAACAGGAGAAGGGCGAGCACGGTGAAGACCCTACCCGCGGGCTTTGCCATGATCGCGATATGACCGCCGTCAAGCTCACCTCGCTCTCGCACGGGGCCGGCTGCGCCTGCAAGGTGCCGGCCGCGCTGCTCGCACCGCTGGTCCAGTCGCTCCCGCAGCCGACGGACCCGAACCTGCTCGTCGGCGTCTCGACCAGCGACGACGCCGGCGTGTACCGGCTGCGCGAGGATCTCGCGCTCGTCCAGACCGTCGATTTCTTCACGCCGATCGTCGACGACCCCTACGACTTCGGGCGGATCGCCGCCACCAACGCGCTCTCAGACGTCTACGCGATGGGCGGCCGGCCGCTGAGCGCGCTGAACCTGGTGGCGTGGTCGGTGCAGGACCTTGGCGCCGAGATGCTCGGCGAGGTGTTGCGCGGTGGCGCGGACGTCGCGCGGGCGGCGGGAGCGACGATCGTCGGCGGCCACACGATCGACGACCCCGAGCCGAAGTACGGACTCGCGGTGACCGGCGTGATCCACCCTGACGAGGTGATCACGAACGCGGGCGGCCGCGCCGGCGATGCGCTCGTGCTGACCAAACCGGTCGGCGCCGGAGCCGTCACCACATCGCTGAAGAAGGGACTCGTCAGCGACGCGGTCCTGGCCGGCGCGATCGAGGTCATGACCGAGCTCAACGCCGCGGCCGCCGAGGCGGCGCGGGCGGCCGGCGCCCACGCGATGACCGACGTCACCGGCTTCGGGCTGCTGGGCCACCTGCACGAGCTGACGCTGGCGAGCGGGCTGTCGGCCGAGATCGATGCGATGGCCGTGCCCGCGATCCCTGGGGCGCTCGAATTACTGCAAGACGATCGCGCGGTGGCGGGAGGTAGCCGCAACAACCGCCGCTACGCCCAGGAATTCGCCTCTTTCGAGCCGACCGTCGACGAAGTCAGCCAGCGGCTCGTAACGGACGCGATGACCTCGGGAGGACTCCTGATCGCGCTTGACCCTGGAAGAACCGGCATGGTCCCCGGAGCCGTGATCGGTCGGCTCGTGGCCGGCGAGCCGGGCACGATCAGCGTCCGCTGACTACCCCGCGCGTTCCAGATCCTCGCGCGACGCGACCCCCAACACCCTTCCCTCGGGCGTGGTGATGATCGCCCAGCGCAGTTCCTTGTCGGCCAGCACCCCGGCCACCTTGTCCGCCGACACGTGCGGACGGAACGTCTTCGGCCCGGGCTCCGCGATATCCCCGACACGCTCCTCAGGATTGGCGTCCAGGGCGCTCCGAGGAACCCGCCCGAGCACCGTGCCGTCCTCGCTGGTGACCAGCGCGAACGGGTACGGCGAGCGCTCGATCAACTCGCGTACGTCGCTCGCGCGATCGGTCGGCGCGGAGCGGACCACGTCGTCTCGCATGACGCTCCCCGCGGTCGGCCGGTCGGCCTCGTCCCCCTCGACCTCGAGGTTGTGAGCGAGCCAGTCGACCTTCCCATTCACGTAGTCGTAGACGTCCGTGAACCCGAAGCTCTCGAGCCGGCACGCGGCTCGTGGACTCAAGTCTCAGAGCGAGTCCCAGCAATACACGACCACCGGGCGCGTCCGATCGAGCACCGAGGCCTGCTGCTTGTCGAGCGTCCGCAGCGGCAAGTTGAGGGCGCCTGGAAGATGTGCCGGGGCGTAGTCGTCCGCCGGCAGTACCTCGACCACCTGCGCACCGTGGGCGATCAGCTCCTCGAGTTGCTCCAGCCAGATCCGCGTTGCCATGCCGGTGTCACGGTAGCTGAGCGATGGCCTCGGCGAGGATCGCCTGCGTGGCCTCGAGCGCCTGCGGGATCACGTGTGTGTCGGCCAGCAGCGGCATGAAGTTCGTGTCGCCGTTCCACCGCGGGACCACGTGCAGATGCAGGTGATCGGCGATACCCGCTCCGGCGATCTTGCCGAGATTCAGCCCGACGTTGAACCCGTCCGGGCTCATCGCCTTTCGGATGGCGAGGATCGAACGGCGCGCCAGGCGCATCGTGTCGAGCATCTCCTGCTCATCGAGATCCTCGAACGCGGCGACGTGGCGCACCGGCGCGACCATCACGTGGCCGGGCGCGTACGGGTACGCGTTGAGGATCGTGATGCATCGTTCGGTGCGATCGATCGGCGCGTGCGCGGGGTCGGTGTTGTCCGAGGACGCGGCGGCGCAGAAGATGCACTCGCCGTCCTTGGGACCGGTGATGTACTCGATGCGCCACGGTGCCCACAGCGGCCGCTCGGTCATGACGGGGCAGCGTAGCGGCGCACGGCGTGCAAGCCTTCGTTCGTCGTGTTCCACGTCGAGCTGCGCCAGTTCCCCCACCAGACCCGCGCGTTCAATCTCACCCGCGAGGAGCTCGACGATCGAATTCTCGAACCCTGGATGGCGCGTGAGCCGATCGAGCTGAACGAGTACCGATGGCTCCCCGACCGGGCGACGCTGACCGTGTACGAGGGGCCTGAGCTCAGCCTCGCCGACATGGGGCTCGGGCGCGGATGGCAGAACGTGACCCGCCAGGGGAGGGACGTGACCCAGGAGGTGCTGATCGAGGCCCGGGACGACAGCGGCCCGATGCCCACGGCCGATGACTTCAAGGCGGAGGTCGCCGCGCGGTCCGCCGCCGGCGCGATTCCGATCACCGGGCTCGTTGAGCTCGCCGGCGAGTGGTATCCGCACTCCCGCGTGAGCGAGCGGATCGCCCTGTGCGAGGGAGTCGTGTGGGAGCTGCTCCACTCCGTCCCGGTCACGCTGTCCCGCCGGGGCGAGTCGGTGCCGGCGTACGAGTGGCAAGAGCTACTCCTGAGCTGGCCGACGTGGACCGACAACGGCCCCGACGCGATCTCCGTCGGGCCGCTGTAACGAGGGCTACGCGACCAGGTCCTCGATCAGCCGCTCGCGCTCGGCGGCCGACGCGAACAGGTAGCGGTGGACCCGCGCCAGGCCGTCGACGTCGTGGACGTCGTCGTCGAGCTGCGGCACGAGCAGCAGCCGGCGGGAGTCGAGCTGCGCTTCGAGGCGCGAGAGGTTGTAAGCGTCGCGGGTCGCGAGCACGTGGTAATCGCGGAAGTTCTCGGCGACGCGCGCGGCGAGCGGGCCGGGGAGCGTCTTGGCAAGCGACCGTCTGACCTCGCGCGGCTCCCGGTCGCCGAGGAGGTCGTGATGCACGCGGTTCACGATCACGCCGGCGAACGGCAGGCCGTCGTTCGCAAGCCGCTCGCCGAACCAGATCGCCTCGTCGACCGCTTCACGCGCGGCCGAGCTGACGAGCACGAACGCCGTCGTGTCCGCCCGGAGCAGCTGCTCGACCTGGGCCGCGCGCTGGCTGAAGTCGTTCGTCATGTCGCCGAGCAGCCCGAAGAACACGGTCAGGTCGGTGATCAGGTCGATCCCGGTGATGCGCCGGAGCCCGCCGAGCAACGGCAGCGCGCCGCGGCCAAGGGTGCGGAAGCCGAAGCCCGTCGGTTTCATGAATGCCTTCAGCGCGCGCCCCTCGAGGAACGAGTTGATCCGGTTCGGGGCGTCGAGGAACTCGAGCGCGTTGCGCGACGGCGGCGTGTCGAGCACCAGCAGGTCGAACTCGTGCTCCTGGTCCAGCTCGTAGAGCTTGGCGATCGCGGTGAGCTCCTGAGATCCCGACACCGCGGTCGACAGCTCACGGTAAACGCGGTTGGCCTTGATCTCCTGTGCCCGTCCGGGGTCCGGAGCGATCCGGTCGATCAGCTCGTCGAACGTCCGCTTGGGGTCGAGCATCATCGCCCACAGCTCGCCGTCGACCTCGAGCGGCCCGGCGGCGAGACGATCTGGCGAGACCCGGCGCGGCTCGTTCTCGAGCTGCTCGAGGCCGAGCGCGTTGGCCAGGCGCTTGGCTGGATCGATCGTCACCACCGCGACCTTGGCGCCCCGCGCCGCCATCCCGAGCGCGACCGCTGCCGAGGTGGTCGTCTTCCCGACGCCGCCCGACCCGCAGCAAACGCACACGCGCTTGCCCTCGAGCATCTCGGCAACGTTCACGGCAGTGAGCCCTCCAGGGCGCCGGCGAGCACCTCGAGCTCGGCGACGCCGACGTGCTCGGCGAACACGTACGGCAGCTCGACCAGCCGCCCATCCACGTGTTCCCGCAGCCGATCGCGCTGGGCGCGCTGGGTGGCCGCCCGCGCGTGCTCCGACAGCGCCGCCCTGAGCGCGGACCGCGCGAGCGGCGAGCGCGTGCGCTCAAGCGCGCCGATGAGCTCGTCGATCTCGGACGACTCGAACCGGGCCGGGTACAGCGCGTTGACGATAACCAGATCGAGCGTGAGCTCGTCCCGGGCCAGCTCGTCGGCAAGCGTCAGCGTCTCGTTGACCGGCATTTCCTCGGGCGTCGCGACCGCGATCACGCCGGTGAACTCGGAGTCGGCGATCGTGTCGGCGATCGTCCGGCCCTGATGAGCGATCGGGCCGACCCGCGCGATGTCGGCGAACGTCTTCGGCGTGCGCAGCAGCCCGACGCCGTGACCGGTCGCCGGGGCGTCGACGATCACCAGGTCGTACGGAGCGGCGCCGCGGGTCCGCCGGTCGAGCTGCGCGAGCTCCCAGACCTTGCCGATGCTGAGCAGCTCGCGCATACCCGGCGTGGCCATCGCGAACGCCTGGAACAGCCGGCTCGAGCCCAGTGCCTGGCCGAGCGTGCCGGCCTTGACCTTCAGGTACTCCTCCATCGCCTGCTGGGGGTCGATCGAGATCGTGAACAGCCCCTGTTCGAGCTCCATCTCGCGGAACTGCTCGCGCTCGGCTGTTTCGGAGAACAGGCCCTGGACGCGTTCCTGGCTGGCCAGCTCGGCCACGATCGTGCGCAGGCCGCGCCGGGCCGCGAGCAGCCCGAGCGCGATCGCCACGGTGGACTTGCCGACGCCCCCCTTGCCGGTGACGAACACCAGGCGTTTGTCGAGCAGTGCGGGCACCGCACTCGAAAATAGCGGGGCGACCCGAGAGGATTCCGCTCGGCTTCTACGAATACTCCGGCGATATGAGCCACGTGATCGCGTTCGCCAACCAGAAGGGTGGCGTCGCCAAGACCACGACTACGCTCAACCTCGCGGTGGCGTTCGCCGAGGAAGGGCATCGGGTCCTGTGCGTCGACATGGATCCCCAGGGCAACCTGACGATGTCTCAGGGCATCGACCCTGACACGCTCGAGAAATCGATGTACGACGTGCTCGTGCATCACATCTCGATTCGCGAGGTGATCCGCAAGCGCGAGGTAGACGTCGCCTGCTCCTCGATCGATCTCGCCGGCGCGGAGATCGCGATGTCGACGATGATCGGCCGCGAGCGCTCTTTGCAGAAGGCATTGAAGCCCGTCGAAGACGACTACGACTTCGTATTCATCGACACGCCGCCGAGCCTGGGGCTGCTCACGATCAACGCACTCACTGCAGCTCAGAAAGTAATCGTCCCCGTGCAGTGCGAATATCTGTCGATGCGCGGCCTGATCCAGTTGCAGAACACGCTGGCGATGATCCGCGAGAACCTGAACCCGGACGTCGACATCGAGGGCATCCTCCCGACGCTCGTCGACACTCGAACGTTGCACGCCAAGGAGGCGATCGAGCTGCTGGAAGAGAACTTCGGGGACCGTGTATTCGCATCGCGGATCCGTAAGACGATCCGTTTCGCCGAGGCCCCTGTGAAAGGGATGTCGGTCCTGAAGTACGATCCGGACGGTTTGGCTGCACACGCCTATCGGCAGCTCGCGAAGGAGGTCCTGTCCCATGCCAAGCGGTAAGCGCGCGAGTATGCGCGAGGGACCATTAGCGGCCCTGTTCCGGAAGACCGCTCAGGACACCGAGGATCACGGCGCGCAGGAGGCGCTGCCGCCGGCACAGGCGGCCGAGCGCGGGTCCTCGGCGACGGCCGACGAGCAGCCCGCACCAGCGGCTCCACCCGAGCCTGAGATCGAGGAACCGCGGATTCCGCTTCCGCACGAGCGCCTGCGCCATGCGTTCTCGGCCGACATCCCGGACAACGTTCTCGAACGGCCGGCACCGGCATCCGCGGCCGCGGAGCGCGCAATGAGCGAGCCCGAGCACGACGTCTACGCGCGGGTGACGCGCGACGAGCCGATCGTCGAGCCGGGGGCCGGCGGTCCGGTGATCCGTGTGGTCGGGGTCGGTGGCGCCGGCGTGAACGCGATCAACCGGATGGTCGAGGCCGAGATCGAGGGCGTCGAGTTCCTCGCGATCAACACCGACCTTCAGTCGCTCCAGCAGTCGGCCGCGCACGAGACGCTCCACATCGGCGACTCGATCACGCACGGGCTAGGGTCGGGATCGAACCCCGAGCTCGGGCGCGCAGCGGCGCGCGAGGAGTACGACCGGATCAAGGCGATGCTGCGCGGCTCGGACATGGTGTTCATCGCCGCCGGCGCCGGCGGCGGAACGGGTACGGGCGCGGCGCCGATCGTCGCGCAGATTGCGCGCGAGCTCGGTGCGCTGACCGTCGGGATCGTCACCCGTCCGTTCCAATTCGAGGGGACCCGCCGCCGCGACCAGGCCGAGGCGGGGATCGCCGACCTGGGAGAAGAGGTCGACACGCTGATCGTCGTTCCCAACAACCGGTTGCTCTCAGTGCTCGAGCGCAACGTGTCGATGGTCGAGGCGTTCCGCGTCGCCGACGACGTGCTCCGCCAGGGGGTGCAGGGCATCTCCGATCTGGTGACGCTCCCCGGGCTGATCAACCTCGACTTCGCCGACGTTCGGACGATCATGTCCGGCGCGGGCACGGCGCTGCTCGGGATCGGCATGGGAACCGGCGACCGGCGCGCGATCGAGGCGGCCGAGCGCGCCGTGGCCTCGCCACTGCTCGAGACGAGCATGGAGGGTGCTCGCTCGATCCTGCTGTCGATCACCGGCGGCCCGGACCTGTCGCTGTGGGAGGTCAACGAATCGGCCAAAGCGGTTGCGGAGGCAGCCCATCCGGACGCGAACATCATCTTCGGCGCGATGCTCGACGAGAAGCTCGCCGACCACGTGTGGGTGACGGTCGTCGCCACCGGCTATGGCGACTCGCGCCTGCGCCCGCGCGAGCTGGGTCGTGAGACTGCGGACCGGGACGCCGACCGTCGGCCGTCGCTGCGCGAGCCCGTGGGCGAGCCGCGCGTGAGTCGGGTGCGCCAGCGCTCCGGGACGCTCGACCTCGACGTCCCAGAGTTCATCCCGCGTAGATAAGGCGGCGCGGCGTGGCCGAGCCGCTCGGCGTTATCGCCGCCGGCCATCCGCTGTGCGCGCAGGCCGGTGCCGACGCGATGCGCGGCGGTGGGAACGCGGTCGACTGCGCGCTCGCGGCGATGCTCACCTCATACGCGTGCGAGCCGCTGCTGACGAGCCTCGGCGCCGGCGGCCACATGCTGGTGGTCGAGCCGGGCAAGGATCCGGTACTGCTCGACTTCTTCGTCGAGGCGCCCGGCCGCGGCGTCGACCCCGCCGCGCGGGCGACGTTAGTGCCGGTGAGCGTTTCGTTCGGCGACGCGGTCCAAGTGTTCAACATCGGCCCGGCTTCCGTGGGAACCTACGGGATGGCGGCGGGAGTCTGCGAGGCGTCGTCGCGGTTCGGCCGGATCCCGCTGGCCGAGCTCGTCCGGCCGGCGGCGAAGCTCGCCCGCGGCGGCGTCGAGCTCAACGGGCCGCAGGCGTACGTGATCGAGATCCTGGCCGGGATCGTGACCTCGACGCCGGAGTGCGCCGCGCTGTTCGCGCCCGACGGCCGCGTCGTGCGAGCCGGAGACATCGTCCGTCAGCCCGAGCTGGCCGACGCGCTCGAGCGGCTCGGGAGCGAGGGGGCGGCGCCGTTCTTCACCGGCGACATCGCCGCGGCGATCGTCGACTGGCTGTCCTCGCGCGGCGGGATGGTCAGCGCCGAGGACCTCGCGGCCTACGAGGTCGTATCGCGGACGCCGATCCGGGTCTCGTATCGCGGGCGAGAGGTGGTGACGAACCCGCCGCCGTCGGCCGGTGGGATCCTGATCGCGCACGCGCTTGCGCTGCTCGACGCGGAAACCGGACCCACCCACCCGCCCGAGCTCGCGAACGTCGTCGGCACCATGGAGCGGACGCAGGCCGAGCGCACGCCCGAGTTCATCGAAGG
>Ga0335083_10005559_pt1 | contig 15858 bp, 13 predicted proteins | sample Lox_Sample_42_FD_206716 | JGI IMG/M metagenome (GOLD analysis project Ga0335083, IMG submission 206716) | Soil microbial communities from Loxahatchee National Wildlife Refuge, Florida, United States - Lox_Sample_4.2 | ecosystem: Environmental > Terrestrial > Soil > Wetlands | place: USA... | reverse complement strand
ACCGTGCTCGACGATCGCACCGTCCGCTTCGATCTGAAGGAGCACACGGCCGACGCCATCTTCAATGCCGGGCTCCTGCCGGTGTTCTCGCAGAAGTGGGGCCTGGGGCCCGACGGCAAGCACAAGGAGTTCGACGAGATCATCACCGAATACCCGATCACGAGCGGCCCTTATACGATCGGCGCGGTCGATCCGAGCCGCACCATCGAGTTCGTGCGGCGCAAGGACTACTGGGCGCAGGACCTCGGCGTGATGAAGGGCCAGAACAACTACGACTCGATCGTCTACCGCTACTATCGCGACAACGCGGTGGCGATGGAGGCGTTCAAGGCCGGAGAATTCGATTTCCTGCTCGAATACTCGGCGCGGCGCTGGGCGCGCCAGCACCAGGGCCCGAAGTGGGACGACGGCCGCATCATCAAGGAGGAAATCCCGCACGGCTTTGCCTCGGGGTTCCAGTCGTACCTGCTCAACCTGCGGCGCCCGCTGTTCCAGGACGTCCGCGTGCGAAAGGCCATCAACCTCGCCTTCGACTTCGAGGCGGTCAACGTCTACAAGCAGTACAAGCACACCAACAGCATGTTCGCGAACTCGGAATTCGCGGCAACTGGCATGCCGAGCGCGGGCGAGCTCGCCATCCTCGAGCCGTTCCGTAACGAGCTTCCGCCCGAAGTGTTCGGCCCCGCCTGGATTCCGCAGAGGATGGATGCCACGCCCAACACGCTGCGCGAAAGCCTCAAGCAGGCGCGCAAGCTTCTCGAAGAGGCGGGGTGGAAGGTCGCGCCCGACGGCGTCCTGCGCAACGCCAAGGGTGAGCCCTTCGAGTTCGAGTACATGGAGCCGCAGGAGGCGCCGGGACGCGCGGAAGCGGTCTTCGAGCGCAACTTGGGCATTCTCGGGATCAAGTACAAGCCGCGGCTCGTCGACTTCGCGATCTACCGCCGGAGGCTCGAGACCTTCGACTTCGACATGGTCGGCATCAAGGTTCCCGACTTCACCATTCCCAACGTCGCAGAGCTGCGCGATCAGTACGGCAGTGCCAACGCCGACGTCGAGGGCTCGGGCAACCTGCGCGGTCTCAAGAGCAAGGCGGTCGATGCGATCCTCAAGAAGATGGAGGATGCCAAGACCATGGACGAATTGCGCGACGCCGCGCGCGCGCTCGACCGCGTGATCATCTTCGGCTGGTACCAGGTGCCCGATCTGTACATCGCCGCCAACCGCGTCTCGCGCTGGGACAAGTTCGGCATTCCCAAGGTCATTCCCAAGTACTACGAGATCCAGCAGTCCGGCGAGTACCTCGTGTGGGCGGTGACCGGGTGGTGGGACAAGTCGCTCGAGAAGCCGGCGCTCGAGAAGAAGGCCTCCAACTAGATGCTTGCTTACATCGGCAAGCGCGTGCTGCTCATGATCCCGACGCTGTTGGGCGTGGTGACGCTCGTGTTCGCGATCATCCAGTTCGTGCCGGGCGGGCCCATCGAGCAGATCATGGCCGAGGCGCGCGCCAGCCGCGGCGGCGACACCGCGTACACGGCCAAGCGCGACATCGACAAGAAGCAGATGGAGGAGCTCAAGAAGCTCTACGGCTTCGACAAGCCGTGGTACGTGCGCTACGTGGACATGCTGAAGAGCTTCGCGCGGTTCGACCTGGGCAAGAGCTTCCTGCGCAACCAGGACGTGTGGACGCTGATCAAGTCGAAGCTGCCGGTGTCGATCAGCCTCGGCCTTTGGACCTTCCTCCTTTCATACCTCATATCGATACCGCTCGGAGTCGCCAAGGCCGTCCGGGAAGGCTCGACCTTCGACACGCTCACCACGTTGATCGTGCTGATGGGTTTCGCGGTCCCCGGCTTCGTCCTAGGCATCCTGCTGATCGTGCTGTTCGCCGGCGGCACCTTCCTCGACTGGTTCCCGTTGCGGGGGCTCACCTCCGACAACTGGGCGAGCCTGTCGTGGCCCGCACGCATCTTCGACTATTTCTGGCACCTCGCGCTGCCGCTGACGTGCTACGCGATCGGCAGCTTCGCGGTCATCACCTTCCTCACCAAGAACACGTTCGTCGAGGAGATCCGCAAGCAGTACGTGCTCGTCGCGCGCGCGAAGGGCGTGCCGGCGCGGCGCCTGCTGTACAAGCACGTGTTTCGCAATGCGCTGATACCGCTCGTCACGGGATTCCCGGCGGCGTTCGTGGGCGCGTTCTTCGCCGGCGCGCTGCTCATCGAGACCATCTTCTCGCTCGACGGCCTCGGCTACTTGAGCTACGAATCGCTCGTTCGCCGCGACTATCCCGTGGTGCTCGGGTCGCTGTATCTGTTCACGCTGATCGGCCTCGTCGTCAAGCTGATCGGCGACCTCATGTACGTGGTCGTCGATCCGCGCGTCCAATTCACGGCCGTGGCCAAATGAGCCCCCACGCTCGCGAAGAAGCCCGGCTCGCTGCCCCCCGAGGGGGCGGAGTCGCTCGCTCGGGGCGGCCCTTCGCGACCGACCCGAGCCCCCACGCTCGCGAAGAAGCGCGGCTCGCTGCCCCCCGAGGGGGCGGAGTCGCTCGCTCGGGGCGGCCCTTCGCGACCGACCCGAGCCCCCGCGCGACCGACGCATGAGCACGGTCCTCGCCGACCCCGAAGCCGATCGCGCAGCCGCCGTTTCGCAGCCGCGGCGCTACACGTCGCTGTCGCCGAACCAGCGCGCCTGGGCCCGCTTCCGCCGCAACCGGCTCGGCTACGTATCGCTGTTCGTGCTGGCCGCGATGCTCGCGGTGAGCCTGCTTGCCGAAGGGTTCAGCAACGATCGCCCGCTCGTCGCGCGCTACAACGGCGAGTGGTATTTCCCCATCTTCAACAACCCGCCCGAGACGACGTTCGGCGGTGATTTCGCCACGTCGACCGAGTGGCTCGATCCGCTGATCCAGGAGCAGTTCGGCAAGCCCGGCAACTTCGCCCTGCACACCGTCAACAAGTTCGGCGTGAACACGCTCGACTATTACGCGCGTGCAGCCGATCCCGCGGCGCCCGGCATGGGTCACTGGCTGGGCACCGACCAGGCCGGCCGCGACATGGTCGCCCGCCTCCTGTACGGGTTTCGCACGAGTGTGTTCTTCGGCCTCGCCTTGACGTTCGTGGGCACTGTGCTCGGCATTCTCATCGGCGCGCTGCAAGGCTACTTCGGGGGGCGCGTCGACTTGACGTGGCAGCGCGTCATCGAAGTCTGGAACGCGGTGCCGGAGCTGTATCTGCTCATCATCATCGCGTCGATCTTCGCGCCGTCGCTGTTGCTGCTGATCGGCGTGTTCGCGCTGTTCGGCTGGATCGGATTGTCCGACTACGTGCGCGCGGAGTTCCTCCGCAACCGCAACCTCGAGTTCGTCAAAGCAGCGCGCGCGATGGGCCTGTCCAACGGCCAGATCATGTGGCGTCACATCCTGCCCAACTCGATGACGCCGGTGATCACGTTCCTGCCTTTCCGCATGAGCGCGGCGATCGTGTTCCTCACCGCGCTCGACTTCCTGGGGCTCGGCGTGCCGGACACGGCGTCGCTCGGCGACCTGCTGCGCCAGGGCAAGGACAACCTCGACGCGTGGTGGATCACGATTCCGACGTTCCTGCTGCTGACGCTTCTGTTCCTGCTCCTCACCTTCGTCGGCGACGCGCTGCGCGACGCCTTCGACACGCGCAAGTCATGAGCGTGGGGGCGCGATGACGACCTTGCTCAACGTCGACCGGCTGTGCGTCAACTTCGGGCCGTCTCGCGTGGTCGACCGGGTGTCGTTCGCGATCGACGGCGGCGAGAAATTCGCGCTGGTCGGCGAGTCGGGGTCCGGCAAGTCGGTCACGGCGCTCTCGGTGCTGCGGCTGCTCGAGACCGCGAGCTACGAAGGCGAGATCCGCTTCGAAGGCGAGAACCTCCTCGCCAAGAGCGAGCGCCAGATGCGGGGGCTGCGCGGGCGCGACATCGCGATGATCTTCCAGGAGCCGATGACCGCGCTCAACCCGCTCTACAGCGTCGGCAACCAGATCGCCGAGGTTCTCGAGCTGCACGAGGGCCTGCACAAGGAGCGCGCCCGCGGCCGTGCGATCGAGCTCCTCGCTCGCACCGGCATCCCGGACCCGCAGGCGAAGGTGGACGCGTTCCCGCACCAGCTCTCCGGCGGGCAGCGGCAGCGCGCGATGATCGCCATGGCGCTCGCTTGCCGGCCGAAGCTGCTGATCGCCGACGAGCCGACCACGGCGCTCGACGTCACCATCCAGGCGCAGATCCTCGCCCTGCTCGACGACCTGCAGCGCGAGTACGGCATGGCGATCCTGTTCATCACGCACGACCTGAACCTCGTGCGCCGCTTCACGCACCGCGTCGGCGTCATGGAGAAGGGACGCCTCGTCGAGCAGGGGCCCACGACGGAGGTGTTCGCGCGGCCGATCGATGCCTACACGATCAAGCTCATCAACAGCCGCCCGCAGCGCATCGTGCAGCCGGTGCCGGCCGACGCGCCGGTGCTCGCCGCAGCCAACGACCTAAGCGTGGACTTCGTCGCGGGCAAGGGCTGGTTCGGCAAGGAGGTCTTCCGCGCCGTGCGCGACGCGACCCTCACGCTGCGCCGGGGCGAGACGCTCGGCATCGTCGGTGAGTCGGGCTCGGGCAAGACGACGCTCGGCATGGCGCTCCTTGCGTTGCAGCCGATCGCGGGCGGCACCGTCACGCTCGAGGGCACGCGTCTGGACGACGCCAACCGCGCCACGCTGCGCGCGATGCGACGCCGCATGCAGGTCGTGTTCCAGGATCCGTTCGCCTCGCTGTCGCCGCGCATGACGGTCGAGCAGATCGTGGGCGAGGGCCTCGCGCTGCACATGCCCGAGCTGTCGAAGGCACAGCGCCGGCAGCGCATCGTCGACATGCTCGCCGAAGTAGGGCTGTCGGAAGCCGGCGGCGTGGCCGACGTGCTGACGCGCTATCCGCACGAATTCTCGGGAGGCCAACGCCAGCGCATCGCCATCGCGCGCGCGGTCGTGCTGCGTCCCGAAGTGCTCGTGCTGGACGAGCCCACGTCCGCGCTGGACGTGTCGGTGCAGCAGCAGGTGTTGAAGCTCCTCACCGACCTGCAGGCGCGCTACGGCATGAGCTACCTGTTCATCAGCCACGACCTCGCGGTCGTGCGCGCGATGTCGCACCGCGTGCTCGTCATGAAGGACGGCGCGATCGTGGAGCAAGGCGAAGCCGAGGCGCTGTTCGCGGCGCCGCGCGACAAATACACGAAGACGCTGCTCGCGGCAGCCAGCGTCGCTTAAGGCGCGCCACTCCGAATGGCACCGGCCGATACGCGCACGCCCGCTTACGACGGCGGCTGCGCCTGCCGCCACGTGCGCTATCGCATGACCACCCGGCCGCTGTTCGTTCACTGCTGCCACTGCCGCTGGTGCCAGCGCGAAACGGGATCGGCGTTCGCGCTGAACGCGATGATCGAGTCCGAGCGAGTGGAACTCACGCACGGCGAGGTCGAAGTGATCGACACGCCGTCGAACAGCGGGAAGGGCCAGAAGATCGCGCGCTGCCCGAAGTGCCGTGTCGCGGTGTGGAGCAACTACGCGGGCGGCGGCGACGCGGTGCGCTTCGTGCGCGTCGGCACGCTGGACGAGCCCGACCGCTTCCCGCCCGACGTGCACATCTTCACGATGTCCAAGCAGCCGTGGGTCGTGCTGCCCCCAGGCGCCCCGGCGTTCCACGAGTACTACAAGTCGAGCGAGCTGTGGCCGGCCGCAAGCCTCGCCCGCCGCGAGGCCCTGCTCGCCAAACGCAAGCCATGAGCGGAGCGCCGTCCGGCACGCTGCGTGCTACCATGTCCCACGCGAGCGCATGGCCATGATCGGAGTGCTCATCATCGCGCACGACACGCTGCCCGACAGCCTGGTGAAGGCGGTCACGCACGTGCTGGGCGTTCGTCCGCCGCAATTCGAGACGCTGTCGGTGCTCGCAAGCGACGACCCGTTCAGCCTGCTGCCCGGTGCGCGCGACCTCGTGCGCCGGCTCGACACCGGCGACGGCGTGCTCATCTTCTCGGACATCTACGGCGCCACGCCGTGCAACCTTGCGGGGAAGCTGCAGGTACCGGGTCGCGTGGAGCTCGTAGCGGGCGTCAACCTGCCGATGCTGGTGCGCGCGTTCACGTACCGCGTCAAGGGCATGGACACGATGATCACGAAGGCAGTATCGGGGGGGCGCGACGGCGTGCTGCGCATCGAGGTCGATCCGGTCTATGCAGCAGCGCGAGGTTGAGATCATCAACAAGCTGGGTTTGCATGCGCGGGCCTCGGCGAAGCTCACGCAGCTCGCGGCGCGCTACCAGAGCGACGTGCAGATGTCGCGCAACGGCCGCAAGGTGAACGCCAAGAGCATCATGGGCGTGATGATGCTGGCGGCGGGCAAGGGGTCGAAGGTCGTGATCGAGACCGAGGGTCCCGACGAGAGCGACGCGATGGAGGCGATCGTGTCGCTCATCGGCGATTACTTCGGCGAAGGCCAGTAAAGACCCGTGGTCTCGCGCGGCATGCCGCGCCGCGTGCGCCGGTTGCGCCGCGTCACCGTCGCGTCACGCGGCCGCGCCATGCTCCATCGTGCGGCGCAGCGCGCGACGATTCGGCATAAGGTCATGGGCAACGAGCGGACACATTTGCGGAACCATCGCGCGGAATTGGCGACCAATGGTGAATCGCGGCCGCGCTGGTCGGTCGCGATCCTTGCATTTCAATGGCTTGTGGTGTCCCATGCAGATTCGTTCCGTCTCCATCATCAATCCGCTCGGCCTGCACGCCCGCGCGTGCGCGCGGATCGTGCAGATCGCTTCGAAGTTCCGCTCCACCGTCTCGCTGAGCGTCAAGGGACGTCGCGCGAGCGCACGCAACATCGTGGCCGTGATGCTGCTGACCGCGTCGGTGGGCGCGACGGTGCGCATCGAGGTCGACGGCCCGGACGAAGTCGAGGCGATGCGCGCCATCGCCGCGCTGTTCCACGACGGCTTCGGGGAACGGTCGTAGCGTTGCGGTCGGGCGCGGCCCGCACCGCGCCGCATGGCGGAGGTCGCGCGTGACGGTCAGCTTCGCGCTTTCGGGCGTCGGCGTCTCGGGCGGCATCGCGATCGGCCGCGCGCAGCTCGTCTCGCACGCCACGCTCGAGGTCGCGCACTACACGATCCCGGCGTCGAAGGTGGACGCGGAGATCACGCGCTTCACCAACGCGATCAAGGAGGTGCAGAAGGAGCTCGAGGCGCTGCACACGGCCATGACCGGCGGCGACGTGCCGAGCGAGTTCGGCGCCTTCCTCGACGTGCACTGGATGATCCTCACCGACCCCACGCTATCGGAGACGCCGAAGAAGATCATCGTGGAGCAGCGCTGCAACGCCGAGTGGGCGCTCACCCAGCAGATGGGCGTGCTCGCCGAGCAGTTCGACCAGATCGAGGATCCTTATCTTCGCGAGCGCAAGGCCGACGTCGTGCAAGTGGTCGAGCGCGTGCTGAAGCGCCTCATGGGCAAGCCCGGCGCGCTGCGGCCGCCGGTCGCCGAGGAGCAGACCATCCTGGTCGCGCACGACCTGTCGCCGGCGGACGTGATCCAGTTCAAGCACCACCACTACGGGGCGTTCCTCACCGACGTCGGCGGCGTGACTTCGCACACCGCGATCGTCGCGCGGAGCTTGAACGTGCCCGCGGTGGTCGCGACGCACAACGCGCGCGCGCTGATCCGCGACAGCGAGATGCTGATCGTCGACGGCGACTCGGGTGTCGTGATCATCAACCCCGACCGCGCGGTGCTCGCGGAGTACCGGCTGAAGCAAAGCGAGCTGGAGCTCGAGCGGCAGAAGCTGAAGCGCCTGCGCAGCAAGCCCGCGGAGACGATCGACGGCGTCCACATCGAGCTGCACGCCAACATCGAGCTGCCCGAGGACCTCGCGCAGACGGTCGAGAACGGCGCCACCGGCGTGGGGCTGTTCCGCTCCGAGTTCCTGTTCCTCAACCGTTCGGGGCTGCCCTCCGAGGACGAGCAGTTCGAGGCGTATCGCGCGGTCGCCGAAGGCATGCACGGCCAGCCGGTCACCATCCGTACGTTCGACTTGGGTGCGGACAAGCAGCTCGAAGGGCTGGACGGTCTCGCCCGCGTCGCCCCCAATCCCGCGCTCGGGTTGCGCGCGGTGCGCTTCTGCCTCGCCGAGCCGCGTCTGTTCCTCACCCAGCTTCGCGCGATCCTGCGCGCGTCGCACTACGGCAAGGTGCGCATCCTGGTGCCCATGCTCGCGTCGTCGACCGAGATCGACCAGACGCTGGTGACCATCGAGCAGGCCAAAGAGAGCCTTCGCGACCAGGGCGCGCCGTTCGATGCGTCGACCGAGGTCGGCGGCATGATCGAAATACCCGCCGCGGTGATCGCGATGGACGCGTTCCTCACGCGGCTCGACTTCCTGTCGATCGGCACCAACGACCTGATCCAGTACACGCTCGCCGTGGACCGCGCCGACGAAGCGGTCGCGCACCTGTACGATCCGCTGCACCCCGCCGTCGTCCGCCTGCTTGCGCAGGCCATCTCCACCGCCAACAAGGCGGGCAAGCCCATCGCAGTATGCGGCGAGATGGCCGGCGAGGTGCATCTCACGCGGCTGCTCCTGGGCATGGGACTTCGCAATTTCTCGATGCACCCGGCGCACCTGCTGACGGTGAAGCAGCGGGTGCTCACCTCGGATGCGGCGGCGGCCAAGCCGCTGGTCGACCGCATCCGCCGCGCCGACAGCGCCGACCGCGTCGCGGCGCTCGTGGACAAGCTCAACACGCTGTAATGGGGTCTGACCCCATTACAAGGCCTGTCCCCTTTTCGGGAATGGGCGCGGGCGCAGGCCTGTTTTTCGCTTGTTCGGAACCTCACGCGAGCCCTGCTTCGTGCATAATGCCATTGTCATGAAACGCCTTTTGCTTGCCCTTGCCGTCGGCCTCGCCGCCGCGCCCCTCGCCCATGCCGCGGAGGCCGGGCAATCTGCGCCCCCGTTCATGCTGCCCACCGCCAAGGGCGACACGGTCTCCCTCGACAAGCTGCGCGGCAAGGTCATCTACGTCGACTTCTGGGCTTCGTGGTGCGGCCCGTGCCGCCGCTCCTTCCCCTGGATGAACGAGATGCAGCAGAAGTACGGCGGACGGGGCTTCGTGGCCGTAGGCGTGAACGTCGACAAGAAACGGGCCGACGCCGACCGCTTCCTCGCGCAAACCCCGGCTAATTTCACGATCGTGTACGACGAGGCGGGCGCCGCCCCCACCGCGTACAACGTCAAGGGCATGCCGAGCTCCTACCTCATCGACGCGCGGGGCACCGTGACCTTCGTGGAGCGGGGGTTCCTGGACGAGCACAAGGCCGACCTCGAGCAGCGCATCGCCGCTCTCGTCGCGGCGCCCTAGACGATGCGTGCAGCACTCGCCGTCGCCTTCGCCTGCCTCGCGCTGTCCGCATGCGCGACGATGGAGCCGCCCAAGCCGTGGGAGCGGGGCAATCTCGCGAGGCCCGACATGCAGTTCGACTACGACCGCCTGGACGCCAAGACCACCCAGCACATCTACACCAGCAAGGAAGCGGCGACGGGTGGCTACGGGGTCGGCGGAGGCGGCTGTGGCTGCAACTGACGAGGACGACCCCCACGCTCGCGGCAACGACAAAAACGCCGCTCGCTGCCCCCCGAGGGGGCGCAGTCGGTCGCTTGGGGCGGCCCTGCGAGACCGACGGGGACCGGGGCCGCTGCTTGCCGCCGCCCTCGCGCTTCCCGGCGTCATGCCGGCGCCCGCGGCGGCGCAATCCGCGCCGGACAAGGGCACCTTCGAGCTGCAGTACATGAGCTACCGGGATTGGCAGCCGGGGCGCGACCGCATGACCGTCGACGCCCCCGCCTTCTACGCGCTCATTCCCTTGGGCGACACCTGGACCATCGAGGGCGGCATGGTGTACGACGCCGTGTCCGGCGCGTCGCCTCTGTACTTCAACGTGCTCTCCGGCGCATCGATAGGCGACTACCGCACCGCCGGCGATCTCAAGGTCACGAAGTACTTCAACGGCTACGCGGTCAGCGTGGGCGGCGTCGTCTCGTCCGAGCAGGACTTCCTGTCGCGCGGCGGCTCGGTCAACGTGCAGATCTACAGCGACGACCGCAATCGGACGTGGCTGCTGGGCTTCGCGGGCACCAACGACCGCATCAACGCGACCAACGGCGTGGCGCCCAATTCCAAGCGCAATTCGCTCGAGTTCATCGTCGGCGTGACGCAGGCCCTGTCGCCCACCGACATCGTGCAGTCGAACCTCACGTTCTACACGGGCCACGGCTACTACTCCGACCCGTACAAGCCGCTCGACACGCGTCCCTCCACGCGGCAGACGTGGGCCTGGCTCACGCGCTACAACCACTACTTCGCCGACTGGGACGCAACGCTCCAGCTCGGCTATCGGCTGCTCTACGACTCCTTCGGCAGCATCAGCAACGCGCTGGACGTCGCGTGGGCGCAGGCGCTGCCCTGGAGCATCACCGTCACGCCGGCGCTGCGCTTCTATTCGCAGACTGCCGCCGATTTCTACATGAATCCGCCCTTTCCCAAGGGCTACGTCGACGGCCAGGACTATTCGGCGGACACGCGCCTTGCGTCTTTCGGCGCGCTCACCGCCGGCCTGACGGTGGCATTTCCGGTGTGGGACGGCTGGAACGTCTCGCTGCGCGGGGACTACTACCGGCAGGACCCGGCCTGGCAGATCTTCGGCAGCGGCAGCCCCGGCATCCAGACGTTCTCCGCGCGCTGGTTCATGGTGAATCTCACGCGCAATTTCTAGCAGCGAGCAAAATGGTGCCAGGCCTTGTAATGGGGTCTGACCCTATTTCATGAAGCTGCTGCGCCAGACCTTCCGCGCGATGGCCGCGGAGCACGACATCCAGCTCGCGGCGGACGATGAAGCCGCCGCGCGCCGGGCCGCCGCCGCCGCGATCGCGGACGTGATGCGCATCGAGGCCAAGTACTCGCGCTACCGCGACTACAGCGTGACCACGCGCATCAACCGCGCGGCGGGCGGCGGCGCGGTCGCGATCGATGCCGAGACCGCGGCGCTTCTGGGCTACGCCGACCAGTGCTACGCGCAAAGCGGCGGCCTGTTCGACATCACCTCCGGTGTGCTGCGCCGGGTGTGGGACTTCCGCCGCGATCCGCCGCGCCTGCCCTCGCCAAGCGACCTCGCGGCGGCGGTCGCGCTCATCGGCTGGCACGACGTCGAATGGACGCCGTCGTCGGTACGCCTGCCGCGCGCGGGCATGGAGATCGACTTCGGAGGCATCGGCAAGGAGTATGCGGCGGATCGCGTCGCGACCATCTTGCTGGAGCACGGCATGCGCCACGGTCTCGTCAACTTGGGCGGCGACATCCGCGCCGTCGGCCCGCAAGCCGACGGCACGCCGTGGCGCGTGGGCATCCGGCATCCGCGCGTCCAGGACGCTGCGGTCGCGGGCTTCGATCTTGCCACCGGCGGCCTCGCCACCAGCGGCGATTACGAGCGCTACTTCGAGATCGCGGGCAAGCGCTACTGTCACATCCTCAATCCGAAGACCGGCATGCCGGTGACGCACTGGCAGTCGATGAGCGCCGTCTCGCCGCTGTGCGTGGTGGCGGGAAGCTGCGCGACGATCGCGATGCTCCTCGAGGCCGGCGGCCCTGCGTTCCTCGACGCGCAAGGCGTGCAGTGGCTGGGGATCGCCGCGGACGGAACCCTGCGCGGACCGGGACACTGAAGCGGCGAAGCCCGCGTTTTGCGGGCTTCGCCGTCGCAGTACGCTTACGCCGTCAAGGCGCGCACATGATGACGCCGATCGTCCCGTAGCCTTCGGGGATCCAGCCCTGCGCGAGCATCGTCGCGCGCACCGCGAGGTCGGTCGTGTAGCGATGGTTCGGCGCGGCGCCCTGGCCGTTGTTGTACACGCGGTAGACGGGGTTGAGGCCCGCCGGGCACGTGCCGTCCTGCGCCGGGGTCACGGTGTAGAAGACCTCGCCTTCGAACGTCCAGTTCGGGTTCGCCTTGACCGTGGCGCACTCCGCCGCGTCGGGCGTGTAGAAGTGCGAGCTCTTCGGCGCGAAGGCCGTGCTGAAGAAGCGGCACACGGTCTTCAATCCGGAGGCGGCGGCCTGGTAGACGTTGATCTGGCGGCCGGTGCGCGCCCAGCCGGCGAACGTGCCGTTGTCGAGCTTCGTGATCTCGTCCGGGATCGTCGTGATGAAGTAGTGATCGAAGTCCGCGTGGTGATACTCGATCGCGGCCACGACGTTCGGCGACGGCGGAGGCTGGCTCCCGGCGAGCCCGTTGCCGGATGCGACGATCGCCTGCGGGCTGCCGCTGCCGGTGCTCGCGACGGTGATCGAGGCGCTGCGCGCGCCGCTGGCCGCCGGCATGAACGTCACGCTGAAGCTGCAGCTTGCGCCTGCCGCCACGGACGCGCACGTCGAGGCGCCGACGGCGAATTCCGCGACGTTGCTGCTGGCGATGGACGACACCGTCACGGCGACGCTGCCGACGTTGCTGATCGTCACCGTCGAGGGCGCGCTCGTCGCGCCGACGCTCGTGTCCGGCATCGTCACGCCTGCGGGCATCGACAGCTGGCCGGTGCCCGGCGGCGGCGATCCCGACACCCCGGTGCCCGACAGCGAGATCGACAGCGAGCCGCCGCCCGCGTAGGTGAACGTGAGCGTCGCGCTGCCCGGACCGGCGCCGCCCGGCTTGTACGCGACGCTGAGGCCGCACGACGCGCTCGCGGCAATCGTGCTCCCGCACGTGTTGCCGCTCACCACGAACTCCGCGCTGTCGCTGTTGGTGAGCGCTACGCTCGTCGCCGCCGCGGTGCCGGCATTGGTGACCGTGATCGCGGTGGCGGGACTGGTCTGTCCGACGGTGACGTTGCCGAACGCCACGAGCGGCGGCGCCGCGGAAAGGCTCGGGCTCGGCGCCGACGTGCCGGTGCCGGACATCGACACGACGATGCTGGGCGCGCCGGTGGAGCTGATCGTCAGCGTCGCGTTGTCCGCCCCGGCACCGCTGGGCGCGTACGCGACATTGAGCGTGCAGGAGGCGCCCGCGTTGAGGGTCGCGCCGCAGGTGTTGCCGCTCACCGGGAACTTGGTTCCGTTGCTGTTGGCGAACGCGATGCCGGTGGCCGCGCCCCCGCCGGTATTGCTCAGCGTGACCGTCTGCGCCGCGCTCGTCGAGCCGATGGTGATGCTGCCGAAGCCGAGCGACGCGGGCGCCGCCGACAGGTTCGGCGTCGGCGCCGCGGTGCCGGCGCCGGACATCGCGACCGCGACGGACGACCCGCCGCTGTAGCTGACGGTCAGGGTGGCGTTCTTGGCGCCCGTGGCCGACGGCGTGAAGGTGACGTTGAGGCTGCACGACGCGCCCGCGCCGAGCGAGCTTCCGCACGTATTCCCGCTCATCACGAACTCGACGAGGTCGCTGTTCAACAGGCTGACGGACGTGGCCGCCGCGCCGCCGGTGTTGCTGATGGTGAGGCTTTGCGAGGCGCTGGACGATCCGACCTGGACGCTGCCGAAGGCCAGCGACGTCGGCGCCGCGGACAGCGAGGGCGCGGAAGGCGCGGTCCCGGTGCCGGACAGCGAGATCGGGATCGACGCGCCGCCGCCGGTGATCGTGTAGGTGGCGTTGTCGCTGGCCGCCGCCGTGGGCGAGTACGAGAACACGACGGTGCAGTTCGCGCCCGCGTTGAGCGTCGCGCTCCCGCAGGTGCCCGACTTGATGAACTTGGCAGGCGCGGCCGGGTACGACATGTTCGTCGCCGCGGCGTTGCCGGTGTTCGACACGGTGATGGTCTGCGTCGGGCTCGTCTGGCCGACGGTGACGTTGCCGAAGGAGAGCGACGTCGGCGCCGCCCCGACGTTGGGGGCCGACGGATTGACGCCGGTGCCGGAGAAGTTGACCGTCACGTTGACCGAGCCGGACGTCAACGTCCAGGTCTGGTTGTCCGCGCCCGCGGCGGCGGGCTGGTACTGGACCGTGAGCGTGCACGAGGCGTTGACGGCGAGCGAGCTTACGGTCGTGCACGTCCCGGAGGCGACGAACTCCGCCGCGTCGCTGGCCGAGCGCGACAGGCTGCTCGCCGTGGCGCCGCCAGTGTTAGTGATGGTGAGCGACTGCGAGGCGCTGGTCGAGCCGACGTTCACGTTGCCGAACGCGAGCGAGGTCGGGCTCGCGGTGAAGGCCGGCGTCGCCGCGGGGCACCCTTGGTTGCCCGCGCGGTACCAGATGTAGAGCGCGAGGTTGTCCTCGTCGCTGGATGTAATGCCGAGCCCCGATTGCAGTCCCGACATGTCCGGCACGCTGTTGAGCGCCTGGTCGATGTTGCCTGCGACCGTGCCCGGCCCGGCGTATTGCCCGCCGGTGAGAATGTGATTGTTATCGGCGTGGGGATCCGAGCCGTGGCAACTCGACTGCGAACAGCTTACTTCGACGCCCCCGACCTTCTTGTGGTAAAGATTGTTGCCGTTCGTACAGCTCTGCGCATCGGCGACAACAGACCACGCAACGGCGATGGGGGCGAGGAGGGCTAGCAGGAGCCGGTTGGGCGTTTTCATACGGTAAATCTCCGGACGGCGGCTGTATTCGACCGAATGCGGGGGCAGTGGCGCGAACATCCAGTCTACGGCAAATTATTCCGTTGTCATAGTACGGCGTCATAGACTTTCCGATAAACGGCATTTCTGACGACTTCGTTGCGAATGGTCCCTTCCGCACACCGCATATGTCATCGACATGGGGCCTGCGGACCGCGGGTTGCCCCGGGAATGGGCAAAACCCGCTAGAATCGACACTCGCGCCGATTTGATCCAGCTTGCGGGCGCGGGAAACCCTCGGGGAATCAAAGGGTTTTCAAACAAATACGGCTAAAGCGGCGCGTCCACGAGGAAAGCCCGCCAGGCCATCTAGCGCTAGGGCTTTCTCGACCGTCACGCATGCCCTCGTTCTCGGCCACCACCGGCGGCGCGCCCGCCGAGACCCCCGCCCGCAGGGCGCACTCCGTCGGCGAGGTCGAGGCGAGTGTCGCCGCCTTCGGCGAACCGCTGCAGCTCGCCTGCGGGCAATGGCTGTCGCGCTACGAGCTCGCCTACGAGACGTACGGCAAGCTCAACTCGGACCGCTCGAACGCGGTGCTCGTCTGCCACGCGCTCAACGCGTCGCACCACGTCGCGGGGTACTACGCCAACGATCCCGAGAACGTCGGCTGGTGGGACAACATGATCGGCCCGGGAAAGCCGCTGGACACCAACCGCTTCTTCGTGGTCGGCGTGAACAATCTCGGCAGCTGCTTCGGCTCGACGGGCCCGCAGTCGATCAACCCCGACACGGGCAAGCCGTGGGGAAGCGATTTCCCGCTGGTCACCGTCGAGGACTGGGTCGACTCGCAGGCGCGGCTGGCCGACAAGCTGGGCATCGTGCAGTTCGCCGCCGTGATGGGGGGCAGCCTGGGCGGGATGCAGGCGCTTTCGTGGGCGATCCGCTATCCGCAGCGCATCCGGCACGCCCTGGTCATTGCCGCGGCGCCCAACTTGTCGGCGCAGAACATCGCGTTCAACGAGGTCGCGCGGCAGGCGATCCTGACCGACCCCGATTTCCACGACGGGCACTTCGCCGCGCATGCCACGTTGCCGCGGCGCGGCCTGCGCATCGCGCGCATGGTCGGCCACATCACCTACCTGTCCGATCTGCAGATGGAGGACAAGTTCGGACGCAAGCTGCGCGAGGGCTTGAACTACTCCTTCGCGCCCGAGTTCCAGATCGAGTCGTACCTGCGCTACCAGGGCGA
>Ga0335083_10005558_pt1 | contig 15859 bp, 11 predicted proteins | sample Lox_Sample_42_FD_206716 | JGI IMG/M metagenome (GOLD analysis project Ga0335083, IMG submission 206716) | Soil microbial communities from Loxahatchee National Wildlife Refuge, Florida, United States - Lox_Sample_4.2 | ecosystem: Environmental > Terrestrial > Soil > Wetlands | place: USA... | reverse complement strand
GAGCTTTGGATGATAATAATCAGCCGTCGCGCCCCATTTTGGCGGCTTTACCTGCCAATACCTGGGTGCAGATTACTGAGCCTCTGTCTGTGCTGGGTGTGGCCAACAAACCCAACGTGACCGGTTTTTACATCCAGGGAAATTCCGGCAGCAGCCAGCCGACATTTTATATAGATGACATCCAACTCATAGGTGCAACTCCTCCCGCTACGATTCACCTTGGCGCGGACGCCGGACAGACATTGCAATCTGTGGATGCGCGGCAATTCGGCGTGAATACTGCCACATGGGACGGCAGCCTTGGAAACGCGTCAACCCTCCCGCTGCTCCAGCAAGCCGGCATTCGGGCCTTGCGCTGGCCGGGTGGTTCCACTTCGGACGCTTACAATTGGGCGAGTGACCCGTCGGGCAACGCCACCTTCCAAAGCCTGGCAAAAAATCTCGGCGCACAGGTTTTCACCACCGTCAATTACGGTTCTGGTACTGCGGCAGAAGCCGTCGCCTGGGTGCTTTCAGCCAACAAAACAAACAATTGCAATTTTAAATACTGGGAAGTTGGGAACGAATGCTATGGCTCGTGGGAAACGGACAACCACGCCATCAAACAGGATCCCTACACTTATGCCACCAACGCTGCGGCGTACATTACGCAGATGAAAGCGGCCTTCCCGTCTGTTCCCATCAAAGTCGGTGTCGTCGTGGTGCCGGGCGAAGACAGTTCTTCCAACAACGCGACCCACTTCGCCATCAATCCTCGTACCAGCGCGACTCACTACGGCTGGACGCCGATCGTTCTCTCCACCATGAAAAACTTGGGTGTGACACCGGACTTCCTCATCTATCATTTTTACGCACAATACACGCCGTCCGGCCAGGGCTACTATGTTGGTTCGCCGGACAGTGATCCAATCTTGCTCCAGGAAGCCGGCAATCCCTCGCCCTTGAATTGGAGCGATTGGGCCAGCGCCTCTGCCAGCTTGCGGCAGCAACTCACAGATTACATGGGCACCGGTAGCAGCAATGTGGAACTGTGCGTCACCGAAAATAACAGCGACGCCGGCGCCATGGGCCGGCAATCCACCAGCATCGTCAACGCCCTTTATCTCGCGGACAGCACCGCCCGGCTCATGCAAACCGAATTTCGCTCTTACATCTGGTGGGATTTGCACAATGGCTACGAAACTGACGGCAATTTTGACCAGACCATCTACGGCTGGCGGCCTAATGGCGATTACGGAATCTTGAACGCCTCAAACACGCCGTACCCGACCTTTTACGCGGATAATATTTTGGAATCCTTTGCCAGGGCAGGGGATTCTGTGCTCTCGTCTGCGAGCGATAACCTCCTGTTGTCCGCCTACGCCGTTCGCCGTACCAACGGCGCGCTCACGATGCTCGTCATTAACAAAGACATGGTCACCAATTTGATGGGCCAAATTACGCTTACGAACTTTGTGCCCTGGTCAACTGCCACCATCCAGTCCTATGGCGTCGCGCAGGATGAAGCCACCCGCACCAACGGCCCGGCCGCATTACAGGTCGTTGTTACGAATACCTACGCCTCAGCGGCGGCGAGTTTTAGTTATAATTTTCCCCCGATGTCTTTGACTCTTTTTACTTTTGCCCCTGGCCCCGCATCGCTCTCCGTGCAGGCATTCCAGCCGAATCAGGTAAATCTGCTCCTGCAGGGGCAGCCCAATACCTCCTATATCATCCAAAGCGCGCCCAACCTTCCCGGACAATGGACATCCATTTCCACCAATACGCTTGTAGGAACCAGCACTAACATTTCTCTATCAATATCGCCAAACCAACCCGCCCAATTCTTCCGCGCGATCTGGCAATAGCCGATACGGTTGGTTGGTGGAGCCCAGCGCCGTAGGCGCGACATGTTTGTAGACAAAAACCGAAAAATTTTCACAAGCTCCGTTAGGAGCGGCATTTTCTGCATACGGGGCGATTACATTCTTTGAAAATAGCCCAGCCATTTATGGCTGGGTTTGCATTCCACACCAATTCAAAGTCCCGCAGGGACGGCAGAACTTGTTCTTACGCGTGAATCCGGCCCAATTTTGGCGGCGTCGCGATTTGCTTTTTTCGTTTCTATTATTCCTGCCCCGGTCTTCTTAAAAAAATAATCAAGGGCATCCGACGCCAATTTGATCGCCAGCGCCAAAACTACAACGTGTGGTCGGGGGATAAACATAATTTGTCCTTGGTTAATTTTCTAGGTCCAGCGCCCAATCCGCATGACGCAGTTGCTCGCGCACTTTCCGCCGCTCATACCGATTCGAAAAATGCCTGATGACGGATCGGACTGGTCCGCTTCGGGCACTGATAACTGCTGCCGTTTGTTCCCGCTTTTTCTGGTTTAGTGTTAGTTTCATAGTTTTGGATCGTTCAAATAACAGGAAGGGGCTATGCGCCACGGACAGCGGAGAAGATTCGCCACCCGCGGCGCGCCCTCCTTTTGGTTTGAAAATGATATTTTAACGGTTTCATTTTGTTCGCATTCCTCCAGTCGTCCGGTTGGCCTTTTTCTCGGGAACTCTTTTAAAGCTTCAATAACGATAGAATAAGTCGTATATGCGACTAAGTCAATAGAATTTTTGCAAAATTTTTTGACTTTTATTTGTTTGATAAATATAGAATATTTCATTAAAGACGACTTTAATGGTTGTATTTATATATGTAATCGCCAAATTTATAATGTGCACAATTTATTTCAAATATAATTTGCCTGTGTCACCGAACCTTCCTAATATCCGCTTAAGCGACAACGCTGTTCTGATAAATCAAAGGTGCTGACTGGTCCACTGGAAGCTTCCCTCAAGACGAAATTATTTCGTTTTGTTCACAAACGTAAATCACTTTAGCAAACGAAAAATTAATTATGAGCAATGCTACCGGAATCCGATTAAGCCTCAGTGCATCCGCCGCGCGCAACCTCGCCACCGCGACCGTTACCGTCCCGCAATACACCGAAATCACGCCGCGCTGGCTCCGCAAATTACTCCCATGGGTGGATGTGGATGGCGGCGTCTATCGCGTCAACCGGGTTGCCCAGGCGGCCAAGGGCGCGCCGGCCAACGAATTTGGCGAGGTCAAAGTAAACCTGTTAACGGTGGACGGTGGCGAACCGAAATTGCCCAACACGTTTGTCGACTACGAAGAAGACCCGCGCGAATATCATTTGAGTACCATTCAGACCGTGCTGCACACCCACACCCGCGTGACCGATCTTTACAGCAATAAAATTGACCAGCTCCGCGAGCAGATTCGTCTCACGGTCGAAGCCGTCAAGGAACGCGAGGAATGGGAACTCATTAACAGTCCCGATTTCGGCCTGCTCAAGGAAGTGGATCCTTCACAAACGATCAAGACCCGTAACGGTCCGCCCACGCCCGATGATTTGGATGAACTGCTCGGCCTCGTGTGGAAGAAACCCGCCTTCTTCTTGGCGCATCCCAAGGCCATTATCGCCTTCGGCCGCGAATGCACCCGGCGCGGGGTCCCGCCGCCCACCGTTCATCTGTTTGGAACGCCGTTTATTACCTGGCGCGGCGTGCCCTTGATTCCCAGCAACAAACTCGAAGTAAAAAAACATTCCTCCAGCATCCTGCTCCTGCGTGTTGGTGAAGCCGAACAGGGCGTGGTGGGCTTGCAAAAAACCGGGGTCACCGGTGAAGTCGAGCCCGGACTCTCGGTTCGTTACATGGGCACGAACGAAAACTCCATCGCGTCTCATCTCGTCACTCGCTATTTTTCCGCCAGCGTACTGACTCCGGATGCCATTGCCCGCCTGGATAACGTCCTGGTGAACGAGTACCATGAGTACCATTGGAAATAATGGCCCCGGTCCAGGCGTTGAATCGCCGGTATCCGATCAGCCGCATTCCGACCTCATAACGCAACTGGTCAAGGAAGCGTTTTCGGAAAATTCGCGTTCTGCGAAACCGTCGCCGACGGCGATTCCGGAAATTCCTGATGTGCCTGCCTTGCCGTCCACCGAATCGCCTTCGTGCCCATCATCCATGCCGTCAGTGCATCCTACCGCGCAACCTGCCGCGCCCAAACTGGCGGAGCCGGAAAAACCCCCGAGCGGTGCACACGCGCCGGAATCCGGGGATAGTTACGCCTTCGGCGAACCGCGTTGCAATGGCAGCTATCGCCCGCAAGGCAATCGTCCGGACACAAAAACGGCCAATGCCAATCCGCTGCTCGGAATTCCCGAAGCCGAATCAGTGGCTACTCCCGAATATTATTTCTTGAACGGCAGCAATCCCTCTGGCAAATCGCCGGCCACTTGCCAGCCCTATTCACCCACCGTTCCACCGGTCCCCAAATTTGATCTCGACGGCGTGCGCCGTGATTTTCCGGCGCTGCACCAGCTGGTCAACGGTCGCCCGCTCATCTGGCTCGATAACGCCGCCACCACTCACAAACCGCAGGCGGTGATTGATGCCACCTCGGAGTTTTACCGCCGCGATAATTCCAATATTCACCGCGCAGCCCATACGCTGGCCGCGCGTTCCACCGAATTGTTTGAAGCCGGGCGCGAGAAAGTCCGCAAGTTTTTAGGCGCGGCGGATGCCAAAGAAATCATTTTCGTTCGTGGCACGACGGAAGCCATCAATCTCGTCGCCCAAAGCTATGGCCGTCGCCACATCGGCGCAGGCGATGAAATTATCGTCAGTGAACTGGAGCATCACGCGAACATCGTCCCCTGGCAATTGCTGTCCGAACAAGTGGGCGCGACCTTGCGCGTCATCCCCATCAACGATCGCGGTGAATTGATCCTGGAAGAATACGCCCGGCTGCTCGGGCCGCGGACGAAATTTGTTTCCGTCGCCCACGTTTCCAATTCGTTGGGCACCGTCGTCCCGGTCGAGCAAATCATTGCGCTGGCCCACGCGCGCGGTGTGCCTGTGCTGGTGGATGGAGCGCAATCCACTCCTCACCTGCCGGTAAATGTAACGGCGCTCGATGTCGATTTTTATGTCTTCTCCGGACATAAAATTTTCGCGCCCACCGGCATCGGCGCGCTTTATGGTAAGGCACCCCTTCTTGAGGCCATGCCGCCATGGCAGGGGGGTGGCCATATGATCAAGGATGTCCGGTTTGAAAGAACGGTCTATCAACACGCTCCCGAAAAGTTCGAGGCTGGCACGCCGGACATCGCCGGCGTCGTCGGACTTGGCGCAGCCATTGATTATTTATTCACCATTGGCATCCCGGCAATAGCCGCTTACGAGCATGCGCTTTTGGAATACGCCACTCAGGCGCTCGCAAGCATTCCCGGACTCTGGCCTATCGGTACCGCCGCCAACAAAGCTAGCGTCCTGGCTTTTGTCATTCCCGGTATTCCGAATGAAAATATTGCGCGGAATCTCGACCGGCACGGCATTGCCGTTCGCGCCGGCCATCATTGCGCCATGCCTGCTATCCGGCGTTTCGGACTGGAAAGCAGCGTGCGCCCCTCGCTGGCATTTTATAATACGCGCGAAGAAATCGACCTGTTGGTCGGCGCATTGCGCACATTAAAACGCGTTTAATATGAAAACAATTTCTATCTTCGAATTGCAAAAGCTGCTGGCCGCCCAGCCGCAACTGCCTCTGTTCGATGTCCGCACGCCGGTTGAATTCACCGAAGTTCATGTTCCGCAGGCGCAAAATGTCCCGTTGGACGAATTGCGTCCGGGCGCGATTCAATTCCCCAAAGAGCAGCCGGTATATCTTCTCTGCCGCACGAGCAACCGTGCGACCAAGGCGGCAGAAAAATTGGCGAAGGAAGGCTTTGCCCAGCCGGTCGTCGTGGAAGGCGGCACTCTCGCCTGGGTTGAGGCGAATTTGCCGGTCGTTCGCGGCACGGGCAAAGTCATTAGCCTGGAACGCCAGGTCCGCATTGTTGCCGGTTCGCTGGTCTTCATCGGCGTGTTGCTGGGATGGTTTGTTCATCGGGCTTTTTTCGGTCTGGCCGGGTTTGTCGGCGCGGGGTTGGTTTTTGCCGGCATCACTGATTTTTGCGGCATGGGTCTGCTGCTGGCAAAAATGCCATGGAACAAAAAGGTGCCTCAATGAGTGAAACATCCTCCAGCGCAACTGACACCACCGTCGGCACGCGCCGCCGCGATGCCGTATGGATTGCCGAACTCGTGGACGCGTCCGTGAGCGACTTGCTCCGCTCGTACGCCAGCGCCGGGGGACTGAATAATCGCGATGTGAGCAATTTGCCCTCCAAGCGCGCTGTCGGGCAGATGTGCGAAGACTTGCTGCAAATCATTTTTCCGGGCTTTCATGATGACGATGCAGTCCATCACAGCTCAGTCGAAGAAGTCACCGCCGCGCGCCTTTCCAATGTTGTCAGGCAATTGGCCGACCAGGTGCGTAAAGCCGTGCGTATTGGCGATCCTCATAAGCCAACCGGACGGACGCCGCCCATCATTCGCAAATTCTGCCAATCACTTCCTGAAGTCCGGGATCTTTTAAAGACCGATATTGAAGCCGCTTTCGACGGCGATCCCGCCACCCTGCATCGGGAGGAAGTCATTCTCTCCTATCCTTTCATCGAAGCCATCGCCATCCAAAGATTGGCACACCGCCTTTATCATTACGGCGCGCCCATTGTGCCGCGCATGATGACTGAATGGGCGCACAGCCGGACGGGAATTGACATTCATCCCGGAGCCAGCATCGGCACCCATTTCTTCATTGATCATGGCACCGGCGTTGTTGTTGGCGAGACCTGCGCCATCGGCAATCACGTCAAACTGTATCATGGCGTGACACTCGGCGCGCGCAGTTTCGCCAAAGACGATGCCGGGAGCATTATTAAAGGCGGGAAACGCCATCCCGACGTCGAAGACCACGTCACGATTTATCCTAATTCAACCATCCTCGGCGGCGAAACCGTTATTGGAAAAAATTCCACCATCGGGGCCAATGTATTTTTGATGCACAGCGTCCCGCCGCATTCCCTGGTGGTGTATGAAGAAAAACAACTGGTCATTCGCAATAAGGCGGCCAAAAAAAGTCACGACGCCCTCGATTGGGCTATTTAGGCATATTAATTTGGCTCGGGCCCGCCCTCCAAAGCCTTGATGGAGTTGCTTGCCGCGCCGTAGTCCCGCTTCGCGAGACGAAGCTGGGCGTGCCGCGCCGAAGTCAGACGTAGGCGGATGAACAACTAGGAGTCAAGTTTCGGTTCCGGCCATGGACGACTCGTGCTAAAATGCCCATTGCTTGCCACGTTTCACGTGGCGTTCTTTGACATACGTAGTTGTGAGACATGGTAGGGCCGCGCTGCGTCGCGGCCGTCTGCTTGTCCAGCAAGCTCAATCGAAAGCCCCATCAGGGGCGGCATATTTGTAGCCTCCTGTTCTTTTCTGAACTGCCCACCGACCATGAACCTTTCTGTCCGGCGCAGCCGCAAACCTGATTGCGAAGCCGCGCGTTAGCGCGGATCTGATTTGCGGCCAATTTTGCCTATGAGCCTTTGTGCCGGTTCATGGAAAGTAAAATATAGGCGCGAGCCCATCCATATACCGCGACCACGGTGCGAGTCCGCGAGCGTATCCGCTGTTATTTCCGGTCTCTGACCTCCAGTCTCAAAATCTTACGGAAGGTTCAACCTATCTTCTTTTGCCTGAAGCAAAAACCCTTGTAATTTGCAGTTTCGGAAGCCTACGGAAGGGATCCCCTCGGGGGAAAGGTAGCTCCTGTAATGCCTCCTTTAACGTTAATGTTAAGCCTTAAGTCACTGATTATCAACAATGTTAAGGATGCTCTCCACTTTGTTAAGGCTAGTGTTAAGCCTTAAGTCACTGATTATCAACAATGTTAAGGATGCTCTCCACTTTGTTAAGGCTAGTGTTAAGCCTTAAGTGTTTGAGAATCAACAATGTTAAGGATGTTAAGCCTTTCCCGCGAATATATCATTTGTGAGCCGGTAAGTCATCCTCGTCATACTTGACGCAACATGGAACACGCAGAACGCATCACTACTCTGTTACACTTCGTAAGTCTACGGAAGACCAGGAGTCGGTTCATATCACTCCCAATTCCTTCAACGCCTTGCCCGCCCCCGACAAATTTTCCGGTTTCATCTCCGTATAATTGCGCGAGAGAATGATGCCCTGTGCGCCGCCACTGAAGGCAGCTTTGACCGCCAAACCGATGCTCTCCGGCGTACAATGGCCCTCGCCTTTTTGCGTCGGCACATCAATATCCACTCCCGGCCAGATTTGGACGGAATGCCCGGACACGCTGTCCACCGAACGCCTGGTCTCGCGTTCAACGTAACCGGCAGAAAAACCCGTGGCCGCCAGTTGGTCATAGGGCGCTTCATCGTAGCCCAATTGATCTAATAATGCGTTGCACGCCGTTGGTGGAGGAAGATCGCCCAATACGGCTGCGTGCGCGCCTTTCACATAAGCTGCGAAGCGTCCGCCGGCGACATTGTTATAAAGGGCAGGGCGAATGAAATCGGAATGGGCCGCCAGGTCGGTGAGATTTTCCTCCGCGCGTTGGAAAGGGCTGAACGAAACATTCTGCCAGACATGCCACCCGATCTGCAGTTTGGGATTGGCGGACTTCGCGCGTTGATAGATGGCGGCCTGGAACTCGTGGCGGCTCGTCACCCAAAGATTTTCCCAGGCCAGCGCTTCTGGATATTGGAGGAGCAATCGCCAAAACGTCGCGAAATGTCCGTCACGCGGTTTTTGACCAGTCCTACTCGCACGCACAAATTGTTCCGAGGCATCGTATCCGGCGCGGGCACGTTCCACATCAATGCCGCGTTCTTTGCCTTTTTTCTGGCAAAACTCGCAAAAGCAAGTCGTGCGGCCCGGATCCTGGACGTCGCTTTGGGAAAGCAAAAGCGTGTTGAGAAAGCCGCTCTGGCGTTCCGAGCCCCACATGATGCCGCCGATGTCATACGAGCGCGCATAATCTTCAACGAGCCCAAGCGTGAAATTCTGGTACTGTGGATTATTGAAGCACGGACCACCGGGATGGCCGGTCGTTTGCCGCCCGTGATGATCCACTTCGTAAAGCGATTTCCAGTCCGGAACTGTAGCAGGCATGGAGTTGTCTTCCAGCACGAACGGAAACAAGCGAATGCCGTGCTTCTGCGCTATTGGAATCACCCGCTCGAGAATATCCACATCACCAAATTCCGGCGCGCGCATATCCTCAAACGTCAACGGCGTGTCGTGATAATACTGCATGTGCGGCCGCGCATAATTGCCGCCGTGAAAAGTCGGGCTCGGGGGTACGCCCGCGCGATGCGGTTCATGCGTGTACATGAAGGGAAACAGCGCATTCACCCCGGCGCGTTCGCGCATGTCGGCAAAGATTGTGTCGAGGTCGTTTTGCGCGAGGGGCGCGATACTGATGGGCATGGCCACCATCGTCGGCGCTTTGGCAGCAGGCGCGGGGTCGGCGTGAAGCGGATCGATTCCAGTGGCGATCGCGCCGGTGCTGGCCACACCGAGCTGGATAAATTTTCGGCGGTTCATGTGATGAGTATTTCATGAACATGGCCGGATTCCATAATAATCCTTCTCGTCCTCCTCCTCGAACCAAACCCGGCTGGACAAAAATGGGGCGGCTGATAATGCTTTTGCATCATGAAGTGGAAACCAATCATCTTTACAACCCTGGGCATTGTCGTGGTCGCTTTGCTGTTTTTCCCGACACAGATATATTTCCTGTTCTATCCGCACACCCAAAATGACGTAGTGATGCAGGTCTTCAAAGACCGCGAAATTTTTTCGGTGATTCAAACTCCTCAATCCGTCACCGCACAGTTGCTCCATTCAAAAAACGGCGGTTCGGATACATTGGCTGGATATACTAAAGACGCCCTGGTCGGGCTTTCACCCGAACAAATTCAGGCCATCCAGAAACTTCTTGAGAAGCCGGCATCCTATAGCTGGGGCATCGGCAATAATTGCATTCCAGACTATGGCGTACTGCTGAATTTTCGTTTGCAAGGCGATACTGTGCGCGTGGCGTTGTGTTTTAAATGCAATATGATGGGCGTCTTTGAAGGCGACGATGACGGTGCAGCTCAAATCAATCGTGAATATCTCTTCGAGCCCATGCGCTCGCAATTGATTGCCATCTGCAAACAGATTTTTCCCAATGATAAGGAGATCCAGGCGCTGCAATAACGCTTTCTCACAGAAACGGCGCGAACAATCGCGTAATCGCGTCGCGGAGTTTGGCGGGCAGGGGACGGGCATCGGCTTCGGTGAGAGTAACTTCACGGGCATCACGCGTCCGGTTGGTGATGACCTTTCCCATCTGTTCCGCAAATTCGCGCCCGTAACATTCGACGTTCAATTCGAAATTCAGGCGCAGGCTGCGCGCGTCCCAGTTCGCGGAGCCAAACAGGACCCAGTGGCCGTCCACGATCATGAGCTTGGAATGGTCAAAGGGTGGGGGAGTAAGCCAGATGCGACAGCCGCGTTGCAGCACCTGCCACCACATTGCGCGCGAGGCCCAATGCACGAAAGGCAAATTATTCTTTGCCGGCAGGATGATGTCCACCCGTACACCGCGCAAGGCTGCCAGGTTCAGCGCGCTGATCAGTTCGATATTCGGCAGAAAATAAGGCGTCATGATTTGCACGGACGTCTGTGCTTCCGCGAGCGCGGCCAGGAGCGTCCATTGGAGCTTCTCAAAGTCCGCATCCGGACCGTCGGAAATAACGCGCGCGATGGAATTGCCGGTTTCGTCCAGCGCAGGAAACCATTTATCGCCGGTCAAAATTTCGCGGGTCGTGAAGGCCCAGTCGTTGACGAACGCTTCCTGCAATTGTTCGACCGCAGGTCCTTCGATGGAGAAATGCATATCCATGACCGGACTTTTTGGGTTCTGGGCGATACAGTTGCCGTGGCGAATGTTCATGCCGCCGGTGAAACCATGCCGCCCGTCAATGACGAGGACTTTGCGGTGGTTGCGCAAATTGATCGTGGCCGCGCGCCACGGTGCGAACAGGGATGAAGGCAAAAAGCGCGCGCAGGGGACTTTCATCCGCCGCAATTTGTGCAGAATGGATGGAAATGAATAGCGCGCGCCGGCGGAATCAATCAGTACCCGGACTTCGACGCCGCGCTTGACGGCTTTGCCCAGGGCGACGACAAATCTCCGGCCGCTGGGATCATTGTCGAAGATATAACTGCAGAGAGAAATGGACTTTTGCGCAGACTCAATGGCGGCGAGCATCGCGGGAAAAGCTTCATCACCGCCGACGAACGGGCGAATGCGGTTGCCCGGCATGAGCGGCCGTCCGGCCACCCGCCCCACAACGCGCGACATCATGCGCAAGTGCTCGGCGCCCAGTTGTTCGGGCTCCCCAAAATTCTCCGGGATGGGACGGATCGCTACGCTGTGCACGCCCAGCGCAACGGCACTGCGGCGGATGCGGTTGACGCCGAGCACGAGATATAAGAGCGGGCCGAGCAGGGGAACGAGCCAGATGACGCCGAGCCAGAGTGCCGAGGCGCGGGAATCGCGCTTGCAGAGCAGGGCATGAATAGAACAAGAGGCCGCAGCGAGGAAATCGCAAGCCGCTGCAATGTGCGGCCAGAATTTCTCAAAAACTTCAGGCCAGTTCATGGCGGAACACTACGGAAAGTACCCGCGGGACGCGAGCCATTTAGCAACTGGCAAATCCTCCACTAAACCAGCTCGCTGATTTTGGCAGCCAGAACGAAGTCGCTTTCCGAGAGGCCGTTGATGCTATGTGTCCAGATTTGGATTTTCGCCTGGCCCCAGGTGAAGTAAATGTCCGGATGATGATTTTGCTCCTCGGCGATTTCGCCAACCTCGTTGACGAAATCAAGCGCGCTGCGGAAGTCGGGAAATTTAAATTCGCGTTCGAGCTTCTGTTCCCCCGGAACCCGCCAATCGCTGCCGAGTTGGTTTTGCATTTGTTTCAATGCGTCGCCCTTGAGCGGCGGGGTTTTGCCGTCGCAAGGCTTGCACTCCTTCTTGGCAAGTTCTGAAGTCATAGTTGCACTCATATTCTTCCCAATAAAATTAAAATCAATAAGATAACCACCACGAGGCCCAGGCCGCCGCTGGGGTAATACCCCCATCCGCCACTGTACGGCCAGGTGGGCAAAGCCCCAATGAGGAGGATAATTAAAATAATTAAGATGATGGTTCCTGGTGCCATAATTTTTAGAGGTTATTTTTTGGCCCGCGCGCGGCCGCCGATGCGGCCACCTTTGCGCGCGGGTGAAAGGTTGATTTTTTTGCCGCGGCCGGAACCCGATTTTTTGCCTCCGCCAGTCATCTTATTTACCGTGGCCCAGGCGCGGCGTTTAGCTTCCTTTGGCCTGGTGCCGTGTGATTCGTAGCCCTTCTCAATATGGGCCGCCTGCCGCTTTTGCTTTGCGGAATAGCTGCTTTTATCTCCTTGTGGCATACTCAGCAGTGCTTTAGCCGAAACCATGCCACAGCGTTTACAGGGAAATCATTTGGCCGCCGAGTGCAGAATGCAATTTAAGCCGCGCGCACCATGCAAAAGGCTTGTGACTCCAGGAGTTCATGCGCGGCGCGCAGGCCGGTTTCCAGCGCGCCAAACACCGTCCCGGTTTGCCCATCGGTTACCGTCGCTTCCCCGGCAAAGAACAGCGTTCCGGCCACAGGCGCAGCAAGGAGTCTGGGAAAATCGAGCCCGTTGACGGGAATATAACTGTAAGCGCCGCGAATATGCGGGTCAGCAGCCCAGTTGTGGTAATGGCTGGCCACCAGGTGCCGGCGTAAATTGGCAACGGTTGGGTTGCCCGCCAGAATTTGGCTGAGAATTTCCAGGCCAATAGTTTCAAGTTCGGCTCCTGATAATTTAAGAATGGCATCTGCCTTGGGACCTCCCGCCCAACCGGTAAGGATGGGACCGCGCGGGTCGCTCCACCATGTCGGAAGTGGCTGGGACGGCACATGGACAAAACCAAAATCCTCCCATAAACGCTCGTCGAAATGGAAGATGATTTTGACGACATTGCCAAATTCTATTCCTTTAGCGGCCTCAATTTTTTCAGGCAGGGACGGTTCAAATTTTACCTCATTGGTTTTTAAAACACCCACCGGAAGGGTAATCACAGCGGCATCGGCAAAAATAGTTTCCGTGGCGCCGATACGATCCACATAAGCCCCAACGTTTCCCGGGCTCCAGCGAATGCGCCGCACCGTTGTGCCGGAAATTAATCGTCCGCCGTACCCTTCGATTTCCTGGGCGAACTGATTTACCAGCGCCGAATAACCGTTGACGATGCGCTGTTGTGTTTCCATTTGCATTTGTTCAGCGGCGTATTCGGCACGGCGCCGGGCATGAGCGCTAATCCGGTGGGTGTCGGCAGCGTCGAAACCCGTGATAAAATTTCGGACCAGCGTACGTGCCGGCTCCTCAACCGATTGAAGAAATGTTTCGATCGAACAATCAGGCTTGTGAATATCAACGCGGTTTAGCACGTCGCTGACGATGTCCCAGATTTTAATTTCAGAAAACTGGCCGTTTTCAAAAATCCGGTGTTTATCCTGAACGGGTTGCGTCAGCAGATTGGCTTCCTCGATGGCCTCGACCAGCGGCCTGCTTTGGCCATGGACAAATTCGGCGCCCAGCTCAATCGTCAGGCGGCCATCGTGCAGTGTGCGAATACGTCCGCCAAAATGGCTTTTAGCCTCGAGGACGGTGGTGGAGATTTGATGCCGCCCTAACTCCCGTGCCGCGGCAAGTCCTGCAATACCCCCGCCGATAACGAGTGCAGATCCCTTGTTCATCCCTTTTTTCCCCATTGCCGCAATTTATTTAAATGGAAACGCCGGCCTTGGCGCGCGGGCCTTATGCCCAGCGTCCTGTGGTAAATTCCATGTAAGATGGCAATGTTCGCAATAACATTCGTGCCCAACGATCCGGAAAATAATCCCCAGGTGCAGCAGCACAGTCGGCAGGAAAAATTTACGGGTCATTTGCGGATAATTCACATGCAACGAACCGCACGACGGGCAGTGAATTGCTTTTTCTAAAATCGGTGGATGGCTGGATTCCAAAATTTTTCCCGTTGTTGCGAAATGATCGTGCCGCACCTGGATGCGCCAGGTGACGTGTGGCGGACGCAAAAACAAAAAGGCGTGGAACCACTTGTTATGGTAGGTTCGCGCTTCAATCTCCTTGTCCCGCAAATATGTTTCGAGGATGCGGCCGTCGTTGATGTTCTCAAAAACGGCCACGTCCACCCACGGACGATGGCTTCGAGAGCTCATAATTCAACTCTCGTTCAGTTTTCGCCCGCGTCAAGGGATAAAAGCGATGACAAATTTTAGTTGATTGGACGCCAAAGTGCACTAAGTTGACCGCTTATTAATGAAAGAAATTGTTAATATCGGCCTCTTGCAAACCGCTTGTGGCGCCGACCCGGCCGCGAACGTGAAAAAGACGCTCGCCCTGGCCGAACGCGCCGCCAAACAGGGCGCGCAAATCATTTGCACTCAGGAACTGTTTCGCTCCCAATATTTTTGCCAGACCGAAGACCATAAGAATTTCGCGCTCGCGGAAAAAATTCCCGGGCCGACCACGGACGCATTCTGCAAATTGGCAAAGAAGCACAAGGTCGTGGTCGTTGCTTCACTGTTTGAGAAACGCGCGGCAGGTGTATATCACAACACGGCAGCAATCATTGACGCCGACGGTTCGCTGAAGGGCATTTATCGCAAGATGCATATTCCTGACGACCCGTTGTTTTACGAGAAATTTTATTTCACGCCGGGCGATTTGGGTTTCAAGACATGGGACACGAAATACGGAAAAATCGGTGTATTGATTTGTTGGGACCAATGGTATCCCGAAGCGGCCCGGCTCACAGCCATGCAGGGCGCGCAGATTCTTTTTTACCCCACAGCCATTGGCTGGCACCCGGGTGAAAAGAAAAAATATGGTGCCAAGCAACATAACGCTTGGGAAATCATCCAGCGTTCGCATGCCGTGGCCAATGGCTGTTACGTAGCCGTGCCGAACCGCATCGGCCATGAAGTTATTTCCGGCGACGGCATCGAATTCTGGGGTCAAAGTTTTGTGGCCGGCACGTCCGGGGAAATTCTCGCGAAGGCCAGCTCCAGCAAGGAAGAGATTTTGATTGTGCCGGTGGACCTCGAAACTGTGGACGTCACGCGCACGCACTGGCCATTCCTGCGTGACCGCCGGATTGACGCTTACGATAATCTCACGAAGCGTCTGGTAGATTAGGAGAGGGCGGCGCTGGATTTTTAGCCAGGCGCATTGTCTTTAATTTCATTCCCATTCATGCAAGAGGAAGAAGATTTAATTTTACCCGCGAGCCAAATCGCAGAAACGGCAGAAAAAACCGTGATGCCGGTTTTGCTGGCGATCAGCTTTTGCCATTTGCTGAATGACACGATCCAGTCGCTCATTTCGGCGATTTATCCGATCGTGAAGGAATCGTATCACCTGAACTTCACGCAAATCGGGCTTATTACCTTTACCTTCCAATGCACGGCTTCGCTGCTGCAACCGTGCGTGGGCCTTTATACCGACCGCAAGCCCATGCCATATTCGCTGGCCGTGGGAATGATCATTACCTTGCTGGGTCTGGTCCTGCTTTCCTTTGCGAACGGATTCTACTTCTTGCTCGCCTCCGTGGGCTTCCTGGGCATTGGCTCAGCCATTTTCCATCCGGAATCATCGCGCCTTGCCCGGTTGGCTTCAGGCGGCCGGCATGGGTTCGCCCAGTCACTTTTTCAGGTCGGCGGCAACGCCGGAAGTTCCTTCGGCCCGTTGTTAGCCGCGCTCATCATTACTCGCAACGGCCAGCGAAGCATCCTTTGGTTT
>Ga0335083_10005555_pt1 | contig 15868 bp, 13 predicted proteins | sample Lox_Sample_42_FD_206716 | JGI IMG/M metagenome (GOLD analysis project Ga0335083, IMG submission 206716) | Soil microbial communities from Loxahatchee National Wildlife Refuge, Florida, United States - Lox_Sample_4.2 | ecosystem: Environmental > Terrestrial > Soil > Wetlands | place: USA... | reverse complement strand
ACGTGCCGGAAGGAACCTTCAGCGAAGTGTCCTTCACGTCCGCGGCTTTTTCACCGAAAATGGCGCGGAGCAAACGCTCTTCGGGCGCGAGTTCGGTTTCGGACTTGGGAGTGATTTTGCCGACGAGGATATCGCCGGGTTTCACTTCCGCGCCGACACGGATGACGCCGTCGGTGCCGAGGTTCTTGAGCGCTTCATCGCCGAGGTTCGGGATGTCGCGGGTGATTTCCTCGGGCCCGAGCTTGGTGTCGCGGGCGGCCACTTCAAATTCATCAATGTGAATCGAAGTGAAGATGTCTTCCTTGACGATTTTCTCGCTGATGAGAATAGCGTCCTCGAAGTTGTAACCGTTCCAGGGCATGAAGGCGACGAGCACGTTGCGGCCCAGCGCGAGCTCGGCGTTTTGCGTGCAGGGGCCGTCGGCAATGACCTGGCCTTTTTTGATGTGCTCACCCTTGTGGACGAGGATCTTTTGATTGATGCACGTCGCGGCGTTTGACCGCATGAACTTGCGGATGGGATAAACCCAAACGCCCTTCTCGGGATCGTGCTTAATCTTCTTTTTCGTCTCGGGCAATTTGCCGTCTTCGGTGACGATAATTTGATCACCCACCACGGCAGCGACTTTGCCGGCTTCCTCGGACACCACGACGGCGCGGGAATCGCGGGCGACGCGGTCTTCGAGGCCCGTCGCGACCAGGGGAGCTTCGGTAACAAGCAGCGGAACGGCCTGGCGTTGCATGTTCGAACCCATGAGCGCGCGGTTGGCGTCATCGTGCTCGAGGAACGGAATCAAGCTGGCGGCAATGGAGACCAATTGCTTGGGCGAGATGTCCATGTAATCCACGCGAGCGGGCTCGACGTCCACGAATTCGCCACGGGCACGGCAAACGACGCGCTCAGTATTGAAATGGCCTTTGGCATCAATCGGGGAGTTGGCCTGCGCGACGATGTATTGTTCCTCGCGGTCGGCCGTCAGGAATTCGATGTCCTCGGTCACGCGCCCGTCTTTGACTTTGCGATAGGGCGTTTCGAGGAATCCGAAATCGTTGATGCGCGCGAAGGTGGCGAGCGAGGCGATGAGGCCGATGTTCGGACCTTCGGGCGTTTCAATCGGGCAAATACGGCCGTAGTGCGACGGGTGAACGTCGCGGACTTCGAAGCCGGCGCGATCGCGGCTCAAACCTCCGGGCCCAAGCGCGGACAAACGGCGTTTGTGCGTAAGCTCGGCGAGCGGATTGATTTGATCCATGAACTGCGACAATTGCGAACGGCCAAAGAAATCGCGAATCACGGCGGAGAGCGCCTTGGGATTAATCAATTTCTGGGGCGTCATGGCTTCGACGCTTTGATCAAACAGCGTCATGCGCTCTTTGACGAGGCGTTCGGTGCGGGCGAGGCCGACGCGGCACTGGTTGGCGAGCAATTCGCCCACGGTCCGGATGCGGCGGCTGCCGAGGTGGTCAATGTCATCGAGGCTGCCTTCGCCTTTTTTGAGGCGGAGCAGGTACTTCGTGGCGGCGACCAAATCCTGCTTGGTCAGGATACGCGAATCGTTTTCCTTGAGACCGAGCTTTTGATTGATTTTATAGCGGCCCACGCGGCCGAGGTCATAGCGCTTGGGATCAAAGAACAAGCGGCGGAGCAGGGCTTTCGCGTTGGCGGCCGTGGGTGGATCGCCCGGGCGCAAACGGCGGTAAATGTCCTTCAACGCTTCGTCTTCGTTCTTGGCCGGGTCTTTCTTGAGGCATTTAATCATGATGCCTTCGTCCGAAGACGTGTCCACGACCTTGATTTTATTGACGCCGAGTTCGGCGATTTGCTTCACAACCGCCTTGGAAAGCGGCTCAAAAGCGCGTGCGACGACGAGGCCTTTTTCCTCATCGGTTGCGTCCTGGATGAGGACGTAATTCGGCAGGTTCTCGAGCTTCTCAGCTTCCTTGACGGAAAGCTCTTCCACTTCGTAGAACAACTTCAAAATCTCTTCGTCCGTGCCATGGAGAGCTCCGCTGTTGTCTTTGGACTTGGAGCCTTTTTCCTTGTCATCGCGATCGAGGAAACTCAACGCGCGGAAGAAAGTCGTCGTCAAAAACTTGCGGCGGCGCTTCTTGCGGTCGAGGAAAACGTAGAGCAAATCGCTGGTATCGAACTGGGCTTCATACCACGAGCCGCGGTCAGGAATGACGCGGAAGCTATGGAGCATTTTGCCGTTCGGATGCTGGGTGGCTTCGAAAGCAATACCCGGCGAGCGATGCAACTGGGAAACGACGACGCGTTCAGCGCCGTTGATGACAAAGGTGCCCTGGGGCGTCATCAGGGGCAGTTCGCCCATGAAAACTTTTTCTTCTTTGGCGCTTTTGCCTTCTTCCTTGAGCAGGAAGGTAACGTAGAGGGGCGCGCCGTAGGTAAGGCCTTCGCGAAGGCACTCGAGCCAATCGATCTTGGGGTCACCGATTTCATAGGAATCGTAATCGAGGACGCACTTGGTGTCGTAGCTCTCGATGGGAAACACTTCGCGGAAAACGGATTCGAGGCCGACGTGCTTGTCGCGGCGCTTGGGCGTGGTATCGGCCTGCAGGAATTCCTTGTAGGAATTGGTCTGCAATTCGATCATGTTCGGCGGCGACGTAATTTCCTTAATTTTGCCGAAGTTGATTCTTTCAGTGGCTCTCGATGGCATTTTGACCTTTTCTATATCGCTGCGATTATCTATTTCAGGCAACCGAAACGATTTTTTGCATTGTTAAACGACAATAAACAAGCGGGCCGCGTTCAACGGCAAACCTGTTTCAGCAAATTTTCAATATTTAACGGATTCGTAACTAAACAGTCTCCCAAAAAAAATTCGATTTGGAGCGGCGCCCAAAGAACGCCGCTCCAAACGATATATTACTTCACTTCCACTTTTGCGCCAGCTTCTTCGAGCTTCTTTTTGGCGTTGTCAGTGTCAGCTTTATTGGCACCTTCGAGCACCGGCTTGGGCGCGCCTTCGACGAGCGCCTTGGCTTCAGCCAGGCCGAGGCCGGCTTTCACTTCGCGCACAGCCTTAATGACGGCGATCTTCTTATCCGCCGGAACGGAGGCGAGGATCACGTCAAAGGTGTCTTTGGCAGCGGCAGGAGCTGCACCAGCAGCGCCACCACCAGCCGGTGCGCCAGCGGCCGCAACCGCGACGGGCGCGGCGGCGGAAACGCCCCACTTGGTTTCCAATTGTTTCACGAGGTCGGCGGCTTCAATGACCGTCAACTTGCTCAATTCCTCAACGAGGTTTGCTATTTCAGCCATGTTACTACTTCTACCTTTCTTTCGTCTCGTCGTTTGCCGGAGCCCCGGCAGCATTGAGTTCGCGGGCCGCGAACCGACGATTTACGTTGTTGTTTGTTTTGTTTGTTCCCGATTTGAAACCTCAAATCGAAATTATTCTGCCTTCTCGGCTTTAGCTTTGATGACCTGAGCCAGCATGGTGGCCGGCGTATTGATCAAGGTGACCAGCTTGGTGGCCGGGGCGTTGAGCAGGCCAAGGAGCTTGGCGCGCAGGACGTCCAGGCTCGGCAGGTCGGCCAGGGCGATAATACCGTCCTGTTCGACGCGCTGGTTGTTCAGGTAACCGAATTTGACTTTCAGTTTGTCGAATTCGGCGGCGAAATTTTTCAGCGCCTTGGCGGCGGCAGAAATATCCTTCTGCCCGGTGACGACGGCCATCTGGCCGGCCAGCGAGCCGTTCAATTCAGCCACACCGGCTTCTTTGGCGGCGATCCGGAAAATGGAATTTTTCACGACATGAACTTCCGCGCCAGCCTGCAGGAGGCGTTTGCGAAGTTCGGTCAGGTGGGCGACTTTCAGGCCCTGGTAACCGACGACGATGAAGAACGGCGAAGCGTTCAACCGGCCGGCGTATTCTTTGGTCAAAATTTGTTTTTCAGCACGCATGGTAGTAATTCGTTAAGCGTTGACGATATAAAGGGGTTTAAGCAGCCGTGACGAATTCACGCATGTCCACGCGGACGGCGGGACTCATGGTGGCCGAAAGGGTGCAGCTTTGCAGGTACTGGCCTTTAACACTGGTCGGTTTGGCCTTAGCAACGGCATCAATCACTGCGCGAGCGTTTTCTTCGATCTGCTCCGGTTTGAATGAGGCTTTGCCAACGATGACGTGGACGTTGCCCGCTTTGTCAGTCTTAAATTCAACACGACCGGCTTTGACTTCTTTGACAGCCTTGGCGGTGTCGTCGGTCACGGTGCCGGTTTTGGGATTGGGCATGAGACCGCGGGGCCCGAGGACTTTACCGAGTTTGCGAACTTCGGTCATGGCTTCGGGCGTCGCGACGGCGACGTCGAATTCAGCCCAGCCTTCGTTGCATTTCTGGATCATGTCCGCGAAACCAACGAATTCCGCGCCGGCGGCCGTGGCGGCCTCGGCGGCGGCGCCTTTGGCGAAGACCAGCACGCGCACAGTCTTGCCGCTGCCGTGGGGCAGAGGGACGGTGCCGCGGACCATTTGGTCCGACTGCTTGGGGTCAACACCCAGGCGGAACGCGAGATCGATGGTCTCGTTGAATTTCGCTTTGGGAAATTTGGCAAGGACGCCGACGGCTTCCTTGAGCGGGTACGCTTTTTTAGCGTCCACGACTTCGAGTGCTTTCTTGAAACGTTTACTGTGCTGATCTGCCATTTTATTTGGTGCGGTGCAAACGAGTTTTTAGCTCTCCCGCGGTTGTGGTTTATCTACAAATTTTTAGCCAACGACTTCAATGCCCATGCTGCGGGCAGTGCCAGAGATGACGCGGAACGCGGCTTCATCCGACGTGGAATTCATGTCTTTGGATTTCATCTTCACGATGTCCATGACCTGTTTGCGCGTGACTTTGCCGACTTTTTCTTTATTCGGCGTCTTGGAACCGGCAGTAATGCCCGCGGCTTTTTTGAGCAGCACGGACGCCGGTGGCGACTTGGTGATGAACGTGAACGACTTATCCTGGTAAACGGTGATGACCACGGGGATAACCAGCCCGGCATCGCCCTTGGTCGCTGCGTTAAATTCTTTGCAGAAGCCCATGATGTTGACGCCGTGCTGACCGAGCGCGGGGCCGACGGGCGGCGCGGGGTTGGCCTGGCCGGCCGGGATCTGCAACTTAATCTGTCCTGTAACTTTCTTTGCCATAAATTTCTACGTGCTTGTATTGCGTGTTGCGCCACTCGCGCGACACATAAAATGTTACGCCTTTTCTACCTGCCAATATTCCAGCTCCACAGGCGTATTGCGGCCGAAAATATTCACGGTCACTTTCAATTTGCCGCGGGTCGGGTCGATTTCTTCGATCACGCCGCTGAAGTTAAGGAACGGACCGTTGTTAATCTTAATCGTTTCACCCACTTCAAAATTGACCTTGGGCCGCTCGGTTTCTTCGGAGGCGGAAATCTGGGCCTTGATGGCGTCCACTTCCTCCGTAGGCGTCGGCTGCGGCGGATCACTCAAAAAACCAATAACACCCTGGGTTTCCTTGATGAAGTACCACGGCTTTTCAATCACGCGGCGTTCTTCATCCAGCAAAATCATGTCCACGAAAACGTAACCGGGCCAGAGCTTGCGGCTGGTGACGGTTTTTTTGCCACCGCGCACGTCCACGACCTTTTCCATAGGAACGAGGACTTCTTTGACCGCGTCCTGCATCTCTTCGGTCTTAATGCGTTTCTCGATGCTATCCTTGACCTTTTGTTCCTGGCCGGAAAGCGTCTGGACGATGAACCATTGGCTGGACATGACTTAAAGTATTTTCGTAAAGAACTTGTTAAAAATAAAATCGAGCACGGCGATAAATACGCCGAGCAAAAAGATGGTCACGCCAATCAGGGCGGTCGAACCTTTCAGCTCAGTCCACGTGGGCCACGAACAGCGGCCGGGCTTCAGTTCCTGCCACGTTTCCTGAAAATAAAGTCTCAGGCTCGCGACATAGCCTTTGTACCACAGGAGGCCAAACGCTCCCGCGATAACCACGGCCCAAATCACAATCGATGTTAAATTTCCGTTCACAAAATTAATTTTTACTCTGCCAACCGTTTCTCAAACCAACCCGCCTTCGCCCGGCAAAGATGGCGGAGAGGGAGGGATTCGAACCCCCGTTGGCCGTTAAGCCAAAGCGGTTTTCAAGACCGCCGCGATAGACCACTCTGCCACCTCTCCCCCCGGCAGACCGGTTGCCGGGCCGCAGCCCGTCAAAACCCACAAATCTTCAATATTTTTCAGCTCAAGGCTGGCACGGCAGGAGGGAATTGAACCCCCAACCAACGGTTTTGGAGACCGCTACTCTACCAATTGAGCTACTGCCGTACACGCCCAAATTTGGACAAAAAGGGAGACGGAAGATTCAAAATCTCCGTCTCCCGCGTTGCAAACCCTTCTTACTTCATGACATCGGACACGCGGCCGGCGCCGATGGTGCGGCCGCCTTCGCGAATGGCGAAGCGCTGGCCTTTTTCCATAGCGACAGGCGCGATCAGCTCGATTTCCACCGAGACGTTGTCACCGGGCATAACCATTTCCACGCCCGTAGGCAGGGTCACAGTGCCGGTCACGTCCGACGTGCGGAAGTAAAATTGCGGACGATATTTGGTGAAGAACGGCGTATGACGGCCACCTTCATCCTTCGAGAGGACGTACACTTCCGCTTTAAATTTATTATGCGGCGTGATCGAAGCCGGCTTGGCGAGAACCATGCCGCGTTCGACTTCATCCTTCGTAGTACCGCGCAGAAGCACACCCACGTTGTCACCGGCGGTGGCTTTGTCCAGCAGTTTGCGGAACATTTCGATGTCCGTGGCCGTGGTCTTGCGCGTGTCTTTGAGGCCGACGATTTCGACTTCCGACATGCGTTCGAGGACACCGCGTTCGACACGGCCGGTCACGACGGTACCGCGGCCTTCAATGGTAAACACGTCTTCGATGCACATCAGGAACGGTTTATCGACTTCGCGCGTCGGCAAAGGTATTTGGGCATCAATGGCATCCATCAATTCCTGGATGGCCTTTTCGCCTTCGGGCTTGGCTTCGAGAGCGGCCTTGGCGCTGCCTTTGACGACAGCGGCTTTATCGCCCGGAAATTGGTATTTGGTCAGCAAATCGCGGACTTCCATTTCCACGAGGTCGAGGAGCTCTTTGTCGTCCACCAGGTCGACTTTATTGAGGAAAACGACGATGGCGGGCACGCCGACCTGGCGGGCGAGCAGGATGTGCTCGCGCGTCTGGGGCATGGGGCCCTCGGAAGCATCCACCACGAGGATGGCGCCGTCCATCTGGGCCGCGCCGGTAATCATGTTCTTGACGTAGTCAGCGTGGCCGGGGCAGTCCACGTGAGCGTAGTGACGCTTATCACTTTGATATTCAACGTGAGAGACGGCGATGGTGACGGTTTTGCTTTCGTCACGCACAGTACCGCCCTTGGTAATATCTGCGTAGGAAATGGGGGTCGCCAGGCCTTTGCGCGATTGAGTAGCGACAATGGCAGCGGTCAGCGTGGATTTGCCGTGGTCAATGTGACCGATTGTGCCAACATTGACGTGCGGTTTGGTTCGTTGAAATTGCTCTTTAGCCATATTTTATTGTTCGTTGTTATTTATCTACAAATTGTCTGGAGCCCATGATCAGGATTGAACTGATGACCTCATCCTTACCAAGGATGTGCTCTACCAACTGAGCTACATGGGCGTCCCATAAATCATTCGTTCAAGCCGTAGAACATGCAAACGACAAAAAACCGTTCCCCTTGACTTTCCTCGCGAAAATCCAAGAGGCGACCGGCTGTTTGACTTTTTACGGACTACCGACGCAACGTAGATTACGAAACAAGCACAATCGTGTCAACAGGCTTTTTAAATTTTTCCGGTTGGTTTTATCAGGCCTTAATTGGGCCGTCTCCCAGCCAGGATGGTATCCATTTACGCCCGCGGATGAGCAGCATCGTAGGCTTTTTTTAATCGCTCGGTGGAAACGTGGGTATAAATCTGCGTCGTCGTCAGATGGGCATGGCCGAGCAATTCCTGGACGCTGCGCAAATCCGCGCCGGCATCGAGCAGATGCGTGGCATAACTATGGCGAAGCTTGTGCGGGGTCAAATTAGGGTCCAAGCCGGCGATAGCGAGGTATTGTTTTAATTTCCGCGAAAGCTGGACCGGATGCAGCGGGGCGCGCAATTTGGTTTCCGAGAAGAAAACCGGCGAGGCGCCGGTGGGAGCCTGTTTCAAGACTTTCCAATAATGATCAATGGCATCGAGCGCAGGCTTGCCGATGGGAACGAGACGCTCCTTTTTTCCTTTGCCGCGAACGCGGACGATTTGTTGCGACCAGTCGATGTGATCGGCACGCAGGCCGCAAAGCTCGCTAATGCGCAGGCCGCAGGAATAAATGGTCTCCAGCACAGCAACGTCGCGCGCAGCGGCAGCAGGGGAAACCGGCCGGCCCGCGCCTTTCTTGTCCTTCTGTGATTGCAGCAATTTTGGCGGCGCGGCGAGCAGGTCGTTCATTTGTTGCACGGTCAAAAATTTCGGGAGGCGCTTTTCGATCTTTGGCAGTGACAAATTTTTTATTGGGGAACTCGTGGCAAAACCGTGGCGGATCAGGAATTTGTAAAACGTCCGCAACGCGGAAAAGCGAAGAGACGTCGCGGCGCGGCTAAGATTATTGCGTCCAAGATAGCGCAGGTAGGCGCGGAAATCGTCGCGCTGAAGTTTTTCCCAGGCCGGCGCGGAGGCGCGTTCCCCGGAATGCCAGCGGGAAAACTCCCCGAGCGCCTGGCGATAATTCTTCTGCGTATATTGGGACGCGCCACGGTCCGTCGCCAGATGGGCGAGAAATTTTTGGGTCCATTTATCTGTGGCCGGCTCACTTGCCATATTTCAAATAAAATTCATTTTGGAATAATTCGTCCGGGTCATATTTGCGTTTCAGCGCAAAAAAATCTTTTGCCTGTGGATAGGCCATGGCGAATTGCTCCGGTGTCGCGTGCAAACGATACGGCAAATAATACCGCCCGTCATGCTTCAATGCGGAGGCAATCATCTCCTGCGTGACCGCAGCCATCCGCGCTTCCCCCGCGGCGTTGCGTTCCTGGCTGAACAACATCACCAGCGAAATCATATCTTTATCAGCATACTTCAGGAACGTGTCGTGGTCGGCATTGACGTCACGCACGGTGACGTTGAGCAGATCGGCGTGGTTGTCCGGGATTATTTTTTGCAGATCTTTAACAAACGGGGCGAATTGATGGGGAGGAACAAAGCATTCCACCAGGATGTCCGTGCTATTGGTGCTATGGTCTGAAAACCAATCCGATGGTTCGTAAAGGATATTGTTACGGTCGAAAATATCGCCAGCGAGGACAGCGGAAAAATATTTTTCGGCGTCCCAGCGGAGTTCTTTGCCGTAGTCACTATTGACGCCGCTGCGAAAAATCACCCGTTCGAGCTCCTGGTCTTTTGGCTGGCCAAGCGCGCTGACCAGAAGATTGGTGGGTGGCAGCACGCAACGAAAAATATTAATGACTCCATCCTGCAGAAAATTTTGGGAAGTCACGCGCAACCGGCCATAAATCATGGCGATGCCGTTGGTATCGGCAGTTTTCTCGGCCAGCACCTTCGCGTAATCGGACTTTGAAACCGAAATTCTTTCGATTTGATATCGTTCGTTGGGAACCACATGCAAATCGGCGTCGAGAATAATGCCGAACAAACCATATCCTCCGAGGACGAGGGAAAACAACTCCGGGTTTTCTGACCGGCTGCATTTCACAATTTTCCCGGTCGGCAACATCAGCCGGAATGATTCCACCGTGGAGGCAATGGGCGGCACGCCGAACTGCCAACCGTGGCAATTCACGCTCAACGAACCTCCCACGGAAAAATCGTCGTTGGATTGCATGACATAAACCGAGCGCCCATGCGCGTTCAGGAATTCGATAATCTCAAACCAGCGCGCCCCGGCCTGCACGTGAAGGATATTGTGGGTTTCATCGAGCGCCATGCGATTGAACGGCAGCATATCAATGACGATGCCGCCGGGATAAATCGTATGGCCGCCCATGGTATGCCGCGCCCCGGCGATGGAAATTTTCAAATGATTCGTGCGGGCATATTCGATGAGCGCGGCGAGTTGCTTTTCCGCGGCGCCGGGGTCATTGGGAATCTCCCAGGTTTGCGCGATGGTAGTTTCTTCGAGGCGGCTGGCGTCGTTGGCTTTGCCCCCGGGCACCAGAACGATCTGGTTGCGATCATACCATGCCGTCCGGGCGAGGTGAAAAATCGGGTGCGCCAGGAGCAGCACGAACAGCAGTGCAACCAATAACAGGCAGAAAAAAAACTTCCGCCAAAATTTATGCCGTTGGCCTGGTTTCATTGGGGGCAATTCTGAAAACGCGCTTGATTCAGGTTAAAGAAAGGGTTTGGGCGATTCAATCCACATCGCTGTGAATAAAAAGTAACGGAAAACATTTTGAACGGGAGGCGGAAAAAGGTTTCAATTCTGTGATGCAAGGGTATTTCGCTCTGGTTCTGCATGCGCACCTGCCGTTTGTGCGCCATCCGGACCATGAAAAATTTTTGGAGGAGAGCTGGCTGTTTGAGGCGGTCACGGAAACGTACATTCCCCTGCTGCAAATGCTGGAGGGCTGGCGGCGCGACCGCATGACCGCGCCGGTCACGATTTCACTTTCGCCGCCCTTGTGCGCCATGCTACGTGATCCGCTGCTTTGCCAACGCTACGAGCGACACCTGGACGGACTGATTGAACTGGCGGAAAAAGAAATCCGCCGCACGCATTGGGACCGGGCGTTCCGGGAACTGGCCTGGATGTATCATCATCGCTTCAGTGGCGTGCGCGCCACATGGCGAAACTGCGGCGGCAACCTCATTCACGCCTTCAAGCAACTCCAGGACGAAGGACGGATTGAAATCATCACCACTGCGGCGACGCATGCGTTGCTGCCGTTGCTGGTAGATTATCCGTCGTCTATGCGGGCGCAAATCATGACGGCCCGGGACGATTACCGGAATTGTTTTGGGCGCGACCCGCACGGCATCTGGCTGCCCGAATGCGCTTATGCAGCAGGCGTGGAGAAATATTTACAGGAGGCAAACATCCGGTGGTTCATCCTGGACACGCACGGCGTGTTGCAGGCAAACCCGCGTCCGCGCTACGGCACATTCGCGCCGCTTTACACGCCCAATGGTGTCGCCGCGTTCGGGCGGGACTTTGATTCGTCGCGCCAGGTCTGGAGCCAGCGCGAAGGGTATCCGGGCGATCCGCGTTACCGCGATTTTTACCGCGACGTAGGCTTCGACCTGGACTTTGACTACGTAAAGCCGCATTTGCCCTCGCCGGAAAGTCGGGGGTTTACCGGAATTAAATATTATAAAATCACTGGCCCGGGCGAAAAAAAGATTTATCAGCGTGATGAAGCATTGCAGGCCGCCGCCGAACACGCGCAGCATTTTTTAAATGAGCGCGTCATACAAGCGGAACGCCTCACCGGGCTTTTGGATCGGCCGCCACTGGTTGTGGCGCCCTACGACGCGGAGTTGTTTGGGCATTGGTGGCATGAAGGCGTGGAATTTTTGGATTACTTCGTCCGTAAACTAACCTTCGATCAAAAGGTCATCGAACTGGTTACGCCCGGCGAATATTTGCGCCGGCATCCGACAAACCAGATTGCGGCGCCGGGAGCATCCACCTGGGGCGAGGAAGGCTACCTGCGCGCGTGGTTGAACGATAAAAACGAATGGATCTATCCACACTTGCAAGTCGCCCAGGAACGAATGACCGAACTGGCACAACAATTTCAAAATGCCGAAACCGGTTCAAAAAAGAATTCCAAAGCGGCGGAATTGCGGGCGCGGGCACTGCGCCAGGCCGGGCGGGAACTGCTGCTGGCGCAGGCGAGCGACTGGCCGTTTATTTTGCGCGCCGATACCAGCCCGGATTATGCGCGACGCCGGGTCAAAGACCATTTACTCCGCTTCATCGCGCTGCACGACCAGTTGACGGCCACCAGCGTGGATGAAAAGTGGCTGCACGAAGTCGAATCACGCGACAATATTTTTCCCCACGTGGATTGGGGTTATTGGAGATAAGCCTTTAGCGGCCAAATTCCATTTGACAAACTACCGGATATTACCTACCGTTCGGTAGGTATGGCCAAACCTGGTCCAGAGACAAGGAGACAGATCCTTCGCGCGGCGTTGAAACATTTTGCCAACGCCGGCTATGCGGCTACCTCCGTCCAGCAAATCGTCGGGGACGCCGGCGTATCGAAGCCGGCCTTGTATTACTATTTCAAAGACAAGGCGGGGCTGTTCGAAGCGCTCGTAAATGAAGCATTGGACGAACGGCTGCGGGTCATGCAGGAGGCCGCGGCGCGCGGGAAAAATTTCCGGGAGCAGGCACGGGAAATCCTGACGGCGTTGTTCGAGTATTTCCAAAAAAACCGCGAGCTGACGCGCATCGCTTTTTCCACGGCCTACGCCGCGCCCGGCGAAATTCCGCCCATGCTGGATTATCTCACGACCTGCCGCCGCAACATCGAGTTTATCCATTCCCTCATCAAGCAGGCGCAAAAAGCGGGCGAGCTGGATGCGCGCTTTGACAGCCATGATTTGGCCTACAGTTTTTTCGGCCATACCAATTTCTACATCAAGGCTCCTTTGCTAATGCCGGGATTTCGGATGAACCAAAAAACCGCGGAACGGGTGGTTGACCTGTTTTTCGCCGGCGCAGCCAAAAAGTCGAAATAATTTCTATGAGCGAAAACACTTCCTTCTCCAGGGCACAGGCGGCACAGTCAGGAACGCAACAGCAGCCCACGCAGGGGCAATCGCAGCCGCCCGCACAAGGACAGCCGCAGCAGCCGGCGCAACCACCGCCACCCGCGCCGGGGCAGCCACCATCCCCGCAGCAACCGCCGCCAAAACCGGCCGGCCCCAGCAAATTGCAATCGCCCGTGTTCCTTTTGATAGCGGGAATCGTATTGGCTGTGCTGATATTTTTTGGATTGAACTACCTGGTGGCTTCGTACACGAGCGAAAGCACGGATGACGCGTTTATCGCGGGTCATATTGTTTCGATTGCGCCGAGGATTTCCGGGCAGGTTTCGGCCGTTCACATATTGGACAACGAATTTGTGCATTCGAATGAATTGCTGGTAGAGATTGATCCATCTGATTACGCGGCGACGCTGGGGCAAAAGCAAGCAGCCCAGGCGTCAGCAGATTCCAACTTCAAGGCGGCTGTGGCCGGTTACAACCTGATGAAAGAAAAGGTAAAGACGGCGGAAGCGGACGTGCAGAAATCGCAAGCGGATGCGGACGCGGCCGCCGCAACGAATGAAAAGGCCAAGGCGGACTTTAAACGCGCGGAGAAATTGTTGAAAGAGAACACGATTTCCGCACAGGAATATGACCAGGCCAAGGCGGCGGCGGATTCGGATGCGGCCAATTTCAATTCAGCCAAAGCCAAGGCCGACTCGGACCAATCGAAAGTGAATGAAGCGAACGCGCAACTGGACGCCGCCAAAGCGGAAGCAGATGCCGTTTTCTCGCAATTAAACGAATCAAAGACGCAAGTGGATTCGGCGCAGTTGAATGTGAATTACACGAAGATTTTTGCGCCGTGCGATGGCCTGGTGACGCGCAAGCAGGTCGAAGTGGGCGACTTTTTACAAATCGGCCAGACGATTTTTTCCATCGTGCCCAGCAATGTATGGGTGGTAGCAAATTTCAAGGAATCACAATTGAAGGACATGGCCCCAAACCAGAAGGTGCTGGTGAGCATTGACGCCCTGGGCGGCCGGGAATTCCAGGCGCACGTTGACAGCGTGCAGGCCGGCAGCGGCGCGGTGTTCAGCCTGTTGCCGCCGGAAAATGCAGTGGGCAATTACGTGAAAGTAGTGCAGCGCGTGCCGGTGAAAATCGTTTTCGACGAGGCATTGCCTGCGGACAAAACCATCGGCCCTGGCATGTCCGTGACGCCTGATGTGATTACGTCATCGTTTCATGTGTCCAAAATAATCACGGCGATTCTCGCGATTGTCTTGGCGGTGATCGTGGTGGTGATATTCAAAACGATTTCCGGGCGGAACGGCAAATAATTCCTTAACCTATGGAGGAATGGCGCCCAAAACATAATCCCTGGCTGATCGCGCTGGGCGTGATGCTGGCGACGTTTATGGAGGTGCTGGACACGTCCATCGCCAATATCGCGCTGCCGCACATTGCTGGCAGCCTGTCGGCGACCACCGACGAAGCCACATGGGTGCTGACGAGCTATCTCGTTTCCAACGCGATTATCCTGCCGATGACGGGATGGATGGCGAATTATTTTGGACGCAAGCGGCTGCTCATTATGTGCATCGGCTTTTTTACGATTGCCTCGGCGCTTTGCGGCGCGGCGCCGACCCTGCCGCTGCTGGTCGTTGCCCGGATTTTGCAGGGGATTGGCGGTGGCGCGATGGTGCCGATTGCCCAGGCGGTGTTGCTCGAAAGTTTTCCCCCGCAGAAACGCGGCGTGGCCATGGCGGCGTTTGCGCAGGGAGTCGTGGTGGCGCCGATTCTAGGACCGACACTCGGCGGCTGGATCACGGACAATTATTCCTGGCGCTGGATTTTTTACGTGAATTTGCCCATCGGAATTTTGGCGATGTTTATGGCGCAATGGCTGGTAGAAGACCCGCCCTACATTAAACGGAATAAACATGCCACGATTGATTACATCGGGTTCGGGCTGCTGTGCGTTGGCCTGGGGGCGCTGCAAATCACTTTGGATAAAGGGCAGGAAGAGGACTGGTTCGGTTCAGTATGGATTCGCTGGATGGCGATTATTTCGGTGCTGGCGCTGATTGCGTTTATCGCCTGGGAATTTTCCGTAGAGCATCCGCTGGTGGATTTGCGGGTCTTCCGTAACCGGAATTTCGCCGTGGGAGTTTTTCTAATGATGATCCTGGCAGGCGTGCTTTATGGCACGACGGCCGGGCTGCCGTTATTCATGCAGACGCTCATGGGCTATCCGGCGTTGCAAAGCGGCCTGACGCAATCGCCGCGCGGCGTGGCAGCATTTATCACGACATTTATGGTCGGACGCATTGTGGGAAAAATTCGGAACCGCTATTTACTAATCTTCGGGTTTTCGCTGCTCGCCTGTTCTTCATGGATGTTGAGCAGTATTAATTTGCAGGTGAGCGCGGCGAGCGTGATTTGGCCGAGTGTACTGAACGGCATCGCCATCAGTTTTATTTTTGTGCCACTCACGACTGCCACGATGGGGGGCTTGCAACAAAACCAAATCGGTAACGCCAGCGGTTTTTATAATCTCATGCGCAACCTGGGCGGCAGCATGGGCATCGCATTCGTCACGACGATGCTCGCGCGCGGCGCGCAGGCACACCAGGCCCTCATGGTGGGGCACATGACATCCACGGATCCGGCTTTCATGCAACAGCTCGACGCAGCGCAACACGCGCTGTCACGGCAGACGGACGTCGTCACGGCCACTTCGCAAGCGTATAGCATGCTTTATCAAACGCTCAATTCCCAGGCGAGCTTGTGGGCGTTTGTGGATAATTTCCGTTTCTTCTGCCTGGCCGCATTGGGCTGCATCCCGTTTGTTTTTCTGTTTAAAAAGCTGCCGCCCCGGCCCGCGGCGCGTCCGGCGGGACATTAAAGAAGCGGCCTTCGCCCGGGGTTTATTTCCAGTTGCAAATCTGCCAAAAACGACGATGGTAAAAGCACCAAGGAGAATGGAGTGCTTATGAGAAAAAGAATTCTTGCCAGAATTGCGCCTTTTGCTTGTGGCGTCTTGTTATTCGCCGGTTGCGTGACTCAAGAGCCACCG
>Ga0335083_10005554_pt1 | contig 15868 bp, 16 predicted proteins | sample Lox_Sample_42_FD_206716 | JGI IMG/M metagenome (GOLD analysis project Ga0335083, IMG submission 206716) | Soil microbial communities from Loxahatchee National Wildlife Refuge, Florida, United States - Lox_Sample_4.2 | ecosystem: Environmental > Terrestrial > Soil > Wetlands | place: USA... | reverse complement strand
CTGCCGAAGCCCATGCCGCGCGCGGCGTCGACGACATCGGCGGGCACCTCGCGAATCCCGGTGGCGATGTTGCGGATGAGGATCATGAGCGAGAACGCGACCATGCAGATGATCGCGTTGGCGCGGCCGAGACCCACGACCGGGATGAGCAGGGCCAGGAAGGCGAGCGTCGGGATCGTATAGAGGAATCCGGCGAGGCCGATCGACCAGCGGAAGACGCGCTCGCTGCGCGCGGCGACGATGCCCGCCGCGAGCGAGATCGCGAAGGCGATGGCGAGCGACGTCGCCGCGATGACGATGTGCTGGTACAGCGCGACCAGGACCTGGTCCCAGTTGTTGGCGATCCACTTCATCCGTCGAGGAGGTCGCGCAACGGCAGCCGGCCGGCAGCGATCATGGCGGCCGCCGTCTCGACGTCGGATCCCAGGGGACGATCCTCGACGAGCATCGGCACAAGTGTGCGGACGGCGTCGTACGCCGCAGCGGCGCCGCGGCCCAGCGCCGCGCGATCGAGCTTGCGCAAGTCGATCGCCTGCGCCGCCGACAGCAGCTCGATGGCCGAGATCACGTGCAGCAGCGGCACGATCGCCGCCGTCTTGGCGACGACGTTGGCGGTCATCGGCGCATGATCCTCGACGGCCTCCGATACGGGCAGGCTGTCGAGCGAGGCGGGGTTGGCGAGATGGCGTATCTCGTTGGCGAGCGCGGTGAGCGTTTTCTGGATCGTCGCGAAGCCGGAGTGCTCCGGGCCGAGTGTAGTGAGCTGCAGCGGCAGCCCCGACATCGCCGGCGTGTACAGGCGCTGGCAGCGCGCGACGCACAGGTGCGCGGCGTGCGCGAGTGCGAGTCCGGCGCCGTCGAAGGCGAGCGCGAGGGCGGGGACGTGGAAGTTGCCGTTGGACAGAAGCTCGCCGTCGACCGCGAGCGGGCTGTCGGCCGCGCTGTTGAGCTCGAGCTCGACGTCGTCGCGCGCGGTACGAAGCGCCGAGAGCGCGGCGCCGTGAACCTGCGTCACGCAGCGAAACGAGATGGGGTCCTGCACACGGCGCGCGGCGCTGGGTTGCCACAGTGCGCTCCCCGCAAGAAGCTCGCGCAGCCTTTCGGCGATCTCCACCTGCCCGCGCGCGGGCCTCGCCGCCTGGACGCGCGGGTCGAGCGGCGTGAGGTTGGCTCGAAATCCCTCGAAGGCGAGCGCGGCCGACACGTCGAGCGCGTCGAGCGCCTCGGCGCAATCGCTGAGGACAAGCGCGGCGTGTCCCACCGTGGCCGCGTTGGCGCTGATGAGCGCGAGGCCGTCCTTGGGCGCGAGCTCGATCGGCGACAGCGACGCACGGCGCAGCGCCTCGGCGCCGGGGATCACGTCGCCGCCGTGCTCCGCTTCGCCTTCGCCGACCAGCGGCAGGGCAAGATGCGACAACGGCGCCAAGTCGGCGACGCCAATCGATCCTCGCGACGGCACAACCGGATGCACTTTGGCGTTGAGCATCGCGACGAGGGCTTCGAGCACCTCGGGCGACGCGCCCGATCCGCCCATCGCCATGCCCGCCGCGCGCGCGAACAGCATCGCGCGGACCACGTCGCGCGGATGGCGCGGTCCGACACCGACGGCACGGGCGCGTACGGCGCGCAATTGATACGCGCCGCGCTCGGACTCAGCGATGGGCTTCCCCGTGTTGGCGCCGAGCGCCGACGTCACGCCGTAGACGAGCGTGTCGGAGGCGGCGAGCCGATCGACCGCCTCGCGCGCCGCGGCCACGCGAGCGAGCGTCCCGGGCGCGAGCGCGACCGGGGCGTCCCGGCGGGCGACGCGGACGACGTCGGCGATACGGACGCCGCCGCCGGCAAGCGCGATCGTCGGCGTGCTCAAACAGGCCTTACTGGACGACGCCCTTCGCCTTCAGGAACGCGCGTGCAACGTCCTGCGGCTCTTCCTTGTCGCCGTCGACCTTGTAGTTGAGCTCGGCCATGGTCGCTTCGTCGAGCATCGCGCTCACCTTGTTGAGGACTTCGGCGATCTTCGGGTTGGCGTCGAGCGCATCCTTGCGTACGACCGGCACGAGGTAGTAGGGCGGCCACAGGTTCTTGTCGTCCTTCAGGCGCTTCAACTTGAGCGCGCTGATCATGCCGTCGGTGGCGTAACCGTTCACTACGTCGATCTGCTTGTTGGCCAAGGCCTGGTAGCGCAGTCCGATCGCCATCTGCAAGTCTTCCTTGAACTCGATCCCGTAGACCTGCTTCAGGCCCGGCAGCCCGTCCTTGCGGTCGCGGAACTCCGGCCCCGCGCCGAGCGTGAGCTTCTTCGAGACCTTCGCGAGGTCGGACAGCGTCTCGAGCTTGTATTGCGCCGCGGTCTCGGGACGCACGACCATGTTGTACGTGTTGTTCAGCGGCGCTTCGTTGAGCACGACCAGGCCCTTGGCCGCGTACTCGCCCTTCACCTTGTCGTAGACCGCCTTGCGGTCGGTCATCGGCTCCGCCTTGAGGACGGCGAGCAGGATCGTGCCTGTGTACTCGGGATAGAGGTCGATCTGCTTCTCCTCGAGCGCCTTGTGCGCGATCAGCGTGCCGCCCAGGTTGATCTTGCGCTCGACCTTGATGCCCGCCGCCTCGAGCGCCTGGGCGTAGATCTCGGCGACGATGAACTGCTCGGTGAAATTCTTCGAGCCGACCTTGACCTGCGCGAGCACGGGCGGGGCGGACGTCAGGGCGAAGGCCAGTGCGCCTGCGAGGAGCAAGCGAAGATTGCGCATGGAACTCTCCGGGAAGTGGGGCGGATCTAGGGTCTGCGGGCCCTATCGCAAGCGTGGATTCTTGCCTCGATGAGATCGGGTGTCAATTATTCGAGCGTCGCGTAGCCCGCGGTCGTTGCCGCTTCGGCGGCCTCGCGCAGGACGTCGTAGTGCGCCACGGTTGCGGGAGCGAAGCCCCGCAGGAGCAGCGTACCGCGGACTGCCGCCAGCTCGCCGGCGGCTGCGACGGAGAGCAGGGCGGCTCGCCACCTTGCCGCGTCTTCCGGCGGCAGGTTCGCCGCGCCCACGAGCGGCGGGATCGGCGTGGGCGAGGTCGTGGCGACGATCGTCAGCGCAGCGAGCCTCGCCGGTTCGTGGTGCTTCATGAGTTCGAACGCGTAGCTGTCGACGGGACCGGCATCGGCGTCGCCCGCGAGCACGCTCTCGACGACTCTCGCCGGCGTGATCAGCGGCCCGACCATCGACGCGAAGAGCGGCACGCCACGCTCACGCGCGTACGGCGCAAGAAGGGAGCGCAGCGCCTGGTAGCCCGACTGCGAATCCGGCGCCGTGTACGCCATGCGCCGCCCGAGTGCCTCCTCGAGCGTGCGAACGGGGCCGTCGCTGCGCGCGACGACGTTCGTCCAGTATTCGGGGCGGCCGCGGTACGCGGGCGCGCTCGGCACGGGCGCTGCGAGCACCGCCGGCGCCGCGCTCGCCTGCGAGATCGGGTAGCCGCACATGAACGCGCATGCGAGATCGCTGCGCGCCCACAGCGCGGGAAGCGGCTGCGGCGGCGGGTAGTCGATGACCTCCGCGTCCACGCCCGCGCGATCGATCACCCAGCGCAGCAGCGTTCGCCACGCCTCCGCCGCGCTCGCGTTGACGGAGTACATCCGGGCATTGGCAATTCTCATCGATAGCGAAGCCGCTGCCCGATCCCCATGCGCTTCGCCTTGGCAAGCATCGCCGCGCCGAGCGCGATGTCGGACAGCGACAGGCCGCGATGCCACAACAAGATCGTCTCGTCGTCTCGCTCGCGGCCGGGCTTGCGGCCGGCCACGATCTCACCCAGCTCGGCGTGCAGCGTCGATGCGGACAGCTTCCCGGCGTCGACGTGTGCGCGCAGGCTGCCGAATTGCCCCGCCTTGCACTGTCCCCAATCGTCGACGACGACCTTGTCCATGACGTCGGTGAGCGAGAGCTCGACCGCGCTCATCGTCCCGTACGGCACGACGAACGCGCCGCGGGAGATCCATGCAGTGCGCAGCATCGGCTCCGGTTGTGACAGCCGCGACGCCTCGACGATGATGTCGGCGCCGCGCACGCACGACTCCCAGTCGGCTGTCGCTACCACCGGCTTGCCGAGATCGGCGGCCAGGCGGCGCGCGAACACGTCGCGGCTCTCCTCGCGGCGCGAGTGGACGCGAATCTCGTCGAAGCGAAAAAGGCTGTCGAGCAGCCGCACATTCCAGTACGCCGTCCCGCGCGCGCCGATGTGGCCGAGCACGCGGCTTTCCTTCCGCGCGAGATGCTTCGCGCCGATCGCCGTGACGGCGCCGGTGCGCATGTCGGTCAAGCCCGCGGCGTCGATGACCGCCAACGGCGTACCTGTCTGCGGATCGAACAGGTTGAGCAGCCCCATCTCCGACGGCAAGCCGCGCCGGTAGTTGTCGACGAAGTCGCCGACCACCTTCACGCCCGCGAGCGCGAGCGGCGCAACGTAGCCGCGCAGCACGTTGAAGTGGCCGTCGACGCCGCCGCCGGGAACGAGATGCATGCGCGGCTCGATGACCGTTTGCCCGCGCCCCTGCGCGTCGAGCGCGGCCTCGACGGCGGCGAGTATCTCCGCGTCGGTCAGACCGAGCGCCGCGACGTCAGGCGCGCTGAGATAGTCGATGCAGAGCTCGGCGGTCACGAAGGCACCACTTCATTCCGGCCGGATGTTCGCGTCCTTGACGATCTTGCCCCACTTCGCGGTCTCGCTCTTGATCATCACCGCGAATTCGGCCGGCGTATTCGCGACCGGCTCGGCGCCGAGGCCCGCGAGCTTCGCTCTCGTCTCCGGTGACTGAAGCGCACGCGCGACCTCTTGCTGCAGCCGCTCCACCACGGCGGGCGGTGTGCCCGCCGGCGCGACGAGGCTGTACCACGACGTCACGTCGAACCCCGTCAAGCCGGACTCGTCGAGCGTGGGCAATGCCGGTGCCGCGGCGATTCGCTTCGGGCTCGCGACGCCAATCGCGCGCAGCTTGCCTGCGGCTACCAGAGGCAGCGCGCTCGGCGCCGCCGCGAACATGAGCTGCACGTCGCCCGCGACGACCGCCGTGACGGCGGGCGCGATCCCGTTGAACGGTACATGGACCATCTCGATACCCGCGCTGCTCTTCAGGAGCTCGCCCGCGAGATGCGCTCCGCTGCCCGCGCCGGGCGATGCGAAGTTTAGGCGTCCGGGATTCGCCTTGGCGTACGCGATGAGCTCGCTCGTGTCCTTCGCCGGTACTTGCGGGTTGATCACGAGGACGTTGGGCACGGCCGCAATCACGGTGATCGGCGCGAAATCGCGCGCAACGTCGTACGGCACGTTACGATACAGGCTCGGGTTCACCGTGAGATTGCCCGCGGGAGCCAGCACGAGCGTATGGCCGTCCGGCGCGGCCTTGGCACCGAGCTCCATGCCGATGTTTCCCCCGGCCCCCGGTCGGTTGTCGATCACGACCGGTTGCCCGAGGGCGACCGCGAGCTTGTCTCCTACGATGCGCGCGAGCCCATCGGCAGGACCGCCCGGCGGGAACGGTACGATGATGCGCAGCGGTCTCGTGGGATACACGTCGGCCGCACCTGCGGCGAGGCAGGCGAAGACGGCCGCGAACCCAAGCAGCGTGCGTATCGAGCGCATGAGGCATCCCCCGCGTGGATAGTCGAGTTTAACCTGCGCCCGAAGCGATGGCCTACAATCGGCTCGATGATCGCCCCTCGCGTACTCGCGCCCGCCGACTACCGAAGGATGCCGTGGAAGAACGGCGGCGGGCTCACCTGGGAGATTGCCGTACACCCGCCCGGCGCCGATCTCGCGGCGTTCGCGTGGCGCGTCAGCGTGGCCGAGATCCGCCAGGACGGGCCTTTCTCCGCGTTTGCGGGCGTGGAGCGCACGCTCGTCCTCCTCCGTGGCGAGGGCATGCGGTTGTCGGGCGAAGGCGAGCCCGTGGAGATGCGCACGCCGTACGAGCCTGTGACCTTCAGCGGCGAGGCGGCGGTCGATTGCGCGCTCACCGGCGGCCCGGCGCGCGATTTCAATCTCATGGTGCGGCGCGACGCGGCGCGCGGCGACGTGCGCGTGGTTCGCGACGAGGGCGAGGCCATCGCGCCCGCTTCGGCGTACGTGTGCTATTCGGCGGCCGGAGCCTGCGAATGCCTGCTCGCCGGGCTGCCTCCGATCGAAGTCGCCGCCGAGCACGCGCTGATCGTGGACGGCGGACCGCGCACCGGCGGGCTCTTCGTCAATCCCACCACGCCGCAGGCGGTCGCGCTCGTGGCCGTGATCGACGCGCGATGAAGTGGATCGCGCCGCGCGCGCTCCTGCCGCAGGGATGGGCGGAATCGGTTGCCATCGACATCGACGACGCCGGAACGATCACGGCGGTCGAGGCGCGGGCCGATCGTGCCGGTTGCGAGCTGCTGGGCGGGCCCGTCATACCGGCGATGCCGAACCTGCACTCGCACGCGTTCCAGCGCGCGCTTGCAGGGCGCACCGGGAAGCCGTCGACGAGCGGCGACGACAGCTTCTGGTCGTGGCGGCGTGCGATGTACGCTTTTCTCGATCGCCTCGACCCGGACGGATTCGAAGCGATCGCGGCGCAGGCCTACGTGGAGATGGCCAAGGCGGGCTACGCATCGGTGGCCGAGTTCCACTACGTCCATCACGATGCCGCGGGCAGGCCGTACGCCGATCCGGCCGAAGTTGCGATGCGAATCGTGTCCGCCGCGAAGACCGCGGGTCTCGGCCTGACGCTGCTGCCGGTGTTCTACGCGCACAACGGCTTTGGAGGCGAGCCCGCGATGGAGGGGCAGCGCCGCTTCGTGCACACCACGGCGTCGTTCGCGCAGCTGGTCGAGCGCCTGCGCGAGCGCGCACCCGCTCATGGCTATGTGCTCGGCGTGGCGCCGCACAGCCTGCGCGCCGTCACCTCGGATGAGCTCGATCAGGTGGTTCGCCTCGCGCCGCCCGGCGCGCCTGTCCACATCCACGCCGCCGAACAGACGCGCGAGGTCGACGAGTGCTACGCGGCGACGCATATGCGGCCCGTGGAGTGGCTCCTGAGCCACGCCGGCGTGGATCGCCGCTGGTGCATCGTGCACGCGACGCACATGACCGAGCGCGAGATCGACGGCCTCGCCTCCAGCGGTGCGGTGGCCGGGCTTGCGCCCACGACCGAGGCCGACCTGGGCGACGGTATCTTCCCGGGTCCGCGCTACTTCGCGGCGAAGGGCCGCTTCGGCGTCGGCAGCGATTCGAATACGGTCATCTCGCCGTTCGACGAGCTTCGCCAGCTCGAGTGGTCGCAGCGCCTGCACGTGCGGCGGCGCAACGTGCTCGCGGACGAAAGCGGCGCCGGGACGGGTGCGTCGCTTTGGTTGCGCGCCGCGCAGGGGGGCGCACAGGCGGTCGGACGCCCCGTCGGGGTCATCGCCGCGGGCTTTCGCGCCGATCTCGTCGTGTTCGACGGCGCCGATCCGGCGCTGGTGGAACAGGCGCCCGAAGACCTCCTGGATGCCGCGATCTTCGGTCCCTCGCGAGCGCCGGTGCGCGACGTGCTCGCGGGGGGACGCTACATCGTGCGCGAGGGGCGGCACGAGGACGAGGATGCAGTGCTCGAGCGCTACCGCAGCACGCTTGCGTTGTTATGACCGCGGCGCACTTCGATCTGCTGCTCGTCGACGCGCATCTCGCGACGATGCGCCCGAACGCCGAGCCTTACGGCGCCGTGCGCGATGGCGCCGTCGGCATCCGCGGTGCGGGCATCGCGTGGGTCGGCCGGCGCGCGGACCTGCCGCGTGACGCGAGCGCCGCGCAAACGCTCTCCTGCGAGGGGCATTGGATCCTGCCCGGGCTCGTCGACTGCCATACGCACCTGGTCTACGCGGGCAATCGCGCGGGCGAGTTCGAGCGGCGCCAGCAGGGCGCGAGCTACGCGCAGATCGCGCACGAGGGCGGCGGCATCGCGTCCACCGTGCGCGCGACGCGCGCCGCGTCGGAGACCGAGCTCGCGGCGCAGAGCGCGCCGCGCCTCGCGTCGCTCGCCGCCGAGGGGGTGACGACGGTCGAGATCAAGTCCGGCTACGGCCTCGACACGGCGACGGAGGCGAAGCAGTTGCGCGTGGCGCGCGAGCTCGGCGCCGAGCTCGACGTCGACGTGCGCACCACGCTCCTCGCGGCGCATGCGCTGCCGCCCGAATACGCGGGGCACGGCGACGACTATGTCGACTACGTGTGCCGCGACACGATTCCCGCGATCGCGCGCGCCGGGCTGGCGGACGCGGTGGACGTCTTCTGCGAGACGATCGGCTTCTCGGGCGCGCAGACGCGGCGCGTCTTCGCCGCGGCGCGCGAGCGAGGGCTGCGCGTGAAGCTGCATGCCGACCAGCTGTCCGACATGGACGGCGCGCGGACAGCGGCCGAGGCCTCGGCGCTGTCCGCCGATCACCTCGAGTATGCGAACGAGGGCGGCATCGCCGCGATGGCCAAGGCCGGCACCGTGGCCGTGCTGCTGCCCGGCGCGTTCTACGCGCTGCGCGAGACGCGGCGTCCGCCGGTCGCAGCGTTGCGCTCCGCCGGCGTCCCTATCGCGGTGTCGACCGACTGCAACCCGGGGACGTCGCCGGCGACTTCGCTCGTGCTGATGGCGAACATGGCGTGCACGCTGTTCGGCCTGACGCCGGAAGAGGCGCTCGCCGGCATCACGAGGCACGCGGCACGCGCGCTCGGGCTTGCCGATCGCGGCGTCATCGACGTCGGCCTGCGCGCCGATCTCGCGCGCTTCGCGATCGTCGAGCCGGCGGAACTTGGGTATCGTATCGGCGGCAATGCCGGAAGCGGCGCGGTGCGCGCCGGGCGCGTGTGCTTCTGGGGGTCGTGATGGCGTCGTGGCGCCTCGCACAGGGCGACAGCCCGCTCATCGTCAACGTGCCGCACGCGGGGACGCTCGTGCCGGACTCCGTCGGCAGCCGCCTCACGCTCGCCGCGCGCGCGCTGCCGGACACCGATTGGCACGTCGAGAAGCTGTACGACTTCGCCGCGAAGGAAGGCGCGACGCTCATGACGGCCACGCAGTCGCGCTACGTCATCGATCTCAATCGCGATCCGTCGGGCGCTGCCCTCTACGCGGGCGCCGACAACACGGAGCTGTGCCCGACACGGACCTTCGCGGACGAGCCGATCTACGCGCCGCAGGATGCGCCTGCGCCCGACGAGGTCACGCAGCGCACGGTCACGCACTTTCTGCCTTACCACCAGCAGCTCTCGGTGGAGGTCGCGCGCGTGAAGAAGCGCCACGGCTACGCCGTGCTGCTCGACGGCCACTCGATCCGCGGCGAAGTGCCGCGCTTCTTCGCCGGCCGCCTGCCCGACCTCAACCTCGGCACCGCGGATGCAACGAGTTGCTCGCTGGACGTGCAGGCGGTCGCCGTGTCGGTGCTCAAATCGGCGCAGCGGTTTACGTACGTCGTCAACGGCCGCTTCAAGGGCGGCTGGATCACGCGCCACTACGGCCGTCCCTACGACCACGTCCATGCGCTTCAGCTCGAGATGGCGCAGCGCTGCTATATGGACGAGTCGCCGCCGTACGCCTGGGACGCGGCGCGCGCGGCGCCGCTGGTGGCGCTCCTGCGCAGGCTGGTGGCGGCGCTCACCGAGTGGCGGCCTCACGCATGATCCGCTTCTACATCGCGCGCCAGCACTACGACGCGTGGCTTGTCGCCGACCGCCTGCGGCAGGCCGGTATCCGCGCGCACGTGTTCAACCAGCATGCCTCGAGCATCGTCGGTGACGTGCCTCCGGAAGTCGCGCAGCCGCAAGTGTGGCTGGAACGCGAATGCGATCGCGAGCGCGCGGCCGTCGTCCTGCGCGAGATCGAGGCGGCAGGGGGCACGGCCGACGTCGCATGCAGCGCCTGCGGCGAGGCCTCGCCGTCCAACTTCGATCTGTGCTGGAACTGCGGCGGTTCGCTTTAGCGCAGGCTACAGCGCCCACCAGTACCGCGTGAGGTGGAAGAAGATCGGCGCGGCGAACACGACGGAGTCGAGCCGGTCGAGCATGCCGCCGTGGCCTTCGATCAGCGTGCCCCAATCCTTGACGCCGCGGTCGCGCTTGATCGCCGACATCACGAGGCCGCCGAAGAAGCCCATCACGTTGATCGCGAACGCCATGAGCGCCGCCTGCCACGGGTTGAACGGCGTGATCCACCACAGCGCGGCGCCCAGCGCCGTCGCCGAGAGCACGCCCCCGATCAGCCCTTCCACGGTCTTCGACGGCGACACCTCCGGCGCGAGCTTCGTCTTGCCGAAGAGCTTGCCCCACACGTATTGCAGCACGTCGCTCGACTGCACGACGATGACGAGAAACGCGATCAGGAGGAGGTCGCGGTCTTCGTAGCCCCGGATGTCGAGGGCGAGCAGCGCCGGCACGTGCGAGATGCAGTACACGCACACCATGAGCCCCCACTGGATCTTCGACATCCGCTCGAGAAAGCGCTTGGTGTCGCCCGCAACGACCTCGAGAATGGGCATCAGCAGGAACACGTACACGGGGATGAAGATCGAATACAGCCCGTACCAGCCGACGTAGACGAGCAGGTATTGCATGGGCAGCACGAAGAAGAACGCGGCCGCGAGCGCGAGGTAGTCGGCGCTTCGCGTGTAGGTGAGGGTCAGGAACTCGCGCAGCGCGAAGAACGAGATGAAGGCGAAGAGCAGGATGACGCCCGGCTTGCCGAAGACGAAGGCGAGGCTTATCACGAGCACCATCACCCACCACGCCTTGATGCGCGCGTTGAGGTTGTCGATGGTCGCGTGCGGCTGCCCTTTCGCCATCGCCGTCTTGAGTGTCCAGCCGACGAGCGAGGCCACGACGAGGACGGCGCCCACGCCGACGAACAGCGAATAGGTGACCTGGATCGGCGTCATGCCTCAGGCGGGCGCAGCGCGAGCAGCGCCTCGCGCGTGCGCGCGACGAAGGCGTCGCGCTCCTCGCCGGAGGCGATCGTGAGCGGCGCGCCGACCGTGAGCGTGCACAGCAGCGGCAGGGGGAGGAGCTTCCCTTTGGGCATCACGCGGCGGGCGTTCTCGATCCAGACGGGAACGAATTCTACTTCGGGCCGCGCGGTGGCGAGGCGGTAGATGCCGCTCTTGAACGGCAGCAGCGTCTCCTCGGTCGTGTTGCGCGTGCCTTCAGGAAACACGATGAGCGAATCGCCCTGCTCGATCACGTCGGCCATCTGCTGGATCGGGTCCTCCTTGCGCGTCTGCGCATTGCGGTCGATCAGCACCGCACGGATCACGCGCTGCGCGACGTACGTGCGAAGCTTGCCCTTGAGCCAGTAATCGGCGCCGGCCACCGGCCGAGTGCGCTCGCGCAGGTCCTCTGGCAGGCAAGCCCAGATCAGCGCGAAGTCGCCGTGGCTGTTGTGATTGGCGAAATACACGCGCGTGGTAGCGGCCGGGGCACAGCCGATCCACAGCATGCGGGCGCCGGTGAGCGCCTTGGTGAACAGGCACAGCGCGTACGCGCTGAGCGAATCGAGTGTGGGCAATCGGCTTCGAGCGGAGCCTTCAACGAAGCGCGATGGTGCCTGCTGCGAGCACGAAGAGCAATCCCTGCAGCACGGTGAGCCAGCCCAGCCCCTTCATCAGCCCGATGGCGCCGCGGCAACGCGTATCCCAGTCGCGGCCCTCCTTGTTCGCGGGGAGCATGCCGACGCCGCGCAACGCGCGGTCGAGGTGCTCGGTGCGGAAGCCGGACTTCTGCACGGCGTCGACCAGCGCGGCGAACACGGCGCCGTCGAAGCGGACGCGGACGGCCATCCACTTCGCGGCGAGGCCCACGAGCACCTGCGCGGCGAGGAAGGCGAGCGCGATGCCGCCGATCGGGTGCCACAGGGCGAAGCCGATCGCGGCTGCGGCGATGAGCGTCAGTCCCGTGGAGAGCGTGTCGAACGTGCCGACGGCCGCGAGTGCGTCGGCCGTGAGCCGAAGCCGCCACGCCAGCGCTTCGTCGATGGTATCGGAGAGCGTCATGGGGTGGCCAGCGCCCGCAACGCGCTCGTGTGCGCTTCGTTGAGCACGATCTCGCCGCGGGCGGCGCGCACGCGCGCAACCGCCTCCGGCACGGTGCGTTCGCGTCCCGTGGCGAGCAGCCACGCCGCCGCTGCGCACGCGCTGCGCGAGTACCCGAGGGCACAGCAGACGAGCACGGGACCGCTCTTGCGCCGCTGCTCGATCGTGTGCGCGGCATCCTGCAGCTCGCTCGCGTCCGGCGGGACGAGGTCGAGCATGGGAATCGACGACAGCGCCGCGGCGCCGCGCGGTACCGACATCTCGGCGGCAACGTCGACGATCCCCGCGAAGCGACGCTCCATGAGGTCGCGTGCGGACGGCGTGCGGCCGATCCACACGCCGTCGGCCAGCGGCGAGGGCCGCGGCTGGCGGCGGGTCCACCAGCGCGAATTGAGCCATGCACCCGCAAGATAGGGGGCGAGCAGCCAGCGCGCCGCGAGGCCGACGCGGCCGTCGCGCGCTTTCTGGAAGCCCGAGGCGCCGACGCCGGTGTAGAACGAGGCGACCATGGCGAGGGAAAGCGCGGGCCAGGCGAGCCACAATGCAGCGCTGCGCGCATACCACGCGAGCGCGATGCATGCGAGCGCGCCCGCCGCGTAGCGCAGCGCGAGGCGGTGACGCGCAGGGTCACGCTCGTAACGCCACGCGGAAGCCGGCGACGGCACGCCGGTCTCCGGCATCGGCCACAGCCACACGCATAGCCATCCCAGGGCGAGGCCGGTCGGCAGGTCGATGAAGTGGTGCTGCCAGGTGGTCAGCACGGATGCTCCGATCATGACGAACCAGATGTCGAGCAAGATGCGCGCCAAGCCGCGGACCTTGGCGGCGTAGAGCACCCAAAGGATGACCGCGAGGGCGATGTGCAGCGACGGGACCTGGTTGTAGGGGAGGTCGAAGCTCGCGAGCAGCCCGAACAGTGCGCCCGGGGTGCCATCGGTGGCGGGACGCTCGAACGAGAAGCGGTAAGGCCACGCGAGAAAGCACGCGACCGCGGCCAGCTGGGCGGTGAGCAGTCGCTTCGCGTGCGTGTCGAGCTCGGCACGCGACGCGCACGTGAAAAGAGACAGCGCGTACAGCGCATCGATCGACCAGTACGGGACGATGGTCCACGCCCAGAAGGGGATGGCCCGCTCCCACGCGAAGACGGCGGCCGGCACGGCCGAGCGTTGCGCCGCCATCCAGTTGGCGAACCCGTAGGAGACGAAGAAGAACGGGCCGAGGAAGAGCAGCCACGCGACCGCGCGCCGCCACGGACGCGCCGCCATCAGCCGATGCGGCGTGCGAGCGAGACCGTGAAGATGCCCCACTCGTCGATGCGCTGGTCGATCTTGCGGAAGCCGGCGGCGGCGACCAGCTGGTCGAGCTCCATCTGCGTGCGCCGCCGCATCACCCATGCGCCGCCGCGGTGGCTCGTCAGGCCGCGCGCGATCAGCTCGAGCTGCGGGTGCCACGGCTGCCCCGTATAGACGAGAAGGCCGTCTTCCTCGATCGCCGCGGCAAGGCCGCGCAGCGACTCGCGCACCGGCGCGTTGTCGGGGAAGAGCTCGTAGAGTCCCGAGACGATGCCGATCGTGGGCTTCGGGGCGATCGCGGCGAGGCTGTCGTAATCGAAGGCGTCGCCTTGCTCGAAGGTCGCGAGCGGCGTCAGGCCCCGCGCGCGGATGAGCGCTTGTCCCTGCTCGACGTTGCGCCCGACGAAGTCGCGCAGGAGGATCGCATCGGGCGCGCTGCTCGCGGCGATCGCGTCGAGCACATAGCGGCCATGCCCGGCCGCGACGTCGACGACGCGCGCCGGCGCGGAGGCGGCACGGCGATCGGCGATCGCGACCCGCAGGAGCTCCTCGAGGTGCAGCTTTCGCTGTCGGATGCCGATCCAGCCGATCGCGTCGAGGTAGTTGCGGTCGACGAGGCGTCCGAGCGGCGTCGTGCCCGAGGCCGCGTTGCGGTACACGTAGTCGAGGGTGCTGCCCGAGTCGAAGCCCGTCTCCTGTCCGAGGCGCACGCCGTCGGACAGCGTGGCACCGAAGCGCAATACGGCGCGCGTTGCGCGCCAATACAGCCCGCGCAGCGACAGTGCGGGCAGGGGCGCGGCGAGCGCGTCGGCTTCCTCGCGCGTGAAGCCTGCGAGATCGGCGTCGGTCACGTCGGGAATGGCGAGCGGCTCGGCGAAGCGTCGCGTGACGAATCTGCGCACCTGAGCGATGGCTGCGGCGCGATCGAGCTCCCCCAGCGTGTCGTGGTAGAACCCGTGCAGGACGTGGCGCTCCTTCACGGTCGCGCCCAGGCGGTCGAAGAACGCGTGCTGTGGGCCGTGATGGACTACCCAGTCGGCCCCCGACAGCAGGAGCTGCGTGGGCACGACGATGGCCGGCGCGTCGGCGACGATGCGCTCGGAGACGTCGAACAGGCCGAGCAGGACGCGCACGGAGATGGCGCGCGCGATCAGCGGATCGGCGTCGTAGCTCGCCATGCGCTCGGTGTCGCGCGTGAGGAACTTCGCCTTGACGTAGCTCTTCACGAAGAAGTTGCCGCGCAGCTTCGACATGAGGGCGAGGCCGCGCCGCGCGAAGGGCACGTATAGCTTCACCTTGAACGCGGGCGACGCGAGCACCATGCAGCGCAGGCGAGGCGCGTAGTCGTGGACCCACGCGGCGGCCAGCACCGCGCCGACGCTTTGCGCGATCAGACCCATGTCTTCGACGCCGATGCCGTACGTCTCGCGGATGTGCCCGGCGAAGGCCTGCACGTCGCGCACAAGGGCGGCGATGTTCGGCGCGTCGCCGCGAGCGCCCGGCGAGCGGCCGTGGCCGCGCGCGTCCCACGCGAAGAAATCGAAATCCGGCATCCCGAGCTCGTCGACGAGATGCGCCATGCGGCCGGAATGCTCGTGGCCGCGGTGGAACAGCACGATCGCGCCGCGCGGCGGGCCGTCGGGCGCCGGCCAATGCCGATAGAAGAGGTCCACGGCGTCGTGCGTGCGGAACGTGCGCTCCCGCGACGCGCGCGCGAGCGAGGCGACGGCGGCGGAGTCGTTCATGGCGTCTTGCTCTCGGCCAGGCCGCGGCTCACGCGGTTCACGATCGTCAGGGCGAGCATCGCGGCGATGAGGGGCATGACGTACGCGGCCCATTCGGGCAGCGAGTCGGTCATGCCGATCCACAGGCCCATGGCACCGAACATGAACGCGCGGTCGCTCTTGCCCATCGGACCGTCGTAGCGCCGCGACGCGCCGACGGTGGCGCCGAGCGCGCCCGCGAATTCGCTGATCACGGCGAGCACGATCACGAGCCCGGTCCAGAACGGCGAGAGCGGCGACACCTGCGCGAACGGGAAATAGAGCGCGGCGTCGGACACGACGTCGGTGAGCTCGTTGAGGTATGCGCCGAGCCGGCTCTTCTGACCGAACTCGCGCGCGAGCATGCCGTCGATGGCATTGAATCCCATGCGCAGGAACATCCACACGGGCACGAGCAGGAAGGGCCAGCGCGCAGGCGCCTGCCACGCGACGAAGGCCCCGACCGCGACCGACACGATGCATGCCGCGAGCGTGACCTGGTTCGCCGTCGCGCCGGCGCGCGCAAGCGCAGTGGTGAGCGGCCGCAGCAGCGACTGGAACTTCGGCTTGAGCGCGTAGATGGTGGGCGGCATACGCCAGCCCTATGCTACTCCTCCGGCCGGTCGAGGAGCTCGCGCGCCTTCTCGACACCTTGCTCGGCGGTCATGGGACCTCCGGGCGGGGGCGGGCCGTCGTCATCGTCGTCGCCGGGTCCGATCGATCGACGGCGCGCGACCATCCACCATACGCAAAC
>Ga0335083_10005551_pt1 | contig 15879 bp, 11 predicted proteins | sample Lox_Sample_42_FD_206716 | JGI IMG/M metagenome (GOLD analysis project Ga0335083, IMG submission 206716) | Soil microbial communities from Loxahatchee National Wildlife Refuge, Florida, United States - Lox_Sample_4.2 | ecosystem: Environmental > Terrestrial > Soil > Wetlands | place: USA... | reverse complement strand
GTTCACGTGCTCGCCTGTGTAGATCAGCTTCATGTCGGCGAGCGCTTCGGCCCGCGTCGCACCGCCCATGATGATGACGTCGAACACGCCGTCGTCGGGTCTGGCGTCTGGCGCGACGCGCATGCCGCCGCCGAAATGCTGTCCGTTGGCGATGGCGACCGTGGAGATGCGCGCTGTTTCATCGAAGACATTGTCAATGCGGATGCGGACGGTACGTTCCTTATAGGTGAGCAGGTCGAGCGCGCTGTGGAAACCGAACGCGAACCGGCCGCCGAACAATTTGGCAATGCGCGCCCGGTTCACTGAGTCCACGACGGCGCCCGATAGTCCGAACGAAGCGATGTTGATGAAATGGCGGACCGTCGGCGTGCCGCGCGCGGACAGGCAGGAGACGCGGCCGACATCAACCGGCATGGGCTCGGCGTCCTTCAATCGTGCGATGGCGGCCGCAGCACCGGGCGCGATACCGAAGGATTTGCGGAAGTCGCCGCCCGTGCCGCTGGTGACGAAACTGAAGATGGCATCCGGCGCGATCGAGCCTTCCCCGTCGAAGAACCCGTTGACGGCTTCGTTGATGGTTCCATCGCCGCCGACGGCGATGATTTCGTCGACGCCCTCCTGCAGCGCGTTGCGGACGAGGCCGGTTGCCTGTCCGCGCTTCTTCGTCATCGCGACGGAGAGTTGCGGATAGATTGCGCGCAAGGCCCGCTCCATCGCCGGCCATTCGCGCCCCGTGCGTCCGTTGGCGGAGCGCGGGTTGACGACAGCCAGCACGGTCATGCGGCTGCCTTCGTACGGAAATTCGCCTGCACGGCTTCGATCTGCGCGCGTTTGCGCGCGTTGTCCCAGCCCAGTTCCGTGGCCATTGTGCTTGCCATGTCTTCGAGCGCTTGCTGTCCCGGATCGCCAAGCACCCCGATGCCGGAGCGCCGCATCACGACGTCCTCAAGCGTCATCGCCATTTCGTCGCGGATGAAGCCAAGGATGTCTTCCCCCCTCCCCTTGAGGGAGGGGGCAAATTCGAACGCGCCAGCGTGAGAATTTGGGGGAGGGGGTGTTGAAAGGTTGCTTAATCCCTCCCCCGCGTCGCTTCGCTCCGCGCCCCCTCCCGCAAGGGGAGGGGGGATGATTGCCGTTGACGTGATGCACTTGCGAACGTTCTTGCCGAGGCGCGCGACGATGGCATCCACGGTTTCCTCTGCCAAAGCCCGCGAGGTGGTCCATTTGCCGCCGATGACGGAGTATAGGCCGGCCACGCCGTCGTCCTTGCCGTGGTCGATCAGTTCGGAGCGGCGCGAGGCGTCGTAGGTGTCGCCGCTGCCGTCATCCACCAGCGGCCGCAACCCGGCATAGAAATATTGCACGTCGGACCGTTTCAGACGCGCCGACGGCAGGTGCGCATTGATGAAGGCAAGGAAGTCTTCGATGTCCCGTTCGGTGACACCGACCTTATCTGGCGCGCCGCTGTACGCCGTGTCGGTGGTGCCGAGCAGCGAGCGGCCGCGCCAAGGCAGCACGAAGAAATGCCCGCCGTTCGCCGCAACCGTCAGCGCGCAATCGCGTGTCATGGCCGGCACGACGAGATGAATTCCCTTCGACCGCAGCAGCTTGTGGGAAGCCGCATGGCCCAAGGCCTTCGCAAGAAACAGATCGGACCATGGTCCCGTCGCCACCAGCGTGACATCCGCGCGAATGTCGAACCGCGCATCCGAGAATTGATCGGCGACGCTGGCGCCTTCGACGCGTCCGTTCCGGACGAGCAGGGTGTCGGCAGCAATGTGGTTTGCGACGATGGCGCCCTGAGCAGCCGCATCCTGCACGATTTCCAATGCGAGGCGTTCCGGCGAATTCATCTGCGCATCGTAATATTCGAAGGCGCCGTCGAAGCCCGGACCGTCCACCGACGGTTCGCGTTCCAACGCACGCCTCTTATCCAGCCAGCGATGGCCCGGAAGCCGCTGCGCCGGATCGGGCAGCCAGCCGCGATCGAACGACAGCACATCATATAAGGTGAGTCCGGCCGCCAGTTGGGCCCGCGCCTTCCAGCCCGCGCCGTAGAGCGGAATGAGAAAGGGCAGGGGGTGCACCATCTGCGGCGCCACGCGCTGCCAGATGCGGCGCTCGCGCAGACTCTCGCGCACGAGGCCCAGTTCGAAATTGCGCAGGTAACGCAAGCCCCCATGGATCAACCGCGAATTGTGCGCGCTGGTGGCGCAGGCGAAGTCGTTCTTCTCAATGAGCGCAACCGAAAGACCGCGCAAGGCCGCGTCGCGCGCCACGCACGCCCCGGTAATCCCGCCGCCGATCACGAGCAGGTCGAAGCGTTCGTTGGAGAGGCGTTGCAGGTCGCGTTTCATTCGGAGGAGGCCGATCTTGTCAGGCCGGAGTGCGGAGGTGCTAAGCTTGGCCCCGATCGAAACCAAATCTCAAGGGGTGGGCCCATGCCGCAGATTCGAGCCAACGGCATCGACATTGAATACGAAACCTTCGGCCGCAAGTCCGATCCGGCGCTGCTGCTGATCATGGGCTTCTCGGCGCAGTTGACCATGTGGCCGGTTGCCTTGTGCGAAGGACTCGCAGCGCGCGGGTTCTATGTCATCCGCTTCGACAATCGCGATATCGGCAAGTCCACGCATCTGACGCACCTCGGCGCGCCGAACGTGCCGGAGGTGATGATGAAAATGATGTCCGGCCAGAAGGTCGATGCGCCGTATCAGCTCGAGGACATGGCGAAGGATTCCGTCGGGCTGCTCGACGCGCTCGGGATCAGCCACGCGCATATCGTCGGCGCGTCGATGGGCGGTTTCATCGCGCAGATCGTCGCCGCCAAACATCCCGAACACACCAGGAGCATGGTTTCGATCATGTCGTCGACCGCACGCCGCGATCTGCCGCCGGCCAAGCCGGAAGCCATGGCCGCGATCACGACGCCGCCGGCGAATGACAGCCGCGAGGCGCGCATCGAAGCCGGCATGAAGGTGTGGAGCGTGATCGGCAGTCCGGGCTTCCGCGATCCCGAGCCCGTGCTGCGCAAACGGGTCGAGGAGCTGGTGGATCGCGTGCCTTACGATCCGGCGGGAATCGCGCGCCAGCTTGTGGCGATCGTTGCCGCTCAGCCGCGCAACGAAATCCTGAAGACTGTTCGCGCGCCGGCGCTGGTGATCCACGGTGCGGATGATCCGCTGGTGCCGGTAGACGGCGGCAAGGACACGTCCGCGAGCATTCCCGGCTGCGAACTGATCATCGTGCCCGGGATGGCGCACGATTTCACCGACGCACTGGTGCCAGTCTATCTGGAGCACATCGGGAAGTTTGTCAGTGGGGTGGAGCGAAAGGCTGCCGCTTAATAGCGAATAGCGAATAGCGAATAGCGAATAGCGAATAGCGAATAGCGAATGACTTTGAGATGGTAGCGCGATTCGGCGGACGAGCGGCTCTACTCGCTATTCGCTACTCGCCACTCGCGCTATTTTATCTTGCCTTCCTTGAACTCCACATGCTTGCGCAGCACGGGGTCGTACTTCTTGATCGTGAACTTCTCGGTCATGGTGCGGGTATTCTTCTTCGTCACATAGAAGAAGCCCGTGTCGCCGGAGCTGTTGAGCCTGATCTTGGCCGTGGTCGGCTTCGCCATGTCGAAAAGTCCTTGGAATTCCAGAAGGGCCGGTAACCTAGTCAGGCAGCCTCGGAAGTCAAGCGGCGGCGTCCCGCCAGCAGGAATCCCACATAAATGGCGCAAACCAGGCCCATCGCGGCCATCAACCCGTGCGGATTCCAGGCGTCCAGCGCGATGCCCTGCGCCGCAGGGCCTGCGATCATCCCGAGGCAATAGGCGATGATGAATCCGGCATTGGCTGTGACCAGCTCCGCACCCTTGAAGCGCTGGCCCAGCAGCGTGAGGCCGACGCTGTAGATGCCGAGGATCATTCCGCCCCAGACAAACAGGACCAAGTGAGCCAGCAGCGGCGTCGCCATCGTGAAGGGAAGGACGATCGCGCCGGCAACCCCGCTCGCCGCGCAGATGACCATGAGTGTGCGGCGATGCATGCGATCAGCCAGCATTCCGAGGGGATACTGGAACACGATGCTGCCTGCCGCCACCGCCGTCACGCACAGCGCGGCATGCGCTTCCGTGTAGCCGAGGCGCACGGCGTACACCGGAACAAGGCCGACGATTCCGGAATCGATGGCGCCGAAGACGCACGAAGCCGCAAACACCATCGGCGCGCTGCGCAAAGTCGCCCAAACCGAGCTGGTCGCCCTCTCCTCGATGAGAGGCGCGCTGCGGCGCACGAGCAGAACCGGAATGATCGCGAACGACAGCAGCGCCGCGCCAAGGCCGAACGGCGCAAAGCCGCGCGTGCCAATCACCTGCAGGATGGCCGGCCCGATGCCGAAGCTTCCGGCCATGCAGATCGTGTAGAGCGCGACGTAGCGGCCGCGGTTGCGTTCGTCGGCCAGCCGGTTGATCCAGAATTCCGTCACCACGAACAGCGCATTGAGCGCACTGCCGAGAACAAATCGCGCTGGGAAAAACAGCCACAGGCTGGGCACGTGGTAGATCGTGACGAGCGCCGCCGCGGCAACTCCTAAGGCGGCGACAAGCAGCTGTGCGGTCCCGATCTTGTGGATCCAGCCGGGGACGTAAGGCGTGATCACCAGAGCCGAGAGTCCGGCGGTCGCCAGGTTCAATCCGTTGAGGCTGCCGGGAACACCCATGCGCTCCAAGATGAGCGACAGCAGGGGCAGCGTGAGGCCCATGCCCGTGCCGTAGGCAATGCAGGCCGAGAGGATCGCGATCAGGGCCAGTCGGTTTGGGGAAATGCCGGTCATCGGAATCGATCGAATATCGCCGCGTGTTCTACGCGATAAGGCGTGGGGACGTCAGAGGTATTCCAGCACCGGCTTGCGATGGCGCGAGCGATAGAACGGAACAGGTCGCGAGGCATCCGGTCCCTCGGCGAGCCGCGCTTCGGCTTCTTCGAGGACAAGCCGTGTGATCGTGGGAATGTCGAGCGCGCGTGCCTCGGCGAAGGTCAGCCAGCAGGGCGTCAGCAATTCCTCGGAGTGTGCGGCATCCAGCGTGTGCGCGATGGCGCCGGCATCGGCCATGAAGAAGCGTGCGTCGAAGCGGCGGGGACGATTGGGCGGCGTGATGGCGCGCGCGATGAACTCCAGCTGATCGAGCCTCGGTGCAATGCCATGCGCAAAGAACCGCGACCACGCGCTCTTCGTGCGCGGAACATCGGTTGCTCGCTCGCCCACCAGCACACCGGTCTCTTCGAATGTCTCGCGGATGGCGGCAAGCCCGAGTGCTCGTGAGAGTCTTCCGGCGTGCGCCAATCGCGCTGCGACATGCGGCCTGTAATCTCCGCCGATTTTCAAACGCTGGTCGCAGGAATCGACCCGTCCGCCAGGAAACACGGTCTTGTTCGCCATGAAGGCCATGTTGCCGTGGCGGCGGCCCATCAGGACGCGCAAGCCGTCCGCATCGCGGCGCACAAGGACAAGCGTGGCGGCATCCTTCGGGCGCAGGCGCTTCTTCACCACGACTTCGTCGCGGTCGAACATGGCCAGTCTAGCGTCGTCGGCGCTTGGCATGCGAGATCTTCGTGAAGCGGGGGCGCTGGGTTGCGCCAGAACGCTGGGGTGCGTTGGCTTCCTCGAGTTCGAAGCGAAGGCCACCGGTGAGCGGTGCGGCTTCCATCAGGCGCACCTTGAGCTTGTCGCCCATGGAATACATCGTTCCGGAACGGTCCCCGATCAGCGCGTGCTTCTTCTCGTCGTGGCGGAAGTACTCGAAACCGAGCGTGCGCGCGGGGATCAGGCCCTCCGCGCCGCTTTCCGGCAGCCGCACGAACAACCCGAAGCGCGTAACGCCAGTGACGCGCGCCTCGAAGGTCGCGCCGACGCGGTCTTCCATGTAGGCCGCGACGTAGCGGTCGTTGGAGTCGCGTTCGGCCGCCATGGCCCGGCGTTCCGTCATCGAGATGTGGTCGGAGATGTCGCCGAGCTTTCCCGTTTCGCGGTCGGTCAGCCCGCCTTCGCCCAGCTTCAGGCCCGCAATCAGCGCGCGATGCACGACGAGGTCGGCATAGCGGCGGATCGGCGAGGTGAAATGGGCATAGCGTTGCAGATTCAATCCGAAATGGCCGACATTTTCCGGCGCATAGATGGCCTGCGCCTGCGTGCGCAACACGACATCGTTCATCACCGCTTCGTTCGCGCCGTTCTTCGCCTGCGCCAGGATGCGGTTGAAGGTGGTGGGTTTCACCACCTGTCCCTTGGCGAAACTCATGCCGATGGTGCGCAGGTAATCGGAGAATGCGTACAGCTTCTCTTTCGAAGGCTGCTCGTGGATGCGATAGATGAGGGGCGAGTGCGCCTTCTCCAGGGATTCTGCCGCGGCGACATTCGCCATGATCATCATCTCTTCGATGAGGCGCATGGATTCCAGCCGCTCGCGGAAGGCGATGGATTTCACCTTGCCGTCGTCGCCGATGACGATGCGCCGTTCCGGCAGATCGAGCGCCAGCGGATCGCGCCGGTCGCGCGCCCTGGCCATCGCCTGATAGGCGTTCCACAACGGCGCCAGCACCTCGCGCGCCAGCGGGCTCTTGTCCTTGCCGTCAAAGGCGTGTTGCGCCTGTTGGTAGGTCAGCGAAGCGGTCGAGCGCATGATGCCGCGGATGAATTTGTGTCCACGCTTGTTGCCGTCGCGGTCAAAGATCATGCGCACGGCGAGGCAAGGCCGGTCGACATTGTCCATCAGGGAGCAGAGATCGGCCGACAGCTTCTCGGGCAGCATCGGCACGACGCGATCCGGAAAGTAACAGGAGTTGCCGCGCTTCAGCGCTTCGCGATCCAGCGCCGAATTCGGCGTCACGTAGTGCGCGACATCGGCGATGGCGACGATGACGACATGGCCGCCCCTGTTCTTCGGATCGTCGTCCAGGCCGGCCCAAACGGCATCGTCGTGATCGCGCGCATCTTCCGGATCGATGGTGACGAGCGGAACTTTTCGCAGATCCTCGCGTCCGCGTGCGTCTATCGGCTTTGCGCGTTCGGCCTCGTTCAGGACATCGCTGGGAAAGTCCGTGGGAATGCCGTGGGCGTGAATGGCAATGAGGCTGACGGCCTTGGGCTCGTTCATGGAGCCGAGCCGTTCGATCACGCGCGCACGCGGCAATCCCGAGGCGCGTCCCGGCAGCGGTTCGCACAGCACGAGCTCATTCGGCTGCACACCGCCCCGGTCGCGGCTCTCGACGATGAATTCGGACTTGCTCTTGCGGTCGATGGGCGAGACACGTCCGCCCCGTTCGCCCAGGCGGAACACGCCCAGCACCTTGTGCACGCTCGCGCCCAGCCGCTTAATGACACGCGCTTCGTAGCCGTCGCGGGTTTGCGTCAGGCGCGCGAGAATGCGCTCGCCGACGCCGAGCGCGGGCCCGTGGCTTTCGTCCTCGCGGCCGGGGATGACGATGATCTGCGGCGGCTGCTCGTCGTGTTCCCAGCGCTGGGGACGCGCGAGCAACTCGCCATCCGGGTCCTGACCGGTGATTTCGAGCACGGTGACTTCGGGCAGCGCGCCCGGCCGCTCGTAGCTGCGTTTGCGGCCGCGGGCGATGGCGCCGTCCGATTCCAGTTCCTTCAGGATACGCTTGAGCACGATGCGCTCATTGCCGCTGACGTGCAGGGCGTGGGCGAGATCGCGTTTGGTTGCTTTCGGATTTTCAGCCAGCGCCTCGAGAACGCGCGCCTTGTCGAGTTGGGGTTTGTCTTTTTTGGTATGCTTCTTCTTCAAATCAGTTTTCTGCTTCTTCCATTGCGGCCTTCGGCCTCGCCTTCTTCGGCTTGGCCTTGGCCTTCGATTTTGGTTTGGATTTCGGCGCGGCCTTCTCCTTGGGAGCGGCCTTCGCCCTCCTTTTCTTCTTGCCGCCGCCGCGTGCTTCGCGTTCGGCGATCAGCGTTTGCGCCTGTTCGAGCGTCACGCTCAACGGATCGGTGCCGTTGGGGATGGTGGCGTTGGTCGAACCGTCGGTGACGTACGGACCATAGCGGCCGCGCATCAGTTTGATCATGTCGCCGGCAGCACTCGGTCCGAGTTCCTTCAACGGCTCTGGCCCGCGGCGGCCGCGCGGGTTGGCTTTCTTCTCCGCCAGCAAGGTCACCGCACGGTTGAGGCCGACGGTGAACACGTCTTCCGGCGTTTCCAGCGATGCATAGGTCTTGCCGTGCGCGATGTAGGGCCCAAAGCGCCCGAAATTGGCTTTGATCGGTTCGCCGTCTTCCGGATGCTTGCCCACCTCACGTGGCAGGGACAGCAGCTTCAGCGCATATTCGAGATCGACCAGCGACAGGTCCATGCCCTTCGGGATGCTGCCGCGCGCCGGCTTCTCGCCATTGCCCCGCTGCACGTAGGGACCGAAGCGTCCGCTGCGCAAGGTGACTTGTTCTCCGGTCGCCGGATCGAGCCCAAGTTCGCGCGGCTGTTCGCTGCTGGCTTCCTCCGCGCTCTGGCCCAGCCTGCGCGTGTAGCGGCATTCCGGATAGTTCGAGCAGCCGACGAACGCGCCGAACCGCCCCAGCTTGAGCGACAGCTTGCCGTTGCCGCAATTGGGACAGACGCGCGGATCGGAGCCGTCGGCATTCGGCACGAAGATGTGCGGTCCGAGCACTTCGTCCAGCGCGGTGATGACATCGGCGACGCGCAATTCCTTCGTGTCGCCGATGGCGGCGGAGAAATCGCGCCAGAAATCGCGCAGCAATTGTTTCCAGTCGAGTTCGCCCGCGGAAACCTCGTCCAGCTTCTCTTCGAGATCGGCGGTGAAGCCGTACTCGACATAGCGGCGGAAGAAATTGGTGAGGAAGGTGGTGACGATGCGGCCCTTGTCGTCCGGAATGAAGCGGCCGCGGTCCATCCGCACATAGGAACGGTCACGAAGGGTGGACAGGATGCTCGCATAGGTCGAAGGCCGGCCGATGCCGAGCTCCTCCAGCTTGCGCACGAGGCTCGCTTCGGAATAGCGCGGCGGCGGTTCGGTGAAATGCTGCTCCGGCTTGACCTGTTTGACCGTTGCGCTCTCGCCTTCCTTCACCTTCGGCAGGCGCGCGCCATCTTCATCCTGCTCGTCATCCTTGCCTTCCTGATAGACGGCGAGGAATCCGTCGAACAGCGTCACCGAACCGGTGGCGCGCAAGGTGATCTGCCTGTCGGCGGAAACGACATCGACGGTGGTGCGCTCGAGCTCGGCGCTTTCCATCTGGCTGGCGATGGCCCGCTTCCAGATGAGGTCGTAGAGCTTTCTCTGATCCTCATCCAGGTGCCGCGCGATCTTCTCCGGCGTGCGGTTGAAGCTGGTCGGCCGGATGGCTTCGTGCGCTTCCTGCGCGTTCTTCGCCTTGCTGGTGTAGGCGCGCGGCACATTCGGCACGTACTTGCTGCCGTACTTGTCGCCAATCACATGGCGCGCTTCGGCGATGCCTTCGCCGGCCATGCTGACGCCGTCCGTTCGCATGTAGGTGATGAGACCCACCTGATCGCCGCCGATGTCGACGCCTTCGTACAAACCCTGTGCGACGCGCATCGTGTGCTTGGCGTTGAAGCCGAGCTTGCGCGAGGCCTCCATCTGCAGGCTCGACGTGATGAAGGGCGGAGCAGGGTGGCGCTTGACCGGCTTGCTTTCGACCGAGCCGATCGCGAACCGTTGCGCGTTGATGAGGTCGACGGCGCGTTTCGCCGCCGCTTCGTTTTCGAGGCCAAGCTTGTCGAGCTTTTTGCCGTCGAGATGCGTCAGGTGCGCACCGAACGTCCCGGAAGGTGCCGAAACATCGGCATCGATGGTCCAGTATTCCTGGGGCCGGAAGGCTTCGATCTCCGCTTCGCGTTCGACGATCAGGCGCAGCGCGACCGACTGCACGCGGCCGGCCGAACGGGCGCCGGGCAGCTTCCGCCAGAGCACAGGAGATAAGGTGAAGCCGACCAGGTAATCGAGGGCGCGGCGGGCGAGGTAGGCGTCCACCAGCTCCTCGTTGATCTCGCGCGGGTTGGCGATGGCTTCCTGAACGGCGGACTTGGTGATGGCGTTGAAGGCCACCCGCTCGATCTTCAGGTCCTTCTTCAGGGCCTTTTTCTGCTTGAGGACCTCCAGCACATGCCAGGAAATGGCCTCGCCCTCGCGGTCCGGGTCGGTCGCCAGGATCAGCTTGTCGGCGGTTTTCACCGCATCGACGATGTCCTTGATTCGCTTCTGGGCCTTGGGGTCGACCTCCCAGATCATGGAGAAGTCTTCGTCCGGCTTGACCGAGCCCTCCTTGGCGGGGAGGTCGCGGATATGGCCGAAGCTCGCCAGCACCTTGTAGCCGGAGCCAAGGTACTTGTTGATCGACTTCACTTTTCCGGGGGACTCAACAACCAGGACGTTCATGCTTTGGCTTCAGATAGGGCTTCCGGCGGCAGATTTAAGGGGGCCCGAATCGGCCGCTGGCCGGGTTTCGGGGGCCGGACACTGGCCTCGGGGACTCCGCCCTGTCAACGTCGGTCCCGGAAAAGGGTCAAATGACAGAATAACGGTGGTTCCTTTCCCGATCGTTTTCAGCCGGGAAAATGTCCCACATACTCCAGCCATAACGACGGGGGCTTGTGATGATCCGGTTTGGGCTTTGGCTTGTCGGGCTTGTGGGATCGGCCGTGCTGATGATCGGCGGACTTCCAGCCCAGGCACAAACGACGGTGCAGGTCACGGTCTACGCGAAGAAACTATGGGCCGACAGCGGTCTTTTGGTTCAAGCCGGCGACGTGATCACGATTTCCGCTGCCGGCAGCTGGACGTGGGACTATCACGACAATCCGCTGGTCGGCCCGGACGGCGATCCCAACGACGACTACAACGCTTTCGATCTTTTCGAGCCTTTCGACTTCTTCTCACAGGCGCGCCTGCTCGGGTTCATCGGCCCTTTGCCGGAGCAGAAGCACAACAACGATCCGTCGTTCTTTCCACAGGAGTCGGGTTATTTCTCCATCGGGTCGGGACAAACCTTCATCGCGCCATACAGCGGCAAGCTGTGGCTTGGTTTCAACGACGGCGCAGTGATCGAAGGCACGCGCGACAACAAGGGATCGGTTCTGGCGACCGTCACCGTTGGCGGCGCTGATGCGACCGGTCCCGTCATCACGATCAATGGGCCAAGGCAGGCGTATCGGCAAAATCAGATCGTCCACGCAAGTTACAGCTGCACCGACCCCGATGATGCTGTGGCAACTTGTGCAGGACCGGTCGCCAACGGCGCCAATGTCGATACCTCGGTCGTCGGTCCGCATGCCTTCACCGTCGTCGCGACCGACAGCAACGGCAACACGTCGAGCCAGACGGTCGGTTACACCGTCGCCGATGTCGCGCAGGCCGTGCTGATGCCGGTTGGCGGAACTTTTGCCCCCGCCTATGTGGGCACCAAGAGTCCAGCCCAGGCATTCTACCTGTTCAACCCGCAGACCACGGACGTCAACATCACGAGCATCGCCACGGAAGGCGATTACGTCCTTCGCAGCAATGCGTGCGGATCGGTTCTGACCGCGGGAACGCACTGCATGGTGCAGGTCTATTTCAAACCGACGGTCACGGGCACGGAACGCGGTGCCATCGACGTGACCTCCGACGGCAATGTCGCAAGTCCGCCGCTTTGGGGCATCGGCACGCTGGTGCGGGCGCTGCCCAACGCGTTGTCATTCCCCGATCAGGTTATCGGCACGACCAGTGCGCCGATGGTTACGACCGTGCACAATGATCAGGCTACCGTTCTCAAGATCAGCGACGTTTTCGCGACGGGCGATTTTGCCGTGGACCCGAGTTCGACCTGCCAAACAGGCCGGATGGTCAAGCCCGGAAAATCATGCAGCGTCGCCGTGACCTTCACGCCGACGGCCAGCGGTGCTCGCGCGGGAACGCTGACGGTCCACGCCACGGTGGCCATGGACCCGGTTTCGCTCAATCTGACCGGCAACGGGACCTGCGGCGGCGCCGCGCGCGGTTGTTGAGTGACGGATTCCGGCCGCGCGGGAACAAAGACGTCGCAATGTCGGATGCGGGCCGCTAAATTGACGGCATGACCCATCCCAATTCCGTTGTTCGCGTCGGTTCAACCGAAATCGGCAATGACAGGAAACTCGCGCTCATCGCGGGGCCCTGCCAACTGGAAAGCCGAGCCCATGCGTTCGAGATGGCGTCCGCGCTGAAGGACATCGCGGCGAAGGCCGGCGTCGGCTTTATCTACAAGACCAGCTTCGACAAGGCGAACCGCACCAGCGGCGGCGGCAAACGCGGCCTTGGCCTGCGCGCCTCGCTGCCGATTTTCGACGAGCTGCGCGAGAGCCTGAAGGTTCCCGTGCTCACCGATGTGCACGAGCGCGAGCAGTGCGCCATTGTCGGGGCTTCCGTGGACGTGTTGCAGATTCCGGCATTCCTCTCACGCCAGACCGATCTGCTCGTCGCTGCTGCGCATACGGGGAAGACCGTCAATGTGAAGAAGGGGCAGTTCCTCGCCCCGTGGGACATGAAGAATGTCATCGCCAAGGTGACTGAAGCCGGCAATCCCAATGTCGTCGTCACCGAGCGTGGCGCAAGCTTCGGCTACAACACGCTCGTGGTCGACATGACCGGGCTCGTCGAGCTGGCGAAGTTCGGCGCGCCGGTGGTGATCGATGCGACGCACGCGGTGCAGAAGCCGGGCGGGCAGGGCACATCATCCGGCGGCAATCGCGACATGGCCCCGTACATTGCGCGCGCCGCTGTGGCGGTTGGCGTCGCGGCCGTTTTCATGGAAACGCACCAGGATCCGGACAACGCGCCGTCCGATGGACCGAACATGATCCGGCTGAAGGATATGCCGGACATCCTCGCCGAACTTGTCGAAATCGACGCGATCGCCAAGCGCCGCGCCAAGCCGGGCTGATATCCCGTCCCATTGCCCACGCATCGAAGACGCGCGATGCTTCGAAGGAGAAGCGGTGCGGGGCTGGCGGTCATGAAGTTTGGCGACGTTCTCGTGGCTTGCGCCTGCGCGCTGCTCGGCGGCTGTACGGTCACCATCGAGAATGCACCGATCAACATTCCGGTCAGCAGCAACATCACGCGGCCGGCGCCGCCGCCGTCGGCGCCGAAATCGCGCGGCGATGAGACGACCGCAATCGGCCTGGCCTTTTCCGGCGGCGGCACCCGGGCAGCAGCCTTCTCCTTCGGCGTGCTCAAGCAACTGGCGCAGATTCGCACACAAGGCGATTCCTCGGGCGAGACGCTCATCGACGACGTCGACCTGGTCTCTGGCGTTTCCGGCGGTTCGATCACGGCCAGCTATTTCGGGTATGCCGGCGATGGCGCGCTTGCCGATTTCCGCGAGAAATTCCTGCTGCAGGATCTGCAAGGCGCCCTGCACACAAGCCCATGGGATCCGCGCAACTGGTTCTATGCGCTGGCCGGCGGGGTGAACGACCGCCGTGGCGTTCCGACCTGGCTCGACGAACATCTGTTCCATGGTGCGCGGTTCAGCACCCTCTATGCACCCGGCAAACCGATCGTCTGGATCAATGCGTCGGACATCTTCAATGCGACGCCGTTCGTGTTCGACGGCGAGACGTTCGGCGCGCTGTGCAGCGATCTGTCCCAGCTACCGATTTCGGAAGCGGTGTCGGCATCGGCTGCCGTGCCGGTCGCGTTCGCGCCGATCGTGATGCAAAGCTTTCCCACGGCCTGCGATTATCAGTTGCCGGAATGGGCCAGGAACGCGCTTGCCAATCCGGAAAGTCCCGAGGGCCTTCAATCCTACGCGCAGGCCCTGTCGAACTATCACGATCCGGAGTCGATGCGGTACGTGAAGCTGCTGGATGGCGGATTGGTGGACAATTTCGGCCTGCTCGGTCTTTCGTTGCGGCGAATGGTTTCGACGACGCCTTATGGGCCCATGACCGCGCAGCAGGCCGTGTCCCTGAAACGGCTGCTGTTCGTGCTTGTCGATGCCGGCCAGTCCACCAGCAACGCGTGGGTGCAGACCGTATCCGGCCCCGAAGTCGGCGATCTGATCAGCGCGGTGACCGACACGTCGCTGGAATCCAGCAAGCGCGCGAGCCTCGATATCTTCACCGGGATCATGTCCGACTGGCACGACCAGATCGTGGCGTGGCGCTGCAGTTTATCGCCACAGGATGTTTTGCAGTACCGCGGTTCGCTCGATGGATGGGACTGCCACGACTTCAACATTTATGTCGCCCGCGTGTCCTTCTCCCTGCTCGATCCGGAGGAAGCGAAGAAGCTGTCGCGGTTGCCGACCACGCTCTATCTGCCGGCCGCCGATGTGGACGCACTGATCGCCGGCGGCGGAGAGGCGCTTGAACGCGCGCAGGCGTTCCAGAATTTCCTGAACAGTTTCGGCGGCCCGAAAGTCGCCGCCAACTAGGACCTCCCCGCCATCCAGTCCTGCGCGATGCCGACAATCGACAGGATCAGCAGACCGAGCAGCGCGATCGCGGCTATGGTGAACCCCGTTTCGCGTTTCTCCGGCGCGCTCATGTAGCCATTCATGTAGAGAATGCGGCCGATGATCCAGACGAGTCCGAACACCGCCGGCAGCCATCCCCACGTGCGGAAGTAACTCGTCGCAAGCCAGAGCAGTGGCAGAAACATGACGAAATGCTCCAGCGTGTTCATCTGCACGCGATAGGCGCATTCGAATTCGGGATGTCCGGTCGTCGCCGGTGCCTTGATGCCATGCTTGCCGCGCATCCGGCCGACGTTCCAGCCGGTCCAGAAATAGAAAAGCACGGCGAGAATGGTGACGATGGCGCTCAGCAATGTGGCCGGCATGGCAAGCATGGATTTTCCCCTTCAAATGCAAAGCGCGACTCGCGCTGCCCTCGCAAAACTGTAGTGCGATTCGGCTGGCTTGATGGCGGGGGGGCCATCGCCTAGAACGCGCCCGTCCCCGCCACGGAGTCCCGCCATGACCGCCATCGTCGATATCACCGCCCGCGAAATTCTCGACAGCCGCGGCAATCCGACGGCCGAGGTGGATGTTCTGTTGGAAGAGGGTTCGTTCGGCCGCGCCGCCGTTCCGTCGGGCGCCTCCACGGGCGCGCACGAAGCCGTCGAGCTGCGCGATGGCGGCAAGCGTTACGGCGGCAAGGGTGTCGAGAAGGCGGTCACGGCCGTCAACACGGAAATTTTCGATGCCATCGGCGGCATGGATGCGGAAGAGCAGGGCCGCCTCGACCGCATCATGTGCGAGCTGGACGGCACGCCAAACAAATCTCGCCTGGGTGCCAATGCCATCCTTGGCGTGTCGCTGGCGGTGGCGAAGGCGGCCGCTATTGCGCGTGACCTTCCGCTTTATCGTTACGTCGGTGGAACGGGCGCGCGCGTGCTGCCCGTGCCGCTGATGAATATCGTCAACGGCGGCGTGCATGCCGACAATCCCATCGACTTTCAGGAATTCATGATCATGCCGGTCGGCGCGCCGAGTTTCCGCGAAGGCCTGCGCATGGGTGCCGAAGTGTTTCATACGCTGAAGAAGGCACTGCACGACGCCGGTCACAACACCAATGTGGGCGACGAAGGCGGCTTCGCGCCGAATTTGAAAAGCGCGGATGAAGCGCTGTCTTTCATCATGAAATCGATCGAGAAGGCCGGTTACCGCCCGGGTGAGGATGTGACGCTGGCGCTCGATCCGGCGTCGACCGAATTCTTCAAGAACGGGAAATATGTCCTGGAAGGCGAGGGCAAGACGCTCGATCCGTCCGGCATGGTGAAGGTCTATGCCGATCTCTGCTCGCGCTACCCCATCGTCTCCATCGAGGATGGCATGGCGGAAGACGATTGGGACGGCTGGGCCGAG
>Ga0335083_10005550_pt1 | contig 15883 bp, 13 predicted proteins | sample Lox_Sample_42_FD_206716 | JGI IMG/M metagenome (GOLD analysis project Ga0335083, IMG submission 206716) | Soil microbial communities from Loxahatchee National Wildlife Refuge, Florida, United States - Lox_Sample_4.2 | ecosystem: Environmental > Terrestrial > Soil > Wetlands | place: USA... | reverse complement strand
CATCTCGTACAGCACGGCGCCGAGCGAGTAGATGTCCGACCGGGCGTCGACGGCCTGGTCGCCGGTCGCCTGCTCGGGACTCATGTACTGCGGCGTGCCGAGGGAAATGCCGGTCTCGGTGAGCCGCTGTCCGCCCGCTTCCTGGAGCGCGAGGGCGATGCCGAAGTCGGCGATCATCGCTTCCCCCTCGTGGAGCAGGATGTTCTCGGGCTTGATGTCCCGATGGACGACTCCCTGGCGGTGCGCATAGTCGAGCGCTCCGGCCACCTGCCGGGCGATGCCGATCGCCTCGTCCAGGCCCAGCTGGTGCTCGCGGGTCAGCCGGGCGCGGAGCGACTCGCCGCGCACGAGCGGCAGCACGTAATAGAGGAAGCCGCCGGCCTCCCCGGAGTCGATCAGCGTCAGGATGTGGGGATGGTCGAGCCGGGCGGTAATGCGGATTTCGGCCAGGAAGCGCTGGGCCCCGAGCAGGGCGCCGAGCTCGGGTTTCAGGACTTTGAGGGCGACCTCACGATCGTGCTTCAGGTCGTGGGCGAGGTAGACGGTCGCCATCCCACCGGAGCCGATGGGCCGTTCGATGCGGTAGCGGTCGGCGAGGGCGGCGGCGAGGCGGTCGGTGTCGGTCATCGGCCACCAAGATGCGGGAGGAGCCCGCGCCGCGCCACGGCACCCGGGTCGGCCGGTGGCCGGTCCGCCCCGGGTGCGCCCCGCGAGGGCCCGGTCAGGTCTGCAGCTGAACCTGCCCGCGGATCGCGCCGTCCGGATGCGCCTTGGTATGGATGTTCACGTACACGTCGCCCTTCCGCATCGCCGCGAGGAGCGCGGCCATCGTGGTCCCGTGGAGGTCCTTCGGGCGCAGGACGCCGTGCGCGATCTCGCCCGAGCCGCGCGCCGGGCCGGAATAGAGCGTCGCCACCGGACTCCCGGTCACGGTCGCGGCCCCGAGGTGCAGATGTGCCGCGGTGACATCCTCGAGTCCCTTCACGTGCACGACGTAGTCGAGATTGCCGCCGCGGATGGTGAACTCGGCGGTCCCCGAGGCGAAGCTCGGGACCATCGGTACCTCGTACCCGCCTTCGAGCACGGCGACGAAGTCGACGGCCTTCTTCTTCGCCGTGGCCTTGGTCGCGGAGTGTGACGACGTCAGGTTCGCGGCCGGGGCGCTGGAGAGCGCGGACTTGGCCGGGGTCTGGGCGAAGGCGCCGGTGGCCAAGAGCAGCAGGGCCGCCGCCGTCGCGCCGGAATGGAACGGTTGCATACGGAAATCCCCCTTCGAAACGGGAATCGGTCACGGGAACAGATCGCTGTTCCCTCTAGACCGATGCCGCTCCCCCGGTACAGCGTTGCGGCGCAGGGTGCGACGATCCGTCTTGCGACAGGGGGTGCTTACCCTCCGGCGAGACGCCGGTCGACGGCCTCCCCGATGGCCCGCGCGCGCCGGACGCAGACGGTCAAGTCGGCGAGGGAGCCCGTCCCCGCCTCCAGCCGCAGCAGCTCGAGGCGGAGGTTCTCGAGAGCCGCCACGGCCTGGGTGAGATCCTCCCCGGTGGCGCCGTCCGCCCGGAGCCGGGCGGCCCGGCGCTCCAGACTGTCGATGACCACCGGAACGTCGCGGACCCCGTCCCGCTGATCGGCGGTGAGCCCTTCGTACGCGGCGAGCGCCGAGCGGCCCAGGACCAGCTCGGTGGCGTCGCCGGATGGGAGGCCGCGGGGCCGGGTCGCGATCCCCATTCCCGCGACGCGGAAGAACCAGCGCCCGAAGCGTCCCGCCCAGAGCTTGTGCCAGAGAGAGTCGATCCGCTGGAAGATGCGGCGTTGATGAACGGCCTCCGCCTCCTCGCGCTGCACCTGTGCCTCCGCCAGGAGCGCCGCCCGGATGTCGTCGAACGCATATCCGCTGCGCAAGAGCCGCCGGGCCACGATGACCAGCTGGATGATCAGAATCGTGCCGATCAGCCCGGGGCCCGAGATGGACACGCTCGTGCCGCCGTGCCCCGTGGTCACCCCGTTCTGTCCCGCCAGGATCGATGCCACCACGACCATCGTGCAGACCTGGGCGTTCCGGAGGAAGCTCCGGACCACCGGAGGCGCGCGGAAGTCGCGTCCCCGCACCTCCCCCACCACCCGGGCGAGGTCGTCGCTCATCTGGAAGCGGTCCGCCGGACTCCGGGCGAGACAGCGCGTGACGATCTGCGCGAGTTTGTCGGGAACTTCGGGACGCAGACTCTTGAGGGCCGGGGGCGCCTGCTGGAGCTGCTGTGAGAGAATCGCGGGGAGGGTCCGGCCCTCGAACGGCGGCCGTCCCGTCAGTGCGAAGAAGTAGGTGGCGCCCAGCGAGTACAGGTCGCTGCGGCCGTCCACCGGCTCGCCCGCCGCCTGCTCGGGACTCATGTAGCGTGCGGTCCCGATCACTTCGCCCGCGGGGCCCTCTCTTCCTCGCCCCAGTGCGATCCCGAAATCCGTGACCAGTGCGCGGTCGGTCGCCCGTTCGAGCATGATGTTGTCGGGCTTGATGTCCCGGTGAACCACCCCCCGCTGATGGGCGTAACCGAGAGCCCAGGCGACGTCCTGGAGGGTCTGCATCGCGAGCCGGGGCGGGAGCGGGCCTTCGCGCTCCACGCGCTCCCGGAGGGTCTCACCGTCCACGTACCCCATCACGAAGAACACGAGGAGGCCGTGCTCCTCGACGGCGTGGATGGGGACGATGTTGGGATGGGAGAGGCCGGCGGCGATGCGGGCTTCCCGCAGGAAGCGGTCCCGCGAGCCGGGGTCCGCGGCCAGCGCGGGCGGCAGGAGCTTGATGGCCACCAGCCGGTCCAGCGCGACGTCCCGGGCGAGGAGGACCACGCCCATCCCCCCGCGGCCGAGCTCGCGGTCGATCGAGTACCGCCCGGCGAGGGCGCGTTGAAGATCCAGGACCTCAGGCGCGAGCGGGGTGGTCATGCTCGTGACTACGACGACGCCCTGGCGGGCGGTTTCGCCCCGCCCCGCATCTCGGTCGTCGTCACAGACGGGGATAGCCCATCTGCACGAGGATGTCCTGCACCCGGGGATCCGCCCGGAGCCTGGAACCCAGGAAGGTGTTCAGCTCGACCCCATTAAGCGACTGTCGGCGGGGATCCTTCGCCAATGCCGCGAGATACGCGATCGTGGCGTCGTCACCGTCGACGAACCGGTGGACGAGCAACGCAACGGCGGGTCCGCCGGTCGCCGCGATCTGGTGAAACGTCGCCGCCCGGCGTACGGGATCGAGCAGCCCGCGCTCCACCTCGCGCGCGCGCGCGCTGTCGGTCCCGGTCGCGATGAGCAACCGGCGGTAGTCGGAGGCGGCCGCCTCGGTGCGACCGAGCACCAGGTCGTGGTTGAACAGAAGCAGCAGGGTGAGCGGATGCTCGGGAGACAATGCCTGCGCCTGATCGTAGAGGGGCGAGGCCTCGGCCGCCCGATCCCCGCCGTCGTAGGTACTGGCGAGCGACACCACGATGACATACGAGAGCGGGTCCAGCTCCCGCGCGCGCTCCATCTCGCGCGTGGCCTCGTCCCAGCGATTCCAGATCACGAGATCGTAGGAATACCATTGATGCCCGGTGGCGTAGCGGGGGCTGAGCGCGATCCCCCGGCGGAAGGCATCGGCAGCCTCCTCCCAGCGGTCGCGGTACTCGAGGACCTCCCCCAGGGACGCGTAGGCCTCTCCCAGCCGGGGCGCGAGCGCGATCGCCCGATGGGCGGCACGCTCCGCCAGGGTCAAGATCGAATCCTGATTGATCCCCGGCACATCGTACTCCGCGGGGCCGAAGAGCACGTACGAATCGGCCAGCCCGGACCAGGCCTGGGCATAGGTCGAGTCGGCTCGTAACGCCTCTTCAAAGGACTCCGCCGCCCGGACCATGTCATCCCCGGTCCGCTTGTTCCAGTAGAAGCGGCCGAGGAGGTACGCGTCATAGGCCGCCGGATCCCGGGTGCCCCCGGACATCCCGGCGGAGTCCGCGGGGGCCATCAATCGAACCTGCAGTGCCGCCACCACGGCCCGGGCCACTTCGTCCTGCACGGCGAAGATGTCGTTCGCGTTCCGATCGAAGTTCTGCGACCAGAGATGGAGGCCGTCGGAGGTCTTGATCAGCTGCGCCGTGACCCGGAGACGGTCCCCCGCCCGCTGCACGCTCCCCTCGAGCACCGTGGCGACCCCGAGCTGACGCCCGATCTCCCGGACGTCCTCGGCCTTGTCGCGGAACGAGAACGCCGACGTCCGCGCGGCCACGGCGAGCCCGGTCACGTTGGTCAAGGCATTGATGAGGGTCTCGGCCATCCCGTCGCCGAGGTAGGTGTTGGTCCGGTCCGGGCTCAGGTCCACGAAGGGAAGCACCGCCACTGAGGCGGCATTCGTCTTCCCCCCGGAGCCTCGCCGCCACAGGATCACGGCTCCGATGGCCGCGACGGCGAGCAGCGCGATCAACGCGGCGATCCGCCCGGACGGGCGCGGAGGCGGCACCGCCGGCCCGCTTCCGCGGATGGCTTCGGAGAATTGGGCCACCGGGTTGAAGCGGTCCGCGGGCGTCTTCGCCAGCGCCCGCTGCAGGGCCGCCGCGACGGAGGCGGGAACCGCGGGCCGGTAGTTCGTGACGGGAGGCGCATCCACCGTCAGGTGTTGGCGAACCAGGACGTCCGCCGAGGCGCCGGTAAAGGGGGGTTGGCCCGCGAGCATCTCGTAGAGCACACAGGCCAATGCGTAGAGGTCGCTCCGTCCGTCCAGATCCTTCTCGCCAGCGGCCTGCTCCGGGCTCATGTACGCAGGAGTCCCGATGGACATTCCCGTCTGGGTGAGCGCTTCGCCCCCCGCGGCTCCGACGGCCTTCGCGATGCCGAAGTCCGCGACGACGGCGTGGCCACTCTCGAGCAGGATGTTCTCGGGCTTGATGTCGCGATGGACCACGCCCCGGGAGTGGGCGTAGCTCAGGGCATCGGCCACTTCCCGCGCGATCTGCAGGGCGTCATCGACGGGAAGCTGCTTCTCGCGGGTCAGCCGGTCGCGGAGCGATTCGCCATCGACGAACGGCATGACATAGAAGAGCGCGTCGCCGGCGCTGCCCGAGTCATAGAGCGGGAGGATGTGCGGATGGCGGAGATTGGCGGTGGTCTCGATCTCGTGCAGGAACCGGTCGGCCCCCAGCGCGGCCGCCAGATCGGCTTTCAGAACCTTGACCGCGACGTTGCGCCTGTGCCTGAGGTCCAGCGCCAGGTAGACCGTGGCCATGCCGCCCTGCCCCAGCTGCCGCTCGATCCGGTAGCGGTCGGCGAGGGCGGCGGCGAGTCGGGCGAGGCCGGGGTCGGACATGATGTCCTACGCGTCCCCCGGGCCGCTCCGGGTTTCCCGCTGCCGCGGGACGGGCAGGACGACGGTCAGGGTGGACCCGCGGCCCAGCTCGGACGAGACCTCCACGCGCCCGCCGAACATCTCCTCCACCACCTGCCGGACGACGGTGAGCCCCGTGCCGGACCCGACCCCGAACCCCCGGGTGGTGAACCCCTGGTCGAAGATGCGATCGAGATGCTCGGGCGCGATGCCGACGCCGTGGTCCTCCACGGTGAGCCGAATGACGCCCCCCACCTGCTCGAGCGCCACCGCCACCGGCGAGCGACGTTGCTCCGAGGCCCCCACCGCATTGCGAATCAGGTTCGTGAGCACGCGATAGAGCGCGTTCGGATCTCCGTGCAGGTAAATGGGACTCCCGGCGATGAGGCCCGTCAGCGGGACGCCCTTCCGCCGCGCGAGGGGCCGTTCCAGCGTCAGGCAGGACCGCACGACTTGCAGCGCGTCGAACCGCTCCGAGCGCGCCAACGCTCCGCGGGAGCGGTCCTGGATGGAGCGCAGGAACTCGATGGCCTGATCCATTCCCTCGCCCACCCCGCGGAGCTCCTCGAGGATCTCCGCCCGGAACACCGGATCGAGGGCGGGCGCCTTCCGGATGCGGTCTTCGCTCATCTCGAGGTTGGCGAGGGCGGCCGTCAGGGGATTGGCCACCTCGTGGGCGATGACGCTCGGCTGGCGCAGCCACTCGAGCAGCGCATCGGGGTCCGACAGTCGGGGCCGAGTCGTATCGGACGACCGCTGATCCAGAAGGCCGAGACACAGACCCGTGAGCTCCAGCGTCATGCGCTCACCGCTCCGCCGCTCGACGCCTCCGGGGGGAGGCGCGGGCGGGCGGCTCCGGACGGGCGACACGCACCACGATCCACCGGGACCGGTCCGGCACCCCACCCAACGGCTGCCCTCGATGACCGGAGCGCCCCACCGGTGCAGGGTCGCCTCGACGTCGAGGGTGGTCTGCTCCGCCGGGGCGTCCGGCGGGCTGGTCAGCTCGGGAAGGACGGCGCCTCCGGACGACACCCGCCACAGGGTGATGGTCCGGCCCCGCAGCGCGATGCTCGCCTCCCGAAGCACCTCTCGGCTGTCGGGCATTATCGCGGGGCTCGATTCAGGCGGGCAGCGGCGTCGGTCAGGGCAGTCTCGGGGATCGGGGTGAAGGCGAAGGTACCGCCTCCCCGGGCCTCTTCACAACCATCTGCGTATCATATTCAGGGTGGCAGTTGCCCTCGTCCCGTACAAAGGATGGCGGAAGGTGGCCTCATTCTCTCGACGGTGCGCCTGGATGCTTCCGACTCTCTCGGCCGCGCTGCTCGCCGCGGCCTGTGCCGGGAGTGCCCGGCCGGTCACGGTGGCGGGGCCGCCCGCCGATATTCACGCGCTCGCGGGAACCTGGGTCGGCGACTATTCCAGCCGCATTACCGGCCGGGCGGGGACGATTACGTTCATTCTGCGCGCGACCGACGATTCCGCGTTCGGCGACGTCCAGATGATCCCGACGGGCGCCGGCAGCCCGCTCCGACCCTGGCGGGATCCGCGCTCCCAACCGGCGCCCCCCACCGCCGACTTGACCATTCGATTCGTCCGCGTGGCGAACGGGCGGGTGAGCGGATTCCTCGCGCCGTACGCCGACCCCCAGACCGGCGGGCGGTTGATCACCAGCTTCGAGGGACAGCTGGCGGCCGACACGATCTCCGGCACCTATTCCACGCGTCCGACGTCGACGTCCGAGGGCCCGACCGGGGTCTGGCGGGTCGTGCGCGAACCGCACTGATCCCCATCGCGAGACCGCGTCATCGAGTCTTCAGGATTCCATTAATAGGCTCCGGGTAGCCTGACTCAGCATCAGAACCCGGAGTGCTGCATGTCTACGGCCACCGCGTCTCCCCCCACCGTTCCGGCCCCGGACACCGCGCTGCGTCCCGCGGCTCCGTCCGTGGAGCCGCGGGCCACAGAGCTCGTTCCCGCGGCCGCCTCTCCCCGCCCACTCTCGGAACTGATCTCCCGGGAGAGCGCGCGGCGCCGCCGCCGCCGGTTGGTTCGACGGATCCTGGTCACCGCGGTGCCCTTGCTGGTGGGAGGAGGCTGGCTGCTCCTGCGGCCTCGGCCGGTCCCATTTGCCCAGCGGTTCCGCACCCAACCCGCGGCGGTGGGCGACGTGGTACGGGAGGTGACCGCGACCGGGAACGTGGACGCGATCACCGACGTCCAAGTGGGTGCCGAGATCTCGGGGCGGATCGCCTCGGTCGACGTCGACTACAACGACCAGGTGCGCGCGGGCCAGGTGCTGGCCCGGTTCGACCGTACGCTGCTCGCCGCCCAGCGGGCACAGACGGCGGGCGCCGTCGCAGCCGCCCGCGCCGCGCTCGGGCAGGCGCGCACCACTCAGGCCAAGGCCGCCGGTGACTCGACCCGCGCGGTGCAGTTGTGGGAGCGGCAGGGCATCACCGACGCCGATCGCGACGCGGCCGTGGCCGCCGCGCGTCTGGCGGACCAGGCCGTGACCGCCGCCGAAGCGCAGGTGGTGGCCGCCGAGGCGGCCGACGACGTGGCGCGGACCAACCTCGCCCATACCGTCATTCGCGCCCCCATCGACGGCGTCATCATCACCCGGAACGTGGACTCGGGCCAGACGGTCGCGTCGGTGCTCCAGACGCCGGTCTTGTTCACCGTCGCCGCCGATCTCCGCAAGATGCAGGTGATCGCCGCCGTGGACGAAGCGGACGTCGGAGAAGTGACGGTGGGCCAGTCGGCCTCATTCACCGTCAACGCCTATCCCGACCGCGTCTTTCAGGGCCGGGTGACGCAGGTGCGGAACTCTCCGGTGATCGTCGAGGACGTGGTGACCTACGGGACCGTGATCGAAGTCGCGAACCCCGACCTGGCTTTGAAGCCCGGGATGACCGCCTCCGTCCGCATCCGCATCGCCGCGTCGCCCGGGGTGCTCCGCGTACCCAACGCGGCGCTCACCTTCGTCCCGCCCGGCCGGAAGGGGACGGCCGCCACCGGGGTCTGGACCCTCGGACGGGACTCACTCATCCGGGTGGACATTATCCCCGGCGTCTCGGACGGAGAGTTTACGGCGGTGGCGCGGGGTGGACTGACCGCGGGGACGCCGGTCGTGACCGGCCTTACACCCCAGGGGCGGGCTGCCTTTGACAGCGAGCATTGAAGTTCCCATCCGGCCGATCGTGGCCGCCCATCCTCTCCTATCGCTGCGGGGCGTGAGCAAGGTCTACGGGGAGCAGGATGCCGCCGTGCGCGCCCTCGACGGCGTGAACTTCGAGGTGACGCGGGGAGACTTCGTGGCCATCACCGGCGCGTCCGGGTCGGGGAAGTCCACCACCCTGTCCATCATCGGGTGCCTCGAGCTCCCGACGGACGGCGAGTACTGCATCGAGGGAATCCCGGTCCAGGACCTGGCCCCCGACGTGCTGGCGGCCCTGCGCAATACGCGGTTCGGCTTCGTGTTCCAGACGTTCAACCTCCTCCCCCGTACCTCGGCGCTCGAGAACGTGTCCCTGCCCCTCGTGTACGCCGGCGTACCCGCCCGGGAGCGCCGGCAGCGGGCGTCCGTGGCCCTCCAGGCCGTCGGTCTCGGCGACCGGGTCGGGGCCCATCCGAGCCAGCTGTCGGGGGGCCAACAGCAGCGCGTGGCCATCGCGCGGGCGATCGTGAACGACCCCGAGGTCCTGCTCGCCGATGAGCCGACGGGTAACCTGGATTCGAAGATGGGAGCGGAGGTCATGCAAATCATCAGGATGCTCAACCGGCAACGCGGCATCACCGTCCTGATGGTCACCCACGACGCCGCCTGGGCGCGGTACGCCGCGCGGCAGGTGGTCTTTCACGACGGCCGGATCGTCTCCGACCGGCGCACCGCCCCATGACCCTGCCCACCACCACCGCGCTCGCCATGGCGGCCCTGCTCCGGAACAAGATGCGGACGGCCCTGACCATGCTGGGCATCGTGATCGGGGTCGCGGCGGTCGTGATGATGCAGGCCATGGGCGCCGGAGCCACGGCCTACGTGGCCCAGGCGATTTCCGGATTGGGCAGCAACATGCTGATGGTGATGCCGGGGGCCTCGTCGCGCCACTTCGGCAGCGCGGCGCTCGGCGTGCCCCTTTTCACGCCGGGAGATTTCGAGGCCATCCGCCGGCAGGCCCACGACATTTCGAACCTGGCCGCGGTGAACGTGAGGGACATGCAGGTGATCGCGGGCGCGAACAACCGCACCACCAGCGTGGCGGGAGTCGGGCCGGACTACTACACCATCCGCCAGTGGGGTGTGAGCGAGGGACGGCTGCCCGCGCCCGAAGAGGAGCGGCAGGCGGCGCCGGTGTGCGTGATCGGACAGACGGTCGCGAACACGCTGTTTCCGGGGCAGGACCCCCTGGGCCGCGAGATCCGGATCCGCACCATGGCGTGCCGGGTCATCGGCCTGATGGAGACGCAAGGGGCGACGTTCGGGGCCGACCGCGACGACGTGCTCCTGATGCCCTACGCGACCTTTTCCCGGCGGATCTTCGGCGGCGACCGGATCGCGTTTCTGATCGCGGCGGCCCCCTCCCCGGACCGCCTGGACGATGCGAAGGACGAGATCGTCACCGTGCTGCGCCATCGGCGCCACATCCAGCCCGGCGAGCTCGACGATTTCAACGTGCTGGACCCCCGGCAGATCGAAAGCGTGCTCTTCACCGTGACGGGGGTCTTGACCGTGCTGCTCGCGGGCGTGGCGGCGATCTCGCTGGTGGTGGGCGGCATCGGAATCATGAACATCATGCTGGTGTCGGTCACGGAGCGCACGCGGGAGATCGGGGTCCGGCTGGCGGTCGGCGCCCGGACCGGCGACATCCTGACCCAGTTCCTGGTGGAGGCCACGACCCTCTCCGGCCTGGGTGGGGCGGTCGGGATCGGCCTCGGACTCACGGGAGCGTACGGAGTCGCGCGCGCCATCAGCGTGCCATTCGTGTTGCCGGTCGTCGCCATCCCGATCGCCTTCGGCGTCTCAGCGCTGGTGGGCGTGGCCTTCGGCGTCGTCCCCGCGCGCAAGGCCGCGCGCCTCAATCCCCTGGCGGCGCTCCGCTACGAGTAGCCCTATGGCCATTCCGCCGGTCAGAACGTCAGGACGACCTTCCCGATATTCCGCCGCTCGTGCAGGTACCGGTGCGCGGCCGCCGCTTCCTCGACCGGGAACGCCCGGTCGACGCGGGGTTTGATTCGCCCGTCGCGGGCGAGGGCGAGCAACGCCTGCATCTGGGGTTGCAGGATGCCCGCGGCCCCCCAGAGGTGGCCGAGGTTCACTCCCGCGACCGCCCGGTTGTCGTTCATCAAGATCATCGGGCCGAAGCGCGGCCAACGGAGAAAGCGCCAGACGACGCGCGCCAGGTTGCGGGTGAGACCGGAGCTCAGCTCGGACGCCCCGAAGCAAATCAAGCGACCCGCCGGCGCGAGCAGCGCGTACCCCGCCCGCCACGAGTCCCCGCCGACCGGATCCAGCACGATGTCCACGCCGTTCGGCGCCAGCCGGCGAACGGCCTGCGGCCATTCGAGGTCCTCCCGGTCGATGGGCTCCACCCCATGGGCGCGCAGGAACTCATGCTTGGAGGATGATGCGAGCCCGATCACCCGAGCACCGAGGATCCGGGCCAGCTCCGCGACCGCCAGACCGACGCCACCCGCCGCCGAGTGGACCAGGATGGACTCGCCCGGCCGGACGCCCCCCACCCGCACCAGCAAGTGATGGGCGGTGAGGTAGACCACCGGCAACGCCGCGCCCTCCTCCATGGTCCACCCGTCGACCAGGGGAAAGACCATCGCCGCGGGGACGACCACCCCTTCGCTCTGCCCCCCGAATCGCGTCATCGCCATCACCCGGTCGCCGACGCGCACGTTCGTCACGCCCGATCCCACGGAGTCCACCACTCCCGCGACCTCATATCCCACCACACACGGAGGCTTGGGCGCGTCGGGATACAATCCCTGGCGAGCAAGCAGGTCGGAGAAGTTCAGCCCCGCGGCCCGGACCCTGATACGCACCGTGTCCGCCACGACCGGGGGATCCGGAACCTCCCGCAGGGCGAGAACGTCGGGAGGGCCGTAGCGCGGAATCACCAGCTGCTTCATGTGGATGGTGGCCTCAGTAGTTGGTCAGTGCCGAGGTCGGTCACCGCGTCGCCATCCAGAGGATGAGGGCCCCCGCCACGATCCGGTAGTACCCGAAGGGCTCGAGGCCACGACGCTTGAGGTAGCGGAGGAATCCCGCGATCACCGCCCACGCCACGAAGAAGGAAACGACGAGGCCGACGAGCACCGCGCTGCCGGCATGGGCCATCAACGCCTGGCGCTCCTTCAGTCCCTCGTAGATCGTCGCGGCTCCGAGGGTCGGGAGCCCGAGCAGGAACGAGAATTCGGCGGCGGTCGCGGTCGACAGGCCGAGGAGCTGGCCCGGGACGATGGTGGACATGGAGCGCGACATGCCCGGGATCAGCGCGAAGCATTGCCCCAGGCCGATCAGCAGACCATCCCGCGGCGTGACGTGTTCCAATCCGTCGCGCCAGGGTCCAGCCTTGCGCCGCCGCCACGCCTCCACCGCGAGCATGACGAAGCCGCCGACCACGAACGCAGCCGCGATGGTCACCAGCCCGAACAGGTAGGTCTTGATCAGGGTCCGGGTCAGGAGCCCCAGCACGGCCGCGGGAGCGAAGCCGGCCGCGAGGGCGAGGAAGAGACGGACGGCGACCGGATCCCGACGCATCAAACCACGGACGCGCTCACCGATCAACCGCCGGTAGTGCACCAGGACCGCGAGAATGGCACCGAGTTGTATCACGATGTCGAAGGAGGGAAATCCGGGAACCCCCGCCACACCCAGCCAGTGTCCCGCCAGATCGATGTGCGCCGTGGATGACACGGGCAGATACTCCGTCAAGCCTTCGACAAGGCCCAGTACCACGGCCACGGGCCACGTGATCACCGTCACTCGATGACTCCCCGAAACAGGTGCCCAAGTGTTGACCGACGGCGGCCGGAGCGCAATATTCCCTGCCCTCGGCGCCGGTCCCCCGCCCAGGTCCACGCCGCCCCTTCGACCAGCTCGAACGAGGCTCGGTCACACCCATGCGAGAGCGCCGGTCACAGCGGTGGACAATCATGCTCGTGCCGCACGGGTCCGGTCCGACCCGTGCGCTCGAGGTGTCACGACCGGCGGTCCGGAGTCTCTCCGCGATCACGGTCACCGCCGTGCTGGCAGCCCTGATCCTGATCGTCGCCGCCATCGCGCGCGGGGTGAGCATCACCCGCGCCAGCCTCCTCGAAAACGAGAACCACGCGCTCCTCGACCAGATCCAGTCGGTACGCGAGCACCTCGCGGTGCTCAGCGACTCCCTGGATACCCTGGCGCAGCGCGGGCAAGAAGGGCGCCTCCTCGCGGGCCTCGATCCCCTCGACCCCGCCGTCTGGCAAGCCGGTATCGGCGGCCCTCCCGGAGACTGGCTGGAGCGCGACAGCTTGTTGGCCCTCGGCCCCGACGGCGCTCAAGCCTTCGACGCGCGTCTGAACGTGGACCGGTTGATGCGCCGCGCCGAGATTCTCACCCGATCGGCGAACCAGGCGTACGACTCGCTGTCGAGCCATGTCTCACGCTATGCCGCCACTCCGTCGATCATGCCGGTTGCAGGCCGGATCTCGAGTCCCTTCGCGGCGGCGCGGTTCGACCCCATTCTGCAGATCGTCCGGCCCCACGAAGGAATCGACATCGCCGCCCCGCCGGGCACGCCGATCCTGGCGTCGGCGGCCGGCGTGGTGGCAACGGTGAGCTGGGAGGCGGAAGGGTACGGCAACTACCTTCTCATCGAGCACGGGTACGGCGTGGTCACCCGCTATGCCCATTGCTCCAAGATTCTGGTAGTCCCGGGCCAACGCGTGACTCGGGGCCAGGTCATCGCGCTCGTGGGGTCGACGGGAGAGGCCACCGGCCCTCACGTGCATTACGAGGTCATCGTCTACGGAAAGCCGGTGGATCCCATGCGATACATCCAGCCCGCGGACGCCATCGCGGACTGAGTCGCCCCCCGCATCACGTCGCGAGAGCCGGCGTGGGCTCCCGCGCCGCCTCCCCAGGCTGCCGGCTCCGGAGCCACAGCACCGCCCCGCCCGCGAGCACCATGCCGGTGCAGAGCAGCTGTCCCATGCTGAACGGACCCAGCACGGTGCCAAGCTGCGAGTCAGGTTGACGGGTGAACTCGAGCAGAAAACGGAACACCCCGTATCCGCAGAGGAACATCCCCGCGACCAGCCCCGGTCGATACCACCCGCCGCGCTCGGCGCGCCGCTCGAACCAGCGAAGCAGGAGAAACAGCAGCACGCCCTCGACCACCGCTTCGTAGAGCTGCGATGGGTGCCGGGGCAGATGAGCCGGATCGGCCGGGAAGATCATGGCCCACGGGACACTCGTCGGGCGCCCATAGAGCTCCCCATTGATGAAATTGCCGAGGCGGCCGAAAAAGAGCCCGGGGGTGCCGGCGATGGCCAGCGTGTCCGCGAGCCGCCAGAACGGGATGCGGTGCCGCCGGGCGAAGCTGATCGTCGCAACGGCGATGCCGATCAATGCCCCGTGAAACGAGAGCCCGCCATGCCAGATCGCGAAGAACGCCAGCGGGTCTCCCAGAAAATGACCGGGCTCGTACACGACGGCGTAGATCACGCGGGCGCCTGCCAGCATGCCCACCACGAGGTAGCCGATCAGCGAGTCCAAGTCACTCCGCGTCAGCGCCAGGCGGCCCTGAGCGATCCGGGACCGAATGATCCGGAACGCCACCACGTACCCGACCAGGTACATGAGGCCATACCACCGGATGGCGAAAGGCCCGATGCGGAAGATCTCCGGGGGAATCCGCGGGTACGGCAGCATCACATGGTGCGCCGATCAGCTTCAGACCTGCGCCCGAATCGCGTCCAGAGCAAGGCCGCGCCGAGATACCCGACGAGGGCGCCGGCAATGACGTCGCTCAGAAAGTGCGCCTGGGCCAGCACCCGGGTAACCGCACAAGCGCTGGCGAGCGCGTACCAGAGCGCCGTGCCCCAGGGCAGGAGTCGACTGAGCATGGCGGCGGCCGCGAAGGCGACCACCGCGTGACTGCTGGGGAGCCCGAGGTCCTTGGTCGCGAACGGCCGGTCCGACCAGGGGCGGAAAACGTGGAGGCCGTCGGTGAGATTCGGACGGAGCCGGCGCACGAGCATCTTCGCCACTTCGGCCGCCAGCCCGGCCACTACGGGCGCGGCGAGAAGCAGGCCGCCCCGGCGAAGCGCTCCGCGCGATCCGGGGCCGCGCAGAGACCGGTCGTGCGCCACGAGGGCGGCGGCGACGATCACCCACGTCCACAGGTAGCCGATCAACCGCAGCAGTCGGCCCCAGTCGTGGTCGTAGATGCGTGGGGAGGCGGCGTGGGAGAAGACCCAGCGATCGCAGAGATTCGCGAGTACGAAGCAGCCGACGGCGACGATCACCGGGCGGACATCGAAGCCCAGGCGGCGCCACCTCGCGGGGGACTTCACGGCAGCGGCACCGTCAGCGGATGCGTATCACCGCCAACCGGGGAACGGCCGCCGGGGCAATCGTGTGAGCACCGTCGGCGCTGGCGAACACCGTAAACGCGGCTCCCTGCGGCGCCTGGACGATCCGCGAATAGGCGCCTGACCCGGCCCGCAGCCAGCCGCTGACGGACACCGCGTTGCCCGCCGCAACCACGGGTACCAGCGGAAACGGGATGTCGAAATGCGGAGGGCCGTACGTCGCGTAGAGCTCCTGGAACGTCGCGCGGAACTGCCAGGAGGAGTAGTGGAGCTCCGGAGGCGCCGAGAAGCCCGGGAGGTCCGACACCCAGTTGGCCAACGCCCAGCGGGAGACCAGGGTCGGAAAGGGCTGCCCGGTCTGTGCGGTGACGTTCGCCGCTCCCACCGCTCCCGTCTGTACCAATCCCCCGGCCAACTGTCCGCCGTACTGATCCATCAGGTATCGCACGAAGAGCCAGCACGCTCCCACTTCCGCGAGGTTGCCGTCATCATCCGGAATCAGGAGGAAGGCCGAATCGGGCGCACTCAGATAATGATACGCGTCGTAGAGATCCGACTTGTCCACGAAGGCGTGAAAGGTCACGGAATCTCCGGGCAGGTAGCTGCGTCCCGCCAGCTCCTCGGCGTACTTGGACAGCCCCTCGTTCAACCATCCTTCCTCCGCCGCCCCGTGGCGCACCAGGACGTGCTGGACGTAGCTGATCATGTGCTGGAGCTCGTGCACGAAGGTCCCCGGCAGGAGTCCCTTCACGTCCGCGGCACTGTGCGGGCAGCTGAGCGTTCCCCCCGGATCCGGCACGAGCGCGTACACCACCTCCCCGTCGTTATAGGCCGCGCGGTACGTGGGATCGAGGTCGGCGCCGAAGAAGTAGCCGGCGATGAACCCCTGCGTGGTGCAACTGGAGCTCGAGACCAGCGCATTGACGGCGCCGGTCATCAGGACGA
>Ga0335083_10005549_pt1 | contig 15887 bp, 7 predicted proteins | sample Lox_Sample_42_FD_206716 | JGI IMG/M metagenome (GOLD analysis project Ga0335083, IMG submission 206716) | Soil microbial communities from Loxahatchee National Wildlife Refuge, Florida, United States - Lox_Sample_4.2 | ecosystem: Environmental > Terrestrial > Soil > Wetlands | place: USA: Florida... | reverse complement strand
GGCGCGGTCACTATTATGGCGCGCGCCTCGGAGTCAGGCCAGGGCATGCGGAACATGCTGCCGATGCTGATTGCCGAGGAACTGGATGTCGAATGGAAGGACGTCCGAGTCCAGCAGGCCGACCTGGACGAGAAGATATACGGCCGACAGTTTTCCGGAGGCTCCGCGAACACGCCGGTGGGATGGGAGCCGATGCGCCGCGTCGGCGCAGCCGGGCGCCAGTTGCTGGTCACCGCCGCTGCGCAAAGCTGGGCCGTGCCCGCGGCTGAATGCACTACTCGATCCGGCCGCGTGATGCACGCCGCCTCGGGGCGCTCGGCGAGTTATGGGGAGTTTGCCGCCAAAGCTGCTGCGCTGCCCGCGCCCGACCTGAGTAGCGTCAAGCTCAAAGATCCCAAGGATTACTGCATCATCGGCCACTCGCAGCAGGGCGTTGACACTCCTAAGATTGTGACCGGCAAGCCGCTCTTCGGCATCGATGTCCAGCTGCCTGGAATGTTGTACGCGAGCATTGAAAAGGCTCCCGTGTTTGCCGGCAAGGTGAAGAGCGCTAACCTCGATGAGATCAAAGCGCTGACCGGCGTACGCCATGTCCTGGTTATCGATGGCGGCATCACCCCCGCAGCCTATACGCCATGGGAGCCCGGCATGGAACCGGGCATCGCCGTCGTTGCCGACACCTGGTGGCAAGCACAGCAGGCGCGCAAGAAGCTCAAGGTCAACTGGGACCTTGGCCCCGCAGCTACGCAGAGCAGTCAAGGATTCGCAGCCAAGGCGGCTGAGTTGCTCAAGGCGCCGCCGGAGAATACTGTGCGCCGATACGGAGATGTGGACGCGGCGCTCAAGGCATCGGCGAAGGTTGTCGAGGCGACTTACGAATTTCCCTTCATTGCCCATGTCACGCTTGAGCCCCAAGGCGCCACCGCACACTGGAAAGACGGCAAACTGGAGATGTGGTCGACCAGCACGCTGCCGGCTGATGGTTGCACACTCGTGGCCAAGACACTTGGCATCCAGGAGAGCGACATCACGACCCACATGGTGCGCTCAGGAGGCAGCTTTGGTCGACGGCTGCAGAACGACTATCTGGTCGAGGCCGCGTGGATCGCGAAACGTGTGGACGCGCCAGTCAAGTTGCTCTGGTCGCGCGAAGATGACGTTACCCATGACCCCTTTCGTCCAGGAGGGACGTTTAGCCTGAAAGCGGGTCTTGACGCGCAAGGAAAGATGACTGCGTGGCGGCAGCATTTCGTCACCTTTGGAGACGGCAAGCACGCAACATCCGGCGGGGGCATCGGACAGGACGCCTACCCAGCCGGCTTCCCTCCAGCCTATGCCCTTTACACATCCATGCAGCCCCTCATGCTGCGGACGGGAGCGTTGCGCGCGCCCGGCGACAACGCCTATTGCTGGGTGGCGCAGTCCTTCCTCGACGAGGTGGCTTGTGCTGCTGGGCGCGATCCCCTCGAGTTCCAGCTCGCCCTGCTAAGTAACAAGCAAATCCCCTGGTCTTCAGGGGAACATGACGCCGTGGGCGATCACGAACCGACGGGACAGTCAGTTCTTATCCCGGAGCGATACAAAGGCGTGTTGGAGTTAGTCGCAGAAAAGTCAGGCTGGGCGAACCGGGCGAAAGCACCTGGCCGGGGAATGGGAATAGCCGCATGGTTTTGCCACCTGGGGTACTTCGCCGAGGTTGCCGACGTCAGCGTTGACGACAAGAACCAGGTCACAGTGCATCGGGTCTGGGCCGCTGGAGATGTGGGCAGCCAGATCATCAATCCCAACGCGGCCGAGAGCATGGCGCAGGGTGGAATCATGGAAGGCATGGGTCACCTGGCACAGGAAATCACGCTGAAGGATGGCCAGATACAGCAGTCAAATTTTGATGACTTTCCACTTATGAACATGAGCCAAGTACCAAAAATCGAAGTCTATTGGCGCAAGACCGACTACGCACCGACTGGGCTTGGCGAACCGACTCTGCCGCCTATACTACCTGCGGTGGGTAATGCCATCTTTGCCGCTACTGGCAAAAGAATACGGACCTTGCCACTTCAGCGCAGCGGGTTCAGTTGGGCTTAGGGATTTGCGCCTTGAGCAACGAGAAACCGTGGAGAAAGCCGTGATCTCGGTCGAGTCGGTTTATCGATAATTTCGATTCTCAGTTGACGATAACCCGTTGCAATTCTTGGCTGCATTTTTTTGATATCCACGACAGCAGCCGTTGCCGGGTTCCTCCGACATACAGTCTTCGCCTCTATGCGGAGGCTATCGGTTAAAACATGCTGAGCTGGTCATTATCATCCGACTTAGCTTTACGTTTTGGTTTTTTCAAAGGCTCTTCTTCTTTAACGGGTTCGCAGAGTGACGGCTCATTATTCCTTACGTTGTTGAGTCTCTGATCCACACGCCAGGTCTTCATCTTTTCTGAGTCGAATGGTCGGATCAGATCGATTGGCGGCCGATCTGGATCGCCGGCCTCAAGCCATCGTTGGTAGTCCTGGCGTTTAATGATTGCGGGCATCCGATCATGGCCAGTTTTCTCAACCATCAATTCGTTTGGTTCTGTAGTTATGATGGCGAAGCTCTCGATTTGCGACTTGCCGTCCGGCGCATACCAAAGCGCCCATGTACCGGCGAGAGCGAACAGTTCGTCATCCTTCATGGCAAATATCCACGGAAGTCTCGTCTTTTCGTCAGGGCGTTGCCACTCGATGAACGAATTCACAGGAACAAGACAGCGACGTGTCAGAAAGGAGTCACGCCACATATTGCTCTTAAGCAGTTTGTCGCCTCGGGCCAGAATCGTGTCGACGCCAACCTTCTTTGGATCGCTGACGTAGGGGGGAAGAAATTTCCAGAACATCATCGATAACGTGCGCACACCGAATTGCTCATCCCAAACGATGACGGGCTGCATGGAGCCTGGAGCCGCGTTGTAGTCGGGTGCGATATCGAAGGCGAGCCCATCGACGTTGCCTAGATGAAAAGCTTCTGCGATGCGTTGCTTGTCCGCCCTGCGCTGATACCGGCCGCACATTGTCGTAGTCTACGACAACTGAGTAGGTAGTTCCCGTGGCCCGGCTGCACAACGGAGCAATTCAGGCGTATTATCTTCTCGCGCGAATGGACTTCTGGATCTCATCAATGTGCAAAAGCAGGAAGGGACGGAATGAGTGATCTCTTAGTGCTCGGCGATTCCGTCCCCTGGGGGCAGGGCTTACTCGATGAGCATAAATTCACGAGTCTTGTAGCAAAGCAACTTGGCCAAACTGCCGATCCAGTCAACGTCAATATGTATGCGCACTCGGGCGCAACGATCGGCGTCAATGATCCGTCAACCAAAAATCCGAAGCCAGGTGAAGTCCCCTTCTCGTATCCAACCATCATGCAACAGCTGCAGGCGTCGTCGTCAAACGTGCCCGCTGCAAAATGGATCATCGTCAATGGCGGAATCAACGACGTCAATATTCGCTGTATTCTGAACCCTCTCTATTCGCAGGCCGACCTCGATAGCGACACAGCTTTGTATTGCGACGACCAGATGACGTGGCTTCTGAAGGTATTGGGTTCGTCTTTCCCCCAGGCGCAAGTGTATGTTGTCGGTTATTACCCCATCCTGAGCTACCAGAGTGATCCGTTAGGGATCGACGCAATCTATGCCGCGCACATGGCCTCCGAATGGACGGCACTGGCTGATAGAGAACTTCTCAGAAATGCTGTAGTCGATCATTGTCTGCGTTTCTGGAAATACTCGACCCAATGTCTGCAGGCTGCAGTCCAACATGCCAACTCATATCACGGCACCAATCGCTTCGTCTTCGTAGACACAGGATTTTCAGAAGCAAATGCGGCGTTTGCTCCACAGAAATTGCTCTGGGGAGTCAACACGGCACCTGGACAATTATTCGGGCCTGAGGACGAAGTGATTGCACTCCGTAAGACTGAGTGCGATAGCTCGTGCGATGTGCTGGATCTCTTTACCTGTTACCGGGCATCTGCTGGCCATCCTGACGTTGCTGGCGCCGAGGAAATAGCGAAGCAGATACCCGCCGCAGTTTGAGGACGTGTCTCATAGGATGCTGATGTCCCCAATCCTTGGCCCTGGTTACACGCACCCTCGCTGTCTTGGACACCTGGCTTACGGCCGGTAACCCTCCTCCTGCCACTGGACGAACAGAGCCAGCTGAGCCGCTGTCCAATAGGGTCCACCCGGCGGCATCGAAGGCGCTTCATCATTGTGCGGCGAGACAGTCTCGAGCACACTATTGGCGTTGTTCGGATTCGACATGTAGGTGTAATCGTCCAACTCCACGCCGAACGACTTCATGTGCGAAATATCGATGTCGCGAAACAAAGGCTTGATATCGGCTGCGAATGAAATTTGTGGCATAGCTTCTCCTTGTTGTAACGACCTATCTCTAAGGCCCGAGAAGACCGGCGGCGGCGGCTCCGATCCTATCTCTGCCGCCAACTTAAAATCAATCACTTACAAGTTATAATTCAGAGGCCACCTGCTCAAAAAGCGAAATGAGGCTCGGAACAAAATCACGGGTTCGCTGGCTGGATTCTGGCCGGTGACCGCGCCACATTAGAAGAATCGAATCGAATGAATTCCTCGCTCGTTGCCGGCACTGATATAGCTGCTGAAACATCGCCGCCGAGCGTACTTTTGCGGGTTCTCGCAGCAATCAGCTTCTGTCACTTGCTGAACGACATGGTGCAAGCGCTGCTCCCCTCGATTTATCCGATTCTTAAGAGCTCGTTCCATTTGAATTTTGGCCAGATTGGCATTCTCACGCTTACGTACCAGATCACTGCGTCTCTCCTCCAGCCGATTGTGGGTCAGGTCACTGACCGAAAGCCATTGCCATTTTCTTTGCCCATCGGAATGGGATTTACACTTTCCGGATTGATAGTGTTATCAATTGCACCGACTTTTGCCTGGCTTTTATCGGCAGCAGCGCTGGTAGGGGTCGGCTCATCGGTTTTCCACCCGGAATCCTCGCGCGTGGCCCGCATGGCGTCTGGAGGACGCCATGGCTTCGCTCAATCTTTTTTTCAGGTAGGTGGAAACACAGGTTCGGCGATTGGGCCGTTATTGGCTGCGTTTGTTGTCTTACCTCACGGACAGTCTGGTGTCCTGTGGTTCACAATTCCCGCCATAGTCGGCATCGTCGTTCTGACAAGGGTCGGCTTCTGGTCGAGGTACCATCTGGCGTTGACATCTTTCAAAAAGCGCAGTCTCCGCGCAGAGACTCACCACGCTCTCTCAAAAAAGAAGGTCTTCGGTGCGATTGCCGTCCTGGTGGCCCTCATCTTTTCCAAATATTTTTATCTGGCGAGCCTCACAAGCTATTACACGTTCTATCTCATCAGTCGCTTTCACGTGCCGGTGCGCACATCACAGATATTTCTGTTCATTTTTCTGGGAGCGGTGGCGGCAGGTACTCTGGTGGGTGGGCCGATCGGTGATCGCTACGGCAGGAAGTATGTCATCTGGATCTCGATTCTTGGCGTGTTGCCTTTTACTCTTCTTCTGCCGCATGCCAGCCTCTACTGGACAGCCGTGTTGAGCGTTGTAATCGGCTTCATTATTTCTTCCGCCTTCTCCGCGATACTCGTTTATGCACAAGAACTGGTTCCCGGACGCATCGGTCTGATCTCAGGAATATTCTTCGGATTTGCGTTCGGCATGGGCGGAGTTGGCGCTGCCATTCTAGGCAGACTCGCGGACTTGACGAACATTATCTTCGTTTACAAACTGTGTGCTTATCTGCCAGCCATCGGCTTGCTGACAGGGTTGCTTCCCGACCTCGAGTCGGGTTATAAAAAGCAAATCATTCGAGGATAATCATCCGGCAATAGCTCTTCGCATGTCCCGTCGAAGCACGAGTGAGGGGCTACCTCGCGCCCAGGCCAATAGTTCTGGTTCCCAGCACTTTGGGAGAACTTGAGGGTGCCCCCGATACAGGGGCATATTGCAGATTGGTGCCGGGTTCACGGTCCGGTGAAAGGCGATATGAGCGTCCGGTTTGCAGCTTGCAAATTAAGACTCCATCCATATTCTGAGTAACCGAAGTCGTAGCACCGTCGTCAGAAACCATGATCACGACATGGTTGGGCCATGGATTTCGTATTTTCATATCCGTTGCCTTTACGGCTTCCGCCCCGAGCGTAATGATCTTTCCTTCTCGAACCTGTAAGTGAACTCGATTACCATGGCGCACGACCACCGTGCCATCGGCATCCCAGTCCTTCGGCCACGCAGGCAGGATTCGGACCAGCCCGTCATAGTCCTGCACCAGGCCATTTTGCAGAGCATCTGCAACAACTCCAACCTGTTCTACATAAAATTCAGGAGAGTCGGTGAGTTGAGCGAGACCGTTTGGATAAAACTGATAGCGTTCTGTGATCGCCTCCAGCGCCGATTTCATTTCATCCGCTAAGCCGAGACGCGCGGCCTGCACCGGATCAGCGCTCCAATCGGCAGCTGATTTATTTGTCCGGTGCATGTAGGTGTTCACGCCGATCGCGTGCAGGGGACCAGCATCTCCTATGAGGGAGTAAGGCCATACCGGTTCCAGCCCAAGGTTCTCCTCGTTGTGAACGATGGCGCCCAAACTATATGAATTCGCGATCACTGCCCCGGTCTGATTGCGCTCGGATTTGGAAAGCAGCTTCTTTTCACCAGGCAGAACAAGGGGAAAATCCGGCAAAGAGGACAAAGCCTCCCGAGCCGCCTGCACCGCTTCATCTTCTACGCCCAGAGTGGCCGCAGCCTGAATCAACACTGGAAAGAGAGCATGCATGGCTGCGATGTCCGTGGTTGGGTTGCGAACATCCCAGTTTGATTCATGCGCGTTGGAAGGATACGTGTAGAGCGTTCCATCGCTGTCTTTGTGTGCGTAGGCCAGCAGAAACTGCGCTGCATTCCGCATAAGCGGATAGTTCGATTCGAGGAAGCTCAAGTCATCTGTATAAAGATATTGCTGCCATACCCAGAGCGCAACTTCAGCGCCTGTAGAGATGGTGCGGGCATTGTAATAAGGACGCCCGTTTGCAGTGCAGTTGATACCCGAAAACTTCAGCCAGGTTTCATTCTCATATCCGGCGCCATTAAAGCGCATTGTCTCAGGAACGCATATTCCCGGGAGACCATTCATATGTTCGCGTGTCCAGAGTGCGACAGCGTCCATATTGTCGTTGTAGAGATTGAAATAGGGCTCATTGAACTGCGCCAACCCAGCACCAAGATTCGCTGAAACTTGCATGCGCAAATTCCAATGCCAGTATGCAGACGGGCCCCATTGGTGATTGTCGCCAAAGGAAGAAAACAAATCTCCAATACCGGCTTGCGAACCCGGGAAACGATCACGGCTTTCAGCGGCAGTGGTGAAGAGATCGATCATGCGAAGGTTTTCGAAATATTCCGCATGGTGATCCGGCGAAGACAGCTTCAAGAGTGCCGCCGACGCCCAGAAAGAATGCCACCAATTGCGATGATCCTCAGCCGTGAGTGATAGTGCTTTGTTTAGAAGCGCGGAAGCGGTGCCGAAGGCATCTCCTCCACGCCACTCGGGGGCGGCAACCAGGACGCGAAAAGTGCCGTCAGTTTTAGGCAGAAACGTAATCTTCACCGCAAGGGGTCCATCGGGGGAAACGTGAACCTCGCGCGCGTCGACCCGCATCGCGCTCAACGATCCAAACGTCAGTCCGCTGGCTCCCATCTCGTTGGTATCTCGCCATGTTTCTGCCAGGACCCCCATCTGGTCTGAGGCAATCACGTTTGGATTTCTTCCGGGCCAGAGCTTGAGTTCAGCTGTCTCGGGCTGGTTGACATCAGCGCCTCTCACCTCAACCACCATTACATCTACGCTCTCATCGACATATGTGATTGCCGTGATTCCTCCGCCATGCTCCTCAAATTCCCCATCGTACAAATTGAGCCGCGCGGAGTAGTCGGATGCCTCGACAAGCTTCTTAAGTCCGGGAATGGAGACATGGCCGGGTGAGAGGCGCAGTGGCCATGTATCTTCGCGGTTCAACTGAGCGGTATAGCCATCCTGCGACCAGACGCCGAGACCCAGTCGGCCATTTCCCAAAGGCATTGCTTCAGTTCGATCTGAATTGGGGCGCTGAAGGACAATGTCGGATCGTCCGGCTACGCCGCGTACATCCACCTGAAAGCGGCCATCCTTCCACGCAGATGTCAAAGTCCTTTCGGCTTCCAATCGTTTTGTCTGGCTGAACCCGCACAATGAAACAACCAGGCCGAACATAGTTACCGCAAGCGCTCTTCGTTTGATCATCTCAGTTACTATACAAAGCCCATTGTTCTAAAACTGCATGCTCGTCTTCGGAATAGCACCCGGAATTTTGATTCGGCGGCGGAGCGGTTGCGTCTGTAAGCCTGAGCCGTCATTTCGTCATCTTTCGATTGATCTCCTTTTGTTTGCGCAAAAGCAGAAACTGCGATACTTTTAGGGCACCGTTATATTCAGGTAAATGACATCCTGGTAACTTCATACGCCCAGATCATGGCAACGCGCACCGTTGTTGTTGATCGTAGTGTTTGTTCTTAGTTCTTCGACTGATCCTTCGTATAGGTGTTGGAACAACATGCCCGATTTTCTGTACGTTGAAGTCTCAGTAGTTCCCTGTAATTCCTCTCTTCGTTCTGTAAAGAACGACGCGCACCAAGCCGGGCTGCGCCTTCATCGTTTCCGAATCACGGCTTGTTGTAAGTTCTAGCTTTTCTTCCGAGGAAGCTCCCGCAACAAATCATCTAAAGCGAACTCATCTCGCTCAGGATGGACGAGTGAATCTTTATTTTTAATTCGAACAGTATTTTCTGGAGGTCGAAATGCAAATCCAAATGACGCGATGGCTGCAGTGCCTTGCCATCATTATGGCCGCATGGTCGCTGTGGGCAGTACCGGGCAGCGCCCAGACATTTCGTGGTGGAATCAGCGGCATTGTGACAGACGCTTCGGGCGCAGCGGTGTCGGGAGCCAATGTGCAGGCCATGAATGATGACACGAGACAACTCCATCAAACCGTGTCGTCGAGCGCCGGCGAATTCACGTTTCAGGACATACCCCTGGGGAGCTACACCATTACTGTCTCTGCCACGGGTTTTGAGACGGTAAAGACGACCAAGGTTCCTGTATCGGCGGGTGCAGTCTATAACCTGCCGGTCAAACTTTCGCCCGCTTCGGCAAACACCACCGTCGAGGTATCGGCTTCGGCTCTGGCTCTGGATACCACCTCGCCTACGCAGACCAGCACCATTGCGGCGCGATCGATGCAGGATGTTCCGCTGAACGCCAGAGACTTCACCCAATTAATTGCCCTCACGCCTGGCTTTGCCGGCTATTCTGCAAACGGCACGGATGGCTCATTAAACGGCACACGCGCCAACCAGATCAATTGGCAGATTGATGGCGTCGACAACAATGATGCATGGCACAACATCCCAGCCGTGAACCAGAGCGGCGTGTCCGGAATTGCCGGTGTCATCCTGCCGATCGACGCGATCGAGTCTTTTTCCGTCCAGACGCAATCCGCTCCTGAAGCGGGACGCAACCCCGGCGGCACCGTCAACCTGGGCCTGAAATCTGGCACAAACCAGTTCCATGGAACGGCCTACTACTTCAACAGAAATGAATTTTTTGGAGCAGGTTCACCGTTTCAAGATACCAAGCAGAAAGTCCGTAACTACAATGTCGGCGGCTCCGTCGGCGGGCCTATTATCCGCGACAAGCTATTCTTCTTTGGCGCCTTTGAGAAGCAGGATTTTGTGATCGGGGTTTCGGGCCTGTCCACCCAACCGTCCACTGCTTATCAGGCACTGGCTGAAGCTTTGCTGGCCGAACACAATGTGCCCATCAACAGCGCGACGCAAGCCCTGCTGAACACGATGTGGCCGGCAAGCGCGTTGACCGGTCCAGCGGCTCCGAACAATTACGCCAGCCCCGACCCTGAATATGGATACAGTTACAACGGTCTATTCAAACTCGACTACAACATCAATGACCACAACAGCATTTCATTTCACTGGTTTTCAGGCGAAGGAGATTCGGCAGCTCCAGCCGGCTCCAATCTGCTGTGGTACTACCAGACTGCGCCGACGCACATTCAGAACTACGCGATTGTTGTGAACTCGCAGCTATCGCCATCGATCACCAATCAGGTTCTGGTCGGCGTGAATTATTTCAATCAGGTCTTCCTCGATCTCAATACTGACTTCGATCCGATATCACTAGGCTTCAATACTGGCGCATCGATACTCGGCGCTCCGAATATTAATCTGGGAGAGCAGGCGTCGTCCCAACTCGGACAAATCGGTGTCACTCCTCCGCTCGGCCGCAACGATATCACCGGCCACATAACGGACGCACTCTCGTGGACAGTCGGAGCGCATCAGTTCCGCTTTGGTGGAGAATTCCGCCAGGTGCAGCTCGACGAGTTCTACCACACGGATCAGCGTGGGTCGTTTATCTTTTCTGGAACACAGGGACCATGGGCCACCAATCCGACCCCGAGCGACCTGAACGCAGACACCAATACACTTATCCTCGCCGATTTTCTCGGCGGCTATCTACAAAAAGGGACCATCGCGCGTGGAGATCCGGAGCGGCAGGTATTTGTTAACACTTTCTCCGTCTTCGGCCAGGACGCGTGGCAGCTTTCGCACAAGTTCAACCTGAACTACGGCGTCCGCTACGATTACGAAGGGCCTCTGCACAACGGCAACAAGGATCTGTCCGTCTTCGATCCCAGCAAGGGTGGCATTGTCTTTCAGGGGGCAGGGATCGACTCGGTCTATCCGCCGATCTATTCGAGCGTCAGTCCACGCGTTGGATTTGCCTGGCAGCCGAAGGAAGATGGCAACATCGTGATTCGCGGTGGGATTGGGCTCTTCTTCGATACGCCGAACCTGAACATCTTTCTGTCGCAAAACCCCGGCAATGGCGGAGCAGTTGGCCTTCAGGGAAATCCTGCCGGACCGAGCCCCGTCCTGACCCTCGCAGTTCCCCAGCAAGTGATCGTGCCTGGTCAATTGCTGGCCCCGATCGCAGCAGATCCGGCGACCGGGTGCGTGGTCACACCCGACAACGTCAGCCCCTGCGGCCTGTTTTCCGTCAGCCAGAACCTTCGCAATCCGCACGACGTGAACTATAGCCTGAATATCCAGAAAGGCTTTGGCTCAAAAGTGGTTGCACAACTCGGCTATGTAGGCGCCACAGGCAGAAAGCTGATCCTGCTGCATGACATCAATCAACCGGCTCCTAACCCTGCGGGATCGAACGTGGATCCTTACGTACAGCAAATCAGCCGTCCGTACTATGCCCAGTTTCCGGTATACGGAGCTATCAACGAAGCTGCCAGCGTCGGCGACTCAAACTACAACTCCTTACAGGCGGTATTGCGCATTCAGAGCTGGCATGGCGTTAGCACCCAGGCCTCGTACACCTGGAGCCACAGCCTGGATGAAGGCACGCAGTGGCGCAACGTTCTTCCCCAAGACAGCACAAACATCAGAGGGGATTACGGCAACAGCGACTATGACGTCAGAAATACTTTCAGCACGTATGTGACGTACGATGTGCCGGGATCATCCACGGGTCCGCACTGGCTGTCGCATGGCTGGCAGCTGAATAGCCTGATCTCCCTTCACGGTGGTGAACCCTTTTCCGTTTACAGTTCTTCTGACAATTCAGGAACGGGAGAGGGATTCCAGCGTGCCGTACAGGTTTTGTCCGACCCATATGCAGGCGTGAGTCATAGTTTCACCAACCAGCAGGTAACCTGGGTCAATCCGAACGCATTTACAGATGGGCCTACGGGAACATTTGCCGGCGCGTCCAGGCGCAACCAGCTCTATGGTCCCGGATTTGAAGATGTTGATTTCTCTGTATTCAAAACGGGAAGCATCGGCGAACGAGTCAAAGTGCAGATTCGCGTTGAGACCTTCAATCTCTTCAACCGAAAGAACTTTGCTCCGCCTTCCAACACGGTCGGTTCCGGCTTCGGCATAATCTCTGACACGATCGGGGATTACAACGGGGCCCCAGGAATCGGCCCCGGTGAACCATTCAACACGCAGCTGGGAGCAAAGATCATCTTCTGAGATGAGACCGGCCTGCTAGCTCCCAACTAGCAGGCCGGGATCCCTTTGCGGATATATCGGCGACAAGTTTAGAAACGCAACGTTGCCGCGAGCTGAAGTGAGCGTCCCCCTCCGATTCCATTAATTCCCGTGCCGCTGCCGATGGTGCTGGTCACCTGTCCAAAATTTGTGCTGGTGATCGAACCTTGTGGGCTGTTGAATTGCGGCGTATTGCTCAATTGGAAGGCGTCGACCCGAGTTTCAAGCGCGAGACTTTCCCAGATGGAGAAGGTCTTGAAGAGCGAGACGTTGTCCTGGATGTATCCCGGGCCGTAGTACTTGTTGCGGCTCACAGTCCCCATGGTGGTGCCGAACTCGATGGCGCAGGAACCGGTCTTGGGACATCCCGCCGGCTGGGTGAAGGATGTGGGATCGAACCACTGGTTTCCAGGCCCGATATGGTGCAGCACATTGTAGCCCTTCATCTGGTTTGCCATCTGTTGCTGACCGGGGGTGTTGATGGTGCCTCCGTTGGCGGTGATGTTGAAGGGCAGGCCGGAATAGATTGAGATGATCGCACCGAGCTTCCATCCGCCTAGCAAGGAAGAGGTGACACCGGAATTGAGCCAGCGTTTACCTGATCCCCAGGGGAGTTCGTACGTGAGGCTCTCCTCGAAGTTGAGGCGGTGATCGAAATCGTTGGGTGCATAGTTGTGGCGCTGGTCAAGCCAGAAGAGCAGGCCGCCGTCGTCGCCTGTTTGATAGCCGAGGCCTTTGCCCCAGGTAAAAGACGTGAGCATGCCCAGGCTGTTAGCGAAGCGGCGGTTCAACTGCAACTGCAGGGAGTTATAGTTCGAGGAATTGCCGACGAAGTACTCGTTCGTTGCGGCGCTGCGGCCGAAGGCGATGAACTCCGGCTCGCCTGCTGTTCCCAGGCCGAGGGCTGGCGGCAAGTTGACATTCTGAGCTGCGCCTATGTGAACGCCGTGATTGCCAACGTAGGAAATCTGGAAGGTGAATTGCGCCGGCAACGCCTGCTGCACGGCGAGATTCCAGGATTCAACGTAAGGGTTGTAGAAGTCCTTCGGAATCACGACGTAAGACTGGCTGATCAAAGCCTTGGAAGACGTGACGTCGATGATGCCGTTGCTCGGCACTACTACAGGCACCGGCGCAGGGAAGCCTGCCTGGAAAGTTGCCGGAGTTACTCCGTCGGCGAGAAGCGCTGGCTGATAAGCGTTGAGCTGCTGATAGCTGTTGTTGGAGCGGACTGGGTAGTTATAGGCGTAGGTGTTGTCCTCAAAGGGGTTATAGCTGATGCCGAATCCTCCGCGGAACACGGTTTGTTCAGTGGCGCGATAGGCGAAGCCGAAACGCGGCGCAAAGTAGTTGTATCTAGTATCAAGGCCAAGGTTAGAAGGGTTGGAGCCGACTCCGGCGATGACCAGCGAATGCGTCGCTGGATTGTAATTGGAAAAGCCTCCCGATTTCTCCGGGGTAGCAGGTGGATAGAACTCCCAGCGGAGGCCTAGATCCAGAGTCAGCTTTGGAGTGACCTGCCACTTGTCTCCCGCGAAGGCGAAGAACCACCAGGCACGGAAAGCTGGGAAGTAGGTGTTGACATCGCGGCCGGTCTGCTGCGGGTAGTCAAGGAGGAAGCTTGCCATCTCATTGGCTATGTTGGTTTGTGCTCCAGGCTCGGACGTATTGTTTTCGGCGAAAGTGAAAGCTCCGCGCGGGCTGAAGGTCTGGTCCTGGAGAAGGTCGTCATGAACACGGCGGAGATCGACGCCGAATTTGAAGGTGTGATTGCGGACGATCTTTGTCCAGTGGTTGACGACGTCAATGTTCGTTTCCGTGCGAATCCATGGAAGCGACGCCGAATATCCAATCAGCGGAGGATTGCTGCTCCCCGTGAAATCGGACATGAAGATGCCCACCTGTCCGCTGGTGAAGGTACTGATATTCACGCCGGGAATGCCGGTCTGCGTAGCGTAGTCGGTTCCGTAACCGGAGGGGGTGGCGCTGTTGCTGTAGTGGGCGACGCCGACGCGAGCCTCGGTGAGGAGCGTGGCGGAAAAGGCGCGATCATAGTTCAAGCCGGTACTGTAGGTGCCTTGTGTTCCATTGCCTGCAAAGGCGCCCTGTGCAGGACCACCACCGGGCTCGCCGAAAGCCGGTGCCTGAAAGATATCGATGTTCTGGCGGTTGTAGCGTCCGCTTAGGTGGTCCTTCGATGTGATCTGATAGTCGATCTTAATGTCGTACCGCTCAGTTGTCTTCTGGAATGGAAGGTTGATGGAGTAGTTGTTGCTTGGAGAAGTTGCGCTAGAGGCGAGGTTGGCGTTCGGAGCAGGCAACAGCTTCATGAGCGCGATCGACACGGGATTCACACGGTTGTAAGGGATCTGATTATTCGGGAACGGTGTTCGTCCCGAGCCGTCGGGATTGCCGGTAGCAGGGTCGTAGATCTGTCCTTTGCCACTGGCTTGGAGCGGGCCGCTGAGGTCGATATTTCCGGCGGCATTGGGTGTATACCACGTCGGGTCCGGGATAGTGAGGATGTTGGAGTTGGCTTCGTGGTCGGGTGAACGGAAATAGTCGCCGTAGAAGAACAGCTTGTCCTTAATGATGGGGCCGCCCAGACCACCGCCGAAATAGTTATACGCAAGGTGCCCAACGCTCTTGTTGAAGTAGGCGCGGGCATTGAATGCGCTGTTCTGCAAGTACTCGGTGGCGAAGCCATGGAACTGATTCGTGCCGGACTTGATGATCACGTTGCTGACGGTGCCGATGGCGCGGCCAAGCTCAGCTTCGTAGTTGCTGGTTGAGACGTCGACGGTTTGAATCGCCTGCGCCGGCGGTATGAGGATCTGTAGAAGGCCGGTGCGTTCGTCGTCGTCAATTCCCTCGATCTGGAAGCTGTTGCCCATGCGCGGCTGGCCGTTCACTTCGTTCTGGATCGAACTGGCTGCGTTGAAGAACTGCGAGTGCTGGAAGACTGGGGGACCGACGCCGGGCACGAGGGTGAGAAGGCTCTGAAAATTCTGGTTGACACTAAGCGGCATGGTTTCGACAACATGAGCCTCGATGTTGGTGCTCACATCGGCGCGATCCGTCTGCATAATAGGTGGCGCCGCGGTGACGGTGACTGTCTGGGTCGCGCTTCCAGGCTCGAGAGCCAGGTCGACACGGGTAGTGGTGTTAACTACCACATCGACGCTGGGGCGGGTCGCCTTTTTGAAGCCCGGAGCCTCGACAGCGACAGAGTAGGTGCCAGGTGTCAAGTTGGGGAAAGTGTAATTGCCGCTCTCATTTGTGGTTGTATCGCGGGTGATGCCGGTCAATACTTCCTGAATCGTGATCTTGGCGTCGACTACACCCGCTCCAGTCGAATCGGCAATTGTGCCAACCAGCGTTGCCGAAACTGCCTGGGCGTGAACGATCGATGTGGAAAGAGTTCCAGCAACCGCGAACAGTAGCGACGCCAGGAAGACAGCTGCGAGTTTCATCTGGGCGCTTCGTGAGCCAACAGCCCGATGCAGTGCATTCGTCCGTTTCTTCGTCATCACTTCCTCCTCGAGAAAAACACGGTTGGTTGTCCAGGTTATCCGCGCGTATCTACAGCCGGCAGCCCGGTACTTTGTATTTGTCAAAGAACTGCGCGAATCGTGGCAAGCAATTCGCAGTGGTGATGCTACCACCGCCCATTCGCTCTTGTCGCGAGTCGAGGCCGGATGTTACCGGCATGGTAAATGCCTGTCGTATA
>Ga0335083_10005548_pt1 | contig 15889 bp, 14 predicted proteins | sample Lox_Sample_42_FD_206716 | JGI IMG/M metagenome (GOLD analysis project Ga0335083, IMG submission 206716) | Soil microbial communities from Loxahatchee National Wildlife Refuge, Florida, United States - Lox_Sample_4.2 | ecosystem: Environmental > Terrestrial > Soil > Wetlands | place: USA... | reverse complement strand
CATCTTCTACCAATAGAATTTTACGTTCCTGCATATATTCAGCATAGTAAATAATATCAGCAATAAAATTATTTGCTTGTGCAATCAAAACTGAAACAATATGATTAAAATCGAATTAAATTTGAATTGATTTATACACAAACAGCAAATGGCCGGACCTTCAATCCTGACTATCCTAAGCACTTTACAATATTGTTGAAAGCATCACTACTTTACATCAACTGGCGTGTTTTCCTTTATTTCATCATTTGCGTTTGATATTACCTGCTCACCGCTCTTCAGATTTCCAAATATTTCAATTTTGCCCGCTGACTCATTACCGGTAGTAACATCCACTTTATGAGCTTTGTTATCCCGAACAACCAAAACATATCTTCTTTCAGTCGAGGTAACAACTGCCGATCGGGGAACAGTAAGACTTCCGGGATTCCCTTTTGCAGTAAATAACACATCGACATACATGCCGGGAGCCATTAAACCACTCGTATTATATACATCCAGTTCTACTCTTTGGGAGCGAAACTGTTTATTAATGTTCATCGAATTTCTGCTAATGCGTCCCTGGAATTGTTTTCCGGGAAGTGCGTTGATATAAAATGAAACAGAATCATTGTCATGCAAAGTAGCTGCGACATTCTCAGGTATATCCACCTGTAAGCGAAGATGTGACACCTGTTTTAATTCAAGCATCGGTTTTCCATCTTTTCCTTCAGCACTCACCAGCGCACCCGGATGTACATTTCTTTCAGTGATGACTCCGTCAAAAGGCGCTGTCACGGTCAAATAAGACATCATAGTTTGCTGCATTTCCCAATTTGCTTTTTCAGCATTACTCAAAGCGCTGTCTGCATCCATTTTCCCTTTTGCCGTAGCCAGATCCATGGGGGATATTGCGCCGGGAGTTGCTGAAGCCTCTTTCAGTCTTTCATAATTTTCTTTGTCGATATTATAATCGGATTTGGCACGTGCATATCTTTCTCTTCCCTGAACAGTGGCCTGTTCCAATTCAGGCGCTTCTAGGATCATCAATATTTGTCCTTTCCTTACATTGGATCCGATATCAACCAAAACGGACCGGACATATCCATTCACTTTAGGAAAAATGCTCACTTCTTCATATGCAGCCAGCTGCGCAGGTAATTTGATTTGCTGGGATAAATTTGTTTTTTCAGCCTTAGCTAATTGATAATTAGGTTTTACTTCCTTGCTATTTGAATTAGTAACGGGATCATTTTTATCTGCACATCCCATCCAAAATATGATTAATAAAAAAACAGATATCAATTCTTTTTTCATGATGCTTTTATTTATTTGAATCTTCTGGTAATAATGAAACCGAGTCGAATGATTTTTTTTGTTGAATCCAGGCATATACCAATGGAACAATAAACAATGCGGCAAAAGTAGAAGCAATCAATCCTCCAATCACGGCGCGCCCAAGCGGTGCCGACTGATCACCTGCTTCACCCAGTCCGCTTGCCATCGGAATCATTCCTGCAATCATCGCCATGCTGGTCATCAATATGGGGCGGAGACGGATACTCGCTGCTGTTATTGCAGCTTTAAAAGGATCTTTATATTCCAGTCGCAGATGTTCCGCATTGGTTACAATTAATATGGCATTTGCAACAGACACACCAGTAGACATAATGATGCCCATATAAGATTGCAGATTTAGTGTTGCTCCTGTTGCAAGCAATAATAACATAGAACCTAAAAGCACAGCGGGAACTGTTGCGAGAACTGACAACGATAAACCGAAGGATTGGTAGTTCGCAGCAAGCAACAATAAAATAACAACGATTGCTGCCAGCAATCCATTTTGCAGTGAACTTAAAGTTTCAACCAACAGCGAAGACATACCTTTTATTTCGGGAATAAGTCCGGCTGGAGGAGTTCCTATTTCATCCATCGCTTTTTGAACTGCGGCAGTTGCAGTTCCCAAATCTTTTTTATAAACATTCGCACTTACCGTTACAAAACGACGTGGGCCGCTTCTGTCATATTCGCCCGGCAATGTGTCGACTGAAATGGCTGCCACATCAGTGAGCACAGGTCTCATCTGTCCGGCAACCAATGGAATCGAGCGCAGTTGTTCAACTGAATTCATGATATATTCAGGAGTATAAACCTGGGTCTGATAAGTATAAGATGTTTTATCATCCAACCAGAGATTTTTATTTGTGTAGCGGCTGGAGGAAGTGGCATCCGTTACACTTTTCGAAACCGCATCAATACTGAGTCCCATCAATGCCAGCTTTCCACGATCGATTACAATATTCAGTGTAGGTACCCTCAGAGGTTGTGCAATTTGCACATCGCGCAAAAAAGACACTTGCTTTAATTTCGCGAGTAATGCATCAGCATAGCTTTCTATATCGTGCATATTCTTTCCGGCAATCCTCACTTCAATGGGAGTAAATGCCCCCTGTGCCATAATTTTCTCAGTCAATTCAATCGGTTCAAATGAAATCCTGAGATTGGGGTAAACCTGATGAATATTTTTTCGCAATTCCTCTTTCAGTTCGTCAATCTTCACTTTATATTTCTCATTGATATTTACCTGGATCAATGCTTCATGAGTGCCACTCGAAAAAATATACAAATTACTTGTTCCGAAATTGGAGGGGATCACACCCACATGCGCAGAGCTGATCTCCACATTTCCATTGACCGTTGAATCAATAATATTGAGTATCCTCTTTGTTGCATCTTCTGTTACCTCCAGCCTCGTACCATCGGGCTCACGGATTCGCAGTTGTAACTGTCCCACATTATTTTTTGGCAACAGATCCTTGCCTATTACCATAAAACAAATTCCGGCGCCGCTAAATGCAAGAATAAAATAAATAGTTACAATCAACTTTCTGTTTCGCATCCATTTGCCGAGACGGCTGGCGAGTTTCATTTTTATCTGCTGAAAAAAACTATTTTCTTCCGGATGATATGCATCATGATGGGTATGAAGGTTTACTTCGTCTACTTCTTCCTCATTCAAAGCGAGGCCTGCATGCGCATGGGGTTTGCCATGACTATACTGAAAGTTTTCTTCGTTAAGCAACCAGTTGGAAATAACCGGCACAAGGGTTTGCGCTGCAAGAAAGGAAACGATCATTGCAAATGCAATGGAGAGAGATAAGGGAAGAAACATTGCTTTGGGGACTCCACTCATTATAAAAGAAGGCGCAAATACTGCGAGAATACAGAGCAGGATGAGCAATAAAGGAAATGAAATTTCAGAGCATGCGTCAAGAATGGCTTGTCTTTTGTTCTTTCCCATCTCCAGATGCTGGTGAATATTTTCTATCGTCACAGTTGCCTGGTCAACTAAAATGCCGATAGCCAATGCCAGTCCGCTCAATGTCATAATATTGATTGTCTGTCCCGAAATTTTGAGAAAAAGAACAGCACTCAAAACAGAAACCGGAATCGTAATAATAACAACCAGGCTGCTTCTCCAGTCACGCAAAAACAAGAGAACCATGAGTCCTGTCAATATTGCACCAAGCACTCCCTCTGTGATCAGGCTTTTTGCAGCATTGATCACGAATACCGACTGATCAAATTCATAACTGAGATCAATATCCGAAGGAAGGAGTGATTTCATTTCAGGAAGCTTTTTCCTCAAAGTATTGACTACATCCAGCGTAGAAGCATCTGCTGTTTTAACCACTGGTATATACACAGAACGCTTTCCATTTACCAGGGCGTAGTCGACGGTAATATCTGCTGCATCAGCCACATTGGCTACATCTTTTACAAATAAAGTTGTAGTACCATTGCTCTTAACAGGAATATCATCAAATTGCTCGACCCGGTCTTCCAGTGAATTGATGGAAGTGACGTACATCGTACTGTCAATTCGCAGATTTCCGGAAGGGGTGATGGCATTATTCTTCACAATCGCTTCCACTACTTCATCCGGCGAAAGATTGAATGTTCTCAGTTTTTGAGGATCCACATTAATGACGATGGTTCTTGCATTTGAACCAAATGGAGGGGCTGATGACATTCCCGGAACCGTAGCAAACAATGGACGAATCCTTGTGAGGGCAATATCGAATATATCTTTCAGAGATCTTGTTTTACTGCTGAACACGAGCTCTCCGACAGGCAGAGAAGAAGCATCGAAGCGGATCACCTGGGGCGGCAAAGCGCCAGGTGGAAAAAAAGCCGATGCTCTGTTTACCTGCAGTGCAACCTGCGCGGAAGCTTCTGCCATATCTGTGTTTTCATAAAAGGTCAGTCTGATTAAAGATAAACCCTGGACATTTTTACTTTCAATATTTTTGACACCATTAATATATAAAAACTGATCCTGCATTCTCGTGGCAAAAAAACCTTCCATCTGCCTGGGCGACATTCCGCCGTACTGTTCTATCACGTAAATCGAGGGCAGATTTAATTTGGGAAAAATATCAACCGGTATTGTTTTAATGGCCACCATCGAGAACAATAAGAGGCCAATAAAAATTACTAGTATTGTAATAGGCCTTTTTAAAGCTGTTCTTACCATAATTACTTTTTAATTGATTGAGTAAATAAATCAAGCGCTCCTGTGGCAGCAGCTCTATCAAGGTTGGCAAGTAGCCAATCGCTGAGTGTCTGGACATAATCTGATTGGGATCTATACACAACAAAAGAAGCATTGGTCAGATCAATCAGGTTGATAATGCCTGCTCGATATTGGGCTATTTTTTGATCGTATGTATCTTCTGAAGCTTTGATCTGAATGGGTATTTCCAATAAATTTTTTACTGCAGTCCGGATAGCTTCATCGGCTTTGTTCCCTACATTTTGCAATGCAAGTTTCTGTTGCTGCAGATCATAATCACTGGCAATGGTGTTGAAATGACTGATCGTTAGTTTGTCTTTTCGATGTACACCATTAAAAAGATCGTAGACGAAAGTAGCTCCCACCATATAGTTAAATCTCTGGTAACCCAAACCCTGGTCAAGTGATTTATAATTTCCCGCATAATCAATACTGGACCCTCTTGCCCACCCCGAGCCGATCAGAAATACTTTAGGCAAATAACTTTTTTTGACCAGTTCTTCTTCCTGCAGGTTCAATAATTTTTGCTTGGCATAATAATCAGTCAGGGGATTATTAATTGTATCCATATACGCTCCCCGGGCAAGGATATCAAGAGCAGATAAATAGTTTTTTGTCTGGACCGTATCCACTGCAATCATATCAACTGCAATCCCTGTTAAATAAGATAATTGCTGTTGCAGCTGCCTGATCTGTCCCTGGGTTTGATTAAAACTGATACGGCTTTTGGATAATTCAGCCAATGCCAGTGAAGAATCGGCGCCAGCTTTAATGCCGCTGCGTGTCACAGCCTGTATTACCTGGTAAATAGCTTCATAGCGATTGACATTTTGCTGATCAATTCCCATTTGGAACTGGTTTTTCAGAATGTCGAAATATAATTTTCCTACTTCCCATTTTGCCAGGTATATTTCTTTATTGAGATCTGCCTGGCTAAGGTTCGCATATGCTTCAGCGTTGTGGACTTTGGTTTTTTTAAGGCCGAAATCAAGCAACTCGAATTCACTTTGAAAAATTGCGATGTTGCCGGTTGCAGACTGGTAATCATTATAACTACGGATTCCATTTGAGCTGGATGGGATTGACCCAAATGAATAGTAAGAACCGGGAAGAGAATTATCTGTTCCGAGATTTAATTCATCGGCAACCAATGCGTTCGGTAAATAACTATGTCTCGCATCTGTGATGCCTGCTTTTGCTGCGCTGACCATCGCCATTTTTTGCAATAAAACAGGAAGATGATGCTGTGCCGAATCGATATAATCTGATAATGAGTATTGAATTTTTTGTTGAGCTTGTAAAATGGGCGCCGACAGCAATAAAAAAAATAATAATGCTGCGGCTGTTTTCTTTTCTGTAACAACCATGTGAATACAATCTTTAAATGAATAAAAAAAGTGAGAATAAAAATCAGCAGTTGGCTGATGGAGGTCCTCTTAATGAAAAGCCGATCTTATTTTCCTTAACAGGATAGCCGGAAGAAAAATTGTAATAGGGTTTTTTATAATAGCGGAATTTTTTAACCAGGACATAAAGTTCGGGCGTAATGGCCTTGCTGATCCTGGTCTTTTTATGCCTTTTTTCGGTCGCTTTTTCCGAATCATTGGACACGGGTTGATCAATCAGACTATTATTCTGATAACCATAAGATGATTGATTTTGTAAACGGCCCCTGATTGCATTTCCAATATCGTCCCGGTTATTTTGTAAAGATGGTTTTGATGCAGGCAGGCCTTTGAATCCTGCCAGTATTAAAAGAAGAAAGAATAATATAAACCGGAGTTTTTTCACAATATGAATCAGGCGAAGGTAAAAATTAATGCCTAATTCCAAGACCCTGTCCGATTAAAAACGTGTTAATGAATTGTATAGAATATAAATTAGCGATGAATCATGGGTTTTACCGCTACCCTGAATAGATTTCAAACTTTTTTATGAAACCAGTAACAATCATTTACTTTTGATCAAAATTATCACATGGCGCTCAATTCCATTATGAAGATCTTCATGCCTAAGGACCGGATATTCTATTCCTTGTTTGAAGAAGTAGCTGATGGCGTTTCAAAAATGGGAAAATTATTGAAAGACATGGTAGCCGAACCTGATATTGATAAAAGAGCAGCCTTAGTATCGCATGTAGAAGATCAGGAACATGTCAATGATGATCTCACACACAAAATTTTTACTGAACTGGGAAGAAATTTTATCACTCCATTCGACAGGGAAGATATACATTACCTGGCGAGCGCCCTTGATGATATTTGCGATTATATTTATGCGACTGCAAAAAAAATAAATTTTTATAAGGTAAACCCCAATGATACCGGAATTCAGAAAATGGCCGATTTGATTGAACTTGGCACACAACAGGTCGGGGCCGCCGTAAAAGAACTCCGCAATATGAGGGATATGCGAAAAATCACAGATGCTCTTGTGAAAGTGAACAGCATAGAAAATCAGGCCGATGATATTTTTGATATGAGTATTGATCGCCTTTTTGAAACAGAGCCAGATGCGAAAGAATTAATTAAAAAAAGAGAGATTTACCAGGTGATGGAAATCGTTACCGATAAATGTGAAGATGCGGCCAATGTGATAGAATCAATCATTATTAAATACGCGTGAAAATGTGGGAAATGTGAGAATGTGGAAATAAATTATTTATTATAACATTTATTTTTATTCCCTTTTTCTATTTTTTTAATTTTCATATTTCCACATTTTCATATTTCCACATTTACTATGGCTTTTCTTGTCGTCATCATCATCCTGGCTCTGATTTTTGATTATATCAACGGCTTTCATGATGCAGCCAATTCAATTGCAACCATTGTTTCTACCAAAGTTCTCACTCCGTTCCAGGCAGTTTTGTGGGCTGCTGTATTTAATTTCGCCGCTTTTTTTATATCGCGGTACATTATTGGGGAATTCAGGATTGGAAATACAATTGCCAGTTCAGTCAATAAAGAATTTATTACGCTGGAAGTAATTTTTGCAGGCCTGATCGGCGCTATTGCATGGAATTTACTTACCTGGTGGTTTGGTATCCCTTCGAGTTCTTCGCATACCCTCCTGGGAGGATTTATGGGAGCTGCTTTGGCACATGCAGGTGCCATCAACAAAAACGGTATTCATGTCATTAACTATGCTAAAGTAATACCTACTTTTCTTTTTATTTTTCTTGCGCCCCTGATTGGAATGATCATCGCTCTCATCATTACGATTACTATTGTAAATATATGCCGGAACGCAAATCCTTACAAGGCCGACAATTGGTTTCGAAGATTGCAATTGATATCTTCTGCCTTATTCAGTCTGGGACACGGCGGAAATGATGCACAAAAAGTAATGGGAATTATTGGTGCTGCAGTGATTTATTATGAAAAATCAAAAGGGCATGAAATGACATTTACAGAATTTGTAAATGCTAATATGTGGGTGCCTCTGGCGAGTTTTACTGCTATTGCTGTTGGAACGATGAGTGGTGGATGGAAAATTGTGAAAACCATGGGAACCCGAATTACAAAAGTGACGCCGCTCGAAGGAGTCAGTGCGGAAACAGCAGGTGCATTGACTTTATTTTTGACGGAAAAGCTGGGAATTCCCGTCAGCACTACTCATACTATTGCAGGTTCCATCATGGGTGTTGGAGCAACTAAACGTTTATCGGCTGTTCGTTGGGGGGTTACAATCAACTTACTCTGGGCCTGGATTCTTACCATTCCCGTCAGTGCTGTATTTTCTGCTATTGTATATTTTATTTTATCTCTGTTTAAATGATTGTTTGATGGTATGATTGTTATCATTGAAATAATGCAATGAATCGATCATCCAATTAGCAAATATTGACAATTCCGCAATCTTTATTACTTTGCCTGTGATAAAATCTGAACATGAAAGGAATTATCCTTGCTGGAGGATCCGGAACACGGCTTCACCCCATTACATACGCCATCAGTAAACAAATCATGCCGGTGTATGACAAACCTATGATCTATTATCCCTTATCTACGTTGATGTTGGCAGGTATCAGAGAAATACTGATTATTTCAACACCATATGATCTTCCTTTATTTAAAAAATTATTTGGAACCGGCAACCAGTTTGGATTGCAATTCAGCTATGCAGAACAGGAGAAACCCAACGGGCTTGCCCAGGCATTTGTAATCGGCGCTCCTTTTATTGACAAAGACAGCGTAGCGCTTGTATTGGGAGATAATATTTTTTATGGATCCGGGCTTGGTGAACAACTGCAAAAAAATACAAACCCCGACGGAGGAATCGTTTATGCATACCATGTCAGCGATCCCGAACGTTATGGCGTGGTTGAATTTGATAAAAACATGAAGGCCATTTCCATTGAAGAAAAACCCAAACAGCCTAAAAGCAATTATGCTGTTCCCGGTTTGTATTTTTATGATAATGCAGTGGTAGAAATCGCAAAAAATTTGAAACCCAGCGCCAGGGGCGAATATGAAATTACTGATGTTAATAAAGAATACCTGAAAAGAGACAAACTGAAAGTATCCATTATGGACCGTGGTACCGCCTGGTTGGATACGGGCACTTTTGATTCATTAATGCAGGCATCACAATTTGTCCAGGTAATTGAACAACGTCAGGGCATTAAAATAGCTTGTATCGAAGAGATCGCTTACAGAAAAAAATTCATCACCAGAGAACAGGTCGAAGCAATGGCTCAGCCCCTGCTAAAAAGCGGATATGGCCAATACCTGATCAATGTTATTAATAATAATTAGTCGTTGTTACTTATGAAAAAAATTCTTGTCACGGGAGGTTGTGGTTATATTGGTTCGCATACAATTGTAGACCTGGTTGAAAACGGATTTGACGTTGTATCCGTCGATAATAATTCCCGTTCTAATCAGAGAATATTGGAAGGTGTGGAAAAAATCACTGGTAAAAAAATAAAAAATTATAAAGTCGACCTTTGCAATTTTGATGATACTGTTGCCATTTTCCAGGAAAATACAGATATCATCGGAATTATTCATTTCGCAGCCTATAAAGCAGTAGGAGAATCTGTCGAACAACCATTGATGTATTTTGAAAATAATCTTCTCTCTTTGATTAACCTGCTCAAATGCGTACAAGAATATAATATACCTTATTTTGTTTTTTCATCGTCTTGTACTGTATATGGAAATCCCAATGAAGTTCCTGTCACTGAAATGACTCCCCCTAAACCTGCAGAATCACCTTATGGTTATACCAAACAAATGGGTGAACAAATCATCAATGAATTTTCAAAGGCTTCCGATGTTAAATGTATCCTGCTCAGATATTTTAATCCGGTTGGAGCTCATCCCAGCGGACTGATTGGAGAATTGCCCATTGGAAGGCCCTCCAATCTGGTACCTGCCATTACGCAGACAGCAATTGGAAAATTACCTCAGATGCAGGTACACGGAGATGATTATCCGACACGCGACGGCTCATGTATCCGCGATTATGTTCATGTGAGTGATATCGCTCATGCACATACGCTAAGTATTAGTTTTCTCCTGAACAAAAAAAGTGCAAAAAAATGTGAAGTGTTTAATCTTGGAACAGGAAATGGTGTAACAGTACTTGAAGTCATCAGGGCATTTGAAAAAGTAAGTGGATTAAAATTAAACTATGCAATTGGTCCCCGGAGGCCGGGTGATATTACTGCCATTTATGCCAACAACGATCTGGCTAAAAAACAACTTGGCTGGATACCGCATTTTTCATTGGATGAAATGATGTCAACTGCATGGAAATGGGAGCAAAAATTAAAAATGGATGAAAAATTTTACAATGGTAAATTTTCAGAATTGAATTAAAAATTGCTGATCCCATTCCAACTCTTTTTCCGCCGCATCCCAAGTTTTCCTTTACTTTGCAACCAAAAAACAGGATCGATCATGATCCATTGAACTAATCAATCATCAATTCATGTTACAGGATATTCAGGTTACTGGTCAAAAAGATACGAGAAGCGGATTTGGAGATGGGATTGTAGAAGCCGCAAGAAAAAATAATGACATAGTAGCTCTAACTGCTGATCTTGCGGGATCTTTAAAACTGAATCAATTCATTAAAGAATTTCCGGATCGGTTTTTCCAGTGCGGTATTTCAGAGGCGAACATGATGGGCGTTGCAGCCGGATTAACAATCGGAGGAAAAATTCCCTTCACAACAACTTTTGCAAATTTTTCTACCGGTCGTGTGTATGATCAGATCCGACAGTCCATCGCCTATTCCGGCAAAAATGTAAAAATATGTGCTTCACATGCTGGTCTGACCCTGGGAGAAGATGGTGCAACTCATCAAATCCTGGAAGATATCGGCATGATGAAAATGCTTCCGGGAATGACTGTTATAGTACCCTGTGACTATAATCAGACGAAAGCCGCAACACTTGCGGTTGCAGATTATCAGGGGCCCGTTTATTTGCGTTTCGGCAGACCTGTATGGCCAATCTTCACCGACAAAATGGATTTCAAAATAGGCAAGGCACAAATATTTTCTGAAGGAAAAGATGTTTCTATTTTCGCCTGCGGTCATATGGTCTGGAAAGCCATAGAAGCCGGAAAAATATTAATGGAAAAAGGAATTTCTGCTGAAATAATCAATATGCATACTATTAAACCCCTGGATGCATCAGCAACTTTGGCTTCCATTACAAAAACAAAATGTGCTGTAACTGTGGAAGAACACAATATAATTGGTGGTTTGGGCGATAGTATTGCACAATTTGCAGCAAGAAATTGTCCAATCCCTATCGAATATGTCGGCACCAATGATACGTTTGGAGAAAGTGGTACTCCAATCCAATTATTGCAGAAATATGGATTAGATACCCCCAATATATTGCAGGCTGTAGAAAAAGTGATGAAAAGAAAAGCATAAACAGAGGCTTTCCACGAAAAAAAAATTTGGGGTAATCGTTATTGCAGCCCAAACTTATTCACAGGAAGTATTAAACTTACATGAGAATTTTCAATCTAAACTACAGTCTTCTTCAATCAAATGGCTAACCTGATGGCGGTCACTACACATGATACCGAATTGTTAAGCCTGTTTCGTGACCCTGAAACAAAAGAAAAAGCATTTACCGACATCATCAAAAAATACCAGGAAAGATTATACTGGCATATCCGGAGAATGGTGATTGATCATGAGGATGCAAATGATGTGCTGCAAAATGTATTCATCCGGGTTTGGAATGGTTTGGAGAATTTCCGGGAGGATGCCCAATTATACACCTGGCTATACAGAATTGCTACCAATGAGTGCCTCACTTTCCTTGAACAGCAAAAGAAAAGGGCTGCCATATCCCTAAGTGAAATGGAAAGCGGGCTGAGCAATAAAATCAAAGCAGACAAACATTTCGATGCTCAGAAACTGGAATGGAAATTACAATTAGCCATTCAGCAACTACCTGAAAAACAAAGGATTGTATTTAGTTTAAGGTATTATGATGAAATGCCTTATGAAGAGATGAGCAGGGTATTGGAAACATCTGAAGGAGCTTTAAAGGCCTCTTATCATCATGCAGTCAAAAAAATAGAAGAGTATATTTTGAATCATTAAACTTTAATGCTCAAAAATGGTCTGATAAACGGACATGCAAAACAGGAAAGACATATCAAATGAGTTGTTGGAAATCAGTCAGTTAATAGCTGAAATCGATGCCCCAAAAAATCCATTTGAAGTACCCTCCGGCTATTTTGAATCGTTGCCGGACCGTATCATGGAAAAGCTAAAAACAACTTATACCGGTTCTGTAAAAAATGAACTGGAAGTCTTATCTCCTGTTATCAGCCAAATTGAAAAAAATAATATCTCTTATAACATTCCGGAAAACTATTTTGAGAGTTTTCCCGAAAAGTTATTATCCAGGATAAAAGCTGATGAGGCGACGAGTGCTTCGGAAGAATTATCGATTCTTTCTCCTTTATTAAGCCGGGCCGATAAAAAAAATCCTTTTAGCACGCCATCCGGTTATTTCAATGAATTATCTGATAATCTTGTTGAAGGGGTGAAGGCTATTGAGTTTGTCAAAGATGAGTTGGAACAACTCTCTCCGCTGATGGGAGGCCTCAGCAAAAAAAACGTATATACAGTACCGGGAGAATATTTTGATACACTGGCTGAAAATATCCTGCAAAGAATAAAACATTCTCAGGAAAAAGCGAAAGTTATTTCTTTCAGAAAAAACAAGCCGTGGCTGAAATATGCGATCGCTGCCGCCCTGACAGGAGTTATTCTCACAATTGGCTTTTTCACTTTCAATAACAATAAACAAAATAAAACAACAGAAGATCCTATAGCTGCCTTATCAAAAGTGAGCGATCAGGAAATAAACAATTATCTGGACAACCACGATATCCCTTTAAATGAAATTCCAAATAATAATACCCCTGTTTTGGATTTCAATGAAAATGATATTACAGATTTATTGGCCGATGTTTCCGATAATGAATTAGAGCAATATCAATACGACAATGATCAGACAGGCGCAAAGGATTTAATAACGAATTAACCCATAGATGAAAAGAGCTTTACTATATGGAATGATTTTTTTATTGTCGCTTTCCGGAAAATCACAGGACGGAGTTCGTTTGGAGGCTTTAAAAATTGCTTACCTCACAAAGAAATTGGATTTATCGACGGAAGAGGCTCAACGTTTTTGGCCTATATACAATCAATATTCGGAGGAAATGCGTTTGGCAAGACAGGATGCGAGAAAAAATGGACAAAGCGAAATAGAACTGGAAGAAAATATTTTGAATATCCGGAAAAAATATAACAATGAATTTGGCAAGGCTTTGTCTCCGGAAAAAGTCGACACTTTCTTTCGCTCCGAAAAGGAGTTTGGCAATTTTGTCCAGAAAGAAATTCAAAGGAGGCAACTGAAAATGCAGCAAAGACGTTCTCTGATAAGGCCATAGACCCCGATATTTTGCTTGTTTACCGATTAATTTAATATGAAAATGGCCGAATCACGATATTTGAATCTGGTGTTTTTCATAGGTTAGCAACGGCCGGCTCTTTCAAGAGCGGGCCTTTTTATTGATATTTTTCTTTTTTGAAAATCCAGTCCTTCGACAATACCTGCAAACAGTCACAATACAATTACTTAATATCCGGTTTACCGGGGTTCTAATATCTTAGATCGCAATACCAGGTTTTTATTCCCAGCAATACAACACCAATGAGTCGATCATCACAAATCATTTTAACTGCCCTTTGTATTTTTTTAAAGGCTACCGCCGGTGCACAGGAAGCTCCTCAGAAACCGGATACAACACAAAAAATAGTTACTGGGCGTACCAACAGCATCACACAACAAAAAAAACCTTATGTCATTTTGATTTCGGCTGATGGTTTCCGTTATGACCTCGCCGAAAAATACCAGGCAAAGAACCTGTTAAAGCTCAGTGATGGCGGAGTACAGGCTGCGTATATGCAGGCCAGTTTCCCATCCCTGACCTTTCCGAATCATTATAGCATTGTCACAGGTTTATATCCCTCCCATCACGGGATTGTCGACAATAGTTTTTATGATGAGAAAAAACAGTTAGCATACACCATGGGAAATAGAAAAGCAGTTAGCGATAGTTCCTGGTACGGCGGGACTCCTTTGTGGGTATTGGCTGAAAAACAACAAATGCTCACTGCGAGTTTTTATTGGGTTGCTTCGGAAAGTGCGATACAGGGAGTGCGACCGACTTATTATTATATATATAATGAAGCGATCCCGATAGACCAGAGAATTGAGACCGTAAAGAACTGGCTTCAGTTGCCGGAAGATAAGCGACCGCATTTCATTACATTTTATTTTCCAGAAGTCGATCACCAGGAGCATAGATTCGGAGTTGACTCAAAGGAGGCAATCGATGCAGTACATTTTGTGGATGAAAGTGTAGGCAAACTCGTGCGTGCGGTAGACTCCACAAATCTTCCTGTCAACTTCATTTTTCTGTCCGACCATGGCATGATGAATATAGATACAACTTCTTTTCTTTCCTTACCAGCCGCGGTAGATACCGGCCAGTTCTGGATTGTAGCGGGACTTACCGTAGTGCACCTGTATGCGAAAGACAGTTCGGCTATTGCTCCTGCATTTGCCGTTCTTAAGAAACAAGCGATGGGTTATGTGCCTTATCTGGCCACTGATATGCGTCCAGACTGGCATTATAGCAAACAAGACGATCGTTTTGATCGTATCGGTGATATAATACTGGTAGCTGACCCTCCAAAAGTTTTCAATATCAATCATCGACGCCTCCCCGCAGCCGAACACGGCTATGATCCATTCGACGGGGAAATGCGCGCCAGCTTTTATGCCTGGGGACCGGCCTTCGAGCCACATAAAAAAATAGATGGGTTTGAAAACGTCAATGTATACCCGCTGATTGCAGAGATATTGGGATTAAAAAACACTGAAGCTATCGATGGAAAACCGGAAGTGCTTCAATCCATATTGAAAAAGAAAGAATGAAATATATTTAAAATCTCCAAACCGGTGTTTTAATGTCGTGATAAAAAAGAAAAGTCCAGTTTTCTTTTTCTCCCTGTTGCCACCATTGCTGCCTTAGTTCCATAGACTTCTTTCCATCATAATCATACTTAGCAATAAACCGGCTTTTCATCTGTTGCAATTGCGGGGCCACATCGCCTCCAAAAAAAATTGTTTCGCCCGCATCCACAATCCGAAAAACCTGGTGATAAGGACAGTGAGCACCTGTCATTTCATAACTGATATAACCATCGATTATACCATTTCCATTGAGTAGGACAACATTTTTAAATTTTTTTATGCATTCTAATTCTTCGGTTATATATGAGGGAAAGCCTTTTTCAAATGCAAATTCCAATTCTTTTTGTTGTATATAATAAACAGCATTCGGAAAAGAAGGCTCACGTAATCGGGTATCCGGATTCACATGACTAATGCCACCGGAATGATCCTTGTGCAAATGGCTCATCAATACCTTGGTAACCTTTAAGGGATCGATCCCTGCTTCCAACAGGTTTTGGTGAATTTGAAGCTTTCCATTTTTTTCAAATCCCAGACCAGTATCTAATACCAGGATATCCTCAGAAGTAACGATGGCAAATGGTTGTATTTCCACTAACAAACTCCCCTTTTCACGTTGCTGCAAATCATCTTTTTCTGTGTTGAATGGAACAAATAATTTGGTCTTATCAACTGTGAAAGCTCCTTCTGAAAGTGGAATGATTTGCATACCCCGACCCCTAAAGGGGAATTAAGTTTTAAAGTTTGTAAAAATAAGAAATAGGTTTTACGATGAATCATATTCATCCCCCTTTAGTATA
>Ga0335083_10005547_pt1 | contig 15889 bp, 16 predicted proteins | sample Lox_Sample_42_FD_206716 | JGI IMG/M metagenome (GOLD analysis project Ga0335083, IMG submission 206716) | Soil microbial communities from Loxahatchee National Wildlife Refuge, Florida, United States - Lox_Sample_4.2 | ecosystem: Environmental > Terrestrial > Soil > Wetlands | place: USA... | reverse complement strand
GCCAGTCAATCGCAGCTACGCATTCCCGATCAGTATGCCAGTGGCGAACACCAGCGCGCCGCCCAGGGCCACCTGCATGGCAGCCGAAAATGGAGGCGTGTCCATAAACCGATGACGCACCCAGGTGATGGTTGCCAGCTCGACCATCACTACCAAGATCGCGACCGTCGTCGCGACGTTGAAGTTGTGGATGAGATACGGTAGCGTGTGGCCGATGCCACCGAGCGCAGTCATCGCGCCGCAGACTGAGCCACGCAGCCACGGGGTGCCGCGACCAGTCAGACTGCCGTCGTCGGAGAGGGCCTCGGCGAAGCCCATGCTGATGCCCGCTCCCAGCGATGCGGCCAGGCCGACGGCAAACGCATCCCATGTGTTCTTGGTGGCAAATGCCGCCGCGAAGACCGGCGCCAGTGTCGAAACTGAGCCGTCCATCAAGCCCGCTAGACCGGGTTGCACGATCTGCAAAACGAAGAGCCGGCGTTTGGCCTTGTCTTCTTCTTCGCGGACCTCGGGTTTGAGCTCGGTTTTCTCCAGCTCGGCAGCGCGCTCGACGTGGGTAGCCTCTTCCGCCGCTAGGTCATCAAGCAACTGGCGTATGCTGGCGTCCTGTGCGCGTGCCGCGGCCCGCTCATAGAAGCGCCGCGTCTCCACTTCCATGGCGCTGACCTGGCCGCGGATCTGCTCCAGGCGAAGCGGCGTGTTCAGCCAGATCGGCTTGCGCTGCACAAATCCGCGCACGTCCTGGCGGCGGATGAGCGGGATATGCTCGCCGAATTTCTGCTTGTAGAGCTCGATCAACCGGCGGCGATGCCCGATCTCCTCCTGGCGCATCTCTTCAAACACCTGCGCCGTGCCGGGAAAGTTTTCCCGCAGGCTCTCGCCAAAGTCGGAATAAATGCGTTCATCCTCTTCCTCCAGCGAAATCGCCAGTGCGAGAATTTCCTTCTGCGACAAGCTATCGAAGTCTTTCACTGTCATTGTCTCCTGTTACGTGGATACTTTTTTGCCGACAGAGGCGCGTCCCGTTTCCAACCGGACTCCTCTCGATCATCTGTCCGCGAAGAATTGCTTTTAGTACTGTTTCGTTATTTGCTGCCTACCTTGTCGCTCCCGGGCCGGGAACCTTGTAGCCGTCGGTCAAGGTCTTCAAGAAGGCAACGAGATCGTCTTCTTCCTGGTCTGTCAGCTTAAGGTTGCCGAGTTGCTTCTTGTTGAGGTTGGTGGGATCTTCGGGCGGCGGCCAGCACGTCACCTTTTCGCCGGGATCGCCTGCCTTGCACCTGGGCAGAACGTCGCGGGTGTTGTAGAAATGCACCACCTCTTTGAGATTCTTGAAGTAGCCGTTGTGCATGTAGGCCTTCACAAAGTCGGGTGTCGGACGCATGTCGACGTTGCGCAACGTGGGTACCTGGAACTTGGCGTCGAATTTGGGAGCCAGCCCGACCCACTGCGAATCTGGATTCAATTGGCCGCTATCGCTTTGCAGCGTTCGTAGAAAACCCCCGACGCCGATGTCAACATAAGCCGCCCCCGATAGATTAGGGCTATAGCCCGGCCGGTCGGACGTAGCTTCGTAGTAATACTGCAGCCCGGGATTCCTGGGTACTCCGAGATTGCTGGCGGTGAAGTCCGTGAAGAGCGGCTCTTCCCCCGGGCCGCCATCGCGGTGACACTGGTTGCATCCGGCCTTGCCGCGGAACAGCGCATACCCCCTTGCTTCTTGTGGGGTGAACTGGTCGTTGCCCGCCTGCACATAGTCGTATTTCGAAGTGAATGGACTCACCTCCGGCGAAGCTTCATAGGCGGCTGCCGCCAGCCCGAAGTCGTCATAGACGCGGTCGGCACGCTGACGGTCAGCCGAGCTAAGATGGACCGGGTACGGATCGCCATTTGGCGGAGGTCCGGAAGTTGCACATACCTTCTCGACGTCTGGAGGCCACTGAATAGCGAACGAGTCGGATCCCCAGACGGTCTCGAATAGCTTTCGGTACGAAGCCTTCGAAAGGCGGTACGCGAGACATGCCGAATCAGGCAGACCCATCTCTACGGGATTCGTCGGGGGGCCTTGGGCTTGTTCAGCGCTGGGACTTTGCAGGCGGTATCCGCTGGCGCGCATGTCCCAGAAATTTCCACCCACGAAATCGCCTTGCAGCGCGTTGTAGTGCAGCACAGGTGCGAACGTTGCATACATGTAACTCTGCGGCTTTCGCTGGCTGAATCGCGTTCGCACCGATCCCGGATACGACACCGTGCTTAGATTCAACGATTGAATCGGACCAGTAAATCCTGTCTCCGGTGTGTGGCAGAAACTGCACGCCTCGTTCTGATTGACGGAGAGATGCTTGTCGAACAGCATCAGCTTGCCCAGTGTGTGGATCTGTCCTTGACGATCAAGCGTGGTTCTGTCCATCAGCCGGAGCGCGTCAGCTTCAATCCGATCAAGGTCAGCAACAACTCTGGCGACGTCCTGGTCGAAACCCGGGGGCATTTGGCCACCGAGGCCCTGCGCCTTGCTGGTGGCAGCATGCGCTCGTACAGAGTCCTTCTCGGCAGAGAGTAGCAGGGCTCCAAATGCGAGGGGTGCGACCAATGATAATGCGACAGCTCGACTGCGCATGGCCTAGTGACCTCCGTTTCTAAGGGCGAGACCAGCCAGACATCACGACACGGGCCCGACCAGTTTAGTCGGGCGATACGTTGCTCGCTAATTTGCCGCAGCACTCCGGTCTTTGCGGCAACTCGGAACGGTCCCACCCGCCGCCCAGGGCCTCAATCAGCATATGTGCCAGGACATGGACCGTCTTAACTGAGCCGTCAGGCAACACCAACCGATGCTGTATATCAAGCTTCTGTCCATGAGACGCGGCTTCGAGCGCCTGCTGTACAGTGCGAAGATCGTCCGGATGGACGCGTTCGAGGACCCTTTCCACTGTGGGCCTAAAGGACCGCTCGTACCCGAAGATCCGAAAGGTTTCATCGGACCAGAAGAGTTCTCCCGTCGAGACATTCCAACCCGCACTGCCCGTATGGCTCAAGGTCTGCGCTTCAGCCAGGTACACTTCGCTCCTGGCGAGCGCCTCGTTGGTTTTCTTGCGTGTTTGGACGGTATCACTCAGACGGTCGCGGGCTTTTCTGAGCGATTGAGCAGCCCATCGTTGTGCAACACCCAACGAACCGACAAACAGGGCTGACACGATAAAGGCCAGGAATCGTGGAATCTCGCTGGGTTTTGCCGCGAACGAGTCAATTGGGGTCAGGAAGCTGTAGTAAAAAGCCGGAGCGGAGAGAACAGTCGCTAGCGATCCTGGACCTGCGCAAACAAACCACGCGCTGAATATAACAGCGCTTAGAAACAGCGACACGGGCGCAGATTCCAAGTGAAAGACAGGCCAATGCGTAAGCAACAGTGCTACCGAAACCGAGAGAACAGCAGTTCCATAGGCCCGAATCATCTGCAATTCTCTTCCAGGATGCGGGGCGGAACCTGACATAAGTGTGCTCCGGAGAGGCCTTGGGCGAAAATCTTAGCACTAATGAAACGGCTCCGCCCGGACGCGAAGCCCGACGAAGGGTAGCTCCACTACAACAAGCCCCGTGCGGTCGCGAGAATTCGGAAATTTCTGGATTCTCGTGATCCTAGCATTGAACTAAATCTCGCGATTTCAGTTCGTTAGCATTTGGCCACCACTTTGCTTTAACCAAACACGAAGGCCAGGTGGAAGACAAACTGAATTTGGCCCACGAAGGTCAGTTCTCAACTTCGAAGAAAAAAAGAAGAGACGATATGAAGAATCTCGGTGCAGAACACGTAAAACTCGGATTCATTGGCCTGGGCAACATGGGAAGCCGGATCGCCCAACGTCTGCTTGCTCATGGATACAAGCTCGTCGTATACGACCTGAATCCTACTAGGGCAGAAGCTCTGGCACAAAACGGCGCTGTATTCGTGAACGATACCGTGGAACTGGCACGCAGCGCAGATGTGATTCTTTCCTGTCTCACCAATGATGAGGCCGTGCAAAGCGTTTATATGGGTCCTAAGGGGGCCCTGGCGGGAGCGCGTGCGGGAACCGTGGTGCTGGAAATGAGCACGGTCTCTCCCGAAACCTCGCGGGAGTTGCACAAACAGGCTGGGAGGCTTGATGTCGATGTGATGGACGTCGCTATTTCGGGCAGCACTCCCGCGGCAGAGCAAGGCACTCTGACGTTGCTGGCCGGCGGCAATGCGGAACTGTTTGACGCTGCGCAACCTATATTCGATGCGATCGCGCGGCAGTACTTCCATCTCGGACCTTCCGGAGCGGGCACGACTATGAAGCTGGTGGTCAACACGCTCCTCGGGGTAGGCATGCAAGCGATTGCTGAGGCCGTGATTCTAGGCGAGAGCGCCGGCCTCAATCGCAAGCGATTGCTGGATGTCTTGTCCAAGACAGCAGTGGTGGCCCCGGCTCACGTGGGGAAGTTGGCGCGCATCGAGGGCAACGACTACAGTCCCCAGTTTCCCCTGAGCCTGATGAACAAAGACTTCCAGCTGATTCTGAGCACCGCGGCGGGAGGGAACGTGCCTATGCCAGCAACCGAGGCCGCTTTTCGCGTTAATGCGGATGAGTTGGCACGTGGTGAAGAGCAGGATTTCTCGGCTATCGTGCGCAGAATGGAAGAGGAGGCAGGAATTGCAGTCACCCAGGCGGCACGATGACGGCTGGAGACAGACGGCAAGACGATTCAACTAAAGGTCAGGAGCGTGGGCGCACCTCTCCTGATCTGGAGATGAGAATCGTGCGCTTTTGCAACAGGAAATACCCTAATTGAGAAAGGGAGTAATCGTCGTGGAATATACCACTATCAACGGCACGAATCTGAAGAGCTCGCGTATTGGCTTGGGCACTTGGGCTATCGGTGGTTGGATGTGGGGAGGCACAGACGAAAGAGAATCGATTCAAACGGTTCACGCTGCCCTCGACAAAGGGATCAATCTGATCGACACGGCGCCGGTTTACGGTTTCTGGGTTTCCGAAGAAATCGTCGGAAAGGCAATTGAGGAGAGAGGACATCGGGAAAAGGTCATCATCGCGACCAAAGTTGGACTCGAGTGGCACGACGGCTCGGTTTCGCGAAATTCCTCGCCCGATCGCATCCGGAAAGAGGTCCAAGATTCGCTCCGTCGACTTCGCACGGACTACATCGACATCTATCAAGTCCATTGGCCGGACTTGGCCGTGCCGATCGAAGAAACCGCCCGGACCATGCAAGACCTCTTTCGGGAGGGCCTGATCCGTGCAATCGGTGTGAGCAATTATTCAACGGAACAGATGAACCGGTTCATGTCCGTCTCTGAGTTACACACCGTTCAGTCTCCTTACAACCTATTTGAGCGGCAAATTGATCGCGACGTACTGCCTTACGTGCGCGAAAAGAATCTGAGCGTTTTCGCCTACGGGCCTCTGTGCCGGGGGCTCTTGACCGGGACAATGCAGCCGGACACGAAGTTCACCGGCGACGATCTCCGCCAGTCCGATCCGAAATTTCAGCCGCCGCGCTTCGCGCAATATCTGAACGCTGTTCAGCAACTGGATGATCTGGCGCAAAAAAGATACGGAAAACACGTGATAGACCTTGCCGTGCGTTGGGTGCTAGACCAGCCCGGAATCACTGCGGCGCTGTGGGGAGCACGCCATCCCGCAGAACTGGAAGGAGTGGCGGGCGCCCTCGACTGGAACCTCGGCGCGGATACCCGCGCGGCGATCAATCAGATTCTGCGGCAGACGATCGCCAATCCGATCGGTCCCGAATTCATGGCGCCGCCGGTAAGAAACACTGTCGCCGCCTAGGATAGCGGTCGCCCATGTCGCCTACAAGATGCCGGATTGTTTCATGGCCGTCGCTCAAGACAGACCTGCAAAATGCCGGGGCGCTGTGGATGGATCAGGAAGTGGTGGTCGATGGCAAGCTCGTGTCAAGTCGCAAGCCCGACGATATCCCCGCATTCAACCGGGAGATGCTCAAGCTGTTTAGTCAGCGTCCGGCAGGACGCGTCGCGCAGATGAGACGCCTGACGCGGGCAATGGATCGAAGATTGTATGGATCTGCAACTCGTTGACAAGCAGGCAGTGGTCACGGGAAGTACCGCGGGGATCGGCTTCGCGATCGCCGGAGCTCTCGCGAAAGAAGGCGCTTCAGTTGTTGTAAACGGGAGGACGGAACAGCGGGTTAACGAGGCGGTCAACAAGCTTCGCGCATCCGGCGTTCGAGGCAAGGTGGAAGGTGTAGCCGCAGATGTCGGAACGGTTGAGGGAACGGCCAAGCTCACGCGCCGCTTCCCAGACGCGGACATCCTGGTAAACAATGCCGGGATCTTTGAGGTAAAACCGTTTGAGCAGATCGATGACGATGACTGGAGGCGTTTTTTCGAAGTCAACGTCCTGAGCGGAGTGAGACTCAGTCGTCACTACCTGCCGGGAATGAAAAAGCGCAATTGGGGGCGGGTCGTGTTTGTTTCGAGCGAGAGCGCGTTGCAGATACCGGCGGAGATGATTCACTACGGAATGACTAAGACAGCACAACTCGCGGTCTCACGCGGGCTGGCCGAGACAACGGCAGGGACAAACGTAACCGTCAACGCGGTGCTGCCGGGTCCCACCGCGTCGGAGGGTGTGGAGAAGTTCGTCCAGCAGCTTGCAGCCGAACAGATGACTGACGCTGTGGCGGTCGAACGCGAGTTCTTTAGCACAATGCGCCCCACGTCGCTGTTGAAACGTTTCGCCAAGCCAGACGAAGTTGCTGCGCTGGTGGCGTTTGTGTGCAGCCCCCTCTCCTCGGCGATGAATGGGGCAGCCTTGCGTGTGGATGGTGGGGTCGTGCGGTCAATTGTGTGACTACCTAAGTCAATTTTTCCGAGATTGTGTGAGAACGAGGGACGGGCGCGGTGCTTAGCGCCCGCCTCGTGACGATTCGGAGGTAGATGCTTTCAGCGACGGCAGTTCGCAGTCTAAGCTTCCGATCAAGGTGAGAGTATGTTCTTGTCGCGCATTCCAAAACTCAGAGTCGCAGTCCTGGTGCTTGGGTTAGTGATGTGTACCGGCGCGTTTGCACAGCAACAAGTTGTGCTGAAGAACGTCACGGTCATCGATGGCACTGGAAGCGCCGCCCAACGCAACCGAAGCGTCGTGATCAAAGGAGACCGGATTCAGTCGATTGCCCCAGGTCACGAGCACATGCCATCGTCCGCGAGGGTCATCGATCTGCAAGGTCAAACGATCATGCCGTTGATCATCAACACCCACGGGCACCTCGGGCTCACCAAGGGCACCACCCAATCAGCAGAGAACCAGACCGACGACAATTTTCGTCATCAGTTGTTGAGGTACCAGGAATACGGGGTCGGCGCGGTACTTTCTATGGGCACGGACGGAAAGCGCTTCGCCGAGATCCGCGAGGAGTCCCGCCGCGGCACGCTACCGGGAGCCGACGTATACACGGCAGGTATTGGATTTGGCTTGAAGAACGGGGTGCCTCCGGCCTCGATGGGCTTTACTCAAGTGCTTCGTCCCGAAACGCCAGCCGAAGCCCGCAGCGAGGTTGCACAACAGGTTGCCCAGAAACCGGATTTCATTAAGCTGTGGCTGGATGACTTCTGGGGACAGTATCCGGAGATGCCACCTGAAATCTATGGCGCAATCATCGACGAAGCACACAAACACGGACTTCGAGTTGCCGCGCATGTATACCATCTGCAGGATGCTCGGTTGCTGGTGACGGATGGAGTCGATGTCCTCGCGCACAGCATTCGAGATGCTGACGTTGACGACGCTTTAATCGCAGAGATGAAGAAGCACAATGTCGCCTACATTCCAACACTTGCGCTGGACGATTTCGCCTTTGCGTACGGAGATTCGCCGAAGTGGATTGACGATCCTTTCTTCATCGCAGCATTAGATCCCGGAATGCTGGCGATGATCACCAGCCCAGAGTACAAAGCGAGGGTGCAATCGAACAAGGTCACCGCACAGGAGCAAGCTGCCTTGCCAGAAGCGATGCGCAATCTGAAGAAGATCTACGATGCCGGCATTCTCGTCACATTGGGCACGGATTCGGGAGCAACCCCGATCCGAATTCAAGGATTTGCCGAACATATGGAATTGGCGCTGATGGTCCAGGCGGGTCTGACACCTATTCAGGCGATCACTGTTGCTACCCTGAATGGAGCCAAGTTGCTTCACATCGAAGATCAGTACGGAACGCTTGCAGCGGGCAAAAAGGCCAATTTCATCGTTTTGGAAAAGGATCCATCTCAAGACATTCACAATACCCAAACCATTCGCGCCATTTGGAAAGATGGCAACAAGGTTAGCGACGGTCCACTCGCTCCAGGGGCCTCCGCAATGTTGAGACAGTTTTAGGAAGGTGACGTCATGCGCTGGAAACGAATCGAGGATGAACCGAAAACGTTTGTCCTAATCTTTGAGACCGGCGACGAGATCGCGAGCGTACTGCAACAGTTCGCGAGGGCACAGGGTTTGGCGGGAAGCAGCTTCAAGGCCATCGGCGCTCTTTCTTACGCGAACCTGGGTTGGTTCAACTGGGAGACAAAAAAGTACGACCCAGCCTGCGTTCTCGACGAACAAGTGGAACTGCTTTCACTAATTGGCGACATCGCTCTCAGGGACGGAGAGCCACAGGTGCATGCGCACGTGGTAGTAGGACGCTTTGACGGGACGGCCCACGGTGGGCACCTCCTTGAGGCTCGCGTGCGTCCGACATGCGAATTGATTTTGAGCGAGAGTCCGATCCATCTTCAGAAGAAACTCGATCCTGAGTCAGGAATAGCGTTGATCCAAATCTAGAGGATGGCAGGGAGCTGTTGGTCGTCAAACACCTTGGGAGGGAGACGCACGGCTGCGACCGAAGCTCACGTGCCGGCATCTTACATGGCGCTAACTTCTGCTGGACGCGATAAGAGGTAAGCCAACATGGCAGACAAGGCAGACTTCAAGATTATCCACGACGCGCCAAGAGCTGTCTCAAGGCGTGACTTTATTAAAGGGGTCATCGCCAGCGGCGCCGCAGTTTCTTCGGCGGGCTACCTGTTTCGAGCCTCATCTCTCCTGCATGCTCAGCAGTCGGGTGTAGGTGGGAGCGAACGCCTGCTTACGCTCAACATCAACGGCCAGCAGCGTCGCGTCGATGTCATGAAGCAAGAGACGTTGGCTTGGACGCTGCGCCACAAACTGGGACTCACCGGCACGAAGCTGGGATGCGACCGGGCCGAATGCGGCTCCTGCACTGTTCTTATCGACGGCGTGCCGCACTATTCGTGCTCGGTGCTGACCTACACAGTGCGCGACAAAAAAGTTCTCACCATCGAAGGGTTGGCGAGCTCCGACGGAACGCTTCACCCAGTCCAGCAGGGGATCATCGATGAACAAGGGTTTCAGTGCGCCTTCTGCATGCCTGGCTTCATCATGGCGGGGGTGGCGTTCCTGAAGTCGAATCCCAATCCCACGCGGGCCGAACTGGCGCAGGGTCTGTCGGGCAATCTGTGCCGGTGCCAGGACTACGACAAGATCCTGACCTCGATGATGCGAGGTGCAGAAAACATGAGGAGGGCGAGCCGTGCCTGAGAAACCTGATAAATCTCCCGGCACCACCCAGCGCGTGTACGGAGCGGGACACAAATTGATCGGCAAGAACTACCAGACTCCGGACCTATATGCGAAAGTCACGGGACAGGCAAAGTATGCCGAGGACTATCACGCCGAAGGCATGCTGTTCTGCAAACTGTTGCTGAGCCCTTTGCCGCATGCCCGCGTGAAGCACCTCGACGTAAGTCAGGCGCTTGCAATGCCCGGCGTGAAAGCGATTCTCACAGCCGACGAGCTTCCGCCTCCAGCCGATACCCTTACTGACAACGGCACGGTGATTAAAGCCAATCCCAAGAGCGAGCGTGGGCTCAACATGGAACCCCTCTACCAGGGTGAACCGATTCTCGCCGTCGCCGCAGTCGACGAACTCACTGCCGCTGATGCGATTGAAAAGATTCGAATCGAGTTTGAGCCGCTGCCCTTCGCCATCGATCCGCTTGTGACTTTGCGACCCGGAGGCCCCAATCCGAGAACGGAAGGAAACATCTGGGTGAAGTCTCAGACGCCGGCGGCGGTGCCGGGATCTGCGCCGCCCGCCCCGCCGCCTCCCACGATTGGAGAGCTCAAGTGGACCGAGTCGGACTTCGCAGAGGAAAAGAAAGGCCGTCTGCCGATGGGCAAGACGCCCGACGAATGGTCGTACGGTGACGTAGAAGCGGGCTTCCAAAGCGCCGCGCTGGTCCTCGATGAAACTTTCGTCACGCCCGACACGAGCCACCAGACGCTCGAGACCCGCAGTGCCCTGGCTTACTGGCGTAACGGCAAGGTTTACGTTCACACAGGGACGCAGAGCACCGCTCAAACCGTGCCTGCTATCGCGAGGTGGTTGAACATCGATGTGAACAAAGTCGTACTCGTCAGCGAATACACCGGGGGCGGCTTCGGCAGCAAGATCACCGCCGGCGTGTCCCTGATTATTCCAGCGCTGTTGTCGAAGAAGGCCAACGCACCGGTGATGATGCGTATCAGCCGCGAAGAGGAAACTTTCATTGGCCGTGCGCGGCCCAGCCTGCTGGGGCGGATGAAAGTCGGTTTCTCAAAGGACGGGCGCATCATCGCACTCGACATGTTCGTGATTTGCGACAACGGTCCCTACGACGCGGTGGGTGACGCCCCGACATCGGGTCGTATCGTGTCGCTCCTGTACCAACCTCAAGCCATGCGCTGGCGTGGAGTCACGATTCTGACCAACACGCCCCCGCGCAGCGCACAGAGCTCGCCAGGTGGCATCCAGGGCATTGCAATCATGGAGCCGATCATCGCGAAAGCTGGGCGTAAACTCGGGCTCGACCAGGTAGCCATCCGCCGAATCAATTGTCCGCAGGGCAAAGCGCCATTCGGACCGGCGGTGCAGGGGAAGAGGCCATACGCCACGAGTGCGTTCCTCAAGGATGCGCTCGACCGCGGGGCGGAACAGTTTCACTGGAGCGAAAGGGTCTCACGCACCCCGAAGCGGATCGGTACCAAGGTGCGCGGCGTCGGTGTCTCCCTCAGTTGTTTTGTCGGTGGCACGATCGGCTTCGATGGGATTCTAATCATCAAGCCCGATGGCCGAATAGCCTTCCAGTCTGGAATCGGTAACCTGGGGACGGAGTCCGTGATCGACGTTCACCGTGCTGGCGCCGAAGTTTTGGGAGTTCCGTGGGAGAAGTGCGACGTTATATGGGGCGACTCATCGAACAACCTTCCGTTCACCTGCGTTTCCGGCGGCAGCCAGACGACCCATGCAATGACACGCGCGGCGTATGCGACCGCGATGGACGCCAAGAAGAAGCTCCAGGAAATTGCGGCGAAGAAGCTCGGCGGCCAGCCAGAGGCTTACGAGGTCGCCAACGAACGCGTATTCCGTAAGGGTGGAGGCCCCAGCATGAGTCTGGCGCAGGCCGCGCAATATGCCATTCAACTGGGTGGTATTTACGATGGCCATGAAACGTCTCCCGACCTCCACAAACTCACGAAGGCATCTGTAGCGACCCTTGCTGGACAAGGTTTAGTGGCAGCCGCTAAGGACAGTTACCCTCGTGATGGCACGACATTTTCCTACGTGGCCAGCTTTGCCGAGGTCGAGGTCGACGTTGAAACGGGCAAGTACTACATCGTGGATTTCCTCGCCTATGCCGACGTGGGCTCCGTAATTCATCCCCGGGCGCTTGGAGGCCAGGTGCTTGGCCGCTCCGTTCTGGGCATGGGACATGCGATTGGGCAGAAGTGGGTATACGACCCTCACTACGGCGCCATGCTCTCGACGCGCTTTTACCAGAGCAAGCCGCCAACAATCTTGGACGTGCCCGTCGACATGCAATGGGCGGCGCTCGATATTCCGGATCCGGAAACACCAGTCGGGGCTCGCGGCGTGGGCGAGCCGCCGGTTGGAGGCGGGTGCGCCTCTATCTTGAATGCGCTTTCGGACGCCCTTGGTGATGAGATTTTTCAGCGCGCGCCCGTCAACGCTGACACCATACTCACTTCCCTCGAAGCGGGGCATCCCATGCAACATCCCTTAATGGCGCACATTTAGCGGCGATGCGAAAGGAGGGGCCATGGCTGTAATCCGAGACGTCATGCCGGCCTTTGAGCTGGCTCAGCCAAATTCAATCTCTGACGCGCAAAAGCTGCTCGAGCAGCAGGGTGAGAACGGCTGGGTGCTGGCCGGCGGCATGGACAGCTTCGACTGGCTCAAGGACCGCATCAAGAAACCGAAGGTGGTAGTTGATTTGAGCGGGATCGCGGAACTGAGGGGAGTTCGGGCCACCCCCGACGGCATCGAGATCGGAGCGATGACCACACTAACGGAAGTAGTCGAGCATCCCGTCATCAGAGAGAAGTACAAGCTGCTGGCGGAGAGCGCGGAGTTAGTGGCGTCTCCGCAAATCAGAAACCAGGGCACAATCGGCGGCAACGTCACCCAGGACGCGCGCTGCTGGTATTACCGCGCGGGTTGGCCATGCTACCGCGCCGGCGGCAACATCTGTTATGCCGACACACCAGAGGGCCGCAACCGCGAGCACGCGATTCTGCATGCGGACCGCTGCGTGGCAGTGAATCCCTCTGACTCTGCTCCCGCACTTATCGCGCTCGACGCCAAATTCGTAATTCGCACTTCCAAAGGTGAGCGCGCAGTGGACGCCGAGGACTACTTTATCGGGCCGGATATCGACATCACGCGACTACACATCCTGCGCCCCGGTGACCTGCTGACGGCCATTCGTATTCCTGCAACCTGGGCCGGTTCGCAATTCTATTTTGAGAAGGTGCGAGACCGGAATGTTTGGGACTTTCCGCTGCTGAACGTCGCCTCAGCCATGGTGGTGTCAAGTGGCAGCATTGAGCGAATCCGCATAGCAGTGAACGGCGCCGCCGCTCGTCCTCTACGCTTGAGGGGTGTCGAAGACGCGGTCCGGGGCAACCCACCGAATGCAACAACCGGGGAAATGGCAGGGAAACTGGCGGTGCAGGGTGCTGTCCCCTTGCAGTTCAACGCCTACAAGATCCCGCTGATGAGAAACCTGGTGAAACGTGCCATCGGAGGCGTCGAGGAGGCAACATGGACCCCCTACAATGGGCAATAGATCCGTGGGGAAAAACTGTCCCCATCCACATTGCGTGGTTCTTGATATGGGTGGCAGTGATCGCTGGATTGCTCTTCATTATCGCCCACGCGATCTACCTGCGCTATTTCGCGAAACCTAAGCAGTTCGCGGCCGATGCTGCTCCCGTAGTCCCCGCCCAGATCCCTGAACACGTCCCCCGCCACTCGCTGACGGCCCGTACATTTCACTGGATCATGGCGGCTGCCATGTTCACGCTGCTGTTTACGGCTTTCTTGCCGAAGGTAGGTGTTCAGTTTGACTGGGTTACCTACCATTGGATCGCCGGAGCTGTGCTGACCCTTTCCATTATGTTTCACGTCATCCATGCTTCCTTCTTTATGGACTTCTGGTCGATATGGCCTGACCGGATTGACCTGCGGGACGCCAAGAGAAGGACATTGCGGTTTTTCGGGAAGCCCGCGCCACCACCGGAGAGGTTTGCAAAGTATCCGCTGGAAAACAAGCTCTACCATTCCGCCATCATCGCCGCAGGGCTGTCGGCAATCGTGACTGGCGTTTTCATGATGTTTCGCGTTCGTACGATCTTCTTCCCCCGAAATCCGTATCTCTTCAGCGACATGACTTGGGGGATGATGTACGTGCTGCACGGGCTGGCCGGCGTCGGATTGATAGCGTTAATCATGATGCACGTCTATTTCGGGCTCCGCCCGGAGAAGCGCGAGATCACGAAATCAATGATTTTCGGCTGGATGGACCGAGGCTTTTATCTGAAAGAGCACGATCCAGTGCGATGGCCGGTCGAAGTTGAAACTTCCGCGCCACCTGCGCGGTCCCAGGGAGCACGGACCGAGGGGTTAACCGATGCTGGCTGAGCTCTGCAATCGCTGTGACGCTGTGGAAGAGTGTTACGAGTTTATGCTGGCCTATGCGGCCCAGGGGCTGCCCAGTGACCAAGGCAGCGAGTCGGGTGGGCAAGTCCGTGAGTTCCTGCATCGCGCCGTGAAAGCCCTGGCGGGGCTTTCCGAGGCTTGTGCGCTGGCAGTCGAAGAAAAGGGCCTTGAGCCAGCCGACAAATACTTGGCGTTCTTTGGGGTGCTCGATCGCGACGCACGCGATTCTCTTGCCGCCATCGAGCTGGTTCTGGCACAACCCGCCATCAGCTCTCAATTGGTCGACAACCTGAACGCATCGATCCATCTTCGCGCTCTGCTCACCGACCTGTTTCTCGTGAGCGAGATACTAAAAGCGCAAGTTATTCCGACCAAGCTAGCGAATACCGGTTGAGATCTGCGCCCAGTTCGACGTTACCACTGGCCAAGCCTTGTCCGGCCCGGTTCCAGTGGACGTGGGCAACGAGAACCCTCCGCCCATACTGGCCGCATACCTCCAGCACATCGACATGCTGATGAAACCAGTCCGCACGGAATCTATCCGCACCTATGAGACGAAGATCGAAGACGGCTGGGTCCACGTCGCGCCATGATTCGCAAGTTTAGCGTCGCGATCACTCAGGCTTGAGGGTCGACAAGTGGCTATCTTCAAGCACGGGGGATCCGCGCGTCAGTTTCAATCTCATCGACTTCCATCACCATTTCTCCCGGCTGCTTGGAGTAGATAGTTACGGACTGACGTCGCGACAGGTAGGGGAGATCGCGCCGAGCTCCGTCCCAGTTTTCAAACGGGGGTTTTTAAACCGCCGCCGATTGCAATGGGGGGAGGAGCCTGATACTGGAAACCGTAAAATGCACTGCGTCACGCACGCGCTTTATCGATCATCGCTTCCCAGATACCTTTGGATTTGAGAATGAGTTCTACGGCTTCGCGGACCGCGCCGTCGCCGCCGAGGGCGCTCGTAGTGTAGTGCGCGGCCTCTTTCACCTAAGGCACAGCATCACCCACGGCAACGGCCAGACCAACACGGCGCATCAAGGGAATATCCGGAAGGTCATCACCGATAAACGAGACAGCGGAATCGGAAACGCCCGCTTTTTGAAGGATTTCTTCATAGGCCAGCATCTTCACCGGCTGTTTCATATAGATAAACTCCATCTTCATTTCGTGGGCGCGGCGGAGGAGCGCGCCACTTTCGCGACCGGTAATACAGCCGGTACGCAGGCCGGCGGTTTGTGCGAGAGTAAGTCCTTGGCCATCGTGTGCGTCAAAGGTTTTGATTTCGAGGGCGGTGCCGTCGGGTTGCGAGAGCAGAGTGACACTGCCATTCGTCATCGTCCCGTCCACGTCCATGAGGAGCAGTTTGATTTGCGCGGCGCGCTTCTTGAGGGCGGGAGAGATGTTGGGAACACGAGCCAAGGAAGCCTCCGAGGGGAAGAGAGAGTTTACGTTATTGCGTTAAGTAGTGCGGCAACCTCTTCTCTCATTTCCCTGCCGGTCGACGTTTTCATCTTATGCGTTAATATTTGGCGATATTTTCATCGCATGGGGCCGCCGAGTCTCGCCTTATGGGGACACGGTCAATCTACGTTGTTGTTTTTGCTGCCCCGCGATTTTCAGCCTATGCGTAAACCCACAGCCGCCGCGGCGTGAAGGATGTATTACAGGTGGAAGAGCGGGGCTTCTGGAGTGCACCCCAAAAATGAGACACGGAGTTAAGGGCCAACCTACATTGAAGGGAGACGAGGTATGGAATTGGCCCGAACCGTGTACAGTCGCGATTTGAAGATTGCTGCCATGCGAGCC
>Ga0335083_10005544_pt1 | contig 15893 bp, 7 predicted proteins | sample Lox_Sample_42_FD_206716 | JGI IMG/M metagenome (GOLD analysis project Ga0335083, IMG submission 206716) | Soil microbial communities from Loxahatchee National Wildlife Refuge, Florida, United States - Lox_Sample_4.2 | ecosystem: Environmental > Terrestrial > Soil > Wetlands | place: USA: Florida... | reverse complement strand
TACGCCCGCCTGGCCAAGCTGCCGAGGCCGCAATTGCAGCCCCTCGAAGTGGCGGCCTGCGTGGGACGCGCCGTCAGCTTCGAGACGCGCCTACCCGTCGAAGTGGTGGAAGGTCCGCCGATGACCGTGCAGGGCGATCCCGACCAACTCGAACAGGTGCTCATCAATCTTCTGAAAAATGCTACCGACGCCTCGCTGGTAACCAACGGAAAGGTCGCCACCGGCTGGCGCCGCCTCGGCTCCATGCTGGAAATCTGGGTGCGCGATGAAGGCCCGGGATTGTCTTCTACTGCCAACCTGTTTGTGCCTTTCTTCACCACCAAGCCCGGCGGATCGGGAATCGGCCTGGTCCTCAGCCGCCAGATCGCCGAAGGCCACGGCGGCGCGTTGATGCTGGAAAATCGCACCGACGGCCCCGGTTGCGTCGCCCGCCTCCGCCTGCCTGCGTAATTTTGGCGCACGCCACTCCCGCCGGCGTTCCGACGCCCGCGCCAGGCCCGGACGTAGGACAGACGGTCGCCATTTGCCGTCTGTCATTCTTCACGGTCCGACGCCAGGACCGGCGGCAAACAACGACCGCCTGTCCTACGTCACCGGTAGTAAGTGGGAGTTAACTTCCGCTAACCAAGGACAACTTTTCCACAAACATAGGAATTGCTTGAATTGGGGAAGGCACTGCGCCCTCCACTCATGAACACCGCCGCCCAACCACTGACAGCCATTCCGCCGGAGCCCGAGACGCTCGAACAGACTGGATTGGCGGAATCCATCGTCGAACATATCATCCTCAAGATTCTATATTTCCGGGGTGAATTGTATGGAGCCGACCTGTCGCAGGCCATCGGTCTGCGATTTAGCGTCATCCAGGACCTGGTCGAGATGCTAAAACTCCAGCACCTCGTCCAGATCAAGCGTTCGATGGGAATGGGCAACGTCGGCTCTGTGCTCGCCCTCACCGAGGCCGGACGTGTGCGCACGCGCGAATACCTCGAGGCCAATCAGTACTCCGGACCGGCGCCCGTCCCCATGGAACAGTACGCCGCCCTCGTCACCCAGCAGCGCCCCGATACCGGCTGGCTCACCAAGGAGCACTTGCGCGAAGCCTTCCGCGGAATGGTGATTACCGAGCGCGTGCTGTCGCAGGTCGGTCCGGCCGTCAGCGCCGGAAACTCTCTCTTGATCTACGGCAAACCCGGCGACGGCAAAACGTTCCTCATCGAATCGCTGAACAACCTCGATTCCGCCCCCGTCTTCGTGCCCAACGCCATCGAATGCCAGGGCAACATCGTCCAGGTGTTCGACCCCGTCTACCATCAGCGGCTGCCCGAGGATGACGAACCATCCGCGTTGACGGTGTCCATGGAACGTTCCTATGACCACCGCTGGATCAAGTGCCGCCGGCCCTTCATCGTTTCCGGCGGCGAGTTGACGCTGGACATGCTCGACCTGCGCTACAACACCACTTCGAAGGTTTACGAAGCGCCCTTCCAGTTGAAGGCCAACAACGGCGTGTACCTCATCGACGACTTCGGCCGTCAGCGGGCGACCCCCGCCGAAGTGCTCAATCGCTGGATCGTCCCCATGGAGCGGCGCGTCGATTATCTGAGCTTCCTCACCGGCGGCAAAATGACCGTCCCGTTCGAGACGTTCCTGGTCTTCTCCACCAACTTGAACCCGGCCAACCTCGGCGACGAGGCCTTCCTCCGCCGCATTCAGTACAAGCTGCTCATGCGCGGTCCGGCGCAAAACGAATTCGAAAAAATCTTCCAGGATTTCTGCGCGGCTCGCAAAGTACCGGTCCCGGACGGCCTCCTCGATCGCTTCATCGAGCGCCACTACAAGCGCACCGGCAAGCCGTTCCGCCGCTGCCATCCCCGCGACGTGCTCAGCCATGCGCTGAACCTGATTCATTTCGAGAAGATGCCGGTGGCCTTGACGGATCACCTCCTCGATCGCGCGTTCGACAGTTGTTTCCTCAGCGAAGAGGACGACGTGCCGCTGGCCGAAGCCGCCATTGTGCCGGCCGACGGACGCACCTGCGCCGACCATTGGAGCGCGATTCTCGCCGAGGTTCCCACTACGCTCGGCTGCGTCTACCGCCTGGCGTCATTCCTCGACCGGGCGTCCGGACGATATCGCGATGCCCAATCCGAGAAGGAGTTTGGCGGCTCGGAAACCGCCCGCACCCTGGCTGTGATGCATTCCAAAGCGTTCCACACCTGGCTCCAACTGACCATGGATCAGAAGCGCGTCGACTTCTATCACTTTGTCAACAGCGCCGAGGGCGCGGAGGCGAATCTGGCCGTGGATCGGCCCGCGCTGATCCGCAGTCTGGCCCCCGAAGGTGTAAAGCCGGAAGAGCTTGAGTTGTTCGTGCTGCAAATGATGACTGTGCTGCCGCAGCCGGTAGCGCCCGCGCAAGCAACCAAACCGGTGCCTGCCGTAGCCCCGGTGCCTGCCGTAGCCCCGGTGTCCGCCCCGCCGCAGCAATCGGCGCACGCATCCGCCCCGGTCGTGCCGTTGATGTCGGAACCGGCCGCGCAACCCGAGCCTTCATCAGTCCCGCTCATGGCTCTGATGTCGGACCCAGCCAGGCAACCCGAGGCGGCAACGGTCCCGCTCGTAGCCTTGATGTCGGAACCGGGCGCGCAACCCGGGCCTTCATCAGTCCCGCTCATGGCTCCGATGTCGGAACCAGCCGTCCAGAACCCGTCGGTCCCGCTCATGGCCCTGATGTCCGAACCCGTTCCGCCGCTCATGCAGGCTCAGGAACCGGCGTCGCCGGCTCAACCCGTGCCTCTGTTCCGCGATGTCCCCGCTCCCTCTCAGGACGCCGAGACTCGCGAAATGCCGCTGTGGAGGGGGTAGGCCCCCGCTCCGCTACTTCTCTCCGGTCCCGAGCACCGTCTCGAAGTAGGGCGGCTCGGCCTCGCGAAATACTACCGCCGTCTCGGTGTTGCGGAAGCCCGCGCTTTTGAGATACCGCTCGATCTCCAGCTCCGTAAACCCCAGCCAGAGGTCGGCGTACATCTCGCGCGCTTCCTCGAAATGGTGGCGATTCAGGTCGAGCACCGCGATCCGTCCCCCCGGCTTCAGGATGCGCCACGCTTCGCCCACCGCGCGCTCCGGATGCCCCGCATGGTGCAGCGCCTGGCTGAGAAACGCCAGATCCACGCTGCCGCTGCGAATCGGCACGTCTTCCAGATCGCCCAGCCGGTATTCCAGGTTGCCGATACCGTGCTTGCGCGCCAGCTCCGACCCGAACTCCACCATCTTTTCAGAATTGTCGATCGCGATCACCTTCCGGGCCCGCTGCGCCATCAATTGCGAGATCGTGCCCTCGCCCGCGCCCAGGTCCGCGATCACCATCGGCGGCATCAGCTTCAGCAACGCCTCGGCGATGCCTTTCCAGGAACGGCCCGGTACATACTGCCGCCCGAATTTGCCGGCCAGTTCGTCGAAGTAGCGGCGCATCTTGTCCTGGCGGCGCCGCAACGCCTGCCGGAGCGCGCTGCGGTCTGCCGCCGCTTCCGGCACTTCGCCTGCCGCCTGCCGCAGCAGGTTCATCAGCTCCACCGGCGCGGTAAGCCGGTAGAACGCGTTCTTGCCGGTCCGCCGGTCGTCCACCAGGCCCGCCTGTTTCAATTGCGCCAGGTGTGTCGAGATCTGGCTCTGCCCCTTGCTGAGGATCTCCTGCAACTCCGCTACCGACAGCTCCTCCTGCTCCAGCAGCAGCAGCAGGCGGAGACGGTTGGGATCGGCCGCCAGACGCAGGGCTTTGAGGGTTGACGCCATCGCTGGAACTATTATAATATCAACCTATCAAGATTTATTGATACGATAGATTGAAAAAAAATGACAACCGCGACTCTCAACCAGACCGATTACAAAGTGGCCGACCTTTCGCTCGCCGAATGGGGCCGCAAGGAAATCACCATCGCCGAATCGGAAATGCCGGGCCTCATGGCTATCCGGCATAAGTACGCCAAACAGAAGCCGCTGGCGGGCGTGCGCGTTACCGGGTCGCTGCACATGACCATCCAGACCGCCGTGCTCATCGAGACCCTGGCTGATCTCGGAGCCTCGGTCCGCTGGGCAAGCTGCAACATCTTCTCCACCCAGGACCACGCCGCTGCCGCCATCGCCGCGTCCGGCGTGCCGGTCTTCGCCTGGAAGGGCGAAACCCTGGAAGACTACTGGTGGTGCACCTACCAGGCGCTCTCCCACCCCGGCGGCCTCGGACCGCAGTTGATCGTCGATGACGGCGGCGACGCCACTCTCCTCATCCACAAAGGCTACGAGCTGGAAAACGGCAGCGATTGGGTGAATACCCCGTCCGCCGGCCACGAAGAGGAGGTCATCAAGGACCTGCTGAAGAGCGTCCATGCCGAAAACAAGACTCGCTGGCACGACATCGTGAAGGTCTGGCGCGGCGTCTCCGAGGAGACCACCACTGGCGTGCATCGCCTGTATAAGATGCAGGAGGCCGGCACGCTGCTCGTCCCGGCCATCAACGTCAACGACTCCGTAACCAAATCCAAGTTCGACAACCTCTACGGCTGCCGCGAGTCGCTGGCCGACGGCATCAAGCGCGCCACCGACGTCATGGTCGCCGGCAAAATCGCCGTCGTCTGTGGTTACGGCGATGTCGGCAAAGGCTCGGCGCACTCGCTGCGCGGCATGGGCGCCCGCGTCATCGTCACCGAAATCGACCCCATCAACGCGCTCCAGGCCGCCATGGAAGGCTTCGAAGTCACTACCATCGAAGACACGCTCGGCCGCGGCGATATCTATGTCACCTGCACCGGCAATTGCGACATCATCACCCTCGAGCACATGCGCAGGATGAAAGACCAGGCGATTGTCTGCAACATCGGCCACTTCGATAACGAAATCCAGATGGACCGGCTCAACGAGTCCGGCGCAAGGCGCACCAATATCAAGCCGCAGGTCGACATGTACACCTTCGGCGAAGGCCAGACCATCTTCATCCTGGCCGAAGGCCGCCTCGTAAACCTGGGCTGCGCCACCGGCCATCCCAGCTTCGTCATGAGCAACAGCTTCTCCAACCAGACGCTGGCGCAACTCGACCTCTGGGCCAATCGCGACACCTACAAACCGGGCGTCTACACGCTGCCCAAGAAACTCGACGAAGAAGTGGCGCGCCTGCACCTCGAAAAGATCGGCGTCAAGCTTACCACCCTATCGCCCAAACAAGCCGAGTATCTCGGCGTCCCCGTGGAAGGCCCGTACAAGCCGGATCATTATCGATATTAGAGTAGCCGCCGACAAACACCGATGAACACGAATAATATCCCGCCAATCCGCGTTGGTTTTATCCGTGTTCATCTGTGTCCATCCGTGGCCAATTTGGCTTTTGCTCGTGTTACAGTCTAGTTGAAATCACCGCAGGAGGGTAGTTTTGCCGGAAACCATGAAACATTTATTCACGTCGGAATCGGTCACGGAGGGCCATCCCGATAAGATCGCCGACCAGATTTCGGATGCCGTGCTCGACGCTGTGCTCGCCTCCGACCCCACCGGGCGCGTGGCCTGCGAGGTCCTCGTGACTACCGGAACCTGCATCGTTGCGGGTGAGATCACCACCACCACCTACGTCGATGTTCCCCGCATCGCTCGCGGCACCATCGAGTACGTCGGCTATAACGATGCCTCCTACGGCTTCGATTGCCACACCTGCGGCGTTCACAACCTTATTCAGTCGCAATCGCCCGACATCGCCATGGGCGTCGATACCGGCGGCGCCGGCGATCAGGGCCTGATGTTCGGCTACGCCTGCGACGAAACCGCCGAGCTGATGCCGCTGCCTATCATGATGGCCCACAAGCTGGTCCATCAGCTCTCCGTCATCCGCCGCGAGGGCGCCCTCGATTTCCTCCGCCCCGATGGCAAAAGCCAGGTCAGTGTCGAATACCAGGGCGCCACTCCCAAGCGCATTGAAGCAGTCGTGATTTCCACCCAGCACAGCCCGGAAGTTTCCACCGAGGAGCTGCGCCGCGAAGTCAAGAAGCACATCATCGACCCCATCATTCCCTCCGCCATGGTCGACTCCCAGACCAAGTTCCACATCAACCCCACCGGCCGTTTCGTGGTCGGCGGACCACACGGCGACACGGGTCTCACCGGCCGCAAAATCATCGTCGACACCTACGGCGGCATGGGCCGTCACGGCGGCGGCGCCTTCTCCGGCAAGGATCCGACGAAGGTCGACCGTTCGGCCTGCTACATGGCCCGCTATATCGCCAAGAATCTGGTGGCGGCGAAACTGGCGTCGCGCTGCGAGGTGCAACTCGCCTACGCCATCGGGGTGGCCGAGCCCGTCTCCGTCACCGTCAACACCTTCGGAACCGGCGCTATTCCCGACGACCGCTTCACCGATCTGGTGCGCGAGAATTTCTCGCTGACGCCGCGCGGCATCATCGACACTCTCAAGTTGCGCCGCCCGATTTATCGCAAAACCGCGGCCTTCGGCCACTTCGGCCGCAACGAAGAGAGCTTCACCTGGGAAGCCACCGACAAAGCCGGCATCCTGAAAGAGCAGGCCGCCCTGGCGCAAGCCGCCGTAAAATAAGCCCGAGCTGCCAGTGTGGGGCAGGTTGGCAACCAGTGGACCGGTTGCCGGAAGGCGAGCGTCAACTCGCCCGCTAGCCCGCCGGCAAGCCCATTTTCGAAAGGTCTCGCGAATCCCGCTCGAAGAAAGAAGCTGAGCGTTCAGCTCCGCAGCGTGGCCGTTGCGCCTGACTTCCCTTCCTGCAAGCACGACGAACAAAAAAAATCCCGCCGGCCGCGCTCAAGTTCGGCCGGCGGGAGTGCAAGGGTACGCACGAAGAAGCCGGATCGATAAAAATCAAAAAGCTGCCGGCGGAGTTCCCCCACCGGCAGCCTGACCAACTAACTACAAACTAGAAGTTGATGCGCGCCGAAAACTCCAGAATGCGCCCGCCCGGATCGAGACCATTGGAAATGTCCCGATACGCCGAGCCGATCTGGCCAAAACTGGTGCTGCTCGCCGAAGCGCTGCCGAGATAGAAGTTGGTGATGTTGAGGACGTTCAGCGCCTGTGCCCGGAATTCGCAGTTCACCGATTCCCTGATCCGCGTGCGCTTCACGACGCTGACATCCAGGTGCTTCTGCCAAGGACCATACAGGTACGCCGTATTGTCCGCCAGGACCGGCCCCGTCGGCGGTCCGATATACGGAGCGCTGGGGTCGAGCGTGTAACCGCCATTATTGAATGCGGCTTCCGTGTTGTGGATCAACGAGAGCGGCAGGTCGTACAGAATTCCCGACACCGTCCCGTTGGAGTTAATCAAGCTGGTCTTGTCGATGGTCAACTCGCTCTGTAGTTGCTTCAGCGTGATGTTGTGCAGAATCACGCCGCAGTCCGATGTGTTGAAACAGGCGCGGCCGCTGGTAAGCGCGCTTGGCTGTCCCGCCTGGATGCGGGTGGTCCCCACGATTTCCCAACCTTCCACCGCTTTCCGCACAAAGGCGTTTCCCGAGGAAAGATAGGATCGGCCCGGACCGAACGGCAGCTCGTAAATCCAGTTCGCCTTGATGGCGTGCCTCAGATCGAACCCCGTCGGCTTGCGATCCAGCCGCAGATTCCGAAACGTGGTTGGCGCCGCATAGTCGCCCGAGTTGGCCGTAGCGCCGTTCGCCAGCGACTTCGCGTACACATAGCTGCCCTGCAATTGCAAACCGTGCGCCAACCGCCGCCGCACTTCCACCTGCAGCGAATCGTAATACGACGCTCCCCAATCCGTCATCAGGTACGTCCCGCCGCTGCCGACTGCCGGATTCACCATGAAGAAATTCGACGGGTACCCGGCGTTGATCAGGTTGTTCAAGCGCGTAGCGTTGGTGGCAATCGCGTTGGCGAAGGATCCGAATCGCCCCAACTGCAGATATCCGCCCGTGGTTGTGTCGGTACAGCATGTGGTTCCCAAAGCCGCGGGAATGATTTTCAAATTCTGCTGCCCGGGCAGACCCTGGTTGCCGTAGTTATACGTCTTCAGCGTCGGCGTAAACAGCATTTGCTGAATCGTCATCCCGTTGGCGATTGCCAGGTTATTCTGCGCGATCAAAGCTTCATTCAGGAATCCGTTCTCGAATACGTTCACTTCGTTCAGGTTCACCTGGCGCCATTCTTTCACGCCATGATTGCCGACAAAGCGCACTTCCATCACCGTGTCCCGGGTCAACTCCCGCTGGTAGCCGATGTTCCAGCTTTCCACGTAACCGACGTTCAGATTCGGATCAAAGTCGTTCAGCGAATCAGTAAAAGTCGGGCTGATAGGATACTGCGGGGCCGAGGGCGACGGCTGCGACGGAAAACTGGAATCCGTGAAGTAGCGATTCCCCGCCGGTCCGAAATACTGCGGATAGTTCACCGGATCTACCGAAGTGTTGTAATACAGGCCCTTGTTGCTGCCCCAGATCGATTGGAAGTTGTATCCGCCCGGCCGCGTGCTCGAAATCGAAAATCCCGCCCGCAGCACCGCGGCGCCGGTGTGGTGACCGGTCAAGAGCGCCAGCGCTCCTTCCTTGGGCTGTAACTGATAGGCAATGCCCAGCGACGGTAATGCCAACGGACTCGGATTATAGGCTGTCCGCCCGTTCAGAGACGTAAATGTCGGCTGCACGCCGGTCAGTACGCCCGGCTTGAACATGTTCCCGATTCCCGAAATGCCCCAGATTCCCGCCAATCCGACCTGGGAGTAAGTTCCATTCACATTGACGAACGGGAACTGGTATTCCATGCGCAGACCGATGGTCGCGGTGAGGTTCGGAGCGAGGCGCCATGTGTCCTGAGCGAACAATCCGAATTCACGCTGGTGGTTGCGGTCGATCGCTGGATTGTGCCCGTACTGGTGGCTGGTTTCGCTTTGCACCACCTGCTGCGAAATGCTGGATACGCGGCCCGTCAGCGCGGCGTACATCGATTCCAGACTCCCGAGATCCGAAGTGCTGATGCCGGGGACGTTCGCGGTCGTCAACCATGCCGTCGATCCCGTAGTCGCCGGATCGCCGGTCGCCGTTCCGAAACTGATTCCCGGAATCGTCTCCGATCCGATCGAGGATTGCCAGGTCGCGATCGATGTAAAGGTGCCGCCAAAGCTGAATTGATGCGGACCCTTCACCCACGACACCGTGTCCGCAAAGTCCTTGGTCGGAGCATTGCGGCGCGAGGGTCCGGCATTCGTCGTCACCCCCGACCAATATCCGAATCCGGGGTTAAATCCTTTCCACTCGCTGTACAGCGCGTCGCTGCCGACCAGATCGTAAAACAGCACCGAGCCGCCGGCCAGACCGAATCGCGCTTCGTTCGTCAGGGTTGCGCTCAACGAACTACGCAGACTGACCGATCCCGCGAACCGGCGGCTGCGCTGTCCGGCGATGATGTTGCTACCCAGCACCGTTCCGGTTCCGGGGTAGACCGGCACCACGCCGTTCAACACGTCGGGGCTGGCATTGTACCAATCGTAGTTTGTAACTAATGAGATGTGATGTTTGACCGTCAAGTTGTAGTCGAGGCGGTCGGTGAGGAAGTACCGATCCTGCGTTCCCGCCGCGGCGTAGGTCAGCGTATCGCGCATGAAATCGGTGCCGGTTGAGGAATTCGGTCTCAGGTTGCCGCCCTGCACCAGGTTCCAGATCTGCGAGAGTGTCTGCGCCGAAGTCGGATCGGCCGCCGTCTTATAGGGGACAACCCCGGCGGGCAGATTCGCGTTCGCCGCCGCCGCCAGGTTGTAGACGTTGACCGTCTTCAGCAAACTGGAATTTCCTTGGCACGCCGCCAGCGTGCTGGTGGTCGGGCAATAGCTGAAGATCCCGTTCCAGCCCCCGCCCTGAGGCAGAATCGTCCGCGTAAACGTGGCGCTCTGCGGCAGTTTGTAAATCTCGTAGTTCACGAAAAACAGCAGCTTGTCTTTCTTGATTGGACCGCCCACGTGCACGTTGCCCTGGTTGAACTTCATGATGTCGCGCGGGGCGCCGGTCTGATTGTTGAAGTAATAGTTGGCGTTGAGGAAGGTGTTGCGGTGCGCCCACACCACGCCGCCGTGATACTGGTTGGTGCCGCTCTTGGTGGTGAATTTCAATTGCGCGCCGCCCTGCGCCGTGGAATCGACGCCCGAGGCCGACGTGCTGAGCGTAACTTCCTCCAGCGAATCTACCGACGGCATGATGTAGCTGAAGAAACCGTCGCTCGATTTCAACCATTGGTCGTTGGTCGGAACGCCGTCGATGGTGACATTCAGCGACTCTCTCGGCAGACCGTTGATGTAGCTGTCGCGGTAACCGGTGAGCGTCTGTGTGCCCGGAAGCTGCAGGAACGACTCCATGCCGTTGCGCGTCGCCGTCGGCAGTTCGTTGATCTGCCGGCCCGTGATCGTACTGCTCAACTCCGCGCTGGTGGTCTGCACCAGTTCGGCGCCGCCTTGCACCATCACTGTTTCGGTCGCCTGGCCGAGTTCCAGCTTGAAATTGACCGTCACATCCACGCCCGAGTTGATCTCGATCCCGGTCTTCAACGCGGCTTTGAAGCCTTCTTTGGTCACGCTGGCTTTGTAGTTGCCTGCCGGCATCGAGGGAAACGCGAACGTCCCCTTTTCATTGGTCACGGTCTTGACGATATGGTCGGTATCTACGTTCGTCAGGGTCACTTGAGCTGCGGGAACAGCCGCTCCCGTGGGATCGGTAACCGTACCGTTGACAAGGGCGGTCGTGCCCTGTCCGTAGACCACCGCCGCGCACAGCAGCAGCGCCGCTATTAGAGATTTCATCGAATTGTACCCCTCCCCAACTAACTCTCTTCGTGGGTCAATCTGCCTGCACGGCTCCTAGCCACAGGGTCCGCGCAGAAAATCAAGGTCCCATCCCCGAAGACAAGTTTGAGCGATGGTACGATGATCTGTCGTAGAAAGCAAATTAAGTTTTTTAATGAGACAAATCAACAGTATTAATGTGTGTTTGGTTGTCGGGCAATCTTTGTGGGGCAGGCTGGCAGCCTGCGGCCGGCTGGCAGTCGGCCTCCGCAATCAGCCGCCCTACACGGTGAGATTGCATATGCAGTTCGGGCGCGAACCGTGTTTTCGACCCTGCGGCCGCTTTCTCCGTGAATCCCCTCCGTGCCAGCCGCGTTGACGCGGGGCCGTCGCGGCAGCCTGGCGGCGCCCCCCGACCGAAATGCGCCGGCGGCGACTGTCCGTCACACAGCGGCTGCAACCGAATTTCAATCCGGCCGGGAATTATAATGGCCCGCAGAGTATGAAGATCCCATCTCTTCTCGCCTTCGCCGGCTGCGCCCTTTTCGCTTTCCAAACCGTCCGTCCCGTCGACTACGTCAACGCTCTCGTCGGCACCGCGCCGCTCGACGATCCCAGGCTCATCGGCAACGCGCCGCCTCCCGGCGAAGAGTTGTATACCGGCATGACCTCGCCCGGCGCCGTTCTCCCGCACGGCCTCACCAACCTTAGCCCCGTCAACAAGAACCTCGACCTGTCCTACCCCGCAGGCGTCGGCATGTCTTATAACTTCCTGCACCGCACCATGCTCGGGTTTACCTCGCCGATGCAAGGCCTGATGCTCATGCCGGTGGTTGGCGATTGGACCGTCCCACCGGAGCGCTCCGCCTCGGTCTACAGCAAGGATAAAGAGAAAGCCACACCCGGCTACTACACCGTCTATCTGGACGATTACAAAGTCAAGGTAGAAATGACGGTCACGCCTTGGACCGGGATCTATCGCTTCACTTTCCCCAAAAGTCAACGCGCCCATATCGTCCTCGACATGGGCCGCGCCGGCGGTGCACTCGAGATCGCCGGTGATCGCACCGTCCGCGGGTACGCTGAACGCGGCATTCGCGGCCAGATTTCCGGCGCTTCCCTCCGCGGGACGGCGCGAAGTTACTTCGTCGCCGAGTTCTCCAAGCCGTTCACAACCTTCGGCACGTTTCACCAGAATCCGCCAACAGGCCGCGGATCCGCTGTCGGCGGAAACACCGTGAGTCCGGCCTCGCGAAACGACTCCGGCAATTATGCCGGCTCTTATCTCGATTTCGTCACCGCCGAAGGCGAACAGGTCCTGGTGAAGATCGCCTCCGGCGAGACTTACGAGGCCGCCCGGAACTATCTCCAATCCGAGAACCCCGCCTGGGATTTCGACGGCGTCCATCGCCGCGCCGAAGCAGCCTGGGCCGGGAAGCTCAACCTGGTCGAGGTGAAGGGCGGATCGCAAAAGCAGCGCGTTCTCTTCTATTCCAACCTGTTCCACTCCCTCGCCAGCCCCCGCCTTGTCGCCCGCAAAGGCGACACCTTCCGCGGCCTCGATGGCGAAGTCCACACCGCCGCCCACGACCGCTACGGCCCCGTGCCGTTCTGGGACACCGGCCGTAACCAGATCGTCCTGTTGACCGTGATCGAGCCGGATGTCAAGCTCGACATCCTCGCCTCCACCCTCGACATGGCTCGCGAATCCGGTTACATGCAGACTTCTTTTCACGGCGATCACGCCGTCTTCATGTATCTCGGCGATTGGCAGCGCGGGCTCCAGTTCGATTGGGCAGGCGCCTACGAATATCTCCGCAAGAATGCCGTCGATATCAAGGGCCCGCGCCGCAACCTCGAAGAGTACTTACAGAAAGGATGGGTGTCGGATATCCTCGTCGATAAGCCCAGCCCGCCCTACGCTGGAGGCAATGCCGGCGTCGCCAAAACGCTCGAATATAGCTGGGACGATTACTGCCTCGCAACTTATGCCAAAAAGCTCGGCAAAGAAGACGACTACCAGATGTTTCTCAAGCGCGCCGCCAATTACCGCAACGTCTTCGACCCCTCCGTCGGCTTCATGCGTGGCAAGACCGCCGATGGCAACTGGATTTCGCCCTTCGACCCCACCGAGCCCTATTACAACTTCATGATGAAGGAGGCTTCCGGCTGGTCGACCTTATGGCTGGTGCCGCACGACGTCCGCGGACTCATGGACCTCCTCGGCGGCCGCGATAAGTTCGACGCCAGGCTGGACGAATTCTTCCAGACGCCCTACCATCCCAAAGGCATCTGCCGCGATTGCACCGGCGTCATCGGCCAATACGTGCAAGGCAATCAGCCCGACCAGCAGGTCGCCTACTACTACGATTGGGGTGGCCAGCCCTGGAAAACGCAGGAACTGGTCCGCCGCATCCTGCGCGACATGTACGGCAGCGACAAATACGGCCTGGCCTTTCCCGGCATGGACGATCAGGGCGCGACTTCATCCTGGTACGTCCTCAGCGCTATGGGCTTCTACCCCGTCGACCCCGCGCGCCCCGAATACATCATCGGCAGTCCCATCTTCGATGAAGTTACCATCCACTTAGGGAACGGGAAAGACTTCAGTATCATCGCCACTAATAATTCGGATAAGAATCTCTATATCCAGTCCGCGACATTGAACGGCCGGCCGCTGACCCGCCCCTGGTTCAGCCATGCCGACATGGCCGGCGGCGGCAAGCTGATCTTCCAGATGGGTCCCACTCCCAACCGTGCCTGGGGCGCCTCGCCCGACGCCGCGCCACCTTCAATGTCGGACAAGAGATAAGTATTCTCGTCCCGGCTCGGGAACGCTTCGCCGCACGCCGTGGCGCAAGCTCTCAGCTTGCCGCGCCGAAACTTATCTCGGCGGTCGGACCGCGCTCAATTGGCGGAACTCTTCGCTGCTTCCCCGCCCCATCGCCGGGTGTCGACGCCTTCTGCCGGTTCCGCCGCGCCCCCCCCGCAGCCAGCCGGGGCGTCGGTAGCCGATCGTCTTTCGTGGTCTGCCTTCCGGTAAAATGGGAACGATCGCCAAACCATCCGGGAGGACCCAGGTGAGATCTTTTTTCCTTGCCGCCGCGGCTCTTTTTGCCCTATCGTTACTGGCGCCGGCCCAGACCGTCACTAAAGAAAACGTCGACGGCATTGTGAATCTTCGCCGCCTGGAGACCACCGTCGCCTGCTCCGGCGCGATCAAGCCCGATACGCTGCCCAAAATCAAGCAGATGGGCTTTGTATCGGTCATCAACTTGCGCGAGCCCACCGAAGCCGGCGCGAACGTCCAGGAGGAGGGCGAAGCAGCCAGGGCCGCCGGCCTGCGTTACTACAGCATCCCCTTCAACTCCAGAAACCCCGACCCAGCCGTCGCCGGCAAGTTTCTCGACGCCATCACCGCCAGGGGATCCGAGCCGGCCTACATCCATTGTGCCGGCGGTGGCCGCGCCGCTACCATGTGGTTCATCAAACGAGTGGTCGTAGACCACTGGGAGATCGACCGCGCCGAAAAAGAAGCCACCGACCTGGGAATGACCAGCCCCACCCTCAAGCAGTTCGCCATCGATTACGCCCAGTCGCACAAGCGATAGCCCCCTCGTTTGACCCTCGCCTGATCCGTCTGCATCCGGCGGCCTGAATTCCCAAATCCGCTCTTTCAGCACGCGCCCGAGCCGTTTCGCGATACTTCGCCCATGCTAAAATCAGACAAGTCCAGTTCACCAAAGCCGGACCCTTTGACCGCCTTTAGGATTACCCTCCACGGCGGACCCGTTCCACGACGAACACACTATGCAAAACTCTCGCGTGAGCACCGGTCTACCTGTAGCCCAGGGCCTCTACGACCCGCGTCATGAGCATGACGCTTGCGGCATCGGTTTCGTGGCGAACGTCAAGGGCCAGAAATCGCACGACATCATCACCAAGGGCATCCAGGTCCTCATCAATCTGACCCATCGCGGCGCCTGCGGGTGCGATCCCGAAACCGGCGATGGCGCCGGCGTCCTGATCCAGATTCCCCACCAGTTCTTCGCTCGCGAATGCGCCGGTCTCGGCTTCACGCTCCCCGCCCCTGGCGAATACGGCGTCGGCATGGTCTTCCTGCCCGTCGAGCGCCACGCGCGACTTCAGTGCGAGGGCCACGTCGAGCGCATCACCCGCGAAGAAGGCCTCGCCATCCTCGGCTGGCGCGATACGCCCATCGATGGCGCGGCCATCGGACGCGTCGCCCGCGGCTCTCAGCCCTACATCGAACAGATCTTCATCGGCCGCGGCCGCGGCATGAACGAAGACCAGCTCGAGCGCAAACTCTACGTCGTCCGCAAACGCCTCGAATCCGAAATCGCCGCCTCCGATATCGACGACAAGGAATTCTTCTACATCCCCTCGCTCTCCGCCCGCACCATCGTATACAAAGGACTGCTCCTCGCCCCTCAGATCGCCAACTTCTACCCCGAGCTCAGCGATCCCGAAGTCGTCAGCTCGCTCTGTCTCGTCCACCAGCGCTTCTCGACGAATACGTTCCCCACGTGGCAGCTCGCCCACCCCTACCGTTACGTCGCCCACAACGGCGAAATCAATACCCTCCGGGGTAACGTCAACTGGATGCGCGCCCGCCAGTCGGTCCTCCGCTCACCCCTGTTCGGCGACGACATAAAAAAGCTCTTCCCCATCATTCAGCCCGGCGGCAGCGACTCCGCCGCCTTCGATAACGCCCTCGAGCTTCTCGTTCTCTCCGGCCGCGGCTTGCCCCACGCCATGGCCATGCTGATCCCCGAAGCCTGGTCCAGCAATCCCCATATGAACGAGCAGAAACGCGCGTTCTACGAATATCACGCCTCTCTTATGGAGCCCTGGGACGGCCCCGCCGCCATCGCCTTCACCGACGGCCGCATGATCGGCGCCACCCTCGATCGCAACGGACTTCGCCCCGCCCGCTACATCGTTACCCACGACGACCTGGTCGTCATGTCCTCGGAAACCGGCGTCCTCCCTATCAAGCCTGAAAACGTCAAACGCAAAGGCCGCCTCCAGCCCGGCAAGATGTTCCTCGTCGATACCGTCGAAGGCCGCATCGTCTCCGAC
>Ga0335083_10005543_pt1 | contig 15896 bp, 14 predicted proteins | sample Lox_Sample_42_FD_206716 | JGI IMG/M metagenome (GOLD analysis project Ga0335083, IMG submission 206716) | Soil microbial communities from Loxahatchee National Wildlife Refuge, Florida, United States - Lox_Sample_4.2 | ecosystem: Environmental > Terrestrial > Soil > Wetlands | place: USA... | reverse complement strand
TGCTAAGGCACCGCCTGATGACAGCGGCGGGAAGGGACGGGATCATGGGACTTTTCCGTAGATCACGTGCGCGCCACGCGCGTCACGCGGCCAAATCGACCCGGGCGGAGCGGCGGGCCGCGCAGCGCACCGCGCAGGCCGAGGCGAAGCTGGCGCAGACCGAGCAGAGCATTCACGAGCTCGCCGACGAGGCGCGCAGCCAAGTGAACCCGTCGGCACCGCAATAGCGGTAGCCGTTATCGCTTGCGGGCGACCGCGGCGTGGATGGGGATGGTGCGCTCCAGGTGCGGGTCGTCGGGAGCGGGGCGCCATTCGGTGATGGGGACCAGGCCGGGCGGGACCGGGTCCAGGCCGCTCATCAGGGTGGCCAGCTCAGCGCGTGCGCGAAGGGTGATGGGCTGCAGCGGCATCATCTTGTTCCACTGCCGCGCCGCCTCCTCGAGCGCCGGGTCCAGGTCGCTCGCCAGGTGGTACATGGCGAAGTAGCTGCCCGGCGGCGCGGACGACATGAGCAGCGACACCACCATGCCGGCCTGCGCGGTGTCCTGGACGTAGGCGAGGGTGAACAGCAGCATGACCGCGACCGGCCGGCCGAAGTCGAGGATCTGCTGCGCGCCCGCGATGATCGCGCCCGGGTCGTGGACGTCCGCGTCGACATAGCCGACGGCGCCGCCCGGCGCGGACTTCAGCAGCGCCCTGGCGTGCGACAGCACCATGGGGTCGTTGTCGACGTACGCGATGCGGGACTCGGGGGCGAGGGACTGCGCGACATTGTGCGTGGCGCCCACCAGCGGAAGGCCAAAGCCGATGTCGAGGAACTGGGTGACTCCCGCCTCGGCGACCAGGTGAGTCAGGGCACGCCGCTGGAAGGCGCGGATCGCGGGCGCGATGTCCACGATCACCGGCGCGGCCGCCGCCAGCGCACGCGCCGCCTTGCGGTCGGCCTCGAAGTTGCTCTGGCCGCCGTAGAGGAAGTCAATGACACGCGCCGCGTTGGGCTCGGTGGTGCTGATGAGCGCCGCCTTCGCCCTGCGGGTTGTGTCCTGCATCCAGTCCTCCGCCATGGCATACAAAGTATGCGACTCGGGGGTAGCGAGGAGTGCGGCTCGCCGTCAATGTTGCGCCGGCAGCGGCGTTTGCGGCGGGATTGCCGGCCGCGAGTCCGGTCAGGCCCCGGTGGCCGCGAGTCCGGTCAGGCCCCGGCGGCCGCGAGTCCGGTCAGGCCCCGGCGGCCGCGGCCGCGGCAGCGGTCTCCCGCAGCCACAGGTGACCCGCGTCGTGGGTGTGCACGGGGTGCCACCACAGCGCCTCGCGCACGGGGACCGCGTCGAACGGGCAGTCAAGCAGCCGGATGCCGCTGCCCGGCCCGAGTCCGAGCCTGGCGGCGAGCAGCCCGTGGATCATCGCCACCCGGCGGGTGCCCGCGACCATGGCGGGCAGCAGCTGGAAACTGTCCACCGACACCTGGACGCGCGGCTCGACGCCGAGCATCGACAGCTGCCTGGTGACCGAGGAGTCGTAGGCGCGCTGGTAGGCGGCCCAGGGCAGCACGGCGAGCTGCGCCAGCGTGATCGACTCGCCGACCTCCGGATTGTCGTCGGCGACCAGGCACAGCCAGCGGTCGCGGAACAGCTCGAGCGCGGGCAGGCCGGCGATGATGCCGTGCGGCATGAGCAGGCCGTCGACGGCGGCAAGCTGCCCCGCAGTATCGTCGGTGATCGTGGCGGGCACCTGGCGGAACGTGATCGCCACACCCGGCGCCTGCGCGCTGACCTCGCGGGCCAGCCGGGCGCCGAATACCGCCACCGCGTAGTCGGAGGCGAACAGCACGAACTCCCGCTCCTCGCGCGACGGGTCGAAGCGCGGCTGGCTGCCGAAGACCCGCTCGAGCATCTCGCAGGCGACCTCGGTCCTGTCAAGCAGCACCGAGCCGAGCGCGGTCAGCTCGTACCCCGCTCCCTTCCTGGCCAGCAGCTCGTCGCCGAAGTGGCGGCGGAGCCTGGCCAGCGCGGCGCTCATCGCGGGCTGGCTCAGGCCGATCCGCTCCCCTGCCCTTGTCACGTTGCGCTCAGTCAGCAGCGCGCGCAGGGCCACCACCAGGTTCATGTCGAGACCGGCGAGGTTCATGCCGCGATGGTATCCGGTCTATGGATGGCGGCCATCAGAAGAATCGATTTCATAAATCCTGATGGCCGGTCCATAGTGGTGATCGCGATGACGTGGAGGTAACCCGCATGCCCGCTGTCAGACACGTGCTCGTGGCCGGGGCCGGCCTGGCCGGCACCGCGACCGCGACCGGCCTCGCCGCGGCCGGCGTCGACGTCGACCTGATCGAGGTCAAGCCGGAGATCACCACCGTCGGCTCCGGCATCACCATGCAGGGCAACGGCCTGCGTGAGCTGCGCCGCCTCGGCGTGCTCGACGAGGTGCTCGCGGCCGGGTACCCGTTCAATGACCTGGGGCTGCGCGCACCCGACCCGGCAGGCACGCTGATCGCCGAGTTCCCCGACGCGCGGACCGGGGGCGGTGACCTGCCCGCCACGCTCGGCCTGCCGCGCCCCGACCTCGCCCGCATCATGGCGGACCGCGCGGTCGCGGCAGGCGCGAAGCTGCGGTTCGGCACCTCGGTGCGCTCGCTTGAACAGGACGAATCCGGCGTGGACGTGACGTTCTCCGACGGCTCCGCGGGACGCTATGACCTGGTCGTCGGCGCGGACGGGATCAGGTCGGCCACCCGGGGCATGATCGGCGTCACCGAGGAGCCCCAGCCCGCCGGCATGGGCATCTTCCGCGCCTTCGGGCCCCGGCCGGCGAGCGTCACGCGGACCGACCTCTATTACGGCGGGCCGGCGTACATCGCGGGCTACTGCCCCACCGGGACGGACACGTTGTACGCATACCTGGTGGAGGATGCCACCGACCGTTCCTCTCTTACTCCTGAGGAACGGTTGTCGGCGATGCGCGCACTGGCCGAGCACTACCACGGGCCGTGGGACGACATCAGGGCGACGCTGACCGACCCGTCGGTGATCAGCTACACGCTGTTCGAGTCGCTCGTCGTGCCCGCGCCGTGGAACCGCGGCCGGGTCGTGCTGATCGGCGACGCCGCGCACGCCTGCCCGCCCACCCTCGCCCAGGGCGGCGCGCAGGCCCTGGAGGACGCCGCCGTGCTCACCGAACTGCTGCTGAACCGCGACGCGCCGGACGACGCGCTGTGGGCGGCGTTCACCGCGCGGCGATTCGACCGGGCCAAGACCGTCGTCGAGGCATCCTGCCAGCTCGGCCAGTGGCAGCTCGACCACGTGCAGGGCGACCTGCCCGGCCTGATGGCCAGCATCGCTGCGCTAGTCAGCCAGCCGGCCTGACATCTCGCCCGACAGTCCGCTTTGCAGTCCGCTTGAGAGTCAAGGAGCAACAGCCGTGACTGACCGGCTCATCACCCACCTGCGCCACATCGACGTGGCGGTGCCCGACCACGCGAAGCAGCTCGACTTCTTCACCGGGACCTGGGGCCTGACCGCCGAGCACAGCGATACCGGGCTGACCTTCCTCGCGGCGGAGGGCTCGCCCGAGCAGTACGTCGTCCGGCTGCGGCAGGCCGACGACAAGCGCATCGACCTGATCGCCTTCGGCGCGGCGAGCGACGCCGACGTCGACACGCTCGCCGCGCGGCTGGCAGGCGACGGCGTCCGGCTCGTCAGCGAGCCCGGCACGCTGATCACGCCCGGCGGCGGCTACGGCTTCCGGTTCTTCGACAACGAGGGCCGCACCATCGAGGTCAGCTCCGGCGTCGCGGTCCGCACGCACCGCAAGATCGAAGAGGGCGAGTCCATCCCGGTCCGGCTGTCGCACGTCGTCGTCAACTCGCCCAGCCCCGAGGAGACCAGGGCCTGGTACGAGCGGTACCTCGGCTTCGCGCTGTCGGACACGCTGATGCACCCGCGCATGGGGGAAATGATGTGGTTCATGCGGATCAACGCCTGGCATCACAGCCTGGCGTTCGCCCGTTGCCCGCACCCGTCGCTGCACCACGCCTCGTTCGAACTGCGCGGCATCGACGAGTACATGCGCGGCACCGGCCGGCTGCTGCGCGCGGGCGTGGAGAAGATCTGGGGACCGGGACGCCACCTGGCCGGCAACAACACCTTCAGCTACTTCCTCGACCCGCACGGGAACACCGTCGAGTACACCACCGAGCTCGAGCAGATCGACGAGGACACCTGGCACCCGCACCTGTACGACTTCAGCAACCCGGAGGTCGCCGACCAGTGGGGCACCGCGAACCAGATGAACGAGTTCGTCGCGCAGAAGTCGTTCAACGACCCCGACCGGGGCCTGTTCAGCGCGCCGCCGGTCTGAGGGGAGCCGCATGAGATTCGCCACCTACACGCGCAGCGGCGGCCCGCAGCGGGCCGGCGTGGTCAGCGACGCGGGTGTCCACCCGCTGCCCGGCGACGTAACCGTGCTCGACCTGGTCCGCGCCGGGCTGCCCGCCGCCCTGGCGGCTGGCAGGCCGGCGCTCGACGGGCCGGCGATTCCGCTTGACGCGGTGCGGCTGCTGCCGCCGCTCGCGCCGCCCACCGTCCGGGACTTCGTCGCGTTCGAGGAGCACGTCGACGGGCTGACCTCCGGCCACATCGCGCCGGAGTGGTACCAGGCGCCGACGTTCTACTTCACCAACCCGTACGCCCTGGTCGGCGCGCACGACGACGTGCCGGTGCCGCCCGGGTCGCGGCTGCTCGACTTCGAGCTCGAGGTGGCGGCTGTTGTCGGTAAGGATGGCGCCTCGCTGACGCCGGAGCAGGCGCGCGAGCACATCTTCGGCTACACGGTGCTCAACGACTGGTCGGCCAGGGACCTGCAGCGCCGCGAGATGAAGGTGCTGCTCGGCCCGGCCAAGGGCAAGGACTCGGCGACCACGCTCGGGCCCTGGCTGGTCACCGCCGACGAGCTCGAGCCGTACGTCGATGCCGACGGGTTCCTCGCACTCGACCTGCGCGCGTACGTCAACGGCGAGCTGATCGGGCAGGACCTGCTGTCCAACATGGGCTGGCCGTTCGAGGAGCTGATCAGCTACGCATCGCGCGGCACTGTCGTGCGGGCAGGCGACGTGCTCGGCTCTGGCACCTGCGGCAACGGCGGCTGCCTGGCCGAGCTGTGGGGGCGCAGCGGGCGGAACGAGCCGCCGCCGCTCCGGCCCGGCGACGTGGTGGAACTGGCCGTGGAGGGCATCGGCAGCGTGCGCAACCGGATCGTCACCGGGCTCAGCCTGCCGCCGGTGCGCGAAGCACGAACCCGTTCCGTACCTCGGGTGAGGAAGCGGGCGGACTAGCAGCCTTACCGCGGCCGCAACCCGCGCTCCGCCGCATTTGACTCTGGGCGCTCTTGACTTCGAAAGGAAACAGGTAACGGTGTTCGAGTACTTTCCAGGCAATTACGTGTGGAACCTGTCGGTGGTGGCCACGCTGAACAGCGGCGGGCTGATCGACGAGGTGGACCGGGCCTGCCGGCCGATCCGGGACGCCGCCGCGCGCGGCGAGGACGCGGGCACCGGGGACTTCCTCGCGGCCTGGACGGCGCTCACCGACCAGCTCTGCGGCGCGGCGGAGGCCGCACTCGCCGCCGGCCACACCGCAACCGCAGGCGACCTGTACTTCCGCGCCACCAACTACCTGTGCCAGGCGGAACGGATGCAGAGCGCGTCCGCACCGGGCCGCGTCGCCGTCTACCGGCGAGTGCTCGAACTGGCGGAGCTGTCATTCACGTACCGGGACCCGCAGGTGTCCCGGGTGGCGATCCCGTACGAGGGCACCACGCTGCCCGCGTACTTCAGCCCCGCCCACTCCAGCACTGCGCCGGCCACCGCTTCCGGGCCGGCTCCGGTGATCATCCTGTGGAACGGGCTCGACTCCACCAAGGAGCACATGTACTCCTCCGCGCACTGGGCGGAACTCGCCGCGCGGGGCATCTCCTGCCTGATGGTGGACTGCCCGGGATCAGGCGAGGCGCTGCGGCTGCAGGGGCTGCCCGCACGGGTGGACACCGAGGCGTGGGCGTCGGCCTGCGTGGACTACCTGCTGACCAGGTCCGACGTGGACCCGGCCCGCATCGGGCTGGCCGGCTGGTCGCTCGGCGGGTACTACGCGCCGCGCGCCGCCGCGTTCGAGAAGCGGCTCGCGCTCGTCGTCGCCTGGGGCGCCAACCACAACTGGGGCGCGGTGCAGCGGCGGCGGCTCGAGCGCGAGGGCGAGCGCCCGGTGCCGCACTACTGGGAGCACGTGCTGTGGGTGTGGGGGCAGCCGGATCTGGACACGTTCATCAAGTTCGCCGACCAGATCCACCTGGACGGCGTGGTGTCGCAGATTTCCGTGCCGTTCCTGATCTGCCACGGCGCCAACGACAGGCAGATACCTCTTGAGTATGCGCACCAGTCGTACGAGCAGGCGACCGCCAGCCCGCGGCGCGAGCTGAGGATCTTCACGCCGGACGAGGGCGGCGCCGAGCACATCGGGCTCGACAACCTGCCGTACGTGTCCACGTACATCGCGGACTGGGTAAGCGACGTGTTCCGGTCGGTCTAAGGCGTTTCGCGGTGGGCGGGGCCGCGCGGCGGGTGCGCCGCGCGGCCCTTTTGCCTGCGGTGCTTACCTCTTGACGGACACCGAACCGCCGGCGGCCGCGTAGTCCGGCGCGGTCACCGAGATCTGGTAGCCGCCGGTCTTGGCGGACGCGGACAGTGCGACCGACACCTGGCCCTTGGCGTTGGTCTTGAGCGTCTTGCCAGCGAACTTCACGGTGGCGCCCGCGACCGGGTCGCCGGCGTCGGTCACCGTGATCTTGACGGTCACGCCCTTGCTGCCCAGGTGCACCGTGCCGGGGAAGGACAGGCTCAGCCCGGCGAGCACCTGAGTGACGAACTGCTCCTGCTTGGCCGCGCTGTTCACGCAGGACAGGCCGACGTCAAGCTTGGCGAGCGGGCTGCCGCCGAGGCCGAGCAGGCCGTCCTCGATGCACGCCGTGGCGTAGCTGCGCACCGCGCCGAACCTGGTCGCCGCCTTGTTGGTGCGGGTGACGAACACCTTGTTGGACTGCTTGTTGTACCAGGCCACCCAGATGCGCCCGCCAGGCCCCTGGGCCAGGGTGGCGCCCAGGGCGTTGGCTGAGGAAGGCACCGCCATCGCCTTGGCCGCGCCCACCTTCCACAGTTCGAGTCGCGGGCACGGCGACTTGTTGGCGCAGTAGGCCAGGTAGGCGCCGCCGCCCTTGGCGTTCCTGTTCACAGTGGGGAGCGTGCCGAACACCGGGAAGTCGGTGCTCGACGACGCGGTGCCGGAGCCCGGTGCCTTGCGGATCACGCTATTGGCGGTGACGTCCTTGACGTAGATGCCGTCCGCGCTGCCCGGCGTGGAGAAGATCCGCGTCCATGCCACGTAGAAATGGTGGTTGCCCGCCTGGTCGTTGACCACGCCGGCCTGTCCCGCGGTGGCCTTGCTCAGCGCGATGTGCTGGTCAGCGGGCACCGCGGGGATGACGGTTGACAGCCCGATCCGGTACAGGACGCCGTTGCCGCCGGGAAAGCCGCCCGGCCAGGCGGCGGCGAGCACGTTCGCGTTCGCGTTGGACTCGGCGGCCGCGGCCACCGGGTTGACGCAGTTGGCGGACAGCGACCACGACTCGAGCGCCCACTTCGCCGTGCCGCCGCCGAGGGCGCCATAGACGCAGCCGCGGTTGTAGACGCCGGCGGCGATCGACTCGCCGGAGAAGACAAGCAGCGGCTTGCCGGCGTCGCCGAGCAGCGTGGCGGGGAACTCAAGCGAGCCCCAATGGGCGGCGAAGATGTCGGCGGGGGCTTTGACGACCTTGCCAGCGGTGCCGACCTGGGTCGCCTCGTAGGTGAAGACGTTGGGCGAGATCTGGCGGGGGAAGACGTCCCAGCCGACGCCGTTCGGCGCGACCCAGAGGGCGGGGGCCGGCGCCTCGGTTGTCATGCCCGCGCTGAGCGCGGTCCAGATGCCGGACTTGGGCAGTGCCGCGGTTTTATGGGCGGCCATGGCTTTAGCGGCCGACGGCACGGTGTGCGCCGCCGTGGCGGCGGTGGCGGCGGCGGTGGGGAGCGCGATGGCAAGGGCGAGGCCCCCAGCGACGGGCGCCAGCGCCAGGAAACGGGAGCGGCCGCCGAGGCGGCCGATGCTAGGGAGTTTTCGCACAAGAACCGAACGCGACATGGGACACCTGTTCCCCTCACGAACCGATATGTGCGCTTAGTGTGCTCTTAAAGATCAGAAATATCTATAGGTACCCGGCATCGCCGGGCGGGAACCAAGATCACTCAGCGAATGCCCTTTTCATTACCGGGACCATGACCCCGGTAATGAAAAGGGCAACGGTGGAGCGGCCCCTCGCCGCCGTGGCGCTTGCCCGCGTGCGGGTGCTTGACCACGGTCCGCGTCGTGCCGGCGCCCGGATGCATCGCGCCGGAGCCTCCGTGGTGGGTCGCCCCGGCCGCCGGGGCGACGGCGCAGGCAGCCAGCAGGCTGGCTGCCTAGAGCGCACCAAGGAAACCAATAGACCTGACTGTGAACACGACGCGCCTTCCCTTTTGCCCCCGCCCGGGGCGGTCGATCCCGTCTTGCACCGACTCAGAGAGCCGCAAATCGCCCTCGGGTTGTGCCGCCTTGTACGGCGCCTATTACGGGAGCACAAGCGCGCAGGCCGGGGGTCTGGGGCCCGGGGCGAGCCGGTTCCGCGGCCCTTTTTCCCGGCCCGTCCGGTGCCTAGGATCGGTCGTGTGCAGGGACGAGATCTCGGCCTGCCCGGCTTCGACCTCGACGAGCCCGGCACGATCGAATTCACCGCGGAGCGGGCGCTGCGCGGGCAGGCGCTCAACCGGTTCGCGCTGAGCCTGCGGTCGCCAGGCAACCGCGCTCCTGGCTGCCGTACGTGTCCCGCAGCACCGATGGCGCCTGGCCGGTCACCGTCACCCCGATCGCGGTGAACATGGTCCGCCAGCCGCTGCCGGCCGCCAGCAGGCTCAGGTCGCTCGGCGCCGCGATCCGGGCCGGCGTCGAGGCCTTCCCCGCCATCACGGGGTGCGGCGAGCTGGTGATGGCCGAGCCCGGCGCGGTTGACGGCGCGGGCGTCCCTGACGACACAGGCACCCCTGACCACACAGGCACGACGTAGGAAGCAACGCACACGGAGGGGAACTCGTGAAGCTTGGCACCGTGGAGACGGACGGCACGCAGCGGGTCGCGGTCGCACTCGACGACACCCGCGCCGTGCTGCTCGCGCCGGGCACGACCGTGGCCGGCCTGATCGGCGACTGGGCGGCCGCACGGCCCGCGGTCGAGCTGGCCGCTCAGGCCGGCGCCGAGGAGGCCGTGCCCGTCGCCGGCCTGAGCTGGCTGCCGCCGCTGCCCCGCCCCGGCAAGATCATCTGCGTGGCGCTGAACAACAGCGCGAACGCCAGCCGGATCATCAGCGGGCCCGCGCATCCGGCCACGTTCGGCAAGCCGGCCAGCTCGCTGCTCGGCCACGGCCGGACGATCAGGCTGAAGAAGGAGTTCGGCCGCGTGCACCCCGAGCCGGAACTTGCCGTGGTCATCGGCACGCCACCGTCAAACAGGGGGCCGTCAAACAAGGGCGGGGCGGACATCCCGCTGCCGGAGGCCATGGACCACGTCTTCGGCTACACCATCATCAACGACCTTACCTCGCCCGACATGCGCACCGAGGACACGTTCCACTACCGGGCCATCCACCCGGCGAAAGACGCCCGTCCTGGTGAGCAGGGTGACGGCATCGAGTACGTCGACACCTGGGTCAGCTACTCCGGCAGGTACAAGGGGACCGACGGCTTCGGGCCGATCGGGCCGTGGATCGTGACCGCCGACGAGATACCCGACCCGCACGACCTCACCGTCACCTGCGTGCACCAGGGCCGGGTGATCACCGAGGACTCGACCGCTAACCTGACGCACAAGGTGGCCGGCGTGATCTCCTTCCTGTCCGGCTACCAGACGCTCGAGCCCGGCGACATCATCGCCATGGGCACCGCGCTCAAGGCGTCCGCGTCCGGCGGCGCCGCGGTGCAGAACGTCAACCTGACGCGGCTCGGCGGCCCCATCGAGGTCAGCATCTCCGGCATCGGCACCCTCAGCAACCCGGTGGAGGTGCCGTGACCGACGCCCTGCTCGCGGCCCTGGCGTGGCGGCGGGCGCTGCTGCGCACCGAGATCGACGCCGTGCTCGCGGACTGGGCCTGGCATCTCGACCACGGTGACTACGACGCGGTGGCCGCGCTCTTCACCGAGGACGCCCTGTTCATCACCGGCGCGGTCGAGCTGCGCGGCCGGGCGGCAATCAAAAGGCGGTACGCCGAACGGGTGGTGACGAGATCCACTAGGCACACCTACAGCGGCCTCCGGGTCAGCGAAGAGGGCGGCGACTCCGATCCGGACGGCCCCTCCGGCGGACGGTCCTGGCCGACCCGGGTCCGCGCCCGCTCCACCTGGGTCAACTACGCGGTCAACGAGCCCGCTCCCGTTGACGACGTGGGCGTCTACCTGGTCGCCGACTTCGACGACATGCTGACCTGGTGCGCGGACGACCGCTGGCGGATCAGCGAGCGGCGCATCGTTCCGGTGTTCCGCGACCCGGCGCGCGCCCCGGTCGCCGGGTGACCGCCGCGGGCGCGGACCCGAGCGTGGTGGCGGGCGTCTCAGGTGGCGGGCGGTTCCCGGTGCGGGTTCGGCGAGTCCGGCCTTCCCGTCGCCAACCGGGACCATGTGTCTGACCTGCTCGCGCTGCTCGACGCGCTCGCCGCCGACCGGGCCCACCTGGTCGGGCTGTCGCTCGGCGCGAACATCGCCCTGGCGGCCGCCGCGCTGCATCCGGACCGGGTGCGGACGATCACCCTCGCCTCCCCCGGGCTGCCCGGCTATCCGTGGCGCACGCCGCGGCCGCCAGATGAGGCCGCGACGGTGGCTGCGAACGAGGGCATCGAGGCGGCGAAGCGCTGGTGGCTTGGCCACGAGATCTTCCGTGCCACGCAGCGCTATCCCGCGGCCCGCGAGCAGCTGGCGGCGATGGTGGCGCTTGATGGAGGCACCGGTTCGGGAGCGAGGGGAACCAGGAACCCGTTCGGTATGACCTGATTTGTGCTGCGGCACGGCGCCACCGGGGAGGCGGCCGGCACCACAGTCCTTCCCTCCGTGGTTTCTCTGAGTAGGCGCACGGTAACTATAAGTCATGGCTTGGCAATCGGGCGGCTAATCGGGGGACGCTGTGCCACAACCAGTGCGGGACGACCAGAGATATCTGCCGGGACTGGACGGGCTGCGCGCCATCGCGGTTGCGGCGGTGGTCGCTTACCACCTGGGGTACGGCTGGGCACAGGGCGGACTGCTCGGGGTTGGCGTCTTCTTCACGCTCAGCGGCTATCTGATCACCGACATCCTGGTCGGCCAGTGGGCGTCGCGCGGGCGGATCAAGCTGGGCGACTTCTGGCTGCGGCGGGCGCGGCGGCTGCTGCCCGCGCTGTTCGTGATGCTGGCGGTGGTCACGGTCTGGGTGACGCTGTCGGCACGGACGTTCCTGCCCGGGTTCCGCGGCAACGTTGTCGCCTCCGTGTTCTACGTGAGCAACTGGTGGTACATCGGCCAGCACGCCTCGTACTACGCCCGGTTCGCGCCGCCGACCCCGCTTGACCACCTGTGGTCGCTCGCCGTCGAGGAGCAGTTCTACCTGATCTGGCCGTGGGTCGTGCTGCTGCTCGTGTTCCTGTTCGGGCACCGGGCACTCCGTTCGCGCAAGGCGCCGGCCGACCAGCTCGGCGGGCTCGCCGCGCCGGCGGCGGGCGCCTCCTACCTCAGCCGCGGCGCCCGGTGGTGCCTGGCCGGCGTGACGCTCGCGCTCGGGGCAGTCTCCGCGGTCCTGATGGCCCGGCTGTTCCACCCCGGCTACGACCCGACGCGGATCTACGAGGGGACAGACACCAGGGCCTTCGGCCTGCTGATCGGCGCGGCGCTCGCCATGGTGTATCCCACCCGCGGCATCGCACCGGGCACGGGGCGCACAGCATCCGTTCGCACCGTGCCAGCCGCCGCCCGGTGGGCGCTCGACCTGGCCGGCCTCGCCGGGCTCGCCGTCATCGCGCTGATGGTGTGGCGGACCAACCAGTACTCGGACTTCATGTTCCGCGGCGGTCTCGAGCTGCTCTCCGTGGCCACGGCGGCGGTGGTCGCCGCGGCGGTCACCCCGGGAAGCCTGATCGGGCGGGCGCTCGGCGTCGGGCCGCTGCGCTGGACCGGCGTCCGTTCCTACGGCATCTACCTGTGGCATTACCCGCTGATCGTGCTGACCGTCGCGGCCGGCGCGGCGGCGAACCCGGCGAGTCCGCTGCGGGCGGTGGCCGTGGCGGCCGGGACGGTCGCGGTGGCCGCGGCCTCCTGGACGCTCATCGAGGAGCCGATCAGGACCGGCTTCCGCAAGCGCAGGACTCCTAAGCACGGCATCGTGAAGGACGGCACCGTGCAGGAAAGCACTGGGCATGAGGGCAGTCCCGCGGGCAGTCCCGCGGGCAGCGGGACCGGCTCGGGCAGACGGGTCAGGCGGACCGGGCGGGCGTGGCTGCCCGAGTCGCCGCAGGCGGTCGCCGGGGTGTGCCTGCTCGCCGCGGCCGTGCTCGCCGCCGGCGTGAGCGCGTCAACCAGGCTCGTCGCCAACAGCACGCCGTCCGGCGGGCGGGTCAGCACCACTGCGGCGGGCGGGCCCTCGGGGGATCCTTCCGGCGGCGGGACGCCGACGGGCACGGCGGGCTCGGCGGCGAGCGCACAGCTCTCCAACACCGGGGGAGACAACGGGCAGGGCAAGCAGCCAGGTCAGGCCGTACCCGTGACCTCGGCCGGCGTTGACCCCGTCGCGGCGGGCGGTTCCGCGGCGATCGTGCCCGCGCTGCCGACGCCGCCGCCGATGACCTCCTGCACCGAGGTGGTGCACATCGGCGACTCGACGTCCGACGGACTCGTCTCCGCCGACTACGAGCCGAACCCGGCCAACAGGATCATGGCCCGCTACGCGGACGTCGGCATCAGGCACTCGATCATGAAGGTGGTCGGCGCGACCTCGATCGTCGAGTCGCTGCCGGGCACGCCGAACGCCTACGACCTGGCCAGCCAGGTGCTGAAGACCGGCTACCACGGCTGCTGGGTGCTCGCGCTCGGCACCAACGACACGGCGGACGTGTACGTGGGCTCGAACGTCGGCCGGGCCCAGCGGATCCAGAAGATGATGAAGCTCATCGGCAACCAGCCGGTCATGTGGGTCGAGGTGACATCGCTGCTGTCCTCCGGCCCGTACGCCGAGGCCAACATGCGGCTGTGGAACGACGCGCTCAAGCAGGAGCTGCCCAAGTACCCGAACATGCGGATCTACGACTGGCCCGCCGTCGCGCAGAAGGCCTGGTTCATCAACGACGGCATCCACTACACGTCGCTCGGCTACGCGCACCGCGCCACCGCGATCGCGGACGCCCTCGCCTACGCGTTCCCGGCCAACTGACGCTTACCGCCGGCCGGCCGGCGGCCGCGGACTGGCCCACGGCCGCAGCTGCCGCCGCCTGATGCTGTTATCAGCGATCTTCGGGACAGGGGACATTCGGGCACATCCGCGTGTGCCTGAATGTCCCCTGTCTTTGGCTGCGGCTGGCGGAGGCGAGGCGCGGCTAGGTGCGCGGGTGCCGGCGCGGTTAGGTGAGGCGGGAGGCGCGGGCTAGTTCCAGGCGGGGGGCGCCTGTTCCGCCGCCGCGGGCGCGGTCGAAGCGGACGCCGGCGGTGGCGCCGTTGTATTCGAGGACGGCGATCATGTTCTCGAACCACGGGCCCTCGGTGATCCGCCAGGTCAGCTTCGGGATGTGCGCGCCGGCTAGCGAGGAGATGGCGGTGCCGATAATGCCGCCGAGCCGGCTGCTCGCGATCTTCTGCGCGGTGATCATCTTGGGCGGCATGGCCTGGTGGAAGGGCGAGCAGACCGCCTCGTAGACGGCGCTGCGGGCATCGGCCCCCCCGGTGCCCGCCGGCGGGGCGCCCGCGATGCGCTTGGGCAGGTGCACGGCGGCCAGGTAGCTGTGGTGGATGTCGCCGGAAATGATCGTCACCGACGCGGGCGGGCGGCCCGCCGGGCTGCGCTGGCCGGTGGCGATCTCGCCGAGCAGCCGCTCCAGCCTGATGAACGACTCGCCGAACGCGGGCCAGTGCTCCAGGTCGAGCGCCTGCCGCTGCCGCTCGCCGAAGCGCGCCGCCCTGCTCCCCCAGGCACCGCCGCTGACCCGCTCGTTCCAAGCCTCAAGGGCGTGGATGCCGCGCGGCAGCAGCGGCGGCACGGAGGTGGCGAGCACGACGTGCTCCCAGTCGCCCGCCACTGCCTCGGTGCACCACTGCCACTCCGCGTCGTCGACGATCAGCCGGGTGCCGTCCACCACCCGGCGGCCGCGCGAGTCGAGCATGATCACCCGGACCCGGTCCCCGCCGAACGTGCGGGCGAAGGAGAAGCGGACACCCGGCGCCCGCTCGTCGGCGCGGCGGGCCAGGTCGGCGAGCACCGGCGCCGCGTCGCCCTGCTGGCGCACCTTGCCCCAGGTGTCGTCGCCCGCAAGGTCGGCCGGCGACAGGTTGCCGAGATGCTGATAGACCCAGTAGCTCTGGAAGGCGCTCTCAATGCGCGTGCCCCACCACGGCTTGGCGGTGACCTCTTTGCGCCACTGCGCGGAGGTGTTCCAGTCGTCGTGCACATCGTGATCGTCGAAGATCATCGCCGTCGGGATGACGGAGAACAGCCAGCGGACCGCCGGCTGGCTCCACGCCTCCCGGTACAGGGCGCAGTACTCCTCGAAGTCCGCCACCTCGTTGTCCGGCGCAACTGTGCTGTCCGGCGTACCTGTGCTGTCTGGCACCGCGCCGGCATCCGCGCGCTTGCGGTGCGCGGCCATGAACTCCCGCGTGGCGGGCCCCGGCTCGTCGCCGTAGACCTGGTCACCGATCATCAGCAGCGTGTCAGGCCAGCGGTCGCGCGGAACGCCGATGAGCGTGGCGGCCTCGGCGTTCAGCGCGCAGGTGCCCGCCGCCGCCTGCTCCTTCGCGGCCTGCTCCCTGGCGCGCCTGCTCAGGTTCCACGGGGCTATCTCGGCGACCCGGCAGGAGCCGAAGGCAAGCCGCACCGGGCGTTCCCGGTTCAGGGTGCGCAGCACGCTCGGCGGGAACTCGCTGTCCGGGAGCGGCCAGCGGACCACGCCGTCGAGGGCGACCCGGTACTCCGTCTCGCTGCCCGGCGGCAAGCCGTCGATGAGCACCAGGCCGTAGTGATGCCCGGATACCTCAAAGGTCGGCGCGGTGCGGCCGAGGATCTCCACCTGGCATTCGCGGTCGGTCTCGACCCAGACAGTCGCGCTGGTCTCGTCTACGTACCGGAGCATCGGCCCGAGCACCAGTTCCGGGCCAGTCTCATCGAGGCCCGCGTCAGCATCCCGCTCAGTCGTCATCGCGGCCAGTTCCTCCAGTCGTTCGGGCGACCTCTGCCCGGTGCGGATGTCCTTGGGACTTCCCGGCGCGGGCGGCCGTATTCAGGATTCAGGCTAAACGCCGCGATTACGCCGCCGCTGGGCGATGCGCGAGAGCCACGGGACCCGGCGGGCCAGGCGGCGGCGGGGCCCACGGGGCGGCGGCGGGGCCCACGGGGCGGGGCGGGGCCCACGGGGCGGGGCGGGACCGGGCGGAGCCGGCGGGGTCAGCCGGGCAGCAGGGTGAAGTCGGCGAAGTCGAAGCCCGGGGCCACCACGCAGCTCACGAGCGCCTCGGCGGCGCCGGCCAGCCGGGCGGACTGCCAGTGGCCGCCGGGGATGAC
>Ga0335083_10005540_pt1 | contig 15906 bp, 10 predicted proteins | sample Lox_Sample_42_FD_206716 | JGI IMG/M metagenome (GOLD analysis project Ga0335083, IMG submission 206716) | Soil microbial communities from Loxahatchee National Wildlife Refuge, Florida, United States - Lox_Sample_4.2 | ecosystem: Environmental > Terrestrial > Soil > Wetlands | place: USA... | reverse complement strand
GGCACGCAACCAAAATGAATATGACGTTGTAGTTGGCGATTTGTTTTTGCCATGGCGTACAGGAGAAGGGCGGCTGTTTACCTTGGAGCACTTTCAAAATGTGCGTCGGTCTCTGAAACGTGACGGGGTCTATTGCCAATGGTTGCCATTGTTTCAATTGACGCGTCCCCAGTACGACGCCATTGTTCGCACCTTTCGCCTTGTCTTTCCCGACGTTTTTCTCGTACGCGGTGATTTTTATTGTGAACTGCCAATTATCGGGCTCGTCGGAGGCCGTGATTTTTCAAAAATAAATTGGGGTAAAATCGAAACCGCCTGCGATCAAATTCGCGCCGCCGGCAAGGTGTCAGACCCATTGGTGCGCCATCCCGAAGGGGTGGCCATGATGCTGCTGGGACCAGCCCCAGACCCCGGCGAGGGACAAATTAATACTTTGGGCAATTCGTGGCTGGAATGGGATGCCGGACGCAATATAATTGGAATGAAGACCCCATGGTTTCTTGGTGTCCCGTGTGCGGAATATGTCCGCGATGTGCAGCGGGCCGGTATTTCCGCGTTGCCCGAACAATTTCGCTCATCTCAAGATGCAGGACAGTTTTTTCTCACTCTGGAAGTTGCCTCCACTTGTCAGCTGCCGGTAAGAACAAATTTGGAGGAGCAAATCCCGGCACGCTTACCGGCCTCCCTCAGCCACGATGCCCAGGCGGATTTTCGTCAGTGGCCCAGCCGGGTGAAATTTTCCATCTCACCAATCGTCATGAAACCAAAGTAACGTCCAATTTGCTTAATAACACCAAACCAAAAAACTACCGGAAAAGATGTGGTTATACACTCTTTTTCGGGGTTAGAAAGAAACAATGAAAAAGATATTACTAATAACTGTCGGAACAATCGTTTTAGCCATTGCACCCGTTCCAGTCCGTGCCGACGACACGGGAAACATGCCAGGCATGAATATGGGCGGAATGGGACAAAACAATGGTTCCATGCCAAATACCAATAGCAATAATTCCGCTGTGACGTCCTATGCTACAAAGGGCGTCGTCGAAAAGATCACCCCTGACCGGCGGACGGCAACAATTGATACTGATAAAATTCCGGGTTACATGGATAAAATGACCATGGATTATCCGGTTTTAAACACGAATGAACTCAAAGGCATTTCGCCAGGAGACATCATTCGCTTTAAACTGGTCGTATCCACAAACGCCGATTGGATTGATGGCGTTCACCGCATTGGGCATTCCAACAGCGAAATGACCAATAACATGCCGATGCAAATGAATATGTCGCATGACATGCACGAGTTGGGCACCGGAGATTTATTGCCGGATGGCGCTTTGACGGCTGAAGATGGCCGGGAAATTCATTTTTCGGATTTTCGCGGAATGGTTTTGGCGTTCACATTCTTTTACACCCGTTGCCCATTGCCTAATTATTGTCCTTTGATGAATCGAAATTTTGCTGACGCTCGCGACGCGCTCTTGTCCATGCCTGACGCGCCGACCAATTGGGAATTTCTTTCCATCTCCTTCGATCCAGATAACGACACCTCGCAGGTTTTGGCAACATATGGAGGTTTCTACCGTCACGGAAACTCCAGCCACTGGCTTTTTGCTTCGGCACCCAAAAGGACACTATCCGTACTGGCTCCTGCCTTGGATTTAATGGTTATCCATCAAGGTTCCGCTATTACACATAATCTGCGAACGGTTGTGCTCGACCCTAAAGGTCATATTTACCATCAATTCGATGGCAACCAATGGACTCCAAGCCAGCTCGCCAATGTGATTATGCAGGCCGCGCGAGGAAATGTTAAAACGTTATGAGTCGCCCGTTGCATCCTTTTAATGCTCTAAAAACAGAAAGCATGAAGGTAAATCTTGATTGCTTCCATTGAGTGCCGCCGCTTTGACTGCATGGCTTTTCCTCCCTTTTGCCCTTTTAGAAAACCATACAGACAAAGCGGCTTCCATGAACCTTATACGGTCATGCACTCAACGAGCATCCCAGAAACCACGCTTCACACATTGCACGCCTTTTATTTGGTTCCGCTCTGGTTTTCTTGAATGCTCGTTCAGTGCTTCATCTACAATTTACGCATTCGCTGCACATTGGCATAAATGATTTGCGGCTCAATTTTGAGCCGGTATGGTTGCATTCTATACGAATGCTTTGAAGGTGGGACGCCCTACCCCTTAACTTGCCGTAAGGTTTTTGGCGGCTATGCGCCATGCTGGAAAAACAATAATTGAATTGCGTTGAAAGGCGTTGACAGATTCAACGCCCTTCAACACGTTTCAACATGGCGATTAAACGCAATTCAACGTCGAATTGATTGCCAGCCGGACTACTTCCGTTAACTCATCATGAACTTGGGCTAACTCGCCCACTACTCGCTAACGGCAAACGCCCATTCCGGCGTAAATTAACGGTGATGGATTTGGAAACCAAAAATGGAAAGCGGGCGAGGCGTGGCGGCGGCAAAGCATACCGCAGCCGCGTGGAGCCGTTCGCAGACTTCATTCGCGCATTGCGCCAGCAGCGCAAAACGTGGCTGGAAATCGCCGATCTGCTCCGCTCCGAAAAAGGCTGTGACATTACGTTTCAAGGATTGCACCAGTTTTACCGGCGCTACGTGAAACGTCAGGCCCGGCCACATTGGGAAGCCGGGCAAGTACTGCTCCCACCCGCCCACCCTCACGTAGCGGCCAGTCGGCCAGAGCCAATCTTGGCGGCAGTACCCGCCGCGCGTCCGTTCAGGAAACCAAGTCCAGAAAACATTAACTTAAACGATCCGACAAAAATATGAATACGACCAGACGCATACATCTAAATCCGCAGTCCAAAGGCAATCTCGGTAAAAGTTTTGAAGCCGAGTTTCGCACGGCCTGGCTTGACCGCCTTGGCATCGCGTGGAACGGCTCAGACCTCGACGACCGGCATTATACCTTTGCCAACCGCCATCCGCAGGTTGTTCGTTCTTACGAACTTGGCAACGGCCAGGAGAGCAAAACCGCGCTCTTGAGCTTGTTCCGCCGGGTGTTAAAGGACATGGCATCCGTGCATATCGTTGACACTCGCGCCCAGGCGGACGCGCTCATTACGTCCGCCCTTGAGGAATTGCAGGTGCTGGATGTGTGCGCCGAGCAAGGCGTGCGAATGACGTTCTTTCTATTCCCCACCGACGACACTGAAAGCATGATGAATCTTGGCCGGCTTTTCCTCTATGCCGGCGACCGGGTAGATTATGTCATCGTTGAAAACCCGGCCAAGGCCCGCGGCGACCTGTTCAAAGGCTCGCCACTGGAAAAGCAGTTGCAGGATTTTGGCGCAAAGGCCATTGCTCTGCCAACCGTCACGCCCACCACGTTGCTGGCGATTGAAAAGGCCGAGGCCGTCGCCGGACGCGGTTTGAGCTTTGCCGAGTTGTCCCGGACCGAAGCCGGACACTTGGAGCGATTGCTGGCCGGGGAAATCCAATGGACGATGCAAAAAATGTTCCGGCAATACGATGCCATTGCTAATCTCTTATTGCCGACTGATCTTGTGCCCAAAGAAAAGATTGCCGCGAAAAGGAAAGCCGAGGCACAGCCGCAACCGCAACTGAATTTTGGAGAATGATTATGGAAAAAACTGACTTTGATTTTCTTTGCAAGGATTTGTCCGCCGATGAAGTAAGGCAGTTGCACAAGGCGTTAAAAGACTGGTGCAGCGGCGACGAAAATTCATTCCCGGTGCAACTGGCACTCTTGACGCGGGCACAATGGCGTGCCGCCGCCAAAGTGCCGGTGCAGATGAAAGAATCACTGGAATTGCTTGACCAAAAACTGGCCGAGTATCACCAGCAAACCGGGACGTTGCTCAAAAGCTTCAATGCTGCCGTCAATACCAAAACGGAGGAACTTAAAGACATTCTTGCCGACCAGCGCAGCGAGGCGGGGGTCATTTTGTCCGATTTGCGCGTCCATACGGCCAATGCCAAAGCCGCTGCCGATCAGGTTCAAAAACAACTGGAAAAAGGCGAGCGCGAAATGAAACGCATGCTCGAATACACCGAGACTGAACGCAAGCGATTGGACAAAGCGATGCGCGAGTATGACGAGCAACGCAGCCAATGGTCAGTTGTTTGGTTTTTGATGCTCCTGGTTGCAATGGTGGTTATCGGATACTTGTTTGGCAAATATTACCACGGTTGAGCGGGCTTCATTTCTCGGACTTGGAAACTTCCCGCCGCGCACGCTTGATAATGTCCTCAAAATTGACGTTCATGGCCTCAGCCATCCGCAATACGGTTTCCAATGTGGGGTTTCGCGTGCCGTTTTCAACGTAGCCAACCATTTGGGGAGAAAGACCGGATTCCTGGGCAATAAAGTATTTGGACAGCTTTCGCCGCTCACGTTCCTCTTTAAGCAGGGCAATTGCTTTCACGCAGACGGCTTGTGCCTTTCTTTTCACCCATAAGGAATACAAAAGAAAGATGTTGACAACACATTTCACTATGGTGAAATAGCGAACAATGACTGACGGGATCTGTTTTATGCTGATAAAACTTCAAATGTCGTTGAAAAAGTCGCTGATGGGCGTCTTTACTGCCTTGGCAATTCGCAACAACGTATCCACTGAAACAGTGCGATGCCCATTTTCCAAAAGTGATATAAAAACGACTGACAACCCGGTTTTTTCAGCCATCCCTTCCTGGGTCAGACCCAAATGTTTGCGACGGGTACGAATGGCGTCCCCCAAAAGGCGGCGATGTATTGGCACGGAAGGCACGCTCAATTCAAACAGGCCACCCGCCAAAGCGACATTTACTATAGTATAATTTTACCTTGCACTCTTAAAAGATTCGCTGTAAACGATGAATACATCGAATAGCAACATTCGTTATCAGGAAGTTGTTTATGAACAGGAAAGCAAAAATTCTCATTGTGGAAGATGAAGCACCTGTAGCCGTGACCATGAGTTTCCTTCTGACTCGTGCGGGCTGTGAAACAGAAATGGCAAGCACGAGAGACGAGGCAATTCAAATGGCGCAAGGTTCTCGGTTTGATCTAATCACCCTGGACGTGAGCATGCCGAACTGTAGTGGATTCGACTTGTGCACCGAAATCAAGCAAGACCCCTGCTTGCGCCATATTCCGGTTGTGTTTGTGTCCGGGCGGTCTTCATTGGAAGACCAGCAGCGGGGCCTGGACGCTGGCGCAGCCGATTACATTACCAAACCGTTTGGAATGGAATTTGTTTCCCGGCTTTTGTCGCACATTCCGCAGCAAAAAGAAATTTCGCATTGAGCCCATTTACTTGGATATGAAACCAAAATTGTGGAATGCCAGGTGTCAGAACCTGCCGTCGCGATTTATTTCGAGGCACTGCGAAATTTCACAGCTTCTTCGATCAGCTTCTCAAACGGAATTTCCAATGCTTCTGCGAGAGCGCTCGCGGTATCCAAACTTGGGTTGCTCATCCCCCGCTCAATCATGCCAACATAAGTTTGGTGAAGCCCTGCCTTTTGTGAGAGGGCTTGTTTGCTCAGTTGCTTCGCTTCCCGATTTCGTTTCAAAACGGCAGCAAAAGCATCTGAAAATTCCAAACGGCGGCGGCGCATCCCATAACGCTGCAATGAATGAGGGCGTTTACTGGATAAGAATATATTCTTGCCTTGAGCCGGACGGGTATTATGTTCAACTATAATAAACAGGCAAGTGGTCGGCGGGTCAGATTCTATGGCGGTTAAACTGTGTTTTAGAAGGTGAATTATGAAAACTATGAATCGGATCAAAATTCAATGGCTCATTCCATTGCTCATGGCACTAGCGCTTTTCCGCCCCTCCAGCGGTCTGGCGTGGGAATACACCAACAATTTTTCATGGCTTGAACTCATCCCGCCGGGATATTGGCTCGACAGTTGGAGCTTTGAGGATACGAATTGGGACAGTGACTTTGGATTTGCCCAGTTGAGCTACAGCAACATCGTGCAAGTGCCCGATTGGGACGGCAACGCTTTGCAAGTGGATACCACCAATGCTGCCTGGCTCACTTACGCGATCACGGAAAACGCACCCGGCTACGGGGAATATACTAATCTTTCGCTCCACACAGGCTCGATTGAATTTATGTTTGTGCCAAATTGGCAAAGTGCTGATACGAATTATTTCGGAAATGGGCCTGGCGATTGGGGACGATTCATAGATATTGGAACTTGGGATACCAATGCCGATAGAGATTGGTGGTCGCTTTATTTAAATCCATCCGGCACTGCAATCTATTTTTCCAGCGGGACAAATAGCGTCAGAACCAATTATTTGAATGCGCCAATTTCATGGGATGGAAGTACCTGGCACCAAATTGTGCTGACTTTCGGTCCCACGAACAGCTTTTTATATCTGGATGGCCAGCTGGCCGCGAGTGGCGCGGGCGTCTGCTATGTCCCAAGCGGCGACGCTTCGACGAACGGCTTTGCCGTCGGCAGCGATTTTGCTACCGGCTTAAAACAAGTCCACGGACAGATCGACGATTTATACACATATAATTATCAGTTGAACTCGAACGATGTTGCCAGTGACTATGCGGACATTTCACCTGAATTGCCCGGAAGCTTTCACGCAATGGATGACAGTCCGCCATTTCCGGGTGAAGGAGGCGGTAGCGGTAGCGGTGGCGAAGACTTTCCCGGGCCGCCGGCAGTGGATTACGGAACAAATTTGTGGATTCAGCAACTTGGAATTATTTCAAATAATTTCACCGGCATTCTCTCGAATACTATCCCCGGTGTCGAATACCAGCTTCTCTCCATGAACGCTATTGGCGCTAATCAATGGGCCTATGAGGGCAATCCTGTCCTTGCTTTCACGAATTGGGCAACGTGGAGTGTTCCGTTCAACCCGACAACTAATCTCTTTTTGAATGCAATGTCATTTCAAGATGATACTGGTACTGGCATTCCTGACTGGTGGTGGCTGAAATATTTTGGGCAAGATACAAATGTAGATTCCTACGCTGACCCTATTGGCGATGGATGGACTTTACTTCAAGACTATCAAAATGGCTGGGCTCCAACGAATTGGGTTACACCACCTGCGCCAGAAGGATTAGCAGTCACCAGCTTCAACAGTATCAGTAATTGGGCGACGCTCACATGGCTTTCTTCCCCCGGCCCGGTAACCGGATATACTATGCAAACTCCAGGCGGGAATGTAAACCTTCCCGCTACATCTCAAGTTTATGTAGATCAGGCCTCGTCATCATCCGCGAGTTACGAAGTTCAAGCAAATTACGCGAGTGGTAATTCAGCATGGAGTGCGCCAGCCACAGTTCCGGCGAATCAGGATTCTCTTATCGCTTCCCTCACCGGAGGCCCATTTGGAACCGCTTATCTCGCAGTTTCTGCCATGCCCGCCAATACCGCTGTTCTGGAGATAACAGAGACAGATGGTACTGAAATTACAAACGTTTTCGTTCCAGTTACAAATCCTACGAATGGATTTTATCCAGTTCCAAACTTCCTTACCTCCTTCCCTGATTGGGATGCAGTTTTATACGCAACCGAAAACGACTCGAATGGTAGTCCGATCAGTGAGACTGTTTGGATCGCACCAGCTTACAATGATCCTGAGAATTGGGACACCAACCAATGGGTAGTCCCTCCATACTTCGATGGACGCGCACAGATGAAACAAAATCTGGCATTTTACTTAAGAGCCGCAAATCCATTTTCCCCATTTTCATTCGCTGACTACACGCTTCCCTGGGCTCCTTTATACACGTACCCAACCAATTATGTTTATGAAGGGTTTTATGCTTTGGTTGACTGGAACGGCATCGTCGAGAACAATTTCGATGTTTTTCACCCTTTTAATGAAAACTACAAATTATGCAACTTCGTCTTTAATCCCGCCAATGTAGATTCAAGCGGAAGCCTGACAACCGGCGTTACCGACTATTATTTCCCGTTTAACCTTACCTCTCCCGTGACTTTTCAGTTTGTAGAACCTACTACTAACGCGGCCCCCATCCCATCCTTACTCAGTCCGACTGATGCCCAGTGGTTGTGTTCTTATTATCCGGACGATTATCAGGATATCGGAATTAACCTCACATTCGACGACAGCTATAACGCATTTCTTTACATGTCGAACAACGTTCCAAACTATTTTGGCCTGCCGTACACGTCATCAGCGATTTCATGGGGAACTGGGAGCGATAACTATGTAGTCTTAAATGCCGGCAGCACACTTGAAAATGATTACGGTAATTTTTATCCGGCCACCGCATTGCCGAAATTTCGAACAGTGGAATATGACTTTTGGTCTAATCCCAGAAGCAGCACTTGGCCTAATACCATTGTCTTTCCAAGCACTACGAACGTTCCTGGAACGGTGGGCTTTTCCCCTGCCTATACAAACACAATAATTATTGCTCCGGTAGGCGATAACCGATTCCAAGTTGCGGGTTACGCCAAACTGGAAGTCACAAATAGTATTTATTCGGGAGTTTACGGATACCTCGGCCAATATTTTACAAACGCTTATCAGATTGACGATAGCGGAAATGTGACAACAAATCTTGCCGGAATGCTATCGCCTTACGGCCAATTCTTTGCCACAGTTCCCGGCCCGGCTGCGTTGGTGACAATGCCAGATATTGATTCAGGACAACAAGGCACTGGTATTGTCTATTGTGTTTCATTGAATGTGGATAAAAATCACGACAGTATCATGGATACGAATGTGTTTGGCAAAGATGCGACCTCACAAAGCAGTCCTATGGAGTTTTGGATTAACAATGGATGCGATGCTCCAAACACAAGCCCAGGCGGCGGTCTTGATAGAGATTTGCAAGTCCCTCCCAATCCCCCAAATTACGCTCCGTCGCAATTCTATCCCCTTGGGCACATCACATGTGCGAGAGACTTGGAAAATTTTGCGCGCCTCTGGATTTGCGGAATGCCGACCCTGCCGACGAACGGAAATTACCAGGTTACTTTAAGTTGGAACAATGTCAGCGGCAACCCGGCGATCAACCTTTACAATTCCGTTGAAACGAATGGGGGCACCGGCTATTTGACTGATACAAATATCGCTGCGGAGCAATGCGCTGCTACTACAATCAGCGATGGTATGAGCCCGTATAGTGTCTCGTTCGCAGGGCCAGACGTAGCTATCGCGAATATCACGCCAAGTTCCTCATACACATTTCCCACGACCAATTTCTTGAGTAGCGGTAATCAGTATTTTTTGTTTGAAGGCGCTGGAATCGGTAAAGGAGAATTGGAAATGACAGTTTATCAGAATAGCAACATAGTTGCCCAAACGGGTGTCTGGCTGGATTTGCATGATGTCATGGATTTTTATGAACGGGCACACATTGCAAATGTGTTGAAGACCTTTCCAGGCATGAGAAATAATACAAACGCGAGCAGTTTTGTGTCCGACTATGAATTGCCCAATAATGCAACTGGAACGAATCAGCTTGTGGTGTATGTTCATGGTTGGAGAATGTCGGATTTCGCTTACGAGCTATTTTCAGACACGATGTATAAACGACTTTACTGGCAGGGCTATCAGGGGCGTTTCGCCTCTATCCGATGGCCGACCTTATCAGAAGATGATTTTTGGTTTTTTCCAAGAGCTGAGGCATTTCAAACCTACAACCCGAGCGAATACATTGCATTCCGTTCAGCGCAAGGCGTATCCGACTATTTCGATTGGCTTAAATCACGGTTTCCAAATTATTCAATTAACGTCGCAGCCCACAGCATGGGAAATATCGTCATGATGGAAGCGCTAAAAATTCAACTCGCGGAGGGCCACAAGGACATTGATAATTACGTGCTGATGCAAGGTGCCGTGCCAGCAGAATGTTATGATTCAAGTGCGCCCGGCTGCCCAAGCCTAATTGCGCAAGAGTCTGACAGCCCGACTCCCGATGAATACTTGATCTATCCCGGAACGATTAGTTCTGCAATAAATGGAAAAATGGTGAACTTTTACAATACGAACGATTTTGCTTTGAATTTTTGGGTTGCGAATCAATTGTTGAAGCCGGATGGAACACTGGGCTACACCGTTCTTCCTGGATTAGAAACGGAACTATTTCCTAGCACTGTGATAACCGATCCCCGTGAAATAATGGCTTTTGCCGCAAGACCACGTTCTTATACGATAGGGGCACAACCTAACGTTGAAGGCGTTATTTTTACTGCAAATCAAGTTGATTTGACGGCACAATTTGGATTTCTCGACCAGTATTGGGACCATAGCGGCGAGTTTAACCGCAACATTCAACAAACAGGAGGGTTTTACGGCGCTTTATTAGACAATTTATTTCCATAACAACAATATGAAAAAGCAAATCTTTCTAATTTTAGCGGTCATTCTCGGCGTCGCAATAGCGTGGTCTTTTCTAGCCCATCGAACGCCAAAAACTTCAACGATTAACCCGACACCCGCTCAAATAGCTCAGCAACAAAGAACAGTGCAAAATGCTAATAACTCATTAATCGCAATAAATCAACAATCGCAATCAAATCCGGCAGCCAAAAGCGATGCGACCAACGAACTCAAGGAATACATTAAAAAATTGAGGCAAGATCCAAGTTATGAATGGAAACTTCCGATTGATTTCTTTGGCAAGGTTGTTGACGATAGCAATGAGCCAATTGCCAGCGCAGACATCCATTTCGAATGGAATACGGTGAAAGGAGAGAATATCTCCGGCGAAACACTTGATACAAGAAGTGATGGATCCGGGCTTTTTGAGCTACGCAATCAGAAAGGTGATCCACTTTCGGTTTCGGTGAGTAAGCAGGGTTATTATCCTAAGACTGGAAGTTTCTGGTATAATCCTGATCGCGGTCCATTCAGACCAGACCAAAATAATCCCTATGTTTTCCATTTGCACAAAAAAGGCCCTGGGGTTGTTCTGATCACATCACAAGATGGGGTGGCATCAAATTTTCATGTCCATATTCCACGCGACGGAATTCCTACAAAGGTCGATTTGATGCAACGACAAATCGGGGACACAGGCCAACTAATCGTGACTGAAAATAAGCCTGAATACAAAGACTGGCAACAGGCATCACAATGGTCATTCCAAGTGGAAATTCCTGATGGTGGATTTATTGGAGAAAATGATGAATATCCATATGAAGCACCAACCGACGGTTATGAATCGGTTGTAAAATTTGATTTCCAAAAAGACAATTCTAATTGGGCGACAGGCATAAACACTAATTTTTACATTAAATTTGGCAACCCTCCCCTTTACGGACGGTTACAGGTACAAACTGACATAACTTATCGAGGTACTATCTTCACGTACGTTATCAATCCTTCCGGTTCTCGTAATTTAGAGCCAGCTCAATAATAAGGGTGCGAACGGCCGTTAAAATTTTGAGCGTTTTGGGGACTGTCGCCCATATTATTTTCTTTGTCGTCTGCTTCGCCAGTTCGGGGTTAAGTGATGCCTCATCGGGAAATAACTTCACATTGATACCAGTTTTGATGCCACTTATTTATTTTTGTTTTTGTTTTGTAACAAGCGTTCGCAAGTTTAGTCTTTTTGTTTTGCTGTCGGGTGGTGTCATTGCCCATGTAATTATTTTGCCCTTTTATTATCGCGCGATTCGGGACGGAATCGGTTTCCTCGCAATTATGCCAGCAGTATTATCTTGTTGCTGGCTCCTTATGTGTTTTCGTAAAGATGTCAAAATAAATTAGCGGGAGTACGTACTTAACACAATCAACGCCTGAAAATTGAGAAGATTTGAAGGAGAAATGTAGAGCGTATTAATAGACCGTGAACGAACCGCCTCCAAAACTACCGGGACAATGGGACAAGGACTCATTTCGCCTGTTTATTATTTTTATTATTGTCGCCTGCATATTTTGCATATTCGTGTTACCACTCCTGAATTATTTGTCCGAACTTTCGGACACTCATTAAGCAGTAAATAATTTATTTCGGCCAGCCATTGGCAGGACGTTTCTTCTGGAAGGTTTTTTCAAACATTTGTACTACCCACGTGGAAAGCCTCAATTTTCCTCAATTTGCGTTAAGTACATACTCCCGTAAATTGAATTAGCAACTAAGCACTTTTTCACGTCTTCCTTTTTTGCTTCTAGGGTGGTGATGCGGTTTGCATTCGGACGAGCGTATAGCTGGCTTTTGACGTGCTGATTGCTGCTGGACGGCTTTTGGCCATGTTTGTTTGCTTCTGCGCTCTCGCGCCGCGCGGCGCACCGTGATTGCGTGCCCCAAATAACGACCCCCACGCAATCACTTTTGCGGTTTCCCACGTCCTGCCCCTTTCGTCCGTGCCACTGGACACCGTGACATTTTAGGGTTAATTTGGCGGTGATTGTTATGGCTGACGACCAAAGCACGGAAAATTCCAAGCCGGTTTCATTTTCGGATGCTGCCCGTTTCCTCGGCGTGGACGTGTTCACCTTCTATTCAATGGTTCAGCGCGAGGAAATCCCCTCATTTATCGGCCCGTCGGCTGAATTTGTCGTTTCACAGGCCGATTTGGACAAACTCATTGCCAAAGCAGATGCACCATGTTGAAACGTGACGGCAAATTTGTTGAACGGCAGAACGCGCCTGGAACCTCCCAACGGTTGACCGAAACCGAATTGGCCGCTTACAACGCTGCCTTTGCCACCATCGAGCGCGATTTTCGGCAAATTGAGGATATTAAAGGCCAGCTTGAAAAGCTTGACCGGCTCCCCTTGGAGAAATCCGATTCAAAATCTTTGGAAACCGTGACCGCAGACGGGAAGGACTGGAACGCGCATACGCCTCTAGTGAATCTGCCCAAGAGTGAAATTTTGCTTTGTCACGACCCGAAGGCAGACCAATGGGCAGTTATCCAGCGACAGAATACCGCCGGACGCTATACGCAGGCCCATGGCGAGGCGTCCGTCCTTTTGACGGGCAACTCTGCCCGTGAAGTCGTTGACGAATATTCCAGCCAGGCCAATCACACATTGCGATTCATGGCTCGTAACCTGACGGCCCAGGCGCAAGATGTTGTTTGGGAGAAGTACCCCGACAATAACCCAAGCCAGGTCATGCACGCCATTTCCGAGCGTTGCGCCTTGGCGGTGGACAATCCTCAAACCTTGGAGCAACGGCAAGACCTTGACCGTAGCGTCAAGCAATCACGCGGAATGAGCATTTGAGATATGGCTTTTGAGAGCAACAAACTTTTTGAGCAAGGCCAAGCCAACAAGGAGCGGCGGGAAAAGTTTGCCGAGCTTGAACGCTATCTCAATATGCGGAACTTGCCAGCCCGCATGACCAGCGAAGAAGTTGCCAAATTTTTCAGAATGGCCCCGCACGATATTCCCGTTCTGGTGTCTCACGGCCTGTTAACGCCCCTGGGCGAACCGCTGCAAAGTTCGGTTAAATACTTTGCTACAGTAGTCATTAAGGGATTATGCGAAAACGTTGAATGGCTCCACGAGGCCACCAAGACTTTGCAAGGACACTGGGTAGAGAAGAATTCCCGCCGATCTGGCAATTCATCCCAAGCGGAAAAAGTCCCCTCGTCGCGTCAGCCTACGCCTTCGCGGGCGGCGGCAAAGTAGTTCGCGTTGCCTGATTCTTTCCCCTTTTTGCTTCAAATTTCACGGACACCAGCGGACACCAAAACGGACACCAAACGAGTTAAAAACCGTTACATCCGGTTACGTCGAATTAGCTTGAATCCCCAATAAAATCAGGTATATTGGCTATGTAACGGCGAGGAAAAATGGCCGATTCCGACCCTCGCCTCCAGCTTGGGGAGGAATGGCGGGCACAATCCCCACCGTCCCATCCCGATCCTTTTGTTGAATTGCGCCCATCGCTCAGGCGACTTTTACCTTTACCGCGTGCCCTTTAATCTGCGCGCGATTTAATTTGGCGATGATCCCTGACGCATGTTCGGACTCGACATCCACAAACAGGTGCCGCTCACGCACATCCACGGCACCGACGACTTTGCCCGGCAATCCGGTTTCGCCCGAGACGGCATTGACGATGTCAATCGGCTTGATACCCGTCGTTTCACCGAGGTTCATCCAGAGGCGGGTTTGATTCGGCGGCGTGGGGCGGCTGGGTTTGCGGGCTGGTTTTGCGTCGTCCCGTTTCTTGTTCCACGGGGCTCCAGGCTTCGGGGAAAAGGATTTTGGCGCCTTCGATCCGGGAGTTTGCACCGACGCAAGAATCTCTTCGTCCGAAAATGTTTTCTCCGGCGCAGGCGTGGTCATCGGACGAGGCGATGGCCTGGCGACAGGCATTGCCGAACGCGGCGATCGATCTTCAAATCGTTCGGGCCGCTCGAATCGCGGGCCGCGATCCTCGTGGCGTCCACGGCGGTCTTCGCGAAAGTTGCGGCGTTCGGGAGGCTGCTCCCGCTGGGGCCGGTCATATTGTTCGACATTCGGTTTGGCTGAGCCCTCACCACTTTGCAACAAGGACAGGCACGCAGCCGCAACATCGGTCGAGGAAAACCCTTCCTCCAACAACCGTTCGATCAAGGATTCATTACTCTTGAATTGGCCCGACTGAAGTTTGTCGCGAATTTTTCCGAGAAACACATTTTCGCGCGCTTCTTCGACTTCGGCTTCGGTCGGCACGCGAGCGCGCTGGATACGGGTATTGGTGTAACGTTCGATGACGCGGATCTGAAAGAGTTCGCGCCCGGACACGAAACTGATGGCGCGTCCCGCACGGCCGGCCCGTCCGGTGCGGCCGATGCGATGGACGTAATCCTCGCCATCGTAGGGCAAATCGTAGTTGAAGACCACTTGCACGTCTTCCACGTCAATACCCCGCGCGGCGATATCCGTGGCAACGAGAAATTCCAACCCGGACTTGCGGAACTTATTCATCACGCGGTCGCGCATCGCCTGCGTCATGTCGCCGTGCAAACGGTCGGCCATGTAACCTTGCGCTTCGAGATGGTCTACCAGGTCGTCCACCATGCGCTTGGTGTTGCAGAAAATAATCCCAAGTTTGAGGTCGTGAATGTCAATCAGTCGCGTCAGCAGTTCGATTTTGAAGCGCCGATCCACCTCATAATACACCTGCTCGACGGTCGGCACAGTCATCGCCTTCTGCTCGACCTTCACATTTTCCGGACTGCGCCCATATCGCTCGATCAAATCGCGAATCGGCTTCGGCATCGTGGCAGAAAAGAAAATCGTCTGCCGCTCTTTCGGTGTCTCTTTGAGAATGGTTTCGATGTCATCGCGGAAACCCATGTTGAGCATGACGTCGGCCTCGTCAAGGATGACGAGTTTCACGGTTTCGAATCGCAACGTCCCGCGGCGCAGGTGATCCATAATGCGGCCCGGCGTGCCGATGACAATTTGTGCGCCTTGCTTGAGACCGTAGAATTGCCGCTCGTAGGATTGACCGCCGTAAATCGGCAGCGCATTCACGCCGCGCTTGAAGACCGCGAGCTTATGGATTTCCTCCGAAACCTGGATCGCCAGTTCACGCGTTGGGCACAGAACCAAAACCTGCACGGCGCGCAGCGCTGTATCCACCTTCTCGACCGCAGGGATACCGAACGCGGCGGTCTTACCCGATCCGGTCTGCGATTGGCCCACGATGTCCCTGCCAGCCATCAGCAAAGGAATCGCCGCCGCCTGAATCGGTGAGGCCTGCTCGAACCCAAGTTTATCAATGGCTTTGAGCAACTCTTCGGACAAACCCAGTTCTGAAAATAATTTTGGTGTCATGAATGTCTCACGATCTTTTTACCAATGTAACCGATTTCGTTGAGAATTGAGAGGCAATTCTTCCGGACAACGGACGGGAACCCATATCATGGTTCATGGGAGGTTGCTTCTATCTTTAAGCTGGTTCCATTCCAACCCTCGCCGGTGGCGATTAAATTCGTTTTTTTCA
>Ga0335083_10005539_pt1 | contig 15907 bp, 13 predicted proteins | sample Lox_Sample_42_FD_206716 | JGI IMG/M metagenome (GOLD analysis project Ga0335083, IMG submission 206716) | Soil microbial communities from Loxahatchee National Wildlife Refuge, Florida, United States - Lox_Sample_4.2 | ecosystem: Environmental > Terrestrial > Soil > Wetlands | place: USA... | reverse complement strand
CCCCGGCGCATCGCCGGACGAGGAAGCCGAGGCCAGCAGCAATCGGGACCGCCTGACTCGTTGCCTCGAAGAACTCGAACCGCGGCGCCGCTCGCTGATCCGTGAGGCGTTCTTCGGAGGCTTCACCTATGAGGAGTTGGCTGCGCGAATGCAGGCGCCGTTGGGCTCGGTGAAAAGCTGGGTCCGGCGCGGTCTCATGCAGCTGCGAGCCTGTCTGGAACCATGAGCACCCGGATGCCACCACCGGATGAGCGTGATCCCGGGGGCGTCGAGCCGCCCGACGATGAGGTGCTGGCCGGTGAACTCGTTCTCGGTGTGCTGAGTGCGGAGGCACGAGGAGCGGCGCAGGCACGACGCGATCACGATCCAAACTTCGCGGCCCAGGTAGGCGCCTGGGAGCGTCGCCTCGCACCGTGGTTGTCCGCACTGGCCCCCGTGCGAGTACCGGATTACGTGTGGGAGCGGCTCTGCCGCGAACTCGGCTGGAATTCCGCGACACGGACCTCCAGTCTTTGGAGCAGTCTGGCGCTCTGGCGTGGAGTGGCCGCGCTCGCTGCAGTGGCCGCGGTGACACTGTGGCTGACGCGCCCCCTGCCGCCGTCCGTCGTTCCCACCGTGGCCGTGCCAAGCGTTCCGGAACCGGCGGCAAAGCCGGTCACTACCCTCGCGCACGAGGATGGTAGTCCAGGCTGGCTCGCCTCGGTTGACCGCACACGTGGAACCGTACTGATGGTGCCGGTGCCGGCGCCCGCGGACTCGCAGGGTCGAGTGCCGGAACTTTGGATCATCCCGGCAGGGCACGCGCCACGCTCGCTCGGCGCCGTGTCGATCAACAAGGCCCACACGGTCGAAGTGCCGCCCGACTCGCGTGCCGCACTGGTCGCCCCGGGTTCCGTGCTCGCCATTACGCTCGAACCCGCTTCGGGCGTGCCTCACGCCGCACCGAGCGGCCCGGTCATCGCCAAGGGAGCCATCACGATCTGAAGGGGATTTTCGCTCTCCGGGTGCATCCCGGGGCACGCGGCGTTCGTATCTCCTCGAAAGCACGCCGAGGAGATCCCCATGTCCACGTTCCGGGCGGCCGCCATCAATCGGTCGCAGCGCCTCATCGGCTCGCTACGGCGCTGGATCGACACCAGCGTCGCCGTGGAGGGCGGAGATAACGCCCGCGTCGACTGGTTGCGGACCGCACCTTTCGTCGGTATCCATCTGGCCTGCCTCGCAGTGTTTTGGGTCGGAGTGTCAGGCACCGCGCTCGCGGTGGCGGCGGCTATGTATGCCGTACGCATGTTCGCGATCACCGCTTTCTATCATCGCTACTTTGCGCACCGGACCTTTCGCACCTCTCGCACGCTGCAGTTCCTGTTCGCTTGCCTCGGCGCCTCCTGTGTGCAGCGCGGACCGCTGTGGTGGGCAGCGCACCATAGGCGCCATCACCTGCATGCCGACACCCCGGCCGACCCGCATTCACCACGCTATGGCTTCCTGCGCAGCCACATGCTGTGGTTCCTGACCTCTGAAGCGTTTGCTACGGACTGGAAGCGCATCCCGGACCTGGCTCGCTACCCCGAGCTGCGCTGGCTCGACCGCTACGACATCGTCGTGCCGATTGCGCTCGCGGCCCTGCTTTACGGCTGCGGGTCCCTGTTGGCTCGCTTCGCCCCCACGCTCGGCACCAGCGGTGGTCAGCTGCTCACGTGGGGGTTCTTCGTCTCGACGGTCGTGCTCTTTCATGTGACGGTGACCATCAACTCGCTCGCGCACCGCTTCGGTACCCGGCGTTTCGCAACCCGCGACGACAGTCGCAACAACGCGTGGCTGGCGTTGTTGACCTTCGGCGAGGGCTGGCACAACAACCATCACTATTTTCCCGGTTCGGCGCGCCAGGGCTTTCGCTGGTGGGAAGTGGACCTGACGTACTACGGGCTGCGCCTCATGTCGCTCTGTGGGCTGGTGCAGGGTCTGAAGCCTGTGCCCGCGCGCGTGCTCGAGGGCAGGAGACGCTGATGCGCATCGCGGTCGTCGGCTCGGGTATTGCGGGACTTGCGACCGCCTGGCTCCTGTCAACCAGGCATGCGGTCACGCTGTTTGAGGCCGCGGATCGCCTCGGCGGACACACGCATACTCACGACATCGAGCTGGGTGGTCACCACTACACGATCGACACGGGGTTCATCGTCTTCAACCACGCACATTATCCGCTCCTCACGCGCTTGCTGGACGATCTGCGGGTCGCGACGCAACCCACGACGATGAGCTTTTCGGTGCGCAACGAAGCCAGCGGCCTCGAGTACAACGCGACCAACCTCGACACACTGTTCTGTCAGCGCCGCAACCTGTGCTCGCCGCGCTTTCTCGGCATGCTGCGAGATTTGTTCCGTTTCTATCGCGAGTCTCCCGCGATCCTCGCTGAGCCCGCCCCGGGACCCACCCTGGGTGAGTACTTGGCCGCACGACGCTTCGGTGCCGCGTTTCGCGACGAGCATCTGGTGCCGATGGCAGCGGCTCTCTGGTCAGCGCCACCGGGAGAGGTGCTGGGTTTCCCAGCGCAGTTCGTCGTCCGGTTCATGGCCAATCACCACATGCTCACTCTGCGTGGCCGACCCGAGTGGAGGGTGATTCGCGGAGGCTCTTCGAGCTACGTGCACGCGCTGCGCGAACGATGGAATGTCAGCGAGCGGCTCGCCTGCCCGGTGTACGCCGTGCGGCGTGAGTCGGCGAGTGTTCTCATCGACAGTTCGGCGGGCACGGAGCGTTTCGACCAGGTCGTGCTTGCCTGTCACAGCGATCAATCGCTGGCCCTGTTGAGTGACGCGAGTGACATGGAGCGCAGCGTGCTCGGCGCCATTCCATATCAGCCGAACGAGGTGCTGCTGCACACCGACACCTCCGTGCTTCCGCGCAACCGGCGCGCCTGGGCGGCCTGGAACGCGCTCGTGCCGCGTGCCGCCGGGAGCAGCTGCAGTGTCAGCTACTGCATGAACCTGCTGCAGGGGATCAATGCGCCGGAGACTTTCGTAGTGACGCTCAACGGTGCCGACTCGGTCCGCCCGGAGAAGGTCCTTCGCCGTCTGAGCTATGCCCACCCAATCTACACGGCAAGCGCGGTCGCTGCGCAACGGCAGCGCGCACAGCTGCAGGGCCGGCGGCGCACGTGGTTTGCCGGCGCCTACTGGGGCTGGGGATTTCACGAAGACGGGCTGCGCAGCGCAGTGGAGGTCGCGCACGCTCTCGGCATCGAGTGGGGCGGTGAGCGGGTCAGGCCTGCGACGCCGACAGGTACCACGACGCTTGCCACGCCGGGACTTGCCACATGAGCGCCCACAATTCCGATGCGATTGCCGTGGGCATCAAGCCTTCTCAGACCGATACCGTGCCGGGCGCACAACTTGCCAGCGCGGTGTACGAGGGCTGGGTGCGCCATCGGCGCTATACCCCGCACGCGCACGTTTTCCGCTACCGCATCGCGCAACTCTATCTCGATCTGGCGGAGCTCGATCGGGTCTTTACGGGACGCTGGCTCTGGTCGGTCGGGCGTCGCAACCTTGCAGAGTTCCGCCGTAGCGACTTTCTCGGCCCGACGGAGTTATCACTCGACGAGGCGGTGCGTACCCGCGTGTCGGCAGTGACGGGGAAACGGCCGGCCGGACCGATCCGCCTGCTCACACATTTGCGCTACGGCGGCTACAGCTTCAATCCGGTGACGTTCTACTACTGCTATGGCGCGACTGCGGATGACGGACTCGAGTCCATCGTAGCGGAGATTACCAACACACCCTGGCGGGAGCGGCACGCGTATGTGCTTGCTTGTGGCGCGGCAAGCCGCAGCGGCCGCGCGCTCAGCTGGCACTTCGCCAAGGACTTCCACGTCTCGCCCTTCATGCCGATGCAGCGACAGTACGCCTGGCGTTTCACAGCTCCGGGCGAAGCCCTTCGCGTGCATATGCAGGTCATGCGCGAGCAGACTGTGGAGTTCGATGCCAGCCTCTCGCTGCGCCGTCAGCCCCTGGATGCGGCCGGACTGCGCCGCGTGCTGTGGCGCTATCCACTGATGAGTGCGCAGGTGAGCCTCGCGATCTACTGGCAGGCGCTGAGGCTACGGATGAAGCGCAACCCCTTCTACGAGCACCCGAAAGGCGCACCCCATGAGGCCTGAACTCACACTCCCAGGCGCTTCAACCCGCTCGCCGGACTCATTTTTCAGCCGCATTTTGCGCAGGCGCGTGCTGGGTGGGTTGGCCGCGCTGCGATACGGCCACCTGCGCATAGAAGATCCGTTCGGAGTCACAGAGTTCGGCGACCCCGAGAAATCACCCCGCGCGAGCATCTTGGTGTGCGACGGCGCGTTCTACTCTGCTGTGGCTTCTCGCGGCAGCGTCGGTGCCGCCGAGGCGTACATGGAGGGGATGTGGTCGTGCGACGACCTGGTCGCTCTGGTGCGCATTCTGGTCCTGAATCGTGCCTTGCTCGATGGCCTGGAAGGCGGGGCGGCCCGGTTCGCGGGATGGCTATTGCGGGCCGCTCACGGGCTGCGCCGCAATACTCTCGCGGGCAGCCGGCGCAACATTGCCGCTCACTACGACCTTGGCAACGAGTTCTTCGCGCTCTTCCTGTCGCCGGATCTCATGTATTCGTCGGCGATCTGGCAAGGTCCGGAAGATACTCTGGCACAGGCCTCGGAGCGCAAGCTGGCGCGGATCTGTGCGCGCCTGGCACTCACACCCCGCGACCACGTCCTCGAGATCGGCACCGGTTGGGGCGGTTTCGCCGTGCATGCCGCCGCACGGCATGGCTGCCGCGTGACCACCACGACTATCTCCACTGAACAGCGGCAACTTGCGCTCGAGCGCGTCCGTCGCGCAGGGCTGGAGGATCGCGTCACGGTCCTGCTCGAGGACTACCGCTCACTGCAGGGTCGTTACGACAAGCTCGTGTCGATCGAGATGGTCGAGGCGATCGGCGCCGACTATCTGACCACGTACTTCGCCCAGCTGGGCAGGTTGCTGTCTGCTGACGGTCTGGCACTCCTGCAGGCGATCACCATTGAAGACCACCGCTACGCTCAGGCACTGCGCTCCGTGGACTTCATCAAGCGTCACGTCTTTCCGGGCAGCTTCATTCCGTCCATTGAAGCGATGCTCGCTGCCAAGACGACATCGTGCCAGCTGGCGCTCGTGCACCTCGAGGATTTCGGGCTCTCCTACGCACGCACGCTGCAAGCCTGGCGGCAGGCCTTTCTCGCGCGTCGTGCCGAGGTACGTGGGCTGGGTTTCGACGAACACTTCATTCGCATGTGGGAGTACTACCTCGCCTACTGCGAGGGCGGTTTCCGCGAGCGCTCGATCGGCGTGGTGCAGATGCTGTTCGCCGCGCCTGGTTACCGGCCCCCGCCCGATTGCGCAGCAGTGCGCGACTACGGTCCAGTGCCGCAATACGGCTCCGTGGCCGAATTCGGGTCCCCGCCTGAACGCGGGCCCGCGCCTGACTTCGTGTCCGCGCCCAGGACATGAGAGCGCTCGCCAATTTCCTCGGTTACCAGATCGTCTGGTTCATCGCCGTGATCGGAGCGGGTCGCGGGCTTGCGTGGCCGGCGCTTGCCGCTCTGGCAGTCTTCGCTGCCTGGCAGCTCGCTCTGTCGCACGCGCCTCGCGCCGATCTCAAGCTCCTCGCGCTGGCACTCATGCTCGGCGCTGTTCTCGATGGAGCCCTCTCGCTGGGCGGCCTGCTGCATTACGCCGCACCCAGTCCGGCCGCGCCCCCCGGTGGTGCTCCGCTGTGGATCCTGGCGCTCTGGGGCGCCTTCGCGCTCACTCTCAATCACTCGCTCGCGTGGCTGCGCAAGCGCCGGCTGACCGCGACACTCCTGGGTGCCGCAGGTGGGCCGCTCGCGTATCTCGCCGCGGCGCGGGTATCGCAGGCCGTCTCTTTCAGCTCGCCACCCACCGAAGCCATTGCCGCGCTCGCGGTGGGATGGGGTGTAGCGCTGTTCATCCTGGTGAGCGTGAGCGCATGACCCCTCTGGCGACTCTCGGTCTGATCCTCGGACTGGCTGTGTTGATGATGTTGCTCGGCTGGCTCTGGCAGCGCCGCCACGAGAACGCAGGGATTGTCGATGTCCTGTGGTCGGCGGGCCTCGGCGTCGCCGCGGTGTTGGCGGCGCTCCTGGGTTCGGGCGCCACGGCGCCGCGTGTCCTCATCGGCTCGTGCGGCGGATTCTGGGGACTGCGTCTTGCCCTTCACCTGTGGGGCAGGGTACGGGGCGAGAGCGAAGACGGTCGCTACCGGGCGCTGCGCGAACACTGGCAAGGGGATCAGTTGCGGTTCCTGGCGCTCTTTCAGTTCCAGGCACTGCTCGTTGCGATATTTTCCGTGCCCTTCGTCGTCGGAGCCTCAAACGCCCACGTGCATCCCCTGTGGCTGGCCGCGGGTACTGCCTGGTGGTGCCTGAGCATCGCCGGGGAATCGCTTGCCGATACCCAGCTGGCCCACTTTCGCGCCGACCCCGCCAACCGCGGACGTACCTGCCGCGCCGGACTGTGGCGCTATTCGCGCCATCCCAACTATTTTTTCGAGTGGTTGCACTGGTTCGCGTACGTGGCTTTCGCTGTGGGCGCACCGCAGGGGTGGGTGACACTCAGCGGACCGATAGTCATGTACGTGTTCCTGCGTTACGTGAGCGGTATCCCGTACACCGAGGCGCAGGCTTTGCGCACGCGGGGCGAGGATTACCGCCAATACCAGCGATCCACGTCGATGCTGTTCCCCTGGCCGCCACGGCGCGCGCCGCTCCAGACACCGCAGGCACACCCATGAGCTCCGTCCCCGATTTCGTCAGCCACCCGGCACACCCGCTTGCCGTTCATGCGCCGGCCGCCGGAATTCTCGGCCTCGCTGAGCGGGGTCTGTTGCCCGATGCGCTGATTCGCCTCGGAGTGCGCCGGCTGTGCGCGCAGCGTCTGCGCGTGGAGGCCGCTGGTGGGCCCGAGTCACAGGAGCGCCAGCTGCAGCAGCGACTTTCGCTGCTGCGCGAAGGCGCACTCGCGGTGCACACCGATGCCGCCAACACCCAGCACTACGAACTCGCGCCGGAGTTTTTCGTGCAGTGTCTGGGGCCACGCCTCAAGTACTCCTGCGCCTACTACCCGCGTGGCAGCGAGACACTGGCGCAGGCAGAGGAGGCGATGCTCGAACTCTACGGCGAGCGTGCCGAGCTGGCCGACGGTCAGGAGATTCTCGAGTTGGGCTGCGGCTGGGGTTCGCTCACGCTGTGGATGGCGGCCCGGTTTCCCCGTGCACGCATCCTCGCGGTATCGAATTCCGAAGCGCAGCGCGCCTTCATCGAAGCTCGCTGTCGTGAGCAGGGGCTCGCCAACGTGCGTGTAATCACCACTGACATCAATCGGCTCGCCCTGCCGGCAGGCGTGTTCGATCGCTGCGTGTCGATAGAGATGTTCGAGCACATGCGCAACTACGAGACCCTGCTTGCCCGGATCGCCGGTTGGCTGAAGGTGAGCGGCAAGTTGTTCGTGCACGTGTTTGCACACCGCACCTTGCTGTACCTGTTCGAAACCGACGGGGCGGACAACTGGATGGGGCGGCATTTCTTCACCGGCGGCCTGATGCCAGCCGCGGACACCCTCCTGTGGTTCTGCCGCGATCTCGCCTGCGAGCGGCGCTGGCTGCTCGATGGCACACACTACGCGCGCACCGCGAATGACTGGCTGCGCCGGCAGGATGAGAACCGCACCCGGGTGCGGCGGATACTGCGCGAAGCCTGCGGAGCAACCGGCGCGAGGCTGTGGGAGCAGCGCTGGCGCATGTTCTGGATGGCCTGCGCCGAGACCTTCGGCTACCAGGGCGGCACGCAGTGGCTGGTGGCTCACTACCGCCTGGTGCGGACCTCATGAGCACCGCGACGGAGTGCGCACCTCGCGCGGAAGCGAAGCGAAGTGTTTCTTGAAAGCCGCCGTGAAGTTCGTGGGCTCATCGTAACCGACGCGGGCGGCGACATCGCTGATCGGGAGCTGGGTTTCCTGCAGGAGCTTCAGCGCCATATCCATGCGCCGTTCAGTTCTGTACTCGTGCAGGGAGACCCCGAAGCATTGCTTGAAGCCGTAATGCAGCTTGTTGCGGTTGAGTCTGGTGCGCCCGGCGGCGCCGGTCAGCGTGAGGGGAGCCCCCGGGTCGGCATCGATCTGCTCGCGGATCCTGATCAGGCGCGCGCGCTCGGCGGGTGTGATCCGGATTGCAGCGCGCAGGTGCGAACGGGCGGCTCGCCAGTCGCGCAACAGCATGCTCAGCAGTTCGAGCGAAAGGGCGCGCACGGTCAGATCGCGCCATCCGGGGCTGGAGCGGATGTTGAAAAGTCGGCTGGCCTGGTTCAGCGCCGCTTTCGACGCTCCGAAATGGCCCATCGCCGCCTCGCGTCGCGCCCAGTACATGGGTAACACGGCTGGCAACTCGTCATCGGCCAGAGCCAGCGTCCGGAGCAGATAGTCCCGACTGATACTCAGTGAGCAATAGCGATACGCCGTGCCCCCTTTGAAGCTCGCCGTGAGCATCTCGCCCGGCGGCAGGATGATGAAGGAGCAACGCGTCGATTCATCGCTGAGATGGCTTTCCCGCGCCGCGTAACCCGCCTCGCCCGCGAAGACGAGCCGCAACCGAAGTGTCGCACCCAGGCTGCTCGCCGTGAGTCGCCAATCCTGGCCGATGACCGCGTCGGTGATGTGGACGCAGAAGCCGGGCTCCACTTCATGGATCTCCTCATAACCGGACTCGACCAGACCGGTGATGGGTAGATCACGTGAGTGCGGCCGGCGCCCGTAGACGATGCCCTGGATACCGCCACTGACGGCCGGATCGAGTTGCTGGATTGCCGCGAGTTTTCCCCACAGGTCCGGATCGTCGGAGCTGATCAGAACGCGCTTGGCCATGAAGTTCGTCAGGCTCGCAGGTGTTGCGGCAGGGGAGTCGTACTGCCCGATGGCCATAAAATATCAGTCTTCATCGGTCGTTTCATGCGATCCGGGCGACGATGCGCCTCGATCGCTGTGGCCGTATCGGTACGATTTCATCATTTGCATACGGCGCGATTAACGGGACCCGCCCGGGAATGAGTAGATTGCATACCGGGGTGGCCGGGCGACATCGACCGAACCGGGCCGCATGGGGGTAGAGGATCATGGGGATCTCCGCAGAGATAGCTGACCTGGTCGCAGGCCACCGCAGGGGCGGGAGCCTTGCGCGCCAGTTCTACATCGAGAGCGATGTCTTCTCCCACGAGGCCTCCCATTTCCTCGGTGCTCAATGGCTGCTCGTGGGACACGTATCGCAGATCCCACGTGCGGGCGACTATTTCACCGTGGATGCCCTGGGAGCGGCCGTGATCGTGGCGCGCGGCGGCGATGGAACCGTCAACGCGTTTCACAACGTGTGCCGGCATCGTGGCGCGCGGATCTGCGAGGCAAAGAGCGGTCACGCCGCGCTGCTGCGGTGCCGCTACCACGGCTGGAGCTACAAGCTCACGGGCGAGCTGGCAGCCTGGCGCCACATGCCCGAAGGACTCGACCGTACGGCCCATGGCCTGCGGCGCTGCGGTGTCAGGGTCTTCGAAGGACTGATATTCGTCAGCCTGGATCCTGAACGGGCACCCGACCCCACGGAATTGCTCAACCCCGTGCGCCCCTACTGGCAGCGCTACGATCTCGAGCACTGCAAGGTCGCCGCGGAGCGCAGCTACCGCATCGGCGCCAACTGGAAACTGTGCATCGAGAACAATCTCGAGTGCTACCACTGTCTGCCGAGTCACCCGGAATACACCGCCGTCAACGCGTTCGTCCGCGCCGATGAGCATGTCTCGGAGGCGGTCGTACAGGATTTCGCGGCCTACCGAGCGAGCTGGCAGGAGCGGATGCGCGCCAGCGGTGTGCCCACCGGGCGCAGCGAGCTGACGACAATAGGTGGTCAGCTGTGCCGCGCGGGCACGTGGCCGCTGGCACCGGGAAAACTCACGGCTTCCCGCGATGGACAGGCGCTCGCGCCGCTGCTCGGCAGGATTTCCGACTACGACGAGAGCGTGACGACGGGCTGCGTGGGATTCCTGTCGTATGTCATGGGGGCATGCGACTACGCGCTGATGGTCAGTTACCTGCCTGTGGACGCCCGTACCACCGATGTCGTCATGCGCTGGCTCGTGCGCGAGGATGCCGTCGCCGGCAAGGATTACGACATCGCTGATCTGATCTTCGTCTGGGATGAGACCACACGGCAGGACAAGGATCTCATCGAACTCAATGCCGCTGGAGTGACGACGAGCGGCTACGTGCCCGGACCCTACTCGACGCTCGAGAGTCTGGTCGTCGATTTCATCGACCGTTACCTGGCTTTGATGCGCGAGAGCCTGTGACACGCGCATTATCGAAACGCTACACCGGATATGCCGTGTTGCTGCTGTGTCTGGTGAACATCGCCAACTACGGGCAACGCATGGTGGTCTCGATCCTGCTGCCCGCGATCAAGGCCGACCTCGCATTGACCGATGCGCAACTCGGCTTCCTCATCGGGGGCGGATTCGCCATTCTCTATGCCGTCGCCGGCGTGCCGTTGGCACGCTTTGCGGACCGTCATGGGCGCGTGCGCTGGCTGTCGGTCGCGATATTCATCTGGAGCCTGGCGACGGGCCTCTTCGGGCTTGCACGCTCCTTCATCGAGTTGCTCGCGGCTCGCGTCATGCTGGGTGCTGCTCAGTCGGTGGGCATCCCTGCTTCGCACTCGCTGCTCGGGGACTACGTCTCACCCGAAAAGCGGCCGTTTGCGCTCGGCATGCATTCCGCCGGCGGGGTGCTCGGGGCCACGCTCGCAATGGTGGCCGGTGGCTGCCTGGGTACGTATCTGGGCTGGCGCGAGGCGATAGCTGCATTTGCGTGCGCCGGCGCAGTGCTGGCTGCAGTGACCTGGGCAACGCTGCCTGAGCCATTACGAGTCCATGGCTCGGAGGCTCGGGGGAGCGTGTCGCTGCGACAAGTCGTTCACCATCTGGCTGCTCTACGCTCCTATGTGCTCGTCTTGACATCGGTCTGCTTTGCGATGCTGGTCGAGTACGGCCTCAGTCAGTGGTTACCTTCCTACTACGTCAGGCAGTTTGGCCTGTCAGTCGAGGAGGTCGGCTTCCGTTACGGTCTGGCGATCGCCGTCGGCGGCATCCCCGGCAGTGTCCTGGGTGGCATGTTGGTCGCTGCGCTCGCGCGACGCGACGTGCGGTGGCTGGTTTGGTTTCCCGCGGCCATGTACGTGGTCGCCATACCAACCGGTCTTTGCATGCTGCTTGCCCCCAATGCTGGCGTTGCCTTCGTTCTCAATGCCGCCTACGCGCTGGCCGTGTACAGCACAAATGGTGCCCTGTGGGGCGCTTGCTTCGTGCATGTCCCATCGGAGCTCCGCGCTACGACCAGCGCGCTGACCCTGCTGGTGGCCGGCATTGCAGGCCTTGCCGTCGGTCCGGTGCTGGTAGGTAGCCTGAGCGACGCGCTGGCCGTGCGCTTCGGACATCAGTCGCTGCAGATGTCCCTGGTCGCGGTGGAGTGCCTTGCGACGCTGGTCGTCATACCACTGCTATGCGCAGGCCGATTCGTCGCGAGGGAAGGCAAGCACAACCCGGTCGATACGTTGCGGACAGCCTCTTCGGCATCCTGAGGACTACCCGGATCATGAACCGAAAACCTGGAGATCCACACAGCCTTGGCCAGACGTGTCCCATGACGCGACGCGATTTCGTCAACGGTGTGCTCGCGGGCTCGGGAGCGGCATTGGTGTCGGGGGGTGCGGGTCTGACGAATGCAGCCACGCGCGGCCCTGATCCGTACAGTCCGTCCGGCTCGGCGTGGACGGGGTACGGTGGCATCGGTGATTACCGATGGTCAAACGGCAACACCGAGGCAGTGCGAGACGCGGCCCACGGTATACGCGATCACCAGTATCCGGAGCTCGAACCCGGCTCTGCGCTGGAGAGCCATGATCTGGTCATCGTAGGTGGCGGATTCTCGGGCCTGTCCGTCGCCTACGAGTTCCACAAGCACCGCAAACCGGGGCAGACCTGCCTGCTGCTGGAGAACCACCCGGTGCTCGGCGGTGAGGCGAAACAGAACGACTTCGAGGTCGACGGCGTCCATCTGAGCGCACCGCAGGGTTCGAACGCGGGCCTCATCCCTGACAAGGACTACCAGGCAGGCGGCGGCCGCTACCAGGTGTATGTGGATTACTACCACGAACTCGGTTTGCCGCTGGAGTATCCGCTCGAGCCTCTGGCCGGCGGTGCGCGGAAGTACCGCCTGCCGACCGAACACTTCGATCCGATGATCGTGGAGGCGCCCTATGAGGTGGGCTACTACTTCCCGAGGACCGGCTGGGCCCGCAATCCGATCGCCTCACAGTTCAGGAACACGCCCTGGCCGGAGCCTGTCCAGCGCCAGCTGGACGATTTCGTCAACAACCGGCGCGATGTGGTGTCGGGCAAGCCGGATGCGGATCGCTGGCTCGACTCGATCACCTACTACGAACTCCTCGACCAGCTCGGATATGGCAATGAGGTCAGGAGCTACATCGACCCGCTGCTGTGCGTCGGCAACTTTGGCGTCTGCGGCAACGCCGTCTCGGCACTCGCGGCCAAGCGATTGACGTTGCCGGGCACGATTGCCAGTTCAGCCCAGAATCGATTCGTCGACATCAACGTGGTGTCCTTTCCGGGTGGCAACAGCGGGATTTACCGCCGCATGCTGCTTGCCATCCTGCCGCAGGCGTTGACCGGCGCTACGCCCCTTCAGGCTGCGCTCCAGGGGCGTTTCAATGCGGCCGCTCTGGATGCTGAGAATGCACCGGTTCGCTTTCGCACGGGAGCGACTGTGGTGCACGTGCGCCACGAAGGCCCGGCTGAAAGTGCCCCATCGGTGCTCTTGCAGTACGTCAAGGACGGCAAGACACGCTTCGTACGCGCCAAGGCCGTTGTCATGGCTTCCGGAGGCTGGGTCAACCGGAACGTGGTCGGCGATCTTCCAGAGGCGCACCGGACAGCGTACGCGCAATTCCACTACGGACCCGTTCTGACGGCCAACGTGGCTGTCCGCAATTGGCGGTTCTTCGACCGACTCGGATTCCCGATTGCGCGCTGGTTCTCGGGATTCGGCTGGCACGTGTGCGTGCGGCGCAATGTGACCCTGGACAGGAATCCGCGCCGCCTGACTCCCGACAGTCCGGTCGTGCTGACGTTCTACATCCCGTTCATGAACCCCGCAGTGTCGCCCGAGATGCAAGGTCCCGCCGCGCGCGCCCAGCTGCTGGGGGCCTCGTATGCGGATCTCGAGAAGCGCCTGCGGGATCAGATGACCGAAATGTTCGCCTCGGGCGGATTCGACGCACGGCGCGATATCGCTGCAATCGTCTTGAACCGCTGGGGACATGCGTACATGGCACCGATGCCCGGCTTCTTCCACGGCACCGCGGGTGCGCTGCCGCCACCAGAACAGATACGCCTGCCGCACGGCCGCATCGTATTCGCGCACTCCGAACTACAGGGCAACATGAACATGGCGCACGCAATGCTCGAAGGCAAGAGAGGTGCCAGCCAGGCACTGGAGCTGCTGACATGACCATCCGTCCCCTCGTGCTGGGCATGATCCTCGCACTGTCATTGTGTGGTCCAGTGATCGCGGACGAGGGCCTCGAGGAAATCGTGGTCACCGCGCAGCGGCGCTCCCAGAACCTGCAGGATGTGCCTGCCGCCGTCTCCGCCATCAGCGGGGACTCTCTCGGCCAGCTGCATCTGCAGGGAACTGCGGATCTGGCACAGCGGGTACCCAGCCTGTCGTTCGACACCCTGAGTCCAGGAGAATCGACGCTGGCCATCCGTGGCCTTGGCGCTTCCTACGGGCTGGCACCTACGGTGGCGTACTACCTGAACGAGACGCCGCTCGATGTGCGCACGGACGGATACACAGGGGCACCGGACATCGACTTCTTCGATGTCGATCGTGTCGAGGTGCTCCGTGGCCCGCAGGGTACGTTGTACGGATCGAGCTCGATGGGCGGCGCCCTGCGCGTACTCACGGCGCAGCCGAATTTCACGGATTTCGCCGTGAATGCGCAACTGGGAGGTTCCGGCATGGAAGGTGGTGGCGCAGGGTATGTCGCCAAATCGGCGGTCAACGTGCCGCTCAGTTCGACATTCGCGCTTCGGATCGTCGGAACCTACGAGCACGTGCCCGGCTATGTCGACCGCGTCATCCCGGGGGATTTCAACGACCCGCAACCGAACGACACCCGCACGGAGCGCCATATCAACGATGTGGACATCAAGGGAGGGCGGATCCTCGCCTCCTGGCGCCCGACCGATGCGCTGTCCATCTCGCCGAGCCTGCTGTTTTCCGAGGTGACCGCGGCCAGCAAGGCCGAGTACTACAGCAATCTGCCCCAATTCACCACGGCTGCCTACTATCCTTCGCCGCAGAACAGCCGGCTCACCGTGGGCAATCTGGCCGTCAACTACGACTTCGGCTTTGCGAACCTGCTGTCCTCGACCTCGGTACTGTCCCGGGATGTGAATACCTGGAGCGACTTCACGCTGTTCTGGGCGAATCTCGCGCCCGCGTTCGGCGTGCCGTATCCGCCCAACACGCCGGGGACCGATCAGGTGATTTCCACCAACGCCGGTTTCGTCCAGGAATTCCGGCTGACCTCGCCGGCGGAGCAACGGCTGCGCTGGGTTGCGGGGGCGTACTTCAGTCACTTCCGTCAGCACACCGACGAGTTCACCGGAAGCGCGGATTTCGCGGCCGAGATCGGGCAGACCGACAGTTCGCTCCTCTACAGCTTCGATCAGGCCGTGATCGACCAGCAGGCAGCGGTGTTCGCCGATCTGACCTACATCATAGTGCCCCAGGTCGAGCTGACCCTCGGCGATCGCTATTACCAGCTGCGTGATTCTCTCGAGAACACACAGACCGGTGCACTGGCTGCTCCAAACCAGCCGCTGGTGCACGCCCGCGCGAGCGGCAACAGTCCGCGCCTCGTGCTCAGTTATCACCCCGTGTCCGATTCGACGCTGTACGCGACTGCCTCCAAGGGCTACCGGCCGGGCGGCCCGAACGTGGGTCTGCCGACGAATATCGGCTGTTCGCTCAACAATGCCTACGCGCCGCTTTACGAGCCTGACTCGGTTTGGAACTACGAGCTGGGCGCGAAGGCAGACCTGTGGCAGCGCCGGCTTTCGGTTGATGTCGCCGCGTACCGGATCGACTGGAAGAATGTCCAGCAGTCCGTGACCGATCCGGGCTGTGGGGTCCTGTTCATCGCCAACGTGGGCTCCGCGCGCAGCAAGGGTTTCGAGGCCGAGATCAGCCTCAAGCCGATCGATGCCCTGCGCCTGTCAGTCAGCGGCTCGTACACCGATGCGAGTTTCGTGGCGATTGCAGCTGCTTTCCAGGGTGCCAGTGCCGTGAATGCCGGTGATCAGGTACCGGACGTGCCGAAGCAGAAATGGGCGGCTGAGGCGGAATACACACACGCGGTGGGTGCATACCTTGGGTTTGCGCGCCTGGACTGGACCCATCAGGGTGACGTTCCGACTGGCTTTACGTACAACGATGTGCGGCCGGCATACAGTGAGCTGGATGTCGCTATCGGCCTTCGTCGTGACCACTGGGACGTCTCGCTCTATGGTCACAACCTGGGCAACTCGAACGGAATACTCAGCATCCAGGAGGGCACACCCTTCAGCTACGGCAACGTGTTCAGGACCCAGATATCGATCCCGCCGCGTACCATCGGCGTGGACGTGAATCTGCATTTCTGACCGGACACGCGACCATGGGAAGAGCACGCGCGCCGTCGAGATCGGGCTATGCCCAGGGCGCCG
>Ga0335083_10005538_pt1 | contig 15909 bp, 16 predicted proteins | sample Lox_Sample_42_FD_206716 | JGI IMG/M metagenome (GOLD analysis project Ga0335083, IMG submission 206716) | Soil microbial communities from Loxahatchee National Wildlife Refuge, Florida, United States - Lox_Sample_4.2 | ecosystem: Environmental > Terrestrial > Soil > Wetlands | place: USA... | reverse complement strand
TCGACGCGCGAGCTCGCGCGCCGCCTCGGCGTGCTGCGCGATGCCGTACGCGGCAAGCCGATCACGCTCAAGTACCGCGACGCGGAGACGAGCCTGCTCGAGGGCGTCTTCACGCGCGGCGACCGGCGGCTCGGCGTCGCGATCGAGGCCGCGTACCGCCGCGGCTGCCGCTTCGATGCCTGGACCGAACACCTCAGGTTCGACGTGTGGATGGACGTGTTCGCCGGGCTCGGGATCGATCCCGAGCGCTACCTCGTCGAGCGTTCCACGGAGCTCGAGCAGCCGTGGGATCTCGTTCACTCGCCGGTCACGCGCAAGTTCCTCGTTCGCGAGAAGGTGCGCGCCGACCGTGCGGGAATCACCGACGACTGCCGGCTCGAGGACGTGTGCTTCTCGTGCGGCGTGGTCGATTGTCCGCAGCGGCCGTGGGTCAAGCAGCCCCACGTCTCGCTCGATCTGGACAAGGCCCTCGCGGCCGTGCCCGCGCCGGCGTTCGGTCGGCGCAGCCGGAGCGGCGGGGGCGGCGCGCCGGGCGTCGCGACGTCCACGCGTTTCCGGATCCGGTTCGAAAAGGGAAGCGCGCTGCGCTTCACCTCGCACCTGGATCTCATGCGGACCTGGGAGCGGACGTTGCGCCGCTCCGGATTGCCGCTCGCGTTCACCCAGGGGCATCACCCGCATCTCAAGATGTCGTTCGGGCCCCCGTTGCCGCTGGGATTTCGTTCCCGGGCCGAAGTGTTCGATCTGGAGTTCAGCCGTCCGCCCGCCGTCGATCTGGCCGAAAGGCTCGACGCCGTGCTGCCGGATGGCCTGAGCCTGATCGCGTACCGGCCCATCCTGTTCAAGGTTCCCTCGCTCATGAGCCAGCTGGAAGGCGCGAGCTATCGCGTGCGCTTCCCGCGCAGCTTCCTCGAGGAGGCCCGTGTGGCCCCCGGGGCACTGCTGCCCGCGCTCGCCGCGCGGAGCGGCGAGCTGCTGGCCCGCGACCGCGTGCTGGTGCGGCGCACGAGCGAGGACAAGGTACGCGAATTCGACGCCAGGCCGTCGATGGCGGCGCTGCATGCGCACGACGAGGAGGCTCCGGCGGTGCTCGATCTGCACCTGCGTTTCACGCAGCGTGCCGCGGCGCGCCCGGACGACGTCGTCGCGCTGCTGTTTCCCGAGGCCGACCCCCGCACCGTGGACGTGGAACGCACGGCGCTGTGGGCGGAACGCGGAGACGATCGGCTCGATCCGATGCAGCTGCTGACCCCTCGCTAGCCCGGCCCGCTCGCGTCCGGGAAGGACGCTCGTGAAGCAGCGCATCATCATCAACGCCGATCCGTACGAAACCCGCGTCGCGATCCTCGAGCACGACGAGCTGGCGGAGCTGTTCGTGGAACGCGCCGAGCAGCGGCGCAACGTCGGCGACGTCTACAAGGGCCGCGTGAACGCCGTGCTGCCGGGCATGCAGTCGGCGTTCGTGGATCTCGGCCTGGCGAAGACCGGCTTCCTGCACGCTTCCGACCTCGCCGAGTCGCTCAACGCGCTCGAAGACCTCTCGGACGCCGACGACACCTCCGGTGACCGCCCCCGGCGCCGCCGCGCGCCGGTGCCCAAGATCGAGGACCACCTCAAGAAGGGCCAGGAGATCCTCGTCCAGATCACCAAGGAGTCGATCGGCACGAAGGGCCCGCGCGTCACGCAGCAGATCAGCCTCCCCGGGCGCTTCTGCGTGCTCATGCCGGGCGTCGACCACGTCGGCGTCTCGCGCCGCATCGAGGAGCGCTCCGAGCGCCAGCGCATCAAGGCGATCATCCACGACCTGAAGCCCAAGGGCGTCGGCCTGATCGCGCGCACGGCGGGCGAGACCAAGGGCGATGCCGAGTACGCCGCCGACATCAAGCACCTGACGCGGCTCTGGCAGCGGATCGAGAAGAAGGCGCAGGGCGCCCGGGCACCGGCTCTGGTCCACCGCGAGCTCGAGATGACCGCGAGTCTCATCCGCGACCTGTTCACCGAGGACGTCGAGGAAGTCTTCATCGACGACAAGGATTCCTTCGCGGAGATCGAGCGCTACCTCAAGGCCGTCTCGCCCGAGCTCGCCGACCGCGTGAAGCTCTTCCGCGGCAAGGAGCCGATCTTCGATGCGTTCGACATCGAGTCGCAGATCGAGAAGACCTTCGAGCGCAAGGTCTGGCTCAAGAAGGGCGGCTACATCTGCATCGACCACGCCGAGGCGCTCGTCGCGATCGACGTCAATACCGGACGGTTCACGGGCAAGAAGAACCAGGAGGAGACGATCTTCCGCACGAACATGGAGGCGGCCGTCGAGGTGCCGCGCCAGCTCCGGCTGCGCGACATCGGCGGCATCATCGTCGTCGACTTCATCGACATGGAGAGCGACTCGAACAAGCGCGCCGTGCTCGACACCCTGCGCACCGAGCTGCGCAAGGACCGCGCGCGCACGAAGGCGTTCGCCGTGAGCGAGCTCGGCCTGGTCGAGATGACGCGCCAGCGCGAGCGCTCGAGCCTGCTGCACTACTACACCGAGGACTGCCCGACGTGCGGCGGACTGGGCAAGGTGCCGAGCTCCGAGACGATGCTCGTCAAGCTCGAGCGCGCGATGCGGCGCGTGATGGCGATGGGCAGCCACCGGCGCGTGACCGTGAAGGTCGCGCCCGACGTGGCGCTCTACTTCGTCGAGTCGGAGGCGCGCCGCTTCTCCGAACTCGAGAAGCGCTTCCGCATCCAGATCGACCTGAAGGACGATCCGCAGCTCAAGCGCGGCGAGATGAAGATCCTGAGCGACAAGAAGCAGGACCTGACGAAGCAGGTCGTCGGCGCCGTCGTGGGGACCTAGCCTACGGCCGCACCACGCGGAAGCTCAGCGGGCGCTGCAGCCGCTCGAAGCCCGACCGCGACGGGTAGGGCATCGACGCGATCACGCGCCCCAGCCCGTGCACCGCGTTCACGCGCAGGATCACGCTGCGGTCCTGCGGCGGTCCGTCGACGAGCAGAATGATCCGAACCGGGCGGCGCAGCAGATTCCAGGCCTCGGCCGCCGCGTTGGTCGCCGGCCAGCCCTGCAGGATGACGACGAGGTCGGCGCCCGACGGCAGCGCGACCTGGGCGAGCGATTGGAGCTGGCTCCAGCCCTCGGGCCACTCGGGCAGCTCGAGCACCACGTGCTGGATGTTGTCGAAGTAGTCGAGGTCGTTGAGCTCGCGCGCATCGGGCACGTGCGTGAAGACGACCGCGACCCCCATGCCGAGGTCGCTCGGATCGATCAGCACCGGCAGCGGCGCACCGGGCGCGGGGGAGGCCGCGGCCGCGGTGGCGGCCGAGTCCGCGTCCGCGGCGGAAGCGGCCCGCGCACCCGACATGCCGAGCAGCAGGAGGAGCAGCAGACCGCGGGCGAAGCGCATGGGAGGCCTTTCGTTGCGGGGTGGCCGGCCGGCGAGCGATCCACCCGCGATGCGTTGACATGGATCGTGCCGCCGTGTTACAAACTGCTGCTCGAAATCTATCCCCGGAGCCTTCAGGCCCCGGATCGCGGTGCGCGCCCGACGCATGGCAGCCCGCCGCCATCACCTGACCCGCACGACGTTCGAGCAGGAGTGGTCGATACATGTACGCGATCGTGGAGATCAACGGCAACCAGACGAAGGTGACGCCCGATGCGGTGCTCGAAGTGCCGCAGCTCGTTGGTGAGCCGGGCGCGAAACTCACCTTCGACAAGGTGCTGCTCGTCGGCAATGGCGAGAGGATCGCGGTCGGCCAGCCCAGTGTGAAGGGCGCCTCGGTCGCGGTCGAGATCCTCGAGCACCTGCGCGGACCGAAGCTGCGCATCTTCAAGTTCAAGCGCCGGAACGACTACCGGCGACGCAAGGGCCACCGCGACGCGCTCACGCGCATCCGCGTCACCGCCATCACGGCGTAATCGGGATCGATCATGGCGCACAAGAAGGGCCAGTCCTCGACCAAGAACGGCCGCGAGTCGCAGGCGCAGCGCCTCGGCGTCAAGCGTTTCGGCGGCGAGCGCGTCACCTCCGGCATGATCCTCGTGCGTCAGCGCGGCACGGTCGTGCACCCGGGCCTCAACGTCGGCCGCGGCAAGGACGACACGCTGTTCGCGCTCGTCGACGGCAAGGTGCAGTTCTCGCGCTTCGGCAAGACCCGCAAGCGCGTCCACGTCCTGCCGGTGCCGGCCGAAACCAACTAGTCTTCATCCGAACTCCGACGCCGCCATCGGTCGATCCGACCCGTGGCGGCGTTTCCGTGAACGCCGAGAACCACCCGAGGAGGGAACCGTGAAGAATCGTGTCGCCGTCATCGGTGCTGGAAACGTGGGAGCGAGCGCCGCGCTGTACGTGGCCGAGCGCGGGCTCGCCGACGTCGTCCTCATTGACCGTCCCGAGCTGGAGGGCATGCCGCAGGGCAAGGCGCTCGACATGCAGCAGTCGGCGCCGCTCTGGCACAAGGGCGGGCGCATCGAGGGCGCGACCGACCTCGCCGCGGTGAAGGGTGCGGACGTCGTCGTGATGACCGCGGGCTTCCCGCGCAAGCCGGGCATGTCGCGCTCGGACCTGCTCAAGGCGAACGCCGACATCGTGCGGCCCGCCGCCGAGGCGGTGAAGCAGCACGCGCCGAATGCGACCGTCGTCGTGGTGACGAACCCGCTGGACGTGATGGCGTGGCTGTTCTGGCACGTGACGGGCTTCCCGCGCGAGCGCGTGATCGGCATGGCCGGCATCCTCGACTCGGCGCGCTTCCGCGCGTTCCTGGGGATGGAGCTCGGCGTCTCGGCGGCCGACGTGCAGGCGATGGTGCTCGGCGGCCACGGGGACTCGATGGTGCCGCTGCCCGCCTACACCACCGTCGGTGGCATCAGCGTCTCGGAGCTGATCCCGGCCGACCGGCTGAACGCCATCATCGAGCGCACGCGCAACGGCGGCGCCGAGATCGTGAAGCTGCTCAAGACCGGCTCGGCCTACTACGCGCCGGCGATGAGCGCGGTCGAGATGGTCGAGGCGATCCTCACCGACCAGAAGCGGCTCGTGCCCTGCTCCGTGCTGCTCCAGGGCGAGTACGGGCTGCGTGATCTGTTCATTGGCGTTCCGGTGCTGCTCGGCGGCAGGGGCGTCGAGCGGATCGTGACGCTGAAGCTCGCCGAGACCGATCAGGCCGCGCTCGCCAAGTCGGCGAAGGACGTCGCCGACATGATCGCCGAGCTCAAGGGCTGAAGGCCGCACGCGCGGCCCGCCCGCTCCCACGCGGAGTCGCGGCGGGTCCGCCGCGCGAAGGGGGGGAGCGATGCGCACTCCGATCGTCACCGTGCTGATGCTCGCCGCGAGCAACGTCTTCATGACCATCGCGTGGTACGGGCACCTCAAGAACCTGCGCGACCGGCCGTGGTTCGTCGCCGCGATCATCTCGTGGGGGATCGCGCTGTTCGAGTACCTGCTGCAGGTGCCCGCGAACCGCATCGGACACCGCGTGATGACCGTCCCGCAGCTCAAGATCCTCCAGGAAGCGATCACGCTCACCGTGTTCGTGCCGTTCGCGATCCTCTACCTGAGGGAAAAGCCGCGACTCGACTACCTGTGGGCGGCGCTCTGCGTGATGGCGGCGGTGTGGTTCGTCTTCCGCGGCGCGAACGCGCGGCCGTGAGCGACAGGCGCGCGGACGCACGAGCGGACGCCGTCTTCCGCCCGCGCGAACGCGCGTGCTAGCGTTCCGATCATGAGCGAACGCGTGCTGGCCGTGATCCCCGCGCGCTGGGCGGCGCAGCGCTTTCCCGGCAAGCCGCTCGCCACGCTCTGGGGCAAGCCCATGCTGCAGCACGTGTGGGAGCGGGCGCGCGCGGCGCGCGGGCTCGACGAGCTGGTCATTGCGACCGACAGCGAGCGCATCGCCGAGGCGGCGCGTGGCTTCGGCGCCGAGGTCGAGATGACCTCGCCGGATTGCGCGAGCGGCACCGATCGCGTCGCCGAGGTCGCGCGTCGCCGCGCCGGCGCCGCGATCGTCCTGAACCTCCAGGGCGACGAGCCGGAGCTCGAGACCGACGCGGTGAGCGAGCTCGTCCGCGTGATGCGCGCCGAGCCTGGCGTGACCATGGGCACCATCGCCCACCACGAGCCCGACGCGGCGAAGCTCGACTCCGAGAACGTGGTCAAGGTGGTGCTCGATCGGGACGACTTCGCGCTCTACTTCAGCCGCGCCGATCTCGCCGGCGCATCGCGGGGCGGCCCGGCGCTCCGCCACGCCGGGGTGTACGCCTTCCGCCGCGCGCTGCTGCTCGAGTTCGGGTCGTGGCCGCCCGGGCGGCTCGAACAGGCCGAGCGGCTCGAGCAGCTTCGCGCGGTCGAGCGCGGTGTGCGCATCAAGGTGGTGCTCGGCGCGCGGCCGTTCACGGGCGTCGACACGCCCGGGCAACTCGCCGAACTCGAGGCGCGCGGACCGCGCTGAGCCCGCGGCCTCCGGCGCGGCGGCCGCTTCGTTGCCCGAACGTGGTCGGTGAGGGGCCCTCTGGAACGCGCGGCCCCGCGCTTCGCGCCCGCTTCCCCCCTGTGCTAGCTTCCAGTTCCGTGCTGCTCGTGCACGCTCTTCCTGCCGACGCCGCTTCGGGCGAGCTCTCCGCCCGGTGCGGCGCGTCGCGTTTGGGGCGCGTGGGTTCCGGGGCCCAACGACAGGGAAGGAAGGGACGATGGCCAAGATCGTCGTCGTGACCGGTGGGGTGGTGTCGTCGCTCGGCAAAGGAATTGCCGCGGCGTCGCTCGGCCTGCTGCTCAAGTCGCGGGGATTCCGGGTCACGATCCAGAAGCTCGATCCCTACCTCAACGTCGATCCGGGCACGATGAGCCCGTTTCAGCACGGCGAGGTGTTCGTGACCGACGACGGCGCGGAGACCGATCTCGATCTCGGTCACTACGAGCGCTTCACGAACGCCTCGGTGACCCGCAGCCACAACGTCACCGCCGGGCAGATCTACGATTCCATCCTGTCGCGCGAGCGGCGCGGGGACTACCTCGGCCGCACGGTTCAGGTCATCCCGCACGTCACCGACGAGATCAAGCGCCGCATCCTGGGGCTCGGGCTCGCGACGCAGGCGGACGTGCAGATCGTCGAGATCGGCGGCACGGTGGGTGACATCGAGTCGCTGCCGTTCCTCGAGGCGGTGCGCCAGCTCAAGCTCGAACACCGCCGCGAGGTCGTGTTCGTGCACGTCACGCTCGTGCCGTTCATCCGCGCGGCGGGCGAGGTCAAGACCAAGCCGACGCAGCACTCCGTCAAGGAGCTGCGCGAGATCGGCATTCAGCCCGACATCCTGCTCTGTCGCAGCGAGTCGCCGCTCGCGACCGAGGTGCGCGAGAAGATCGCGCTGTTCTGCAACGTGCCCGCCGAGGCCGTGATCGCCGCGACCGACGTCCGATCGATCTACGAGGTGCCCGGCGTGTTCCACGAGGGCGGGCTAGACGATCTCGTCGTCGCCATGCTGGGCCTGCCCGACCGCAGCGTCAGCCCTCCGGATCTCGCGGCCTGGAACGACTACGTCGCACGCGTCACCGCGCCCGAACACCAGTGCGAGATCGCGATCGTCGGCAAGTACACGCACGTGCGCGACGCGTACAAGAGCGTGACCGAATCGCTCGTCCACGCCGGTGCCGCGAACCGCGCGCGCGTGCACGTGCGCTGGGTCGAGAGCAGCGACCTGGAGAGCAAGGGCGCCGCGGCACTGCTCGGCGACGCGGACGGCATCCTCGTGCCGGGCGGCTTCGGAGAGCGCGGCATCGAGGGCAAGATCGCGGCGGTGCAGTTCGCGCGCGAGCGCAGTATCCCGTACTTCGGCCTCTGCCTCGGCATGCAGGTCGCGACGATCGAGTTCGCGCGCCACGTGGTCGGATGGTCCGACGCCAACTCGAGCGAGTTCGATCCGCAGAGCGAGCACAAGGTGATCGACCTGCTGCCGGATCAGGCGGGCGTCACCGACAAGGGCGGCACCATGCGGCTCGGCGCCTATCGCTGCGCGCTGCGGCCGGGCAGCCTCGCCGCCCGCGCGTACGACGCGAGCGAGGTCGAGGAGCGCCACCGCCATCGCTACGAGCTCAACAACCGCTACGCGCAGCAGCTCGCCTCGCGCGGGCTCGTCCTGTCGGGCAAGTGCGTCGGACGCGAGCTCGTCGAGATCGTCGAGCTGCCGGACCATCCCTGGTTCCTCGCCGTGCAGTTCCACCCCGAGCTCAAGTCGCGCCCGCAGGCGCCGCACCCGCTGTTCCGCGATTTCGTTCGCGCGGCGCTCGAGCGCCGGCGCGCGCGGCTCGGCGCCGACGGCTACGACGCCTCGACCGAGCGCGTGGTCGAGCGGGCCGAGGCGGGATGAAGCGTTTCGCGATCGGGGCCGCCGAGGCGGGCGGTCCGCGCCTGCTGATCGTCGCGGGTCCGTGCGTCGTCGAGAGCGCCGAGCAGTGCCTCGAGGTCGCCGCGCGGCTCCGCAGCGCCTGCGCGCACCGACAGCTGCCGTACGTTTTCAAAGCGTCGTATCGCAAGGCCAACCGCTCGAGCGGCCACTCGTTCGCGGGCCCGCCGGTCAAGGAGGCGCTCGCCGCGCTCGCGCGCGTCAAGCGCGAGCTCGACGTGCCGGTGCTCACGGACGTCCACGAGGTCGCCGAGGTTCGCGCCGCCGCCGAGGTGGCCGACGCGCTGCAGATTCCCGCTTTCCTCTGCCGCCAGACCGCGCTGCTCGAAGCCGCCGCCGCGAGCGGCCGCGCCGTGAACGTGAAGAAGGGCCAGTTCCTCGCGCCCGCCGACATGCGCCACGCGATCGAGAAGATCACCGGCGCGGGCGGCACGCGCGTGCTGCTCACCGAGCGCGGCAGCTCGTTCGGCTACGGCGACCTCGTCGTCGACATGCGCGGCCTGGTCGTGATGCGCGAGCTCGGCTGGCCCGTGCTCTACGACGCGACCCACAGCCTCCAGCGTCCGGGGGGGAGCGAGACCGGTGGCGACCGCCGCTTCGCATTCCCGCTGCTGCGCGCCGCGGTCGCGTGCGGCGTGGACGGCGTCTTCTTCGAGGCGCATCCGGATCCCGCGCGCGCGCTCTCCGACGCGGCGACGCAGCTTCCGCTCGAGCGGGTCGAGGCGTTCCTCGACGAGGCCTGCCGCGTGCACGACGCGGTCGCGGAGGGCACGCGTGTCTGACGCCCCGATCCGCCATCCGGTCAAGGTGCTCTTCCTCGACGTCGACGGCACCATGACCGACGGGGTGATCGGCTTCACGCGCTCGGGCGACCTGCGCCACTTCTGGGTGCGCGACGGCATCGCGCTCGAGTGGGCGCGCGAGCTGGGACTGCTGCCGGTCGTCATCTCGGGGCGTTCATCGCTGGCCGTCGAGGCGCGCATGCACGACTTGAAGCTCGAGAGCTATCTCGGTGCAAAAGACAAGGTTGCGGTCGCACAAACCGTGCTGGATCGCGAGCGGGTGCGCTGGGACGAGAGCGCGATGATCGGCGACGACCTGCCGGACGTGCCGCTGCTGAAGCGCGTCGGCTGGCCGATCGCGGTCGCCGACTGCTCGCGCGAGCTCGCGCCGTTCGTCCGCACGACGACGAGGACCGCGGCGGGGCACGGCGCGGTGCGTGAAGCCGTCGAGCTGCTGCTGCGCCACAACGGCGTCTGGGACCGCGTGCTCGAACGCTACGGGGCCGGCGCGTGAAGACGCTCGACCTGCTGGCCCGCGCGCGCGAGGTCGTGCGCGCCGAGGCGCAGGCGGTGGCGGCGCTCGAGGCGCGGCTCGACGAGGGCTTCGAGCGCGTCGTCCGGACGCTCGGCGAGTGCCGCGGCAAGGTCATCGTCTCGGGCGCGGGCAAGTCGGGCCTGATCGGGCAGAAGCTCGCCGCAACGCTCACGAGCACCGGCACGGCGTCGCTCTTCCTGCACCCGACCGACGCGCTCCACGGCGACGCCGGTTTGTTTGCGCCGGGCGACGTCGCGCTCTTCATCTCGAAGAGCGGAGCGAGCGACGAACTGCTCGCGCTGCTGCCCTACCTCGAGCGCCACGGCATCCCGCTCGTGTCGATCGTCGTGCAGCCGGGCTCGCCGCTCGCGCGCGCGAGCGCGGCCACGATCGTGCTGGGGCCCGTCGTCGAGGCGTGCCCGATGGATCTCACGCCGACGACGAGCATCACGCTCACGCAGGTCGTGGGCGACTGCCTCGCGATCGCGCTCATGGAACAGCGCGGCTTCCAGCCCGACGACTTCCGCTTCCTCCACCCCGGCGGCGTGATCGGCCGCGCCGCGGCGCGCCGCGCGAGCGAGCTCATGCACGCGGGCGAAGCGCTGCCGTGCGTGGGCGAGCGCACCGGGCTGCGCGACGTGATGCTCGAGATCATGAACAAGCGGCTGGGTGTCACCGCGGTCGTGGACGGTGCCGGGCGGCTCGCCGGCGTCGTCACGGACGGCGACTTCAAGCGCATCCTGCTCCAGCATCCCGAGCCTTGGGCGCTGAGCGCGGCCGACGTGATGTCGAGATCGCCGAGCACGATCGGCCCCGAGGTGCTCGTCGCGGCCGCGGTGCGCCGGATGGAGGAGCGCCCGCAGGGCCCGATCACCTCGCTCGTCGTGGTCGACGACGCGAACCGGCCCATCGGCATCCTGCACCTGCACGACTGCCTGCGCGGGCGGTGAGGCCGGGGCCCGGCACGGCCGCGATGCCCGCGGGCGCCGGCCAGCGCGAGGCGTTCCCGGACGGAACCTAGACGCCGCCGTCGGCCATCGGGAACCGGTTCGCGCGGAAGCGCAGGTGGAAGAGCACGAACAGCAGCGCGATCGCGGCGAAGACGAGCCCGCTCGCCTCGACGCCCCGCACGCCGCCCGTGAGCCAGTCGGGGCCGTGGAACGTCGAGTCGAGCAGCCGCGTCGGCACCGGTTTGCCGCCGTTGCCCGTGTTGGGCGCGCCGAAGAGCGCGAGCGCGGCGAAGTCGAACGCCGCATGGAAGCCGATCGCGAACCACAGGTTGCCGGTGCGCCGGAGCGTGAGGCAGAGGAACAATCCGAGCAGTCCGACGCTCAGCCCGTCGGCGAGGTTCTCCATCGGCTTGAGGAAGTAGTGGATGCAGCCGAAGACGACCGAGGTGAGGATCGCAGCGGGCCAGAAGCCGATGCCTTCGGTGAGGGCGGCGAGCGGATAGCCGCGGAACCACGTCTCCTCGGCGAGCCCGATCAGCGCCATCGCGACGAGCCAGCCCGCCGTCATGCGGACGAGCGCCGGGCCGTGGTACGCGAGGCCGCGGACCTCGTAGCCGCCGAGCGCGGCGATCGCTCCGACGAGCAGCGCGACCGTCGCGAGGCCCCACGCGGAGCCCTCCCAGAACCTCGCGCCGAACGCTTCGCGCCACGCGATGCCGAAATGCCTGAACGACCGCCGGTCGAGGCGCGCGAGCACGGCCGTCGCGACGAGCACGGCCGAGAGCGTGAACGCCTCGCCGAGCCCGAGCGAGAGCGGCGTCCAGTCGTCGGGCAGGCGAACGTGCGCCGCGCCGACGGCGAAACGCTCCGCGGATCCCACCAGCGTCATCACCGCCAGGAACAGCGCGACCCGCCAGCCGGCGCGGAGCCGATCCGTCCCGAAGAACGCGCGACGCAGCGCTGCGGGGCGCGTGGCGCTCGAGGTCGGTGGGGCGGCCATGCCACCTCCTACGCGGGCACCCGCTCCCGGGTTGCGCGCATCAATGCGCCAGGAACTCGAGCACGCGCGGGTTCACGATGTCCGCGCGCTCGATCATCGCGCTGTGGGAGGCGTCGGGCACGATCCACATCTGCGCGCCGGGGATCGCACCCGCGAGCTGCTCGGTGTGGCTCTGCAGGATGAGGTCGTGATCGCCCGCGCAGATCAGGCACTTCGCGTGGATCGTGTGGAGGTCGGTGAGCGACCAGCGCGGCTGCGAGCGCCACATGGCGATGATCTTGTTCATCGCCTCCTCGTAGTGATCGGGCTGGGGATTGAGCCGCGTCCAGCCGATCCGCATGTCGCGCCCGAAGCTGTCGGCGGTCGCGGTGTTGTTCCACTCGACGTCCTGAGGCTGCAGGCCGTCGGGCTGGAAGTTCGCGCCGAACGTGACGAGATGGTCGATGCGCTCGGGGTGGTGCATGGCCATGTCGAGCCCGATGTTCCCGCCGTCGCTCCAGCCCATGACGTCGACCTTCGCGACGTGGAGCTGGTCGAGCAGCGCGATCATGTCCTCGGCCATCGCGTGGTAGGTGAGCGGGCCCGAGCGGTCGGTCGTGCGGCCCTGCGCGCAGCAGTCGGGCACGATGCAGCGGTAGTGGGGTGTGAATGCCGGGAGCTGCTTCGAGAACTGCATGCCGTTGCCCGCGCCGCCGTGGATGAGGAGCAGCGGCGAGCCGTGGCCGTGGAGCTCGTAGTACATCCGGATGTCGTTCACGCGCGCGTAGTGCCCGCCGTGGACGAGCGTCGCGCACCCCGTCGAGACCAGGAGTGTCGCGAGGGCCGATGCGCCGAGGATCCGCCACGCGGCCGGGGCAGGAAGTCGCATGGTCGGAATCTAGCACGCGACCCGACGGGCCCGTTCCGGACGTCACGCCGGCGTCGAATCGTCAACGCGATCGGCGAACGGCGCATCAAGTTCGCTCCCGCCGGGTCCGATAACGCATCGGAACGGTAGTGCTGCGTGCATGGCACAAGCTGTGCTTGCGCACCATCGGGGCGCTTGTTAGCGTGGCCCTGCAACAATTTATGGGCGTCGCCTGACGCACCGACCGGGGCCGACCATGACATCGAGACGTCGATCCGCCGTTCCTCGGATGGCAGCGCCGGCGTTGCTGTCCCTGGCGTTGCTCGCGAGCGGCTGCTCCGGCGCCAAGAAGTCGAATCCGGTGAGTTCCGGCGGGGAACTGCCGGATCAGGAGGTCACGGACTTCGTGCTGACGGAGACGGATCGCGGCCAGCCGCAGTGGACGCTCTACGCCAACTGGGCGGCGACCTACCAGAGCCGCAACCTGGTCGTCGCGCGCACGATCCACGTCGACTTCTTCGACGACAAAGGGCAGCGCTCCTCGACGCTCACGGCCGACACGGGCGACATCCAGCAGGTGACGCGCGACATGACGGCGCGCGGCCACGTCGTGCTCCAGACGACCGAGGGCACGCGCATGAGGACCGAGGAGCTCCACTTCACGAACCAGGCGCAGCGCATCACGTCGGACAAGCTCGTCACCGTCGAGCGCAAGGGCAACGTGCTCGACGGCATCGGCTTCTCGAGCGATCCCGAACTGCATCACTACGAGTTCGTCTCGAAGGTGCACGCGACCATCACGAACAAGCCCGGTGACCTGAAGGAACCGCACGCCGCCTCGAGGAGCGCGCATTGAACGCGCTCGCACCCGTGCCCGCTCCGGCGTCTCCCCGACCGGTCGCCTCGGACGGCCTCGTCGCGAATGGCCTGGTGCGCTACTACGGCAAGTGGCGCGTCGTGAGCGACGTCTCGCTGCGCGTCGGGCGCGGTGAGGTCGTCGGCCTGCTCGGTCCCAACGGCGCGGGCAAGTCGACGACGTTCCACATGATCGTCGGGCTGCTGCGCCCGAACGACGGCGCGATCCACCTCGACGGGCGCGACATCACCCGCGAACCCGTCTACCGGCGCGCGCGGCTCGGGCTGGGCTACCTCGCGCAGGAGCCCAGCATCTTCCGCCGCCTCACGGTCCGCGAGAACGTGCTGGCCGTGCTCGAGACCATGCGGATGAGCACGCGCGACCGCGAGAACCGGCTCGGCGAGCTCCTCGCCGACCTCAACCTCACGCAGCTCGCCGACCGCCAGGCGCACAAGCTCTCCGGCGGCGAGCGCCGCCGCGTGGAGATCACCCGCGCGCTCGCACGCCAGCCGTCGTTCATGCTGCTCGACGAGCCGTTCGTCGGCATCGACCCGATCGCGGTCGAGGAGATCCAGGAGATCATCCATCGGCTGCGCGATCGCGGGCTCGGCGTGCTGATCACGGATCACAACGTCCGCGTCACGCTCAACACCACCGATCGCTCGTACATCATGTTCGACGGCCGCATCCAGCTCGCCGGCTCACCTCAGGAGCTCGCGGACAACCCGCTGGCGCGGCAGTACTATCTCGGCGAAGGCTTCCGCCTGTAGCCGCCCACGGACGGTCCGCATGGAAATGAAACACTCGCTTCACCTGCAGCAGAAGCAGGCGCTCATCATGACGCCGCGCCTGCAGCAGGCCTTGAAGCTGCTCCAGGTGCCGACGCTCGAGCTGCAGCAGATCCTCAAGCAGGAGGTGCTGCAGAACCCGCTGCTCGAAGAGGTCGACGAGGTCACCGAGCAGGAGGACCTCGAGCGCGAGGACTCGCCGGAAGAGAAGGCGAACGAGGAGTCCGAGGATCCCGCGGACGAGGATCCCATCGATTGGAGCGACTACCTGCAGGACGGCTCGCTCGACCGCACCTACGTTCCGCAGAGCGAGACGAGCATCGAGTTCCTCGAGAAGGTGCCGGTGACGCGCACGACGCTCGCCGAGAGCCTGCTCGAGCAGCTCCACTTCCTCAGCCTGCCCGACCCCGAGATGCGCATCGCCGAGTTCCTCGTCGGCTCGCTCGACGAGCGCGGCTGGCTCGTGACGCCGATGGCGGACGTCGCCGAGGCGCTCGACCGGCCCTGCGCGGAGATCGACAAGGTGCTCGCCGTCGTGCAGGCCCTGGAGCCCGCGGGCGTCGGCGCGCGCGACCTGCGCGAGTGCCTGCTCATCCAGCTCGATGCGCGCGGCGACCGCGACACGCTGCCGTGGCAGCTGATCCACGACCACTTCGATCACCTCGTCAACCGCCGCTTCCCCGAGATCGCGCGGTTGCTCAAGGTGTCGGGCGAGCAGGTGCAGGCGGCCGCCGACGAGATCGCCACGCTCAACCCGCGGCCCGGCACGGCGGTCTCCGCCGACGATCCCAAGTACGTCGTGCCCGACCTGCTCGTCGAGCGCGTCGACGAGGAGTACGTGGTCATGCTCAACGACCGCAACGTGCCGCGCCTGCGCATCTCGGCCGCGTACGAGAGCGTGATCCGCGAGCGCAAGAAGCCGGATGCGAGCACCGAGGAGAAGCAGACCCGCGACTACATCCAGGGCAAGCTCGCGTCCGCACGCTGGCTCATCCAGACCATCGAGCAGCGCCGCCGCACGATGATCAAGGTGATGAACTGCATCGTGCGCGAACAGCGCGAGTTCTTCGACAAGGGCATTGCGTTCCTGCGCCCGCTCACGCTCGCGCAGGTCGCCCGCCAGATCGACATGCACGAGTCGACCGTGAGCCGCGTCTGCAGCGGCAAGTACGTGCAGACCCCGCGCGGCGTGTTCGAACTCAAGTTCTTCTTCTCGAGCGGTCTCGAGACCGACGACGGCGAGGACGTCTCGGCCCGGACCGCCAAGGACATCATCCGGACGCTCATCGACGAGGAGGACAAGAAGGAGCCGCTGTCCGATCAGCGCATCGCGGAGCTGCTGCACGAAAAAGGGCTCCACATCGCGCGCCGGACCGTGGCGAAGTACCGTGAGCAGCTGAGCATTCTGCCGGCGCGTTTCCGCCGGCGGGTCGCCTGATCGTCCACCTTCGGGGCGCCGTCGCCGTGACTGGCGCCGGGAGGAACGCCGTGCAGATCAGCATCACCGCGCGTCAATGCGAGATCTCTCCGGGCGTGCGCCAGTTCGCGCAGCAGCGCCTCGAGCGCATCCAGAAGTATGCCCACGACATCCACGGCATCCACGTCATCCTGCGCCAGGAGCGCAACGTCCACGAGGCCGAGATCACCGTGCGGCTGAAGGGGCACGAGCTCGTGAGCACGCACGCCCACACGGAGCCGGGCGCCGCGATCGAACTGGCCGCCGACCGGCTCGAGGAGCAGGTGCGGCGCCTCA
>Ga0335083_10005537_pt1 | contig 15910 bp, 12 predicted proteins | sample Lox_Sample_42_FD_206716 | JGI IMG/M metagenome (GOLD analysis project Ga0335083, IMG submission 206716) | Soil microbial communities from Loxahatchee National Wildlife Refuge, Florida, United States - Lox_Sample_4.2 | ecosystem: Environmental > Terrestrial > Soil > Wetlands | place: USA... | reverse complement strand
ACCGGGGTCTCGTACGTGCCCTACGGCTGGCCCGAGCTCCAGCGGATCGGCGTCGCGACCTCGACCGACCTCATGACGTGGACGCGCTACGACGCACCGGTGTTCACGACCGATCGCGTGCCGTGGGCGTTCGATGACTCGACGCAGTTCGACGGCTGCCAGTTCCGCGATCCGTTCGTCATGGCCGACCCGACGCAGGCGGGCCGCTGGCTCATGTACTACGTGACGGTGCCGGCCGCCGCGCGCGGCCAGCTCATCGTGGGCGCCGGGCAGAACACGCAGGGGCTCGGGCCCTGGGCGGATCTCATGCCGCTGTGGGCGACCGACCTCGCGCACTTCTGGGGCTGGTGCGAGTCGCCGCACCTCTTCCAGCACAACGGCCTCTGGTACCTGTTCTCCACGACGAACTCGGGGCACCCGATCCGGTTCCGCACGGCGCCGAGTCCGCTCGCGGATTCGACGCTCTGGAGCGGCACGTACCGGCTCTTCGACATGACGGGCGGCGACAGTACGAGCGACCTGTGGTTCGGATCCGAGGAGCTGTCCTACAACGGCCACGACTACCTCGCGTTCGTGAACAGCGGCACGTACGGCATCGACATCGAGGAGATCGCGTGGAGCCCGACGCCGCCCTACTTCACGCTGCAGACGCCGAGCGTGGTCTCCGTCGGCGACGCCGGAGCGACGCCCCGACTCGCACTCGAAGCGACGGGGCGGGCGGGCGGCGGCTCGACGCTCATCCTGCGCGCCTCGCTGCCCGAGGCGATGCAGGCGAGCGTCGAGATCTTCGACGTCTCGGGGCGGCGCGTGCGGAGCGTGCGCGCGGGCGGGTTCCCGGCCGGCGAGACGCTGCTGCCGTGGAACGGCCGCTCGGACGCCGGCGACGCGGTCGCGCACGGCGTCTACTTCGCGACGCTGCGCACGCCCGCCGGCCGCCGCAGCCTGAAGATCGCGGTGCTCGACTAAGTTCCGTCGGAGAATGCCGCGCGACGCGGGCGCGACGCGGGGGCTCCTACGCCGGGAGTTTTGCGCCTTCGCGCTCAGGCGCCGGGGACCGCGTCGTCGAAGCCCCCGCGGGCGCGCGCAGGCGCGAGAGCGTGATGAGCACGACCGAAGCGACGACGCAGACCGCCGCGACCAGCGCGCGCCGCGTCAAGTGCTCGCCCGCGAACACGCCGCCGATCACCATCGCGATGATCGGGTTCACGAACGCGTACGTCGAGACCAGCGTCGGTGAAACCGTGCGCAGCAGGAACAGGTAGGCCGAGAAGCCGAGCACGGTGCCGACGATCGACAGGTACGCGAGCGCGAGGAGCGACCGCGTCGCGACGCGGGAAGGATCGAAGTGCGCGTACTCGCCGAGCGCGGCGCTCACCGCGAAGAGCAGCAGGCTGCCGGCGAGGAGACCGATACCGGTGCCCATGAACGCCGACGCGGGCAGCCTGGCGCGCCGCGAGAAGAGCGAACCCCACGCCCAGGACAGCGAGCCCGCGACCGGGATGACCGCCCAGCCGAACGTGTTCGCGCCACGGGCGCCGAATGCGCCGGGGCCGAGCAGCAACCCGATGCCGGCGAAGCCGATCGCGAGCCCGAGCAGGACCGCGGGCGCGGGGCGCACGCCGTGCGGCCCGAGCCAGGCGAGCAGCGCCATCCAGAGCGGGATCGAGCCGACGAGCAGCGCGACGAGCCCGGTGGGCACGCGCGTCTCGCCGAGCGTCACGCCGCCGTTGCCGAAAGCGGGCAGCATCACGCCGACGACGGCGGCGTTGCCCCATTCGCGGCCGCGCGGCCACGCGCCCCCGCGCAGGCGCGCCCACAGCACCATGAGCACGCCCGCGAACCCGAGCCGCAGCGCGCACATGAGCACGGGCGGAATCGAATCGATCGCGATGCGGATGCCGAGGAACGTCGAGCCCCACACCAGGTAGATGGTGAGGAACGCGAGCGCCACGCGGACGAACAGACCGCGCTCCCGCAACCGCTCAACCACGCACTTTCTCCAGGCGCAGGGCGGCCTCGACCGGCAGCGCCCACGACTCCTTCATCGTCTCGAGCGCGATCGTGCTCTGCGTCGAGCGCACGCCGGGGATCGCGCCGAAGACCTCGCGCAGCAGCCGGCCGAGGGCCTCGGGATCGCGCACGCGCACCTTGACGAGGTAGCTGTCCTGCCCCGCGACGTGGTGGACTTCGAGCGCTTCGGGCACCGCGGCGAGCGCCTCGCCCGTCGAGATCGAGCCCGCGTGCTCGTCGCTGCGCACGAGCACGAATGCCAGCAGCGAGCGCTCGATCATGCGCGCATCGAGCTGCGCGCCGTAGCCGCGGATCAGCCCGCGCTGCTCCATGCGGCGCACGCGCTCGAACACGGCCGAGGGCGCCATGCTGACGCGCCGCGCGAGTTCGGCGTTCGAAATCCGGCCATCGACCTGCAGGATGTGGAGCAGTTCCCGATCGATCTCGTCGAGCATGCGGGCATCCTCCCTGTTCACCGATGATAGCCGGTAATATCGGCGATTCCAGAGAAGAAACTGCTAGTTCCTTTGGGAACAAGCCGAAGAACGTTCGGCAAAATGGCCAACTGAACGAAGCCCGTAGTCGACGGCGGGTCGGCTCGCTACTCGTCGAACTCCTTGATCACGACGCTGTCGCAGCTGTCGATCTCGACGAGTTTGACGCCGATCACCTCGCGCTTCGACGTGGGCACGTTCTTGCCCACGAAGTCGGCGCGGATCGGCAGTTCGCGGTGGCCGCGATCGATCACGACCGCGAGCTGGATCGCGCGCGGGCGTCCGAAGTCGATGAGCGCGTCCATCGCCGCGCGCACGGTGCGGCCGGTGTAGAGCACGTCGTCGATCAGCACGGCGACCTTGCCGTTGATGTCGACCGGGATCTCGGTGGCGCCGACGACGGGATGCGCGCTCACGGTCGAGAGATCGTCGCGGTAGAGCGTGATGTCGAGGCTGCCCTCGGCCGGCGAGCGGCCCTCGAATTCCTTGATCTTCGCCGCGATCCTCGTGGCCAGCGGTACGCCGCGGCGGCGGATGCCGACGAGCACCAGGTCCTCGATGCCCTTGTTGCGTTCGACGATCTCGTGCGCGATGCGGGTGATGATGCGACGCAACCCGTCGGCATCGACGATCTCGGCCTTTTCACGCAACGCCATGCCATCCTCCCGGAGCGCGCTCCCGGCGCGCAAAGTGGCGGGGACAGTAGCCGCACGGTGGCGGCGCTGCAAACGCCGCGCGCGCGGTCGTCGACCGCGGCCGGGCGAACGACGCGAGCCGGCGTGGCGACCGCGTCCGAGTTCACGTCGTCGCGCGGCGTTCTGGGATCGAACCTAGGCGTGCTCGCCCTCGACGACGATCTTCGAGAAGTCCCAGCCGCGCAGGAAGAGATCGCGCACGTCGGCGAGGAGCTTCAGGCGGTTGAGCCGCACGGTGGCGTCGTCGACGTTCACCATCACGGCATCGAAAAAGCCGTGGATCGCCTGCTCCATGCCGAGCAGCGCGGGCAGGATGTCGGCGTAGGCGCGCCGCTCCCAGAGCGGCTCGCAGCGCTCCCGGGCGGCGTCGAACGCGCCGAGCAGCGCGCGCTCCGCGGGTTCGGAGAGCCGTGCGCGATCGAGCGTGGTCGGCAGCGGCTCGGTCGCGGCTTTCAGGATGTTCGCCACGCGCTTGAAGAGCACGACGAGGGCCGTGAACTGCGGATCGCCGCGGTACGCGCCGAGCGCCTGCGCGCGCGCGAGCGCGTCGACGGCGTCACACCAGCCCGGACGTACCGCGCCCCCGATCACGATGCGCGCCTCGAGCGCGGCCTCGCGCGTATCGTAGGCGACTTCGCGCTCCTCGAGCGCGGTGTCGACGCGGCCGCGCCAGAACTCGCCGACCTTCTGCATGATGCCGGCATGCGGCAGGTTCGGGTCCGCCGCGAAGAGCGGCCGCGTCATCTCCATCGCGGCGGCGCGCAGGTCGAGCGTTCGTGACTGCTCGATGAGAATCCGGACGACGCCGTTCGCGGCGCGCCGCACGCCGTAGGGATCCTCGCTGCCGCTCGGCGTCTTGCCCGCGACGAACGCGCCCGCCACGTGATCGAGCTTGTCGGCGAGCGAGAGCAGCGCGCCGGCGTCGGTCGCGGGCAGCGCGTCGCCCGCGCCGCGCGGGCGGTAGTGCTCGCCGATCGCGACGCACGCGGCCTGAGGCTCGCCCGCGCGCTGCGCGTAGTAGCCGCCGATCACGCCCTCGAGGCTCGCATACTCCTTGCCGCTGCCGATCATCTCGCCGAGCAGGTCCGTCTTGCACAGCAGCGCGGCGCGCTGCGCGGCCGCCTTCGCGCCCGGCGCGAGACGATCCGCGAGCCACCCCGTCAGCGACTCGAGCCGGCGAGCCTTGTCCAGCAGCGAGCCCAGGCCCTCCATCCAAACGACCGAGCCGAGCTTCTCGACGAGCGAGGCGGGCGAGTGCTTGAGGTCGGTCTCCCAATAGAAGATCGCGTCGTCGAGTCGGGCGACGAGCACGTCCTCGTTGCCCTTCCGAATCGTCGCCGCGCCGCGATTGTCGCCGTTTCGGACCGAGATGAATTTGTCGAGAAGAGCACTTCCCGCCACGTGCCCACCTGGGATCTCGATCGCAAAGAATCGCTGGTGCTCGCGCATCGCGGTGATGAGCACCTCGTTCGGCAACTCGTGGAATCTCGGATCGAAGCGCCCGGCGATCGAAGTCGGCCACTCGACGAGGAACGTGTTGATCTCGAGCAGCTCGGGATCCTCGAGCAGCGTGCCGTTCTCCAGCGAAGCGACGGACGCCAGCTGGCGTCGGATCTCGGCACGTCGCGCGTCGACGTCCGCCATCACGAACGCCTTGCGCATCGTCTCGACGTACGCGGCGGGCTCGGCGATTTCGACCGTGCCGGGGTGCAGGAAACGATGGCCGAAGCTCGTGCGCCCCGCGGTGAGCCCGAAGGCCTCGACCGGCAGCACGTCGCCACCGAGCAGCGCGACGAGCCAGCGCACCGGGCGGCCGAAGCGGTAGTCGCCGGCATCCCACCGCATCGTCTTCGGGAACGTGATCGCGTTCGCCGCGCGCGCGAGCATTGCGGGCAGGACGTCGGCGGCGGGCTGGCCCGGGTGGTGGACCGTCACGGCGACGTACTCGCCCTTCGGCGTCTCGACGCGACGGATCGCGGAGACGTCGACGCCCTTGCCCGCGCAGAATCCGAGCAGCGCCCTGGTGGGTTGGCCCGCGGCATCGAACGCCACCTTCGCGGCCGGGCCCATCGCTTCCTCCGAGAAGTCCGTCTGCCGCTCGGCGACATCGTGCGCGATCACCGCGAGCCGGCGCGGGGTGCCGAATGTCTCCAGCGCTCCCGAGCCGAGGCGCAGCTCCGCGAGCCCGGCGCGTACGCGCGTTGCAAGCTGCTCGAGCGCGGGCGCGACGTAGCCCGAGGGCAGCTCTTCGACGCCGATCTCGAACAGCAGGTCGCGGCTCACGCGGCGCCCGCCTTCGCCGCGCGCTTCGCGGCTTGAGCCTTGAGCCGCTCCTGTTCGGCGGCGTACGCCTCGAGCCAGCGGCGATTCTCGGCCTCGTCGTGGATCAGCGGATAGCCCAGCTCCGCACGCAGGTGGTGGTACGCGAGCGCGGCCTTGCGCGCGATCGCGCGCACGCGGCCGATGTAGCCGACGCGCTCGGACACCGAGATCGCGCCGCGCGCATCGAGCAGGTTGAAGACGTGCGAGCACTTGATGACGGCGTCGTAACCGGGCGCGACGAGCCTCAGGTCGAGCAGCCGGCCCGCTTCGGACTCCCAGATCCTGAACATCTCGAAGAGCTCGGAGACCGGCGCTTCCTCGAAGTTGTACTTCGACCACTCCTTCTCGTTCTGCACCCACAACTGGCCCCAGGTGACGCCCGGCGCCCACGCGAGGTCCTGAACGCGATCCCTCGCCTGCAGCATCATGCCGATGCGATCGAGGCCGTAGGTGAGCTCCGCCGAGACGACGGGGAGCTCGAGCCCGCCGCACTGCTGGAAGTAAGTGAACTGCGAGATCTCGGTGCCGTCCATCAGCACCTGCCAGCCGAGGCCCGCGGCGCCGAGCGTCGGCGACTCCCAGTCGTCCTCGAGCAGGCGCAGGTCGTGCTCGCGCGGATCGATCCCGATCGCTTCGAGCGAGCCGAAGTACTGCTGCACGACGTCGCCGGGCGCGGGCTTGAGGAGCACCTGGTACTGGAAGAACTGCTGGAAGCGGTTCGGGTTCTCGCCGTAGCGCCCGTCCTTGGGGCGCCGTGACGGCTCGACGTACGCCACGCGCCAGGGCTCGGGCCCGAGCGCGCGCAGGAAGGTCGCAGGATTGAAGGTGCCGGCGCCCACTTCGGAGGGATAGGGGTACTGGATGACGCAGCCGCGCGCCGCCCAGAACTCCTCGAGGGCGTGGATCATGCCCTGCAATGACTGACGGGGATCGAGTGCGGGTGGGGGCTCGTGGGCGGGCATAGGGGTGCGCAGGATAGCGGAACGAACGGGGCTCGGAGAAACGGCGGCCGAACCCTGTGGAACGTCAGTGAAAGTGACCGGGGCGGCCTGGGATGGCGGCTTGCGGTCGCTGCGGCGCCCGTGGCCGGTCCGGACCCAGAATGCGCTTGACGCGATGTTCGTCCCGCTCTGCGCGACTTCGGCGGTGTTGTTGGCGAGCGGCGTGAACGCGCCGCAGGTGCTGCGCAGCAAATTCGCCGCGCGCTCTGCCGCAACTTTGTCGTCACACCGCAAGATCGTGCGTCTGCGCCCAGCGACGAGCGCCGATTTCTCGCATGCGATGATGCGCGCCCTCGCGACCCGCCCCCGAAGCGGAGTCGTACGATGTCGCGCTATTCGCTCACGCACCTGGCGGATCACATCCTGCTTCGCGATCTGGGCGCGCTGATGGCGCTGGACCGTGTCACCACGGCGGACCTGCTCGCACACATGGCCGAGGTCGACGCCCGCAAGCTCTACCTGCCGGCCGGCTACGCCTCGCTGTTCACCTGGTGCGTCGGGGAGCTGCATCTCTCCGAGGATGCCGCCGCGAAGCGCATCCACGCCGCCCGCGCGGCTCGCGAGTACCCGACGATCCTCGCCATGGTGGCCGATGGCCGGCTGCACCTGAGCGCCGTGGGCCTGCTCGCGCCGCACCTCACCCCGCAATGCGCCGAGCAACTGCTCGCCGCCGCGACGCACAAGACCCGCAACGAGATCCAGCTCCTGCTGGCCGCACATGCGCCGCAGCCGGAGGTGCCGACCCGGCTCGTCGCGCTGCCGGCGGTGTCGCAGCATGCCCCGGGGCATGCTGCGGGGCTCGAGCTCCAACATGCCCCGGGGCATGTTGAGCGGGCTGCTCCGGCGCCGCCGGCCCCCGTCCGACCTCGCTCGCCGCAGCGCTATGCACTCCAGGTCACGCTGGCCCAGGCGACGCACGACAAGCTTCGCCGCGCGCAGGAGCTGCTGGGTCACGGACCGTGCGCACACGCTGCACTCGGGGACTGACGCCGGGCCTTACCCTGCGACGCGCACGCGAAGCTGCGACACGCTTGCCTCGCCTCCTGCTCGGCTCGCTGAGGCCGCTCGCCCTCCCGCCCTCCCTGGCTTCGGGCTCGCGGACTCATCGCATTTCGCGTGCGCGCCTCCGGGCGCGGCCCGGGGGCGCACCGAGGGCGCGCCGGCCAAGGCGCGGCCGGAGCGACATGTGACGGTGTCGGCGACGCGCACGAGCCTTGAGGATCGAGCGCTCGCCGAGCGCGAGATGCAACAGCATGTGATCTCCTCGCTGCGCAACCTCGGCTGCAGCGTCGAGGAAGCCCGCCATATTGCCGAGCGCCCGGAGGTGCGGAGCGCCCGCAGTCTGGACGCGCGCATTCTGCGAGCCGTCCAGCAGCTCGGACTGCCCAGCGCACGCCGCATCTCCCCTGCAACAGGCTGCGCGACCCCACCGGCTGAGGCACGGTGATCTCGCGGTGGTCGCGCTCGAGGCGTCAGCGCGGCGGCAGGGGAGGCGCACTCTCAAGGGCATCGTGTCGATGGCCGGCGAAAGCAGGGAGAGACTCGCTCGATCGAGGAGGTCCGGGTTCGACTGCCGGGACGGCCCAGGTCCGGGCTCGGCATCAAAGTCCACGCCGACTCGGGCCGGTGATGTCGCGTTCCGGCCCGAGCACGAACCTCACTCCGGCGGCGTGAAGACGAACGGCGCCTGGAACGCGGTCACGCCGCCGTCGATCGCCGGAAAGCGCCACTCGCGAATCTGGGACAGCGCGCACTCGGCGAGCCGCGCCGAGCCCACCGTGTTCTGGACGACCGTCGCTTCGAGCACCTCGCCCGAGGGGGCCACGGTGATCGCGACGATCAGCTTGCCGCGCAGCGAGGGATCGCGCTTGAGCTCGGTCCCGTAGCAGTACTGGATGCCCGCCGAGTACCTGCGGATGACCGCGAGCAGCGAAGCGTTGCTGCGATAGACGCCGGGTGCCGCGCCGCCGCCCGGGCCCGTACCCGTGCCGACGCCGCTTCCGGTTCCGCCACCCGAGCCTCCGCCCGAACCACCACCCGAGCCCGGGCCGACGCCGTCACCGACACCGGTGCCCGTGCCCGAGCCGAGTCCACCCCCCGTGCCACCGCCGCCGTGCGCGTCGCCCATCGCGACGAGCGAGCCGACGACGACCGAGCTGCCGAGGTCGGCCGAGGCGCTGCCGCCGCCGCTCGTCACCCCCGAGCCGCCCCAGCCGGGCGAGGCCGCCGCCACCTGCGCGTCGGAGCGCGCCGCGCGGATCGCGCGCGCGCGCCCGCCACCGCTCACCGCGACCGGCGCATCCGGCGAAACCGTGCCCAACGCCGACGACAGTCCGTCGAGCGCGTTCGAGAGCGAGTGCGACGACCCGGCGAGTGCAGCGCCGACCTCGGCCTGCGCGCGAGCACGGCCGGCGCCACCCGCGCCGGGTGCTACCGCGGACATCGGCGTGCGGTGCAGCGCGCCGCCCGGCACCGCGGCGACCGGACTCGGCAGCACGAGCGGGCCCGGCGAGCCGCCGCCGCCGCCGCCGCCGGGATTGGGATTGACGGGCGCGTGCCGCTCGGATGCGAAGCCCGGAGGCATCGGCTGCGTCTTCGCAGGCTCGAGGATCAGCTTTGCGAACCCAGGCGGAAGCTCGTCGACGTGGGTCAGCACCTGACGGCGCACGGGCGCGAGCAGCAGCGCGCCGAGCAGCACCGCCCCGAACGTGGTCGCGACCGAGAGGCACCGCCGGTAGAGCGCGTCGTGCGGATCGAGGAACGGCTTGCGATAGGAAGCGGCGAGGGTCGTCATGTGCGCGCCTCCGGCTTCTTCAGAACCGCGAGCGCGATGTCCGGAAAACCGCTCTGGTTCAGCGTGTACATCACCTTCTGCAGCACACGGTACTCGACGTCGCCATCGCCCTGGATCGTGACGACGTGCGTCGCCGACGGCGTCTTGCCGCGCCGACGCGCGATGTCGTCCATCTGGTCGCGCGCGGCCTTGAGCTTGTCCGCGAGCGGTGCGAGCACCATCTGCGGGCTGGTCTCGGCGTCGCGTACGCTCGCGACCCGCTCGCCGCCGACGAGGATCGCGTCCTTCTGGATCGCGACCACGATCGACGTGGTCTGCGGGCGGTCAGCGCTCGAACGCGGCAGCTCGAGCCCCGGCGGCGGCACCGTGGTCTCGCCGCCCGCGACGAAGCTCTTGAGCACGAAGAAGAGCAGGCAGGTGAGGATGTCCATGAGCGACGTGAGCGTGAGCCCGGTGTGGCCGTGCAGGCCCCCGAGGCGGCGCTTCCGTCGACCGCGCAGGCGTCTCATCTCAGGCTCCTTCCGTTCCCGCGCCCTCGAGGCCGGCTTCGGGCAGGCCCGCAGCGCGCGCGAGATCCATCAGCGACACGATCTCCTGATAGCGCGTCGGCGATTCGACGACGATCTTGATGTCGCGCGTGCCGGGATGCGCCGCGACGATCGCCGCGAGCGCCGACTCGAGTTGCGCTGAGGTCGTCGCATCCGGCGCGCCATCGCGCGCCGACGCCGGCTTGCGCGCGAAGCTCGCCGGCGTCACGCCGCGGCCTGCGAGCACGTAGGCGCCGCTCTCGACGTGGAGCTCGAGCTCGAGCGGCGCCGCGGCCGGAAGCGCCGCGACGCTGGCCGCTCGGCGCGGCAGCGACATCTCGATCACCCGGATCTCCATGAAGACCGCCGACATGAGCAGCATGGGAATCAGCACGATGAACACGTTCATCAGCGGCCTCAGCTCGAGGTCGCAGTTGACCGTCGTGCGCGACGAACGGATGCGGACGGCGCGGTTCGGCATGGCCTACTGCGCCCCGCCCGGGAGGATCGCGCCGGGTCGCGGCGCCGGAGCGTTCGCCGCCGGACGCGCCGCGTGTACGCTGAGCACGGGCGCCGCCGCGACGCCGCCCTGCCTGGCGAGCGCGTTCGTGAGCCGGATCGCCGTCTCGTCGACCTGCTCCGCGACGCTCTCGACCATGCCCACGAGCATGCCCTGGATGAGCAGCGTCGGGATCGCGATGATGAGCCCGAACGCCGTCGCGTTGAGCGCCGTCGAGATGCCGGCGGCCATGAACGCCGAGCGCTGGGCGGGATCGGCCGCGCCCACCGCGGAGAACGCGGTGATGAGGCCGGAGATCGTGCCGAGCAGCCCGAGCAGCGTGGCCACATTCGCCAGCACGTTGAGGTGCGGCAGCCGGCGCGAGAGCGCCGGGAGCGCCAGCGTCGCCGCGTCGTCGGCCGCCGCCTGGAGCCGGGCCGGGTCGTTCGAGCTGGTGTTGAGCAGCGCATCGGCCACCTGCGCCGACGGCGCGTTCGAGAGGCGGGCGAGGTTCCGCGCGCCGATCAGGTCGCCGCGGCCCACGCAACGCAGCAGGTCGTCCATGAACTTGCGGTGGTGGAGTCCGGAGGCTCGCGTGATGACGATGAATCGCTCCGAGGCGATGGCGATCACCACGACCGCCGTCGCGAGCATGAAGTACATGAAGATGCCGCCCTCCTTGAAGAAGGTGGCGACCGTGGCGAACTCCTTCATCGGGCACTCTCCTGCTGCGGCGTGGGGGGGTGGACGACGACGATGCGGGACGGATCGGGCGTCGCCTCGCTCAGCTCGCGGGCCGAACGGAGGTAACGCCGGTGTTGAAACTCGAGGAAGCGCCGCTGTTCGCGCGCGGTGATGAACAGCACCTGGGGCACCGGGATCTCGCCCTCGATGCGGATGTCGTCGAGCGTGCGCCGGCCGGGCGCGCCGGTCCTGACCGCTGCGGCCGATGCGCGCGCGGCGGCCGGGCGCACCCGGTGCGCCACGCCCGGGCGCGACGGGGCGGCGTGCGCGAGCGCCGGCACGAGCAGCATCGCGAGCGTCAGCAGTCGGAGGCGCATGGTCAATTGCCCTTCTGCGCGAGCGGGCGCGGCTCGCGCTTCGCGAAGACGGCCGCGAGGCTGTCGGGATCGGCCTGCGAGCGGCGCGCGTACTCGGCGTACCAGTGCGCGGCGGCCGCGTCGTCCAGCCGGTAGAACTTCTCGAGGATCGCCAGGTTGTAGTAGGGGCCCGGCAGATCCGGATCGCGCGCGATCGCGGCCATGAACGCCTTGCGCGCCCCGTCGGGGTCGGCGGCGCGCAGGCGCGTGATGCCAAAGTTGTTCTGATTGACCGCGCTCCTCGAATCGCGGCGCACGGCGTCCTTTGCGGGGCCGGCCGCGGAATCCGGCGACTCACCACGCAGCGTGAGGTAGACGGCGGCCGACGCGCTCGCGTCGCCGCTCGTCGCCTGCGCTGAGACGAGGTCCGCGCGCGCGCGATCGAGCTGCCCGAGCGCGTCCTCGTGCAGCGCGAGGCCGGCGAGCAGGGCCGCGCGCGCCTCGGGCGCGAACGCCTCGGGGTGCGCGCGCACCGGCTCGAGCAGGCGGACCGCCTCCTCGTGCCGGCCCTGCTCGAAGTCGAGCTTGGAAAGGAGTGCCAGCGCGATGGGATCGTTCGGATCGCGAGTCAGCGCCGCGTGCAGCGAGCCTTCCGCTGCCGCGATCGAGTCCGCCTCGAGCTGACGCGCCGCCTCGCGATCGAGCGAACGCGGTTCGCTCGCGCGGGCGGCCGGGGGCGCGGTCGAGGCCGCCGCGGGCGGCGCCGGCGCGGGTCGTGGCCCGCGTGCGAACAGCCGCAGGCCGCAGCCGGGCAGCGTCGCCACGGCGATCACCAGCGCGAGCGCGCTCGCCGCGCGCGAAACGCGCGCATCCACGAAGGGTCTCATCGCGAGCCTCCTTCGGCCGGCGCGGGTCGCGCGGCCTCGTCGACGAGCGGGAACTCGACCTCGGGGTGGAAGAGGAAGCGGTTGCCGAGGCGCTGCCAGAGCGCGCCCTGCGCCTGGGCCGTCCACGCGTCGCCCGTCGCGTCGGGGCCGAGGCGGTGCAGCATCTCGGTCCACACGTCCTCACCGCGCACGCCGAACGCGCGCGACTGGTCGAGCAGCACGTCCTGGTAGGCGCGACGATCGGCGCCCTTCAGGTCCGCGGGCGGATCGGCGTGCTCGAGCGCGACCGCGAACTCGACGAGCGACTGCCCGATGCGATACGCCGACGCGTGCGCCCAGAGCGCGACGCCGAGATCGGCGCTCCGCCGATAGCGGACGAGGAGGGAGTCGAGCAGGCGCTTCTTCGCCGGGATCGACTTCGTCAGGGGCTGGCCCAGCCGCGCGGCCGCGAACGCGCCGTGCGCCTCCTCGCCCTGCAGGAAGCGCACTTCGGCGACGAGATCGTGCGAGACGAGGGCCGCGTGCGCGCGCCCGCGCAGCAGGTACTCGGCGAGACGGGACGTCGGACGCGGGTGGCGCCGATCGGGGCCGGTCGCGAGCAGCTTCGAGATCGGGTGCGCGGCGTCGATGACGTTCAACTCGCGGCGCGCGAGCGCCTCGAGGATCGTCATCGCGGCCTCGTCGTCGTGAGGCCAGCGGCCGAGGTAGGCGAGCCGCAGCGAATCCGAGCGGCTCGAGTCGCCCGCTGCCGCGAAGAGGTCGGCCGACCGGAGCCAGGCGGCCGCTGCGCCCTCGTCGGCGAGGTCGGAGCGCGCCAGCGCGAGGTAGGCCTCCGCCGCCGGCCGCTTCTCGCCCGCCGCATCCCAGACCGAGGCGATCTGCACGCGCGCGTCGCGCACGTACTCGCACTTCGGGTAGTGATCGATCAGCGCCTCGAACGCGCGCACGGCATCTCGCGGCCTGGCGGCCTTCGCCCAGGCGAGCCCGGCGCGGTACTGCGCGGTCGGCGCCTGCTCGTACGCCGGCCAGCGCGTCGCAACCTGCTCGAAGAGCTCGGCGTGCTTCGCGTAGGCGAGCGAGTCGGCTGCGACCGCCGCCTCGGCACGCCGGTAGGCGCACACCGGCACCGCGCGGGTCGCGCGGCGCTCGAGGGAGTCGCGGCCGAAGCGGTGCGCGATCGCCGCGGCCTGCTCGAACGCCGGCCCCGCCTCCTCGAAACGCCCGGCACCGAACAGCAGCTCGGCGCGCTGGCTGGACGCCGGCGCATTGCGCGGATCGTCCGGGTAGCGCTTCGCGAGCGAGGCGAGATCGGCGAGCGCGCGGTCCTGCCAGCCGTGCGCGAGCGCGAGCTGGCCTTGACGCCAGACGATGTCGGCCGCGTGCGGGTGCCCGGGCGCACGGGCCAGGAGCCGGTCGCCCGCCGCGAGCACCGCGTGCGCGAGCGAGTCGCTGCCCGTCGTGCGGCCGCCGCGCGTGCTCTCGTACCACGCATCGGTGACCGCGACCTCCTGCCAGAGCGCGAGTGTCGAAAGGCTGTCGGGCCCGAGCCGCACCGCGGATTCGTCGTGGCGGAGCGCGGCCGGGTAGTCGCGCAGCTGTGAGGCGGCCTCGCCCGCGTCGAGCTCGAGCGCGGCCGAGCCGTCGTCCTTCGGCCAGTGCGCGAGCACGAGCTCGTAGAGCCGGAGCGCCTCGGCCCAGTCCTCGCGCGCGCCGCTCTCGCGCGCGCGGCGGTGGTGCGCGAGCGCCTCGGCCATCCATGCGTTGCGCGCGAAGACCTCACCGGCGGTCCGCAGCGAGTCGCTCGTCTGGGCACGCGTCCACTCGCCGTCGGGGGCGAAGCGCGGTGCGAGCGCGAGTCGCGCCTCGCGCTGCGCGTCGGGGCGATTCGCGCGGGCGTGCGTGTCGATCAGGCGCTCCGCGACCTCGAGCGCCTCGGGCGCGTGGGCGTAGCGCGCGAGGAACAGCTCGTCGGTTGCGATCGCGGAGTCGTACTGGTCGTAGCGGCGGAATTGCTGGCCGAGCGCCGTGAGCACGCGCCGCTCGTACGGCCGCGCACCGAGACTGTCGAACATCGCCGCGAACGCGGGCGCGCCGCCCGCGCCGGCGAGCGAGTGGACGAGGTACGCCTCGGCTTCCGAAGCGAGCTCGACGCGGATCTCGCCCGGCGCGTGTGCGGCGTAGAGATCGAGCAGGCGGCGGAACGCATCCGCCGCCGGTGCAAACGCGTCCTGATTGAAGTGCGACCAGCCGAGCTTGTAGAGCGCGATCGCCTGCAGCGTGGGATCGGCGCCGGCCGCGGCGCGCCCGTAGAGCTCCGCGCTCTCGGGGAAGCGCTTGTCGTCGAACGCCATGTCGCCCATGCGCAGCCACGACTCCTGCGCGTACGGCGAGTCGGGCTGCCGGGCGACGAGGTCCGCGAAGCAGGCCCGGGCGCCCGGATCGCCCTGGTCGGCGAGGATCATGCCCGCGTCGAATCGCACCGCATCCAGGTGCGGAAAGTCGGGATCCTCGGCGAGGATCGCGCGGTAGAGCGCGAGCGCGCGGCCCGGCTCGATCACCGGCACCGCGCCCGCGGGCGCGCCGCCCGCCTGACGGCGCAGGTAGTCCGCCATGCGCTCGCGGAACTGCTGGTGCGCGGCGGCGAGCTCGAGGTCGGCGAGCCGGAAGCGCATCTCGGCGCGCGCGGGCGAGTGCGGATGCTGCGCAAGGAACGCCTCGAGCAGCGGCATCGCCCCGCTGCGCAGGCGCGTCACCTCGGGATCCTCGCTGGCATCGTCGGCGTGTGGCGCGTACGCGCCGGCACCCTGCGCCACCGCCGTCGCGCCGGCGGACGAGTCCGCCGCGCCCGGCTTGACGGCGAGCGCCCAAGCCGACGCCGCGAGCCCGTAGTCGATGCCTTCGCGTTCGCGTTCGAGACCGGCGAGTGTGTGCTGAACGGCTTCGTGCGCGACGCGCGCGCGAAGCGTCGCGTCGGCGAGCGCGAGCGAATCCGCCGCGCGCGCGAACGCGGTGACGCGCGCCTCGAGGCTGCGCTCGGCGGCGCTGCCCGAGGCCGCGAGGAGCGAGCCGTCGATCGAGCCCTCGAGCGTGCGCGCCCAGCGCAGGTCCTGGTGGAGCTCGGCCGCCTGCGCGACCGCACGGTCGATCAGCTTCGGTCCCCACGCCTGCTCGTAGGAGCGCTCGAGCAGCGCGGGCGTCCCCGCGGCGAGGCGTGCGGCGAGCTCGTCGATGCGCGCGGCGAGCTGCTGCTCGCTCGCGACCACCGCGGCGGGGCCGGGCGAGCCGTCGGGCGAGTTGCCCTGTCGCGACGAGTCGGGCCCCGCGACGTCGAGACTCTGCATGCCCGAGAGCCAGAGCTGGGCCTGCGCGGACTGGGCGCGGATCGCGGCGGTGCGGGCGGCGACGCGGTGCGCTTCGCCGTCACGCACGGCGCGAAGCCGCGCGTCGATGTCGTCGATCCGGCCGCGCAGCGAGTCGAGCCACTCCGAGCGGGGCACGAGTCCGGCCTCCTCGCTCCGCGCCCGGCCCAGCCCGAGGCCGAAGTAGCGTCGGCGGTCGGCGAGCCTCGCGCGCTCGTCCTCGAGCGCCGCGCGCGTGCGCTCGAGCGAGTCGCGCGCGGCGACGAGCGCGCCCGCCGAACG